>Ga0209758_1002464_pt1 | contig 18852 bp, 17 predicted proteins | sample AraplaMF_Col_mMF_FD_184258 | JGI IMG/M metagenome (GOLD analysis project Ga0209758, IMG submission 184258) | Arabidopsis root microbial communities from the University of North Carolina, USA - plate scrape MF_Col_mMF (SPAdes) (version 2) | ecosystem: Host-associated > Plants > Roots > Endosphere...
GTTCCCGATGAAGGGCCATTCGCTGCACTGGTTCGTCGACCTGTTCACCCAGGTCCGCACTGGCGACGTCAAGGGCTCGTTCGACCGCTCGATCAAGCTCGCCATCCTGGTCACCGTGATCACGCTGGTGGTGTCGTTCATGGCCGGGCTGGCATTCCGCCGCCGCTTCCCGGGCGACAGTTTCGTGTTCTACCTCATGATCGGCAGCCTGGTGGCGCCGGGGCTGGTGCTGGGGCTTGGCACCGGCATGCTGTTCCAGTGGCTCGGCATCAATGCCGCCTGGTACACCTCCGCGCTCGGCGCGCAGCTGTCCTGGACGCTGCCGTTCGGCGTGCTGGTGATGTTCGCGGTGATGTCGCGCTTCAACAATGCCTGGGAGGAGGCCGCCTGGGATCTCGGCGCCAGCCGCTGGCAGATCATCCGCCTGGTGGTGCTGCCCGTGCTGGCGCCCGGCCTGGTCGCCGTCGCGCTGTTCGGTTTCACGCTGTCCTACGACGAATTCGCCCGCACCCTGCAGACCGCGGGCTCGCTCAACACCCTGCCGCTGGAAATCTGGAGCATGACGCTCAACGTCACCTCGCCGTCGCTGTATGCGCTCGGCACCGTGACCACGGTGATTTCCTTTGCCATCATCGGCGTCTCGATCGGGGCGATCGTCTGGATCAACAAGCGCCGCGGTGTCCGCGCGGCGAACCACTAAGAGGAAAACGGGACATGCGCGCGGCAAAAGGCGATATCGAACTGGCGGGGCTCTGCAAGAGCTTCGATGGCGTCACCAACGTGGTCGACGGCGTCAACCTGAAGATCCCCGACGGCGCCTATTGCTGCTTTCTCGGGCCGTCCGGCTGCGGCAAGACCACCATCCTGCGCATGATCGCCGGCCATGAGGATCCGACCGCCGGCGAGATCGTCATCGGCGGCGACAACGTGGTCGGGCTGGCGCCGGTCGAGCGCCGCACCGCGATGATGTTCCAGTCCTACGCGCTGTTTCCCCACCTCACCGTGCGCGACAACATCGCCTTCGCCTTGCGCGTGCGCGGCCAGAGCAAGGCCGAGCGCTACAAGGCGGTCGACGCCATGATGGACAAGGTCCGGCTCACCGAGCTGGCCGACCGGCTGCCGGCGAATCTCTCCGGCGGCCAGCAGCAGCGCGTCGCGCTGGCGCGGGCGGCGATCACCGAGCCGCGCGTGCTGCTGCTCGACGAGCCGCTGTCGGCGCTCGACGAGCAGCTGCGGGTGCAGATGCGCCAGGAGTTGCGCCGCATGCAGCGCGAGCTCGGCATCACCTTCGTTCACGTCACCCACACCCAGCTCGAAGCCATCGCGCTCGCCGACATCGTCGTGGTGATGGAAAAAGGCAGGATCAAGCAGGCCGGTCCGGCGCGCGACGTCTATGCCTATCCCCACGACCGCTACGTGGCGGAATTCCTCGGCGGCCAGAACGTCCTGTCGGGCAAGGTCGAGAAGGTCGCCGACGATCATCTGGTGCTGTCGCAGCCGAACCGCACCGACATCCGCGTCGGCGTCAACCCCGGCGCGCGGATCGGGATCGGCGACCGTATCGATCTGGCGGTGCGGCGCGACGACGTCGAACTGCTGCGCCCGGATGCCGGCGGCCTCGGCACCGAAGCCACAGCGCTGCCGAGCCGGGTGCTCGCCATTGAATACCAGGGGTCGTTCGTCAAGGTGATGCTCGACACCATTCCCGACGAGGAATTCGTCGCTTACGTCCCGGAGCGCAGCTACTTCCGCGATCCGTTCAATGTCGGCGATGTCCTGCTGGCCACCTGGTCGGCCGGCCGCGCCCGCGTTCTTGCCTGAACGATAACATGAGGAGGTCAACGCCATGATGGTCAGCTTTACACTCAACGGCCGCAAGCAGGCCGTCGACGTCGAACCGGCGACCCTGGTCGCCGATCTCTTGCGCGAGACCCTGGATCTCACCGGCACCCATATCGGCTGCGACACCAGTCAGTGCGGCGCCTGCACCGTGCTGTTCAACGGCGAGGCGGTGAAGAGCTGCACCATGCTGGCGCCGATGCTGGAAGGCGGCACGCTGATGACCATCGAGGGGCTGGCGGGTTCGGTCGGATCCAACCATCTGCACCCGATGCAGGAGGCTTTCCACCAGAACCACGGCCTGCAATGCGGCTTCTGCACGCCCGGCATGGTGATGACCGCGGTGGCGATGACGGCCAAGAATCCGAAGCCCTCGGAAGCCGAGGTTCGCCACGGCCTCGAAGGCAATCTCTGCCGCTGCACCGGATACCAGAACATCGTCGCATCGGTGCTGGCGGGGGCCGCGGCGATGACGTCACCCATCGGTTCTTCTGAGGCAGCGGAGTAGACCATGTCGAACATCATCGGGATTGGCGCGGCGCCGCGCCGCAAGGAAGATTTCCGCTTTCTCACCGGCAACGGCAATTACGTCGCCGACGTCAAGCTGCCGCACATGACCTTCGGCGTGTTCGTGCGCTCGCCGCACGCCCACGCCGCCATCAAGAGCATCGGCAAGGCCGCCGCGCTGGAATTGCCTGGGGTGCAGGCCGTGCTGACCGGCGACGACGTCGCCGCCGACGGCCTCGGCTCGCTGCCCTGCGGTTGGGGCATTACCAATGCCGAGGGCGTGCCGATGAAGGAGCCGCCGTTCCCGATGCTGGCGCAGGGCAAGGTGCGCTTCGTCGGCGACATGGTGGCGTTCGTCGTCGCCGACACGCTGGCGCAGGCACGCTTCGCGGCGGAACAGCTCGCGGTCGACTACGAGGTGCTGCCGGCGGTGGTCGGCGTCCTCGAAGCCGTCCGGCCCGGCGCGCCGCAGCTGTTCGACGACGTGCCGAACAACCTGTGCTGCGACTGGGAGCTCGGCGACAAGGCCGCGGTGGCGGTGGCGTTCCGCAAGGCGGCGCATGTCGCCAAGCTCAGCCTGGTCAACAACCGCCTGATCGGCAACCCGATGGAGCCGCGCGCGGCGATCGCCGACTACAACAAGGGCACCCAGCACTACACGCTCTACAGCACCAGCCAGTTCCCGCATGTGGTTCGTTTCCTGATGGCCAACCTGGTGCTGAAGATCCCCGAGCAGAAGATGCGCGTGGTGGCGCCCGACGTCGGCGGGGGCTTTGGCGTCAAGCAGTTCCACTATGGCGAAGAGGCCGTCATCACCTGGGCCGCAGGCAAGGTCAGGAAGCCGATCAAATGGGTCGCCGACCGTGCGGAAGGTTTTCTCTCGGATCGCCACGGTCGCGACCATGTCACCGAGGCCGAGCTGGCGCTCGACGAGAACGGCAAGTTCCTGGCGATGAAGGTCATGACGCTGGCCAATATGGGCGGCTACCTGTCGACCTTCGGACCGAACATCCCGACCAACCTCTATGCGCCATTGCTCGGCGGCGTCTACACCACGCCGGCGATCTACTGCAACGTCAAGGTGGTGTTCACCAACACCGTGCCGGTCGATGCCTATCGCGGCGCCGGGCGGCCGGAGGCGACGTTCGTCGTCGAGCGGCTGGTCGATGTTGCCGCGGCGGAAATGGGCATCGACCGCGTCGAGATTCGCCGCCGCAACATGATCCGGAAGGAATCCTATCCGTACCAGACGCCGGTGCTGCTGGAATATGATTCCGGCGATCCGATGGGCTGCCTCGACAACGGCCTGGTCGCCGCCGATGTTGCCGGCTTCGGCGCGCGGAAAGCCGCCTCGGAACGCGACGGCAAATTCCGTGGTCTCGGCTATTCGACCTATGTCGAGGCCTGCGGCCTCGCGCCATCGCGCTTCGCCGGTCGCCTCGGCGCCCGCGGCGGACTTTATGAAAGCGCCACCGTGCGCGTTCATCCGTCGGGGCAGGTCACGGTGCTGATCGGCACCCACAACCACGGCCAGGGCCATGAGACGACGTTTGCGCAGATCGTCTCGGAAAAGCTCGGCGTCGCCTTCGAGAACGTCGACATCGTGTTCGGCGATACCGACAAGGTGCAGTTCGGCATGGGCACCTACGGCTCGCGCTCGCTGGTGGTCGGCGGCGCCGCGCTGTCCAAGGCCAGCGACAAGGTGGTGGTCAAGGGCAAGAAGATCGCCGCGCATCTATTGGAGGCGGGCGAGCATGACATCCAGTTCGAGGCCGGGGTGTTTTCGGTCGCCGGCACCGACCGCAGCAAGAGTTTTGCCGAGATCGCCGGCGCCGCCTATGTGCCGCATAACTATCCGCTGGAGATCCTGGAGCCCGGGCTCGAGGAGCAGGCCTATTACGATCCGGTCAACTTCACCTATCCCAATGGCTGCCACATCGCCGAGGTCGAGATCGATCCCGAGACCGGCATCGTGACGCTGGAGCGCTACACGGCGGTCGACGACGTCGGCACCGTGATCAATCCGATGATCGTCGAGGGACAGCTGCACGGCGGCATCGTCCAGGGCGTCGGTCAGGCGCTGTACGAGAGCGCGGTCTATGACGAGGTGTCCGGGCAACTGCTGTCGGGTTCGTTCATGGACTACACCATGCCGCGCGCCGATCACCTGCCGCAGATGACGGTGAAGACCCATTCGACGCTGTGCACCCACACCCCGATGGGCGTCAAGGGATGCGGTGAGATGGGCACCATCGGGTCGCCGGCGGCGGTGATCAACGCCGTGGTCGACGCGCTGTCGCATCTCGGCGTCCATCACGTCGACATGCCGGCATCGCCGAACCGGATCTGGCACATCATTCAGAACGCCGCGCTGCCGCGCGCCGCCGAATAGGAGCGAGCCATGACGTCATTTGATTATCATCGCCCGGACTCCGTTCCGGCCGCCGTGGCGCTGCTCGGTGGCGCTGCAGAGAGCAAGCTGGTGGCGGGCGGCATGACCTTGCTGCCGACCATCAAGCAGCGGCTGGCGACGCCGGCCGCGCTGGTCGATCTGGCGACAATCCCGAAACTGGCCGGCATTGCGCTGGACGGCGCGGTCATGACCATCGGAGCGATGACCCGTCATGTCGACGTCGCGGAGTCGGAGCTGGTGCACGGCAAGATTCCGGCACTGGCGGTGCTCGCCGCCGGCATCGGCGATCCGGCGGTGCGCAACCGCGGCACCATCGGCGGCTCGGTCGCCAACGCCGATCCGTCGGCGGATTATCCCGCCGCGGTGCTCGGGCTCGGCGCCACCATCGTCACCGACCGGCGGGAAATCGCCGCCGACGCATTCTTCACCGGATTGTTCGAGACGGCGCTGGAACCGAACGAGATGATCGTCGCGCTGCGCTTTCCGGTGCCGGAGGCTGCCGGCTACGCCAAGTTCAAGTCGCCCGCGTCACGCTATGCCACCGTCGGTGTCTGTGTGGCGAAGGTCGCCGGCAAAGTCCGTGTCGCGGTGACCGGGGCGGGGCCCTGCGTTTTCCGTGTCGGCGAGATGGAAACCGCGCTGGCTCAGGCCTTCGAACCGGCCGCCGTGGCGTCGATCAAGATCGCCGCCGCGGGCCTGAACTCCGACATCCATGCCGACGCGGAATACCGGGCTCATCTCGTCACCGTGATGGCTAAGAAAGCTGTTGTGGCCGCGACGCAGGCTTCGTGAGGCGCATCATGAAAGCAGAAACCGCCCGCGCCAGCGCGGCTGCGCAACCCAACGAGCTGGCTAAACTCTCGGCGGTCGATCTGCTGGAGGGCTATCGTGCCGGGCGGTTCACGCCGCGGGACGTCATCGAGGATGTCATCGCGGCGCTCGAGACCACGCAAGCCTCATGCAACGTCATGGTCACGCCGATGTTCGAGCAGGCCCGCGCCGCCGCCGACCAGGCCAGCGCCGCATGGAAGTCGGGGCAGCCGGCGGGCCCGCTGGCCGGGGTTCCGGTCACCATCAAGGACCTGGTCTTCGTCGCGGGCGTGCCGGCGCTGGGCGGCGCGCCGCTCAACAGGGATTTCGTGCCGGCCGTCGATGGTGCCGCCGTGACGGCGCTGCAGGCCGCGGGCGCCATCGTCACCTGCAAGACCACCACCTGCGAGGCCGGCTACAAACTGACGGCGGATAGCCCGGTCTCCGGCATCACGCGCAATCCGTGGAATCCCGGGCGGACCAGCGGCGGGTCGAGCGGCGGCGCCGCCGCGGCGGTGGCCGCCGGATGCGGCCCGCTGGCGATCGGCACCGACGGCGTCGGCTCGATCCGGGTGCCGTCGTCGTTTTGCGGCGTGGTCGGGCTGAAGCCGACCTTCGGGCTGGTGCCGCGGTCGCCGGGATTCTCGCCGCCATCATGGGGATCGCTGGCGCATACCGGGCCGATCGCGCGGACCGTCGCGGACGCCGCGCTGCTGCTGGAGGTCGTTGCCGGGCACGATCTGCGCGACGCCGCGAGCCTGCCGGTCCCGAGGCGCAGCTTCGATGCGAAGGCCGGCAGGCTCGATGGCGTGAAGATCGGTGCCAGCATCGATTTCGGCTTCGCGGCCGTCGACCCGGACGTGCGCAAGGCCTTTGCCGCCGCCACCGACACGCTGGCCGGCCTCGGCGCCGAACTGGTCCAGGATTGCGTCGCGCTGCCGCCCGACATGCTGGAGCGGATTCTCAAGCCGATCGCCTATACCGAACAGTCGGCCGCCGTCGCGAGCCGCAGCGCCGAACAGCTCTCGGCATCCGACGCCGAGTACCGCGAGGTGGTGGCCCAGGGGCGCGCCTTCAGCGGCATCGACTACATGGAGGCCACCTTCCGGCGCACCGCCCTGCGCGGCTCATTCCTCGAACTGTTCAGGACGGTCGACGCGCTGGTGACGCCGACGGTGGCGGTCACGGCGTTTCGCGCCGGCACCCTCGGGGTCGACCGCATCGACGGCATCGCCGTCGACAGCCACCTAGGCTGGTCGCCGTTCTCGTGGCCGATCAACCTGACCGGGCTGCCGGCCGCGACGATTCCCTGCGGGTTCGACAGTGGCGGGCTGCCGATCGGGCTTCAGATCGTCGCGCCCTGGCTCGACGAGGCCCTTATTCTGCGCATCGCCGCTGCGTTCGAACACGCGCGGCCGTGGGCCCAGTTTCGCCCCGGGTCGTGAGGCCGACGGGTTGATGCGGTCGATCGGGCGCAACGGCAGTTCGCGCGCCAAGAGCAGTTCGTCGTCCAGATTGAGGTAATGCGCGAGATATTCGTGCAGCGCACCGGCTGCCCGCGATGTGGCATTCTGTGACTTGTAGAGCAGCAGGTCGACCTTCGGCAGCGGCGGCAGGCCTTCGGCGGCGCCGATCTCGCGCATGCCGCGGACCAGTGCGCTGCGGCCGAGCACGGTGACCGCCATGTCGGCGAAGGCGGCGGCCTGCAGGCCGCCGACGCTGTCGCTGACGCAGGCGATGCGCCAGCGCAGCCGCGCGGCCTCCAGTGCCTCGATGGCGTGGTCGCGGTAGATGTTGCCGGGCGGCAGCAGCGCCAGCGGGATCGGCGATTCATTGTGGGCGGTGGATTGCTCGCCCGCCATCCAGATCAATTGCTCCTGCCGCACCACCTGGCCGCCGGTGAAGTCGTTCATCCGCGTCACCAGCGCGATGTCGACCTCGCCGCGCTTGACGCGCCCGACCATCGGCGTCGACAGCGAGCAGTTCAGTTCGACCTGAACCCTTGGAAACGAGGTGCGGAAAATCCGCAGGATCGACGGCAGCATGAACGCCGCATACAGATCCGGCGTGCCGAGCACGACGTGGCCCTCGATGTCAGGCGAGGCCAGTTGCGACAGCAGTTCGTCGTGCAGCCCGAGGATCGATTTGGCGTAGTTCAGGACCGTCTCGCCCTCGGAGGTGAGGAACAGCCGCCGTCCCTGATGAATGAAAATGGCCTTGCCGGTGAGTTCTTCGAGGCGCTGCAGCTGCAGCGTGATGGCCGGCTGGGTGCGGCCGAGCAGCCGCGCCGTCTCCGTTATGCTTCCGGTTTCAACGACCGAAATCAAAGAGCGGAGCATTCTGATGTCGAGGCTGATGAGGTTCATATAACCGTCCGCCGATCTGAGAAGCTCGCAATTTGCCATGCAATTTCCATGCTGGCACGCGGTGGCACGGGGTTTTGCCGGCCGGCAGACGGCCTTTTTCGCCGAATGGCCCCTGAAAATGCCTGTAAAACGGGCGCATTTCGCAACGCGCGCGACCTGCGGGTGCAACGTCGAACCGGAGCATCCAACGTCGTCCGGGGCCGATCACCAAGGCTGCGCGGAGATTGGTCGCCGTTGCGATCGGCCGTCACGCGCCGTGTCGACCGCGCGCGCCCGCAGGCCGATGGCGGTAAATATGGCCAAAACGCAGCAAATCCCCTGATTCTGCTGCGTTGCGCACGTTCCGCGAGTCATGTACCGCCAGCGCTGTTCGAGAGCGATTTTAGCGCTGCAAGCGTTTTCCCCTGTGGATATAGCCTCCACGGACGCTGCATGTAGCGCCGAATAGCTTATTCAAAGGGCGCAGCGCTTGGTATGGGCCGCAAACACCTTCATACTAGGCACTTCCGCGAATCAACCCAACAGGAGAAAATATGGCAGACCAGATGACGAAGTCGCAGCTGATCGAGAAGATCTCTGCGGAAACCGAAGTGGCCAAGAAGGACGTCAAGGGCGTTCTCGAAACGCTGGTCACGGTCGGTCACAAGGAACTGAAGAAGGCCGGCGTTTTCCTGGTGCCGGGCTTTGCCAAGTTCGTCGTCGTCAAGAAGCCCGCCACCAAGGCGCGGAAGGGCACCAATCCCTTCACGGGAGAGGCGATGATGTTCAAGGCCAAGCCGGCGCGCAAGATCGTCCGGGCACGGCCTGTCAAAGCGGCAAAAGACGCGGTATAAGAAGCAAGGGTCCTTCGGGACCCTTGTTACTTTCTGGGGTGCGTGCGCAAGGGCGCGTATTAAGGGTGCGTCATGGTCGACAAGCAAGCGATGCGTGAGGAGGCCGAGCGGCTGATCCGCGAGGCCATGGAACGCAAGCCCATTGTCGTCAAGCAGGGCGACACCCGGATCGTCACGACATGCGGCAAATGCGGCGCGCCGAACAAGGTTTCGGCCGCCAAGGGCACCACCCGCGTCAAGTTCGCCTGCAAGGAATGCGGCCACAAGCAAGAGACGCTGTAGCGCGTCACCGTCTTAAGCCGAATTCGAAGCGCCAGCTCCGTCATTGCGAGGAGCTCTCTTGTCCGCCGAAGCCCGCCTTCGGGCGAAGGCGGATGCGACGAAGCAATCCAGTCTTTCTTCGCGGCTCTGGATTGCTTCGCAAGAGCTCACAATGACGGGGCTGGCGATTACAATTCCGCCCGCGCTCTCTCCGCCTTGATGCCGGCGTCGGCAATCAGCTTGCCCCATTTCACGCTCTCGCTACGGATGAAGTGACGCGCCGCGCGGCAGAGACGCCGAGCGCCTTCAGCTTGCCGTCGCGGATCGATTGTTGCGAGGCGGGGACATCGAGCACGGCTCCCGAAATTTTCTTATATGCGTAATCGATGATGCGCGACCGCTCCACCGCGACAACCAAGCCGATCGAGGCGCGCGTTCTGATCATCGGCGCGAGTCCGGTCGGCCCGACGTGGCGACCTGTCCGTGCATGGACCGCACGCGGAAAGATCGCTTGAACTAATGGCGGCGCTATGTACCGTGCCTGCATAACGAAGAACGCCCTCGGGGGAAGCATGTCGCGGACCACAACTGTTTCGTTCTGCGCAACAGCGCTTTTGATCCTCGTCCAGGCGCTGTCGGGCGAGGCGGCGCGAGCCCAGTCTGCCGATACCGTGCTGTTCAATGGCAAGGTCCTGACTGTCGATCGCGATTTCTCGGTCCGTGAGGCGATTGCCATCGATCGTGGCCGGGTGCTTGCCACCGGCTCGTCGCAGGACATGCAGAAGCTTGCCGGTGCCAATGCCCGCCTGGTCGATCTCGACGGCCGCACCGTGATCCCGGGACTGACCGATGGCCACATCCACGGCGTGCGCGCCGCCGCAACCTTCGGCGCCGAGGTCAACTGGATCGGCGTGCCCAGCCTCAAGCAGGCGCTGGAAAAGGTCCATCAGGCCGCGCAGACCCAGAAGCCGGGCTCCTGGATCATCGTCGCCGGCGGCTGGACCGAGGAGCAGTTTGCCGAGAAGCGCCGGCCGACGCCGGCCGAGATCATGCAGGCCGCGCCGGACCATCCGGTCTACATCCAGCATCTGTACGACTGGCTGCTGCTGTCGCCGAAGGCGATGGAGCTGCTCAACATCCGCGACGATGCCGATGTCACGCCCGGCGGCAGACTGGAGCGCGACGAGGCCAAAAAACCCACCGGCGTCATCATCGGCAACGGCAACGCGCTCGGCAGGATCTTCGACAGGGTGCCGCGGCCGACTCTCGACGAGCAGGTCGACGGCTCGAAAAAATTCTTCCGCGAGATGAACAGCCTCGGCATCACCGGGATCGTCGATGGCGGCGGCGTCAGCATGTATCCGGCGAACTACCAGGCGCTGTTCCGGCTGTGGCAGGACCGGCAATTGACCGTGCGCGTCGCCTATCATCTGTGCGCGCCGAAACCCGGCACCGAACTCGCCGACCTGCAGAACCTCACCCAGCTGCTGCCGCAGAATTTTGGCGATGACATGCTGCACTTCAATGGCCCCGGCGAGATCCTGATCTGGGCCGACTGGACCGACGGCGACATCACGCCCGACGGCAAGGCGAAGCTGCATGAACTTTTGCAATGGGCGGCGTCGAAACGCTACACCATCCAGCTGCACTGGAATCCCGATCGCACCGTCAACAACCTGCTCGACGCCGTCGAGGAGATCAGCAAGGAGCATCCGGTCGCCGATCTGCGCTGGACCGTGTTGCATCTCTATAACGCCTCTGTGGACAATCTGGCCCGGATCAAGAAGCTCGGTTTGATCTGGGGCGTGCAGGACGGCCTGTATTTCGGCGGCGAACGTTTGCAGAAGGAGGTCGGCGCCGAAGCGGCGAAGAGCCTGCCGCGCATCGCCACCGCGCTGAAGATGGGCATCACGGTCACCGCCGGCACCGACGCGCACCGTGTCTCGTCCTACAATCCGTTCGTGTCGCTGCAATGGTATCTCGACGGCACCACCATCGGCGGCACCGTGACGCGTGGCGAGGAGGAAGCCCCGACCCGGCGGCAGGCGCTTGAAATGTACACCAGGAATTCGGCGTTCGAGGCCAATGAGGACGACAAGCGCGGCACTCTGGAGCCCGGCAAGCTGGCCGATCTCGCCGTGCTCTCGGCGGACTACACCGGCGTGCCGGTCAAGGAGATCGGCAAGATCAGGTCGCTCCTGACCATGGTCGGCGGCAAGGTGGTGTTCGCCGACGGTGCCTTCGTCTCACTCGAGGCGAAGTAGTAGAGGTTCATCGCAAGATTTCTTTTCGAACGACCCTGTGGAGGTAAGACTATGGCCAGCAAACGCAAAGTTGTCATCACCTGCGCCGTGACCGGCGCGATTCACACGCCCTCGATGTCGCCGCATCTGCCGATCACGGCGGATGAGATCATCGCCGGCGCATTGGGCGCCGCCGAGGCCGGCGCCGCGGTGATTCATTTGCATGCGCGTGACCAGACGAACGGCCGGCCGGACCAGACGCCCGAGGGTTTCGGCCGCTTCCTGTCGCGGATCAAGCAGCAGACCAATGCCGCCATCAACATCACCACCGGCGGCAGCCCGTTCATGAAGGTGGAAGAACGCGTCAAGCCGGCGGAGCACTTCAAGCCGGAAGTCGCCTCGTTGAACATGGGCTCGATCAATTTCGGCCTGTTTCACCTGCTCGACCGCTACAAGGACTTCAAGCACGAGTGGGAGCCGCAATTCCTCGAATCGACCCGCGACCTCGTGTTCCGCAACTCGTTCAAGGACATCGAGTACATCCTGCAGACCTGCTACAACAACAATACCCGCTTCGAGTTCGAGTGCTACGACATCGCGCATCTCTATAACCTGAAGCACTTCCTCGACCGCGGCCTGGTCAAGCCGCCGCTGTTCGTGCAGTCGGTGTTCGGCATCCTCGGCGGCATCGGCACCCATCCCGAAGACATCATGCACATGAAGCGCACCGCCGATCGGCTGTTCGGCGATCAGTATCGCTGGTCGGTGCTCGGCGCCGGCGCTTCCCAGATGCGGATCGCCGCGATGTCCGCCTCGATGGGCGGCAACGTCCGGGTCGGCCTGGAGGATTCGCTGTGGCTCGGCCCCGGCCAGCTCGCCACCTCGAACGCCGAACAGGTCCGCAAGGTGCGCTCGATCATCGAGGGCATGGGCCTCGAGATTGCGACGCCCGACGACGCCCGCGAAATCCTGGCGCTGAAGGGCGCCGATCAGGTCAATTTCTGAGCACTTGCGAGATGGGCGAACCCGGCTGCCTCGAAGGCCGGGTTCGCGATTGACAATGGATTGCTCCCTTAGTTGACTGGTCCGCCGACCAGCGTGCGGCTAAACCATCAAAAAAAGCTGGGCAAAAGCCCGGCAAGACGATTGAGGGAGGGGATTCATGACGACTGTTACAAGGCGCCAGACCTTTTCGATTGCCGGCGGTGTGCTGGCCACCGTGGCGTCATCCGCCACCGCCCAGGCCGCCCCGATCAAGATCGGCTGCGGCATGGCGCTGACCGGCGGTCTCGCCGCCGGCGGCAAGGCGGCGCTGGTCGCCTACCAGATCTGGGCCGACGAGGTGAATGCGAAGGGCGGGCTGCTCGGTCGCAAGATCGAGCTGGTCAGCTACGACGATCAGTCCAACCCTTCGACGGTGCCGGGCATCTATTCCAAGCTGCTCGACATCGACAAGGTGGACGTCGTGGTCTCCGGCTACGCCACGGTGCCGACCGCCGCCGCGATGCCGCTGGTCATCCAGCGCGGCAAACTGTTTCTCTCCCTGTTCGCGCTCGCCATCAACGAACAGTTCAAATACGACCGTTACTTCCAGATGCAGCCCACCGGGCCGGATTCCAAGGTCGAATTTTCCAGGGGGTTTTTCGAACTCGCCGGCAAACTGACCCCGCGGCCCACGACGGTCGCCGTGGTCGGCGCCGATGCCGAATTCAGCCAGATTGCCCTCGAAGGCGCGCGCGAAAACGCCAAGAAGGCAAACATGAAGGTGGTGTACGATCGCACCTACCCGCCGAACAACCAGGATTTCGGCTCGATCGTCCGCGCCATCAAGGCGACCAATCCGGACCTGCTCTACATCGCGTCCTATCCGCCGGATTCGGCCGGCATGGTCCGCGCCATGCACGAGGTCGGGTTCGGCGCGCGCATGGTCGGCGGCGGCATGATCGGGCTTCAGTTCGCGGCGTTCAAGACCCAGCTCGGGCCGATGCTGAACAACCTGTTGGCCTACGATCTCTACGTCCCCGAACCGACGATGAACTTTCCCGGCGTCCAGGCCTTCCTGGTCAAATACCGCGAACGCGCGGCGGCGGCCGGCGTCGATCCGCTCGGCATCTACATCCCGCCGTTTGCCTATGCTGAAATGCAGGTCCTCGAGCAGGCGGTGAACGCGGTCAAGTCGCTCGATGACAAGAAGCTTGCCGAGTACATCCACGCCAACAAATTTTCCACCATTGTCGGCGACATCAAGTTCGGTGCGAACGGCGAGTGGGAAGAGTCCCGCGTTCTGCTGGTTCAATATCGCGGCGTTGCGGGCAACGATATCGAGCAGTTCAAACAGCCCGGCAAGCAGGTCATCGTCCATCCGCCGAAATTCCAGTCGGGCGAACTGGCGGTGCCGTTCGAGCCGATCAAGAAATAACCGCGGGAGACGCGCAGCCGGCGACGCGCATGATTTTCAGCCTCGATCTGTTTTGCAATGCCGTCGTCGCCGGCATTCTGCTCGGCGGCTTTTATTGCGCGGTTGCCGTCGGCATCACCATTGCCTTCGGCATGCTCGACATCGTCAACATCGCCCACCCGGCATTCGTCATGGCGGGCGGCTTCATCGCCTATTTCTGCAATACCAAGTTCGGCGTCGATCCGGTGCTGGCTTGCGCCATCGCCACGGTGCCGGCGTATATCGTCGGCCGTCTGGTCTACCGGTTCTACTATCATGCCTTCGAGAAACGCGGCGAAGAGTCGCTGCAAGGGCTGGCGTTCTTCTTCGGCCTCTTGTTCATCATCGAAGTCGGATTGCTCCTGACCTTCGGCGTCGACTATCGCTTTGTCGAGGCGGCTTATATCGGCCCGACCATCGACGTCGGCTTCATCTCGATTCCGTGGCGGCTGCTGGTTCCGCTGCTCGTCGGCCTCGCCGTGACCGGCGGCATCATCGCTTTTCTGTCGCGAACCTTCATCGGCAAGGCCATTCTTGCGGTGTCGCAGGATCCGCTGGCGCTGCGGCTGGTGGGAGGCAACCCGGTCAAGGTCAAGGAGATTGCGTTCGGACTGTCGATCGCAACGGCGATCCTGTCCGGCGCGCTGCTGATCGTCATCCAGCCGATCGAACCCTCGATGGGACGGGATTTCATCGGCCGCGTGTTCGCCATCGCGGTGTTGGGCGGCATGACCAGTCTGCCCGGCACCATCATGGCGTCGATGATCCTCGGCGTCGCCGAGAGCCTCACCACCACCTTTTTCGGCCCATCCTGGTCGCCGGCCGTCGCGTTCGGCCTGCTGCTCGTCACGCTCGCCGCCAAGCCGGCCGGGATCATGGGACGATGAGGCCGGCTTCCGCGCTGTTGTCCGGTCCGCGCGCGCACCACAAGGCGCTTCGCGCACTGGCGACCCTGGCCATCTGTGCCGCCGGTGGCGCCGCGGTGGTGTTCGCGCTCGGCCTGGCCGGAACCGATTACGCGTTCCTCGCCGCCTACACCGTCCTGCAATTCGTCGCGCTGGCCAGCGCCTGGAACATTCTCGGCGGTTATGCGGGGTATGTTAATTTCGGCGTCGCCGGGTTCTTCGCCGTCGGCGTCTACACCAGCGTCGTCGTCTACAAAACCCTGCAGTGGCCGCTGATCTTCACGATTCCGCTGGCCGCGGTGTTCGCCGGCCTGCTCGGGCTCGGCATGGGGTATCTGACGTTGCGGCTGCGCGGGGTGTTCTTCTCCATCGCGACATTGGCCTTTTCCATCGTGCTCAATACCCTGATCGTGAACTGGGCCTTCGTCGGCGGTTCACGCGGCGTCTATGTCATGCACCCGGCGTCGATCGAGCCGTTCGGATCCTATGCCCGCTATCTCGTCATCATCATGCTGATCCTGGCGATCGGCTGCGTTCTGATCGCCCGGGCGATCGAGCGATCTTGGATCGGCAACGGCCTGGCCGCGCTCAAGGATGACGAGATCGCGGCGGAATGCGCCGGCGTGCCGTCGCTGCGGATCAAGCTGTTCGCCACCACCCTCAGCGGCGCGTTGCTCGGTGCCATCGGCGCGCCGTTTCCCTACTTCATCACCTACGTCGATCCGGCCTCCGCCTTCAGCCTGACCATCGCCGTCAATACCATCGCCATGCCGCTGATCGGCGGCACCGCGACCTGGCTCGGGCCGGTGATCGGCGCGCTTCTGCTCGGCACGCTGCAGCAGGTCGCCACCGTGACCATCTCGTCGGCGCTCAACCTGTTGATCGTCGGCATCCTGCTGGTGGTCTTCATCACCGTGGCGCCCAACGGCATCGTCGGCTTCGTCAAGGGACTGAGGGAGAAGCGCCCATGAGCGACTCCCCGATTCTGTCATCGCAGGGGCTGGTCAAGCGCTTCGGCGGCTTCGTCGCGCTGCACGGCATCGATTTCGGTCTGATGGATCGCGAGCGTGTCGGCCTGATCGGCCCCAACGGCTCCGGCAAGAGCACCTTCGTCAATTGCCTCACCGGCGCGTTGCGCGCCGAGGAGGGCAGGGTGACGTTCTCGGGAACCGATATCACGGCGATGCCGGCCTGGCGGCGCGCTCACGCCGGGCTGGCGCGCAGCTTTCAGATTCCGCGCCCGTTTCGCGGCCTGACGGTTCGGCAGAATATCGCCGTGCCGCTGTCTTTCATCGCCGGAATGTCCGATCAGGCCGAGATCGAGGCCCGGGCCGATGAGGTGCTCGCCCAGGTCGGCCTCAAGGCCAAGGCGGCGCAAAGCCCGAAAAGCCTCAGCCAGGTCGAGCTTCGCAAGCTCGAACTGGGCCGGGCCATGGCGGCGCGTCCGCGGGTCCTGATCGCCGACGAATCGATGGCCGGCCTGTCCGACTCCGAAGTCGACGAGATTCTCGATGTGCTGATGCTGCTCAACGAGAGCGGCATTGCCATCATCCTGATCGAGCACATCATGCGCGCGGTGGTGCGGTTTTCCCAGCGGCTGGTGGTTTTCGTCGCCGGCGCCAAGATTGCCGACGGCGAGCCGCGCGAGGTGATGCGGCATCCGGAAGTGGTGAGGGCCTACCTTGGCCAATAGCCTGACCATCGAAGCCATCGACGCCGGCTACGGCGCCGTCAAGGTGTTGTCGGGCGTCAGCATCCGCGTCGGCAGCGGCGAAACCGTGGCCCTGCTCGGCACCAACGGCAACGGCAAGACCACGCTGATGCGCTGCATCACCGGGCAGATCGTTCCCACCCGGGGCAGCATCTTCGCGGAAATCGACGGCACCAGGCACGATCTCATCGGGCTCTCCACCGAACAGATCGTCGATCTCGGCATTTCGCTGGTGCCGGAAGGCCGGCGGCTGTTTCCCAAATTGACCGTCGAGGAAAACCTCGATCTCGGCGCCTACCGCAAGGTCGCGCGGGCGCGGATCAAGGAGAATCGCGAATTCTGCTACGACACGTTTCCGCGCCTGAAGGAGCGCCGCGGACAACTGGCAGGCTCCATGAGCGGTGGCGAACAGCAGATGCTGGCGCTGGGCAGGGCCCTGATGGCGTCGCCCCGGATCTTGTTGATCGACGAGCCGTCGGTCGGCCTGGCGCCGATCCTGGTCGCCCGCGTCATCGACAAGATCGCCGAATTGTCGGCGGCGCTGGGACTCACCGTGCTGATGGCCGAACAGAATTTCGAACAGGCCGCGCGCATCGCCAACCGCGGCTACGTGCTGGTTCACGGCCAGGTCGAGTTCGCCGCCGACAGCGTCGCCGACCTGCGCAAGAGCGACGTGGTGCGGCGGCTTTATCTCGGGACGGATTGAACTATATCCGGAGATGACCGATGCGCCGCCGCAAGGTCGGGAGTCGCAACCCGGGTGGAGCGAAGCGTAACCCGGGGCCGGCATCTCCGCATCCGCGGCCCCCGGATTTCGCTGCGCTCCATCCGGGTTACCAGCCGAGCGTCAGCGTTCAGTGAATGTCCCGCAGCTCGAACTGCGCCAGCACCTGAAACCGCGCCCTTGAATCGTCCTGGCGAAACACCGCGATCCGGTCGACGGCAAGCGCGCGCAGACCAAGCACTGCAAACCGCTCGCGCAACAGCGCTACCAGTTGATCGCGCCGTTCGGCCGGAACCCGTCCGGTCAGCGTCATATGGAAACGAAAATCGTCCATCACATAGGGATAGCCCCAGCGGTCGAGATGTTCGATCTGGGCCGTGGTGAGCGCCGACGGATTGCGCCGCGCGCGATCTTCCGGCGTCAATGGCGTCCGCAACGAATCGAAGTCGCGGACGCAATCGGCGGCGAGGTCGTTCAGTTCGACCGAAGGTGCCGCCGGCACCACCGCGATGAACCCACCGATCGGATTGACCACCGGCGTGATGACCGGAATCGGCCGGGCCTTGCCGGCGAACGCCGCGCAAGCCGCGACGAGGTCCGCTTCGTGATGGCCCGCTGCCAGCGCGAACGGTGCCTTCAGCGTGGCATGAAAGCCGTATTTGCGCGGATCCTGGGTCTGGGCGCGCCAGTCGGGCACCGCCTGTTCAATGCCGTCGGGAAATGACAGGTCATTGCCGCTGAAGGCATCGTAGCCCAGGAGATCGGCGCCGAAGCGATCGAGATCACTGCCGGGCGGCGGCGCATAATAGATCGCGTAGCGGGGATAACCGGTCATCGCCGCAGAATAAGGCACCCTCACGCCACTGCAACCGCCTTGCGCGGCGCGGCGGCCGTGCGCATCAAGCGGGACGCATCGGTCATGTGGACCAGCCGGCCGGCGGCGATCACCGCGACGATGCGCGGCCGCAGCGGCACGGCGTCATCGACCAGGATGATGTCGGCGCGGCATCCGGCGGCGAGAACCCCTCGGTCGGTGAGCCCGGCGGCTCGCGCCGGCGCCGCGGAGATCAGCTCCCACGCCTCGGGCAGCGGCAGGACGCGGTCGGCGGCCAGCCGGAATGCGGCGAGCAGCGGCGCTGGATAGTAATAGTCCGAGGCCAGCACCGAGCACAGCCCCTTGGCGATCATGTCGGCGGCCTTGGTCCATCCGGTATGGCTGCCGCCGCGCACCACGTTGGGCGCGCCGAACACGATGAAGTCGCCGGCGTCGGCGGCGTCACGCGCGGTCTCCTCGTTGACGGGGAATTCGGCGATGGTCACGCCCTGGCTGCGGAACGCCTGGCGCATCTGCGGGCTTTCGTCGTCATGCGACAGCATCCGCACCGAAGCTGCGCGCGCCGCCGCGGCGAGCCGCGTGATCGAGCCCGGCACCTCGTCGGCGCGTGCCGCGACGCGCGCGACCAGCCGCTCGAACTCCTCGTTGGAGATCCCGCAGCGCTGCACCATGATCGCGCGCTTCTGCGGGCGGGTCAGGCTGGCGACGATCGAGTTCATGTGGTCGTTGAACGCCAATAGATCGACGCGCCCATCACGCAGCCATTGCACGATCTCGTCCTCGGCGTCGAGGTTGAAGGTTTCCTGGCGCAAATGGAAGCGGGTGTCCGCTGCCAGCCGCGGTCGCAATGTCTCGATCGCCGAGAGCAACTGCCGCGCGTTGTCGGCGCTGCGCAGCCCCGGCTCCCACGACCATGTGGTGCCGTGAAACACCGTGGTGATGCCGTTGGCGATGGCCTGGTGGTCGCT
>Ga0209758_1002468_pt1 | contig 18823 bp, 15 predicted proteins | sample AraplaMF_Col_mMF_FD_184258 | JGI IMG/M metagenome (GOLD analysis project Ga0209758, IMG submission 184258) | Arabidopsis root microbial communities from the University of North Carolina, USA - plate scrape MF_Col_mMF (SPAdes) (version 2) | ecosystem: Host-associated > Plants > Roots > Endosphere...
CGATGTCCTGCGCATGCGCGATGGCGTTGCGGCGCGTCTCGTCGTCGACATGCTCACTGTGCGCGAGCTGCTCCTCGACCACGTCGATTTCGGCGACGTCCTTCAGCCGGCTCGGCCACACGCCGGTCCTGAGGCAGATGGCGCTGCGCATGATCTCGGCGGCGCCCTGCAGCAGCAGCAGCGCACCGGCCAGCGGGATCATCGCCTTGAAATGGTAGACCGGCGGGCCGTTGGCGGTGACGTTGGAATGCTCGTTGATGCGCCAGGAGTCGGCGGCGTAGTCCCAGCCGGCATAGGCCAGCGCGGCAATGCCGGGCAGGAAGAACACGATGTAGAGCACGAGGTCGAGGGCAGCCTGGGTCCGCGGCCGCATCGACGAGTACAGGAAGTCGCCGCGGACATGGGCGTTCTGCGCCAGCGTGTAGGCGCCGGCGAGCATGAACAGCGTACCGTACAGCATGTTCGAGGCGTCGAAGATCCATGCCGTCGGCATGTTCATGATGTAGCGTTTGAAGACTTCGACGCAGACCAGCAGCATCAGTCCCATGATCAGCCAGGCCGCGGCCTTGCCGATCCAGGTGCTGATGCCGTCGATGGTGTGAAGGATTTGCTGGGCGCTCATTTTTTGTTAGGTCGCCTGATGAAAGGTTCGGGATCGATACCTTCGAGACGGCATAGGACCCCGTCCGGAATTTGCCATTCCGGATGAGGTCCAGCCGTTCACTGCAGCATCAGGTCTTCTTCTTGGCGTTGGGTCCGAAGTAGTGGTTATAGGCCATGCGCCGGTTGACGACGGTGTCCTGCTCCCACTGCGTCGCCCGCTTGGCAAAGGCCAGCTGCGATTCGACGATCTTCTTGAACAGAGGATTTTCCGCGGACTTCTTCTCCACGATCTGGTCGTAGGCTTCCATCTGCTTCTGCAGCAGCGAGTCCGGGGTCTTGTAGAACTTGACCTTGTCCTTGGTCTGCATCTCCTCGTAATCCTGCGAATAGCGGTCGATCGCCTTCCAGGACATCTCCTGGCCCGCCGCCTCGGTGGCGTTGGAGATGATCGCCTTCATCTTGTCGGGCAGCGTGTCGTACTTGGTCTTGTTGAACATGATCTCGAATTGCTCGGCATTCTGGTGGAAGCTCTGCAGCATGCAAACCTTCGACACGTCGGGGAAGCCAAGGACGCGGTCCGACGAAGCGTTGTTGAATTCGGCGGCGTCGAGCAGGCCGCGGTCCATCGCCGAGACGATTTCGCCGCCTGGCAGGGCGTTGACGGCGGCGCCGAGACTGGTGAAGACGTCGATGGAGATGCCCACGGTGCGATACTTCACGCCCTGGAAATCTTCCGCCTTGGTGATCGGCTTCTTGAACCAGCCGAGCGGCTGGGTCGGCATCGGGCCATAGGGGAACGACACCACGTTGGCGCCGATCGAGGCGTAGAGTTCGGCCAATAGTTCCTTGCCGCCGCCGTATCTGTGCCAGGCCAGCAGCATGTTGGCGTCCATTGCATAGGCGGGGCCGGATCCCCACAGCGCCAGGGCGGTCTGCTTGCCGTAATGGTAGACCAGCGCGCCGTGGCCGCCGTCCAGAGTGCCTTTGGAGACGGCGTCGAGCAGTCCGAACGCCGGCACCACGGCGCCGGCGGGCAGCACCTCGATCTTGAGGTCGCCGCCGGTCATGTCGTTGACCTTCTTGGCGAAGTCGAGGGCGTATTCGTGGAAGATGTCCTTGGCCGGCCAGGTGCTCTGCCAGCGCATGCTGATCGGTCCCTGGGCCTGCGCCACAACGGGCGCCGCCACGGTCGCCGCGGCACCGGCCGCCGCGCCCTTCAGAAAGCGGCGACGGCTTGTCGTCTTGTCCTTGCCTGATGTGGTCATTGTCTTCTCCCCTGCTGAGCCGGTCTTTTGACCTGGCCTTTTTTGTTGATTGCGAGACAAGGGCTTGCGCGGCGCTTTGGCAAGATTGACCTTGGCGGTGCGACTCTCTGACGCGCCTACTGGTTGCATTGCACACAGCGGCTTGGCGAAGGTCGCCGCTCAGGCGCGCGGCGATTACGCCGAGGCTTCGCCGACCATGTCCGGTTGTCGCGCCAGGCTGACCGCAGGCGACATCAGGATCACCAGCGCCTGGGCGCCGAAGATCGCCATCGCCAGATAGAGGCAGGCTTCGGCATTGTAGAGCCCACCGATCAGTGCGCCGAGGCCGGCGCCGATCGGCCGCGCGCCGTAGCTCATGATGTTGATCGCCGAGACCCGGCCGAGCAGGCTCGGCGGCGTCACCGATTGCCGCAGCGTCGTGGTCGAGATCACCCACAGGATCGGGCCGGCGCCGAGCAGGAAGAAGCTGAGGCCGGCGAGCAGCGGCGAGGGCAGGATAGTGGTCAGCGCCATCACCACGGCGGCGACGAAGCCGGTCACCGGCCCGAGCCCGATCACGGTGCCGAACGGCAGCCGGCGCATGGTCCGCGTCGCCAATAGCGCGCCGACCACCATGCCGACGCCGTACATCGACAGCGTGACGCCGACGCCGAATGCCGACAGGCCGAGTTGGCGCACCGCATAGGGCACGAACACCGCGAGGATCAGGAACGAGGCGCTGTTGAAAATGAACTGGGTGATGAACACCGGCCGCAGCAGCGCATGGCGCATGACGAAGACGGCGCCTTCCTTGATCTCGTGCAGCGGATGACGGCGCGGGGCGGGGGCTCGTTCCGGTTCGAGAATTCCGGCGAGCAGTACCACTGCCGCGATCGACAGCGCGGCGGCAACGCCGAACGCGACCGAGGCGCCGACGAAGCCCACCAGCATGCCGCCGAGCGCCGGACCGCTGGCAAAGGCGACGGTGCGTGCGAGCTCGATCCGCGCATTGGCGGCCGGCAGCGATTGCGACGGCACCAGGGACGGCACCAGCGCCGGCGCGGCCACGCTGTAGACCACCGTTCCACACACCGCGGCGAAGCCGAGCAGGGCCAAGAGCGGCAGGGTGAGAAGGTTGAGCCCGATCAGCCCCAGAACGCCGAGCAGCGCCGCGGCGCGCAGCGCTTCGGCGCCCGCCATCAGCCAGCGCCGCGATATCCGGTCGGCCATCATGCCGGCCGGGATCGCGAACAGGATGAACGGCAGCGTCAGCGCCGTCTGCAACGCGCCGGTCTGGCCTTCGCCGACCCCGAGCAGCAGCACCGCGACGATCGGCGCCGCGGCCAGCGCGATCTGCTCGGCCGACTGCGCTGCGAGGTTCGACCATGCGAGGCGGTTGAAGGTCGGCGGCAGTTGGTCGTGATGGGACTGGGACATGGTTGCCTCGCATGGTCGTTGCGGGATGACCATAGGGAGGCGAGGGCGGTTGCAACCACCCGATTTCCGACAGGGCGACCCCGTCGCGCCGGTTCGGAACTGCGGCTTCTACCGAAGCCGCGGCCCGAGGAAATAAGTCAGCATCGTGCCCTTGCCGCGGATGGCGACTTCGCCGCGCAGCTCGCAATGAAACGCGTCGCAGACGTGCGCATGAGTTGCTTCCGAAATCTGGATGCGGTTGGGCAGGCCGGAGGATTCGAGGCGGCTTGCCGTATTCACGGTGTCGCCCCAGACGTCATAGATGAACCGATGCTGGCCGATCACGCCGGCGACCACGTCGCCGGAGTGGATGCCGATCCGCGCCTCGAGCGGTTCGCCGAACTTCGTCCCGATGTCGTGAACCGCCTTGATCATGCCGAGCGCCATGTCGGCGACCGCCAGCGCGTGATTAGCTTGTGGTTCCGGCAGGCCGCCCGCGACCATGTAGGAATCCCCGATGGTCTTGATCTTTTCGAGCCCGAACCGCGTCGCCAGGGCATCGAATGCCGAAAACAACTGGTTGAGGAGTTCGATGATCTGGCTCGGTGAAGAGCGGCCGGCCAGGCTGGTGAAGCCGACCAGATCCGAGAACAGGATGGTGGTTTCGGGAAACCGGTCCGCGATCGCGACCTCGCCCTGGCGCATCCGTTCCACCACGGTGGCGGGCAGGATGTTCAGCAGCAGCGCGTCGGACTTGCTCTTCTCGGCCTGCAATTGCTGGGTAAAGGCCTGCTCGCGGTCGCGCAGCCGCTTGCGCTCCAGAGAGGCGCCGATGCGGGCGTTGAGCAGCACCGGGTCGAACGGCTTCGGCAGATAGTCCTCCGCGCCGGCCTGGATGCAGCGCACGATGCTGTCGATCTCGTCGAGCGCCGAGATCATGATGACCGGCAGATGCCGGACCGCGGGATCGCTCTTGAGCCGGGTCAGCACCTCGTAGCCGTCCATCTCCGGCATCATCACGTCGAGCAGCACCAGGTCGAAATCCGCGCCGGCCAGCGCCTCCAGCGCCGCCGTGCCGCTGTCGGCCTTGGTGATGTCATGGCCGTCGCGGCCGAGCCGGCGCGCCAGCAATTCGCGATTGGCTTCCACATCGTCGACGACGAGAATACGGCTCGACGGCTGCTGGTCGCGTCGCTGCGACGGCGCCAGCGATGCCATCGCGGAAACGATCTCGTCGACAGTCTCGCGGGCGGGCATCTCGGCCGGCGCAGGCTTCTCGGGCGCTTCGAACATCGCAACGTCGGTCAGGCCGATCAGCTTGTCGACCTGCCCGAGCAGATGATCGGCAGCGGCGAGCAATTTTCCCACCTCCGTCAACAGATCCTCGCGGTCGGCATCATTCGCCTCCTCCATGATCAATTCGCCGTAGCCCTTGATCGCATTGAGCGGCGTTCGCAGGTCGTGACGCAATCGGGACTGGAAGGCGGCCAAGCCGTCCGCATCCTCGACCGAGGTCTGCGCGGCGAGGCCCAGCAGCTCGTCGAGTTGCTTCTTGAGCAACTGCGCCGCCGTTTTGATGCGCCCGAGATCGGACGTCAGGTCTGCGTTGTGGCCGCGGCGCGCCTCCTCGATCAGGGTTTCTGCCAAGCCGATGACGATCGCGATCGGTGCCTCGAACTCCTGGCGGACCAATGCCGTGATCGCGCCTTCGAGGCGCCGATCGGATCGTGATGTTGAAGTGCCGAAGGCCGTCATCGATTATCCCCGCGGGCGCGCCAGCAGGGCGTCGATCTTCTCGAGCAGCCGCGGCATCTCGATCGGCTTGGTGTCGTAGTCGTCGCAGCCGGCGCCGAGCGCCTTCTCGCGGTCGCCCGCCATGGCGTGGGCGGTCAATGCAATGACGGGAATGTGCCCGGTGGTGTCGGCCGCCTTGACGCGCCGCGTCGCTTCCCAGCCGTCCATCACCGGCAGGCTCATGTCCATCAGGATCAGATCGGGGCGCTCGCTCTGCGCCATGGTCACGGCCTGTCCGCCGTCGACGGCCATCACGACCTCGAACCCCTTGCGCTCCAGCCGCCGCGACAGCATATCGCGGTTCATCTCGTTGTCTTCGACCAGCAGAATCTTCGCCATTATCCCGTCACCATGTCCTTGCTGTCCGCCGTCACGTCTCCGCGCCGGCCATGCCGCGCGCCGGACGCCGTCCGACCGCCTTGCCGATCGCCGCGGCGATATCCGTATCGATCGAAACGCCCTTTTCGATGACGCTGCGCGCCTGATCGGACAGCCGCTCGCGCTCTGCCGTCGTCAATTGCTTGGCCGTGATCACGACGACAGGAATGTGGCGCCAGTCGGCACGGCTGTTGAAACTTTCCAGGAATTCGAAGCCGTCCATCTCCGGCATCATCAGGTCCAGCAGGATGAGGGCGGGCGCCGGATGTTCGGCGAGCCAGGCCAGCGCCTCTCGGCCGTTGGTCGTTTCGGCGACCGTGAGCCCCAGCTTTGCGATGGTATGACGGACGGTTTCGCGGGTCGCCATGTCGTCTTCGACCACCAGGATGGGACCGTCGCGGGACAACAGCCGGCGCAGCAGCGCCGTCAATGCGCCGCGATCGATCGGCTTGGTCATCACCTCGGCCGCGCCGAGCGACAGCCCGATGCTCCGGTCCGGCGCCACCGTCACGATGATGACCGGAATGTCGCGGAGTTCGGCATCGGCCTTCAACGCGCCGAGCACCGCCCAGCCATCCTTCTTTGGCATCAGCACGTCGAGGGTGATGGCGTCCGGGCGCAGTTTGCGGGCCAGCTCCAGCGCCTCGTCGCCGTTGCGCGCCTGGACGGCGTGATAGCCTTCGCGCCGCAGGTTGGAGGTCAGAAGATCGCGCGCCGCGGGGTCGTCGTCCACCACCAGCACGGTGATGACGGGGTCCGATCCGTCGCGAGGTCCGCCCTGGCTCGCTCCGGGAGCGGCATCGGCCGGCGTTGCCGCAGGATCCGCATCGGCCGCCTGGTCGGGCAGGGTGATCGTAAAGGTCGAACCTTCGCCCACACGGCTCGACACCGTGATATCGCCGCCGAGCAGCCGGCAGAAATGCCGGGTGATGGCGAGACCGAGACCGGTGCCGCCGAACTTCTTGGTGGTCGAGGCGTCGGCCTGGCTGAAGGCCTGGAACAGCCGGCCGAGCTGCTCGGGATTCATGCCGATGCCGGTGTCCGAGATGGTCATCTGGACCATCGCCCGATCGGTCTGGATCCGCTCGACCGCGAGTGTCAGCCCGCCGTTGTGAGTGAACTTGCTGGCATTGCTGAGAACGTTGAGCAGGCTTTGCTTCACCTTGGTGCGGTCGGTGCGCATGGCGCCGACGCCGTCGGCGAGTTGCAGGTCAAACGTGTTGCCGTTCCTGGCCACCAGGGGCGCGACGATCGCCCTGACTTCGTCGACCAATGCGGCGACGTCGACGTCCTCGATGAAGACGTCCATCTTGCCTGCTTCGACCTTGGACAGATCCAGGATGTCGTTGATCAGGCCCAGCAGATGGCGTCCGGCGCCTTCGATCTTCTTGAGGTCGGGGACCAGTTCCTGCTGGCCGCTGTCGGCGGCGTCCTCCTGCAGGATTTCGCTGTAGCCGATGATGGCATTGAGCGGCGTGCGCAGCTCGTGGCTCATGTTGGCCAGGAACTGGCTCTTGGTGCGGTTGGCGACTTCGGACAGTTCGCGTGCCTGTTCGAGCTCGAGATTGTGCTGCCGCAGTTCGGTGACGTCGGTATAAACTGCCACCGTGCCGCCGTCCTGAATGCGGCGCTCGCTGATGCGGATGTAGCGGCCACCGTAGTTGTATTCGGCAAAACCGCCGGAGTGATTGTGCTGGGCGATTCGCTCGGCGATCCAGTCCTGCGCGCTCTGGCTGCCGAGGTCGACCAGCGAGCGTGCAACCACCGCCTCAATGACCTCCTTGAAGGTGGTCCCGGGCTTGATGAGATCCGACAGCCCAGGATAGATGCTGCGGAACTGTTCGTTGAACACGACGATGCGGTCCTCGGCATCGTACAGCACGAAGCCTTCGGAGATGGTCGCGATCGCAGCGGCGATGGTCTTGCGCTGCCGCTCGGCCTCGGCGGCAAAGCGGTCGCGTTCGCGAAGGCTGTCGCGAAACATGCCGAGCGTGCGCGCCATGGCGCCGATCTCGTCGGCGCCGGCGGCCGGGATCGGCACCGACAGGTTGCCGGCGCTGAGCCCGTCGATGGCGCCGACCAGGTGACGCAGCGGGCCTGCGATCGACCGGAGGATCACCAACGTGAGCAGCATGCCGAGGGCCACGACCAGGAGGTCGAAGACCAGGGTGCGGCGGGTCGCGGTGGTGACGTCATCGACCAGCCGCTGCCGCTCGGCGGTCAGTTCGTCCCGCAACTCGTTGACCAGGGAGGTCAGGAGTTCGTCGACTTTGACGCTGTGTTCGCGTGCCTGCGCCAGCAGCGAATTGCCGATGACGCGCTGCTCGTCGGTATACTTGTCCACGGCGGCGTTGGCGGATTTCTCGAATTCGCTGCGCTCGGCGCGCACCGCCGACACCAGCTTGGGTTTGCGCGGCGCCAGCTGCTCGAGATAGTCGTCCATGCGGCCGCGCGCCGCCGTGGCGTTGCGCTCGGAGACCGTGAGCAGGCTGACGGCGAGATCGGTGAGCCAGTAGCGCAGTTCGCCGAACGCGATGCGGGCGCTGTTGGCCGAGTCCATCACGCTGCTCAGCTCCGTCTCCTTGGCGACAGCAGCCGAATTGTCCGCAAGCTTGCGGGTCAGATAGAGATTGGTGGCGACCAGCACGCACAGCAGGGCGCCTGACAGGATGATGAGCCGGGCCCGGATGGTGAGGCGAGACATCTATCCAGCGACTATTTGAACAGCGTGACGCTGATCACCGCGCCGAGGTCGCCTTCTTTGCCGCCCTCCTTGGGATAGCCGGTGATGTCGGTCTCGCCCTTCGGCGAGCCGTGACAGCTCAGGCACGACGAGGCGTAATATTCCGGCATCATCATGCGGTAGGCGGAGCGTCCTTTGGCGCTGGTGACGCCGGCAAAAACCTGGCCACGCGGCCACTCCGCCTGCAACAGCTTGCTGCGAATCACGTTGGCTTCCCATTCGTCGGGCCGGGCCTTGCGGTTGCGCACCAGTTGCTCGGGCGCCGTCACCTTGATCTGCGCTTCGTCCCTGGCGCGGTTCTCGAATGCTTCGTTGACGAGCCGGGCAAACACCGCCGGGATGAAGGCCTTGAAGCCGACGCCCTTGGCGTTGATGGTCGATTGGTTGGCGTCGGTGGCCTCGACGATCGCATCCATCTGGGCCCGCAACAGCCGGCCCAGCCGCGATTTCGGATCGATGGTCGCGGGGTCGGTGCCGGTCGCCTTCTTGTAGTTCTCGACGGCTTGCTGCAGCACCACCTGGCCGCTCAGGCCCTTGTCGCCGAGTTCGGGATCGTTGATGCGGCCTTGGTTGTTGGAAATCACCTGGCGGGCGGCGCGCAGCATCTCGGCCAAATTCTTGGCGGTCGCCGCGTCGTCATCCGCGCCGGCGGGCAGCGCCGCCGTGGAGAGTGCCAGCCCGCCGATCAGAGATGTCGCAAGCGCGAATATCCCCAGCAAGCCGGCCGGGCCGATCCATGTTCTCATGCTGAAATCTTCCGTCTTTTCAAAGGATGACTGGTAGCATCAAACCGGCGCGGACAACATAGCCGAACCGGCATCATCGGGCGCGGATGCCCGATTGTCGGGCCGTGCCGGCCGCTAAAGCGCAATTTTCTCCTGATGATGAGACATTTTGGGGCTGAAACGGTTCACGAAATACATCGACTGGATCGAACGCAAAGAAGCCGGACAGCCCGCTCCGGGCGCAAGGATCCGAATCGCTGACCACTGCAACATCGAGGCCGGGCAGCAGCCGTCGGTGCCGGGCGGACAGCCGAGGGCGGCTTGACCCGCCGTGTGCTTCCCACGGTCGCGTCCGGAACTTGCGCCGCGGCGATGACGATGCTTTGGATGGCTCATTGCCGGTGCATTTCAGCGATTTTCGTCAACGGGGGATTGGAATGAAGTCGAGTTTGATCGTCGGTTTGTCCGGATTTGCCGTAGCTCTTTTTGCCAGCAGTCAGGCCCGGTCCGCAGGGGCCATTGCCGAAGGCATCGCTCCAGGCGGGGTCGCCAAGGGGTATGAGATCGCGTACCGGGTCAACCGGCCAAGCACGGGGGAGGCTCGCACCGATGCGCTGGCCGGGTGCAAGAAGGGGCAGGAACGTCTCGCATCGGGAGCAGTGGCAGCGACGGACAGCGGCAATAGGAAAGCACGTGCTCGCTGCGCCATCGTCATCAGTTTTGAAAACAAGTGCCTGGCGGTGGCGCTTGATCCCAAGGATTCGACACCGGGGGCCGGCTGGGCCATCGCGAGCGTCCAGCAGGACGCGGACGACGAAGCGCTCGCGCGCTGCCGCAGCGTCGCCGGCGCTGACCGCCGCGACTTCTGCAAGGTGACCAATCGGGCGTGCGACGGCACGGCAAAATAGGGTCGCGAAACCAGGGTCGGATCAGCCGAGGGTCGCCTTGCCCGATCCCGAGATGCTGGCGGGTGGCATGTCGCCGGGTGCCTCCGGCGCCTCGATGCCGGCCGCCGGCTGCTTTGCCGCCAACGCGTTTGTCAAACTGGTCAGCGCGTCCGGGCCGGCGGCGAAGCCGGCCTCGGTCAGGATCTTGTCGATGATCGGTTTGAATGCCGAGACCGACAGCAACTGCGCGGCCAGACCGTCGCCGAGCCCAAGCCCGCTGCCGCTGCCGCCAGTGAGACCGCCGCCAGCGCCGCCGCGCCCGAGCAGGCTGCCGGTATCGAAGATCTTGATCTCCGAAATCTTCTCGATCGGCTTGACGGCCTGGGCAATGGCATCCGGGATGATCTTGATGCGCGCGAGGTTGACATCGTAGTCGATCATGCCGGGGCTGAGCTTGTTGCGGGCTTCGGCCTTCAGCGTTTCGACCTCGGCCTCGGCCTGGCCGAGCGACTTGACGCCGGCCGCGCGGGTGGTGGCGGCGGCGGCATCGGCCTTGGCCAGGACGCTGATCGCCTCGGCCTTGTTGGCGGCGGCCTGCTTTTCGGCTTCCGCCATCACCGTAATCGGCATGGCGTTGGTCTCCGCCACCTTGCGTGCCGCGATCACGTTGATGATCTTGTCGCGTTCGGCGATTTCGGTGGCCCGCGCGGTGGTGACCTTTTCCTCCGCCGCGATCGCCAGCGCCCGTGCGGTCTCGGCCACGGTCTGTGCTTCGGACTGCTGCTTGCTCTTGTCGGCAACCGCGATCGCGCTCTCCTGGGCGACGATCTGGAGGTCGCGTTCCATCTCGGTGTTGCGGCGCTTGACCGCCAGATCCGCCTCGATCTTGCGGGTGTCGCGGGCCTGGTTGGCCTCGGTCTGCTTGTTGGCGACCGCCAGTTCCTGCTGGATGCGGTATTCGGCTTCGTTCTGCAGCGCGGTCTGCTCGACCTGCGCGGTCTGCGCGCGCATCGCGGCGGTCTTGTTGGCGATGTCGCGCTGCTGCGCCAGCTCGGCTTCGCGCTTGGTGCTCTCGATCGTCAGCGTGGTCTGCCGGGCGATCAGATCCTGCTGCGCGATATTGACCTCGGTGGTGCGGACGATCTGGTTGCGCTCCTGCTCGCGCTCCTTGGTGACCTTGGTCAGCGTGGTGAGGCCGTGGGCGTCGAAGAAGTTGCTCGGGTTGAAATGCTTGATGTCGCTCTGGTCGAGCCGGGTCAGCGACACCGATTCGAGCTCGAGGCCGTTGTTCTGGATGTCGGCGCCGACCGCGTCCTGCACCGCCTTGACGAAGGTGGCGCGCTGCTCCTGCAGTTCCTCGAGGTTCATGGTGGCGGCGACCGAACGCAGGCCGTCGACGAATTTCGCCTCGACCAGTTCGCGCAGTTCGGCGGCGTCGTTGGTGCGGCTGCCCAGCGTCTGCGCGGCCAGTGCGATCGACGAGGTGTCGGGTTTGACGCGGAGGTAGAATTCGGCGCCGATGTCGACGCGCATGCGGTCCTTGGTGATCAGCGAGTCGGGGCCGCCGCGGGCGACTTCCAGCCGCAGCGTCTTGAGATTGACCGCGGCGGTGGAATGGAAAACCGGCAGCACCAGCGAGCCGCCGTCGAGCACCACCTTCTGGCCGCCAAGGCCGGTCCGCACATAGGCCTCGTCACGGGTCGAGCGCCGGTAGAGTTTGGCCAGCATCAGGCCGATGACGAGGACGACGATGACGCTGATGGCGACCGGTACGGCAAGTTCCCACATGTGATGTCCTGTCTGACTATCGTTGGTGTGCAATGAGGTCGGCTGGTGCGGAAATGGCGATGAAGCTTTTGGCGTCGCGGTCGACCAGCAGAACGCTGGCGCCGACCGGCAGCGATTCGGAATTGGCGCCGGCGCGAGCCGCAACCGTATGCCAGTTGCCGAAGACATCCTTGAGACGGACGCGGCCGGGCAGTCCCTGGTCGAGCGGGCCGACTGAAACCTCGGCGAGGAGGCCGACGAAATCGGCTTCGCTCACCGCATAGCTCTCGTCGCGCGGGATGACGCGGGCGACGCCCCGGCTGGTGACCCGGATGACGGGGATGCTGCCGGCGCCGGCCGCGAGCACGGCGATCCAGACCGGCAGGGTGCCGCCGAACGCGTGCGCGAGCCCTTGCAGGAAAAACCCTTCGATCGAGAAGATTCCGAGCGCCAGAATGATCAAGATCAGCAGCGGCAGGCGGCCGGCGTTGATCCAGAGAAACAGACCGCCGATGACGTCGTGGCTGTCGGCATCGAGGGCGAAGTCCTTGCCGACGAGTTCGCCGATCGAGAAGCCGACGATCATGGTCAGCAGTTCGATGGCGCCGAGCGCGACCATGACCGCGGCGGCGATCGCGAACGGTCGTACGTCGGGCGCCAGCAGGATGTCGGCCACTGCACTCATTGCTGCGATTTGATCCTTTCAAGCCGGGTGGCGATTTCGCGCTCGCGATGCAGCCGGTCGAGCTCGTCGAGCTCCTTGTCGCCGAGCACGCTCGAGGCAGGCACGCCGGTCACCCGCGCGATCGCGGCGATCGCCCTGTCGGCTCCGGCCGCTTTTGAAGAGGGCGCCGCGCGGCCGGTTTCCTGCGGCGAGTGCCGGGCAAGACTTTGCTCGAGGTCGGCGAGGCGGACATCGGCCTCGCGCCGCGCAGCCAGCATCGCCTGCAGCGCCTTGGTCTGTTCCTCGATTTCGAGCTCGATGAAATCCATCGCCCGTTCCAGCGCAATGCCCTGGGATTCCAGATCGATCTGGCGGGCAACGCCGGCGCGGGCGAGGTCTTCGCGATTCTGCGAAATGGCGAGGCGGATTTTCTCGGTCAGGCTGGCGGCTTCGGCGTCCAGTTCCTCGCGCCGCCGCTTGAGGCGGAATTCCTCGGCGCGCGATTTGCCGAGCGCATGGCGCGCTTCGTCGGCGCCGGCATCGATCTCGCGGATCGCCTGCTTGACCAGCGCCACCTTGTTGCTGCTTTCCGCGCTGTCGATGGTCTGGCTGGCGATGGCGGCCAGAAGCCGGCCCATACGTGCAAGGATGCCCTCGTGAAGCATGGTCTTCTCCTCCGGTTGCGGTGCTTTGGATCTGACGGCGATATGCACTTCGTAAGTTTGTCCGTCGGCGACCAGCTGGGCCGGGAAGGGACTTTCCCAGCCGGCAAGGTAGCCCGGTACGTTGAACGGCACCAAGACGCGTCCTTGGACAGTGCTAATGGTCAGTGAAGTCGGTCCCTTGATCGCGAACAGTTTGTCGTCGAGCGGGATGCGGCGTGGTGACTTACCGGCGACATAGCCGGCGCGGTCGCGCAGGCCGAGCGTCACCAGCCGGGCTGGAAGACCGGTCTCGGTGCGGATTCGCTCATAGGCTTGCGCATGCAGCGACACCAGGTTGGCGCCCACCGGCGCCACCTCCTCAAGGATCAGCATCATCTGGTCATAAGCCGCGAACGTCGCTTCGATCGCGCGCACACCGGCATCGTCGGGCGCCAGCGCGTAACGCAGGGTCGAGGTCGACTGCTCGGCAGCAATTCGCGGCATCGGGTAAACATAAAGCACTTCCTCAGTACTTTCAAGGTGGGCCGCATGCGAAGGCGAAAATTTGAGGATTCGTCGGCCAGATGCAGTTGCAAATGAGTTGCAATAAGATTGAAAGTGCTTCATCCTGAGAAAATGGATGCAAAGTCTCCGATAATCCGTCCCGCTTCCGCGTCAGTCGGTTCAAACGCTCTCTCCGGCGCAGGCTGGCGCTCAGACGCCGCCGCGATCGGCCAGGGCAGCCTGCCGGAGGTCTATCGGACTATTCCCGTCCCGCCGCGGGGTGGCCAGTGGTTCCGCCGGCTGCTGGCGTTTGCTGGGCCGGGCTACATGGTCTCGGTCGGCTACATGGATCCGGGCAACTGGGCGACCGATCTCGCCGGTGGTTCGAAGTTCGGCTACACGCTGCTGTCGGTGATCCTGCTGTCGAACCTGATGGCGATCCTGCTGCAGGCGCTGGCGGCGCGGCTCGGCATCGTCACCAATCGCGACCTGGCGCAGGCCTGCCGCGCCAGCTATTCGCGCCCGGTCAACATCATGCTCTGGCTGGCCTGCGAAGCGGCGATCATCGCCTGCGACCTGGCCGAGGTGATCGGCACTGCGATCGCGCTCAAGCTGCTATTCGGCATTCCGCTGGTCGGCGGCGCGCTGATCACCGCCCTCGATGCCTTCCTGCTGCTGCTGCTGATGAACCGCGGCTTCCGCTTCCTGGAAGCTTTCGTGGTGGCGCTGCTGATCGTGATCGCGGTTTGCTTCGTGATCCAGGTCGTCGCCGCGGCGCCGCCGATCGCCGGCGTGCTGCAGGGTTTCCTGCCGTCGCCCGAGATCGTCACCAATCCCGAGATGCTGTACATCGCCATCGGCATCATCGGCGCGACGGTGATGCCGCATAATCTCTATCTGCACTCGTCGATCGTGCAGACCCGCGCTTATGACAAGTCCGACGAAGGCCGCCGCGACGCCATCAAATGGGCAACGACGGACTCGACCATCGCGCTGATGCTGGCGTTGTTCATCAACGCCGCCATCCTGGTGGTCGCGGCCGCGACCTTCCACAAGAGCGGCCATTCGGACGTGGCCGAGATCGGCCAGGCCTTCGAGCTGCTGTCGCCGCTGCTCGGCCTCGGCATCGCCTCGACGGTGTTCGCCATCGCGCTGCTGGCATCGGGCCTCAACTCGACGGTGACGGCGACGCTGGCCGGCCAGATCGTCATGGAGGGGTTTCTCGACCTGCGGCTGCCGAGCTGGGCGCGCCGGCTGCTGACCCGCGGCATCGCCATCGTCCCGGTGGTGATCGTCACCGCACTGTACGGCGAGAGCGGCACCGGCCAGCTCCTGGTGTTCAGCCAGGTCATCCTGTCGATGCAGCTGCCGTTCGCGGTGATTCCGCTGGTGCGGTTCGTCTCCGACCGCCGCAAGATGGGCGACTTTGCGATCTCGCGTCCGGTTGCCGCGATCGCCTGGCTGGTCGCCGGTGTGATCGTGATCCTGAATTTGAAGCTGCTGTACGAAACGCTGCTGGGCTGAACGCGAGCCTGATCAATCCTGCGGCTCGGTCGATGTTTCGCCCGAGGCGTCGACGCGCAGCCAGCCCGATGGCGCGAGGCGCTGCTGCGGCAGATACCGGCCCTTGTAGTCCATCTTCTTCGAACCCTCGATCCAGTAGCCGAGATAGACATAGGGCAGGCCGAGCCTTCGGGCGCGGGCGATATGGTCCAGGATCATGAAGGTGCCGAGCGAGCGGTTCTGCTCGGACGGCTCGAAGAACGAATAGACCATCGACAGCCCGTCGCCGAGCACGTCGGTCAATGCGACCGCCACCAGATCGCGGCCGTGGCCGGTGATGCCGGTATCGGGCCCGCGGCGGCGGTATTCGATGATCCGGGTTTCGACGTGGCTGTCCTCTACCATCATGGCGTAGTCGAGCACGGTCATGTCGGCCATGCCGCCGTGGCGGTGGCGCTGGTCCAGATAGGCGCGGAATACCGAATATTGCTCGGAGGTCGGCACCGCGCTGCGCTGGTCGCCGACGATGTCGGCGTTGCGGGCCAGGATCTTGCGGAAGTTGCGGGTCGGACGAAACTCGTTGGCGATGACCCGGACCGAGACGCAGGCGCGGCACTGGTCGCAGGCCGGCCGGTAGGCGATCGACTGGCTGCGCCGGAAGCCGCCATGGGTCAGGAGGTCGTTGAGATCGCCGGCCTTGTCGCCGACCAGGTGCGTGAACACCTTGCGCTCATGCCGGCCCGGCAGATACGGGCAGGGCGAGGGCGCCGTCAGATAGAATTGAGGCGTGTCACGCGAATGCTGGGTCACGGGAGGTCGTCGGTCTCCAAAGCAGTCAAATCAGTGCGCAGCATCGCCCCACGAAGCGGGAGCGTCAATCGGTTTGCCGCGCCCTTCAGTAAGTTCGGGCCGCCGATTGCGCCATCTGGGTGCGGGCCGAGCTGTTGATGATCACGGTCCCCAGCACGATGTCATGCAGCAGCCGGCGGCGGCCGTTGAACAGGCCGACCAGCACGACGAACGGCGTCAGCACTGAGACCGAGATCCAGAACAGCACCGCGTGCATGGCGCCGAGCACGAAATAGCCCGGGGCGCCGTACCAGGTGCGCAGCTGCAGGTCCATCATCCGCATGCCGACGGTGGCGGAATGCGGTCCGCCCAGCGAAGCGCCGTAATAGACGATGGCCCAGATGATCGAGGCCGGAGAGACCAGCCAGAACAGCGCCCAGCCGAGCCCGAGCGTCACCACGCCGAACACGGCGATGAAGATGACGGCGAGAATCACCGGGATCGACAGCACGACGAGGTCGATCAGGAACGCAAAGAACCGCCGCGTCAGCACGCCGCGAAACAATTCCGGCTGGGTCCATGGATCGAACGCATGCGGCTGGAAATTCGCCGATCCGCTGCGCCACGCACCGTTGTTGGAACCATTGTCAGACATCACCAGTCCTTTCGACTGCAGCATTTGCCGCGACAAAGATGGCTATGGCCGAAAGGCGTTGCAAGTATGTCGGCTGGTGCCGTCGCCATGCGACGGCCGGCCCGGCCGTTACTTGTCCGCCTTGATCTTTTCCGCCGCCTGCGGCGCAAAATAGGTCAGCACGCCGTCGGCGCCGGCGCGCTTGAAACCGAGCAGGCTTTCCATCATCGCGCGCTCGCCGTCGATCCAGCCGTTGCCGGCCGCTGCCGCGATCATGGCGTATTCGCCGGACACCTGGTAGGCGAAGGTCGGCATTGCGAAGGTCTCCTTGACCCGCCGCAGCACGTCCAGATACGGCATGCCGGGCTTTACCATCACCATGTCGGCGCCCTCGGCGATATCCAGTTCGACCTCGCGCAGCGCCTCGTCGGAATTGGCGCTATCCATCTGGTAGGTCCGCTTGTCGCCGGTCAGCGTCTTGGCCGACCCGATGGCGTCGCGGAACGGGCCATAAAACGCCGAGGCGTATTTCGCGGCATAAGCCATGATCTGCACGTCGAGGAAGCCGGCGGCATCAAGCGCCTCGCGGATCGCGCCGACCCGGCCGTCCATCATGTCGGAGGGCGCGATGATGTCGCATCCCGCCTGCGCCTGCACCAGCGCCTGCTTCACCAGCACCGCCACCGTCTCGTCGTTCAAAATCCTGCCGTCCTGGACCAGCCCGTCATGGCCGTGGCTGGTGAACGGATCGAGCGCGACGTCGCACAGGACGCCGAGTTCGGGAAACTCACGCTTGATGGCGCGGACCGACTGGCAGACCAGGTTGTCGGCGTTGAGTGCCTCGGAGCCTTGCTCGTCGCGCCGCGACGGCTCGGTATAGGGAAACAGCGCGATGCACGGGATGTTCAGCGCCATCGCCCGCTCGGCGTCGCGCACCGCCTGGTCGACGCTGAGGCGCTCAACGCCCGGCATCGAGGCAACGGGCAGCCGCTTGTTGTCGCCGTCGACGATGAACAGCGGCCAGATCAGGTCGTCCGCGGTGAGGACGTTTTCACGCACCATCCGCCGTGCCCATTCCGCCTTGCGATTGCGGCGCGGCCGCGTGATCAGGTCGAGGGAGGGGCCTGGATGGCTGGTGTCCCGCCGCGGGGCGTCGCGCAGTTCGATCGGACGCCCGAATTTGATCGCCATTTTCCCACCACTCCTGAAAGGCAGATTGGACCGGTTCCAATACTACCATCCTGGCGTGTCCGCGTCACCGCGCCTTGAGCTGGCGCAAGCATGATTGATTTTGCCGTGAGGGCAGGTCATGACGTTGTGGAAACAGGACATATTGCCGCCGTGAGCACCGATACGCATGTCTGAAATACCGTCACGCGACCAGACGCCGCGCGACACTGCCATGTCGGTGGCGGCGATTTCGCAGGAACGACCGGAAACCGACGAAAACGTCTGGACCCGGCGGCTGGTGATTTTTCTGCGGGTGATGGCGGTGCTGTCGGTCGCCAAGGGCCTTTACCACTGGGCGCAGGTCACCGGTTTTGTCGGTGGCGAGGACGAGGCGTTCGAGAATCAGGCGATGGCCTGGCAGACCGCCACGGTCTATTTCGCCGTGATCGAACTGGTCGCCGCGGTCGGGCTGTGGCTGGCGACCCCGTGGGGCGCGGTGGTATGGCTGACCACAGTCGTTTCGATGGCGGTGATCGAGCTGATGTTCCCCGCGATCTACGGCGGCAGCCTCGCCATCGTCGGCGTCGAGGCGCTCTTGCTCACGGCCTATCTGGCGCTGGCCTGGATGGCCGCCCGCGAACGGCCGCCATAAAGAACGAGGCAGACCGCGGCCTCACAGAAGGCCCGGCCAACAGGGGAGGGGTTCTTGAACCAGCTTTATTCCGGCGGAACGGCCGGCAGCCTGGTCGTCAGCGCGGTGGCCCGGTTCGGCGATGCGCCGGCCATCGCCGACGGCAACATCCGCTGGAGTTACCGGGAATTCGGCGCTGCGGTCGGCCGCTTCGTCACTCTGTTCCGCTCGGTCGGCCTCGCCAAGGGCGGCGCCGTTTCAATTCTGTCGGGCAACCGCGCCGAGTCCTGGGCGGCGATCTCGGCGGCGATGGTGATGGGCTTGCGCTACACGCCGCTGCATCCGATGGCCGCCGAGGACGATCATGCCTTCATCATCGAGGACGCCGAGATCGACGCGCTGATCGTCGAGGCCGGCAAGTTCGCCCCGCGCGGTCTGGCCATCGCCGCGCGGGTGCCCGGGCTGAAGCACCTGTTGTCGTTCGGCGCGGTGGACGGCGCCCGCGACCTGCTGGCGGAATTGCCGCACACGGTTTCGGCACCGCTGGTGGACGAGGGCAGCAGCGAGGAGATCGCCTGGCTGGCCTATACCGGCGGCACCACCGGGCGCTCCAAGGGCGTGATGATCCCGCACCGCGCGCTCGTCACCATGACGGTGCTGCTCTATGCCGATTGGGACTGGCCGGCCGACATCAGGTTTCTGGCGGCGACCCCGATCAGTCATGCCG
>Ga0209758_1002469_pt1 | contig 18814 bp, 19 predicted proteins | sample AraplaMF_Col_mMF_FD_184258 | JGI IMG/M metagenome (GOLD analysis project Ga0209758, IMG submission 184258) | Arabidopsis root microbial communities from the University of North Carolina, USA - plate scrape MF_Col_mMF (SPAdes) (version 2) | ecosystem: Host-associated > Plants > Roots > Endosphere...
GTCTGGTCAGCTCCCGAGATACTGTTGTCTTGCCGGTGCCGGGAAGGCCGCCAAAAACTATCAGCGCAGGTGCATGACTTGTCATGTCACATCATCGGCCGGTATTCGGAAGTCCGCAACGGGTCAAAGGCTGCCTTCGGTAGGCAGCATGACTTGGTCGGGTCATCTCTTGGGAGCGGACATCGCAGCTGTGGGCTGGGTCAGCGACGGGCCACTTCGAGACATTCGGCGAAGAACCCCGGCAGTTGGGCCGGGACTCCGTATGCTGGGTACTCGGGAATCGAGTCGCTTCTTCGCGCTTCCGCTTCCGTCGACACCAGCCGACTAGGCCACCGCGTGCGAACATGAGGCCTGGCAGGCCTGCCGGCGATCGGGCCAGGAACGGCTGCGGGAGCGGTGACGGTGCTGCGGGAGACGAACGGAAAGTCATGGCTATCCTGGCCTATCATGGCTTCTGCGCGCTCGGAGGCTGCTGCCGAGCCACCTGCCAAAGGCGGCGGTCGCGAGAACAGGCACCAGCAACGGCGGCACATAGAAGATCGCGATGTAGGCCTGGCCGGCATCACGGACACCGCTGGCGATTGCCGCGCCCCAGATACCATGCACCATGGCGATCAGCGCCAAGGCCATCGTGGCACCGACGCCGCCGAAGCTGCCGGTTGCAGCCGCGGCCCCGAGCGACCACGCGAGCAGGACCAGATAGAGCCCGATCCCGACCTTGTCTGAGCCATTCGTCACGAGAAGCAGAACAAATGCTGTTGCCGCGAACGCGATCCCGCCGGCGTGCACGATCGCCGTCCGCTCCGTACCAAGGCGTCGCGCATCCGCGGTGACGAGACGCACGTAGCTGCTGCCGGCCAATGCCACGAGCCCGCTGGTGACGCCGTCGGTTGCCAATCCGTAGAGCGCGCCCGACAAAGCGCCGTCGAGCGACAAGCGAGAGAAGTACAAGGCTCCCCACGCGCCGAAGCCGAGAGCGGAAAGGCCAGCCGCGACAAGGTGGGAACGGGTCAGCATGAACAGGCCGGCGCCGGTCAGCAGCGGCAACAGCGGCTCGACGACAATGAGGTAGAGCAGCTTGAGCAGGTCGAGTGACGATCCCAATCCGTCTCGCGTCTGTGCACGCGCCTCCGACTCATCCGACCCTTAGTCGGGGTCTCGGCTCAACTGGTTCATCAGCGAAATTGGTCGCTCGGCCTCCGCTCAGGGGCAAAAGCGCCGATTTGGCCGGCGGTAGAGCACTTCCGGTTTACCCCCGGCTGCTGACATCTCGCTGCGACGTGCCAACGGAAACGATCGGCCACAAGCAGTCATGCTCTGGTCAAGCATGGGATTTCTGCTCGACACCGAAAGCTGGCATTGGCGCATTTGTGAGTACACGCCTAGCTAGCGAACGAAGCCGTAGTCGGCGCGCCGATTTGACCTGAATCAATTGTCGTCGCAATCGCAATCACTACGATCACAAGAACGACAATAATCAGGGAAGGAAGACCTCCGTGGGAGAGATCGTGCTGGCCGCCAAGATCGCGCACGTCCCCTCGATCATGATTTCCGAACGGGACGGTCCCCTGAAGGGGAAGCGGGATGCCGCGATAGCGGCGCTGCGCGAGATCGGCAAGCGGGCGCGCGAGCGAGGCGCCGACACGTTCCTGGTGTTCGACACGCACTGGATCTCGAACTTCGGCTGTCACATGAACGCCAATGCGCGTCATCGCGGGGTCTACACCAGCCACGAAGCTCCGCACATGATCCAGAACATGGCGTACGACTATCCGGGCGATCCCGAGCTTGGCGACGCCATCGCGGCAGAGGCCGCCAGGGACGGCCTTCAGGTGCTGGCCCACAAGGTCGAGACCTTGCCGCTCGAATACGGCACCATCGTGCCGATGCACTACATGAACGAACGTGGCTGGGCGCGCGTCCTCTCGGTCGCCGCACCGATCTTCGCCGCCGTCGAGGAGAACCGCAAATTCGGGGCCGCTTGTGCCAGGGCGATCGTGGCGTCCGGTCGCAAGGTCGCCGTGCTCGCGTCCGGTTCGATGTCGCACAAGCTCGTATCCAACGAGCAGGTCGGCGACAGACAGTGGGAACAGGTCGGCAGCGAATTCAACCGGCAGATGGACCTGCGCGTTCTCGACCTCTGGAAGGAGCGGCGCTATGCCGAATTCGTCCGCATGCTTCCGGAGTATTCGACCAAGTGCAACGGCGAAGCCTTGATGGCGGACACGCACATGATGTTCGGGCTGCTGGGATGGGACGGCTACAAAGGGGAAACGGAGCTGCTGTGCCCCTACTTCCCGTCGTCAGGCAGCGGCCAGATCATTGCCGAACACCATCTCTGAAGCAGCCTCACTCAGGCTCCAGGACTAGCGGCGACGCGCGATCCAGCGCCCGACGAGAAACGCGACAAGGAGTGCCGTCAAGGGCGCCTTGACCGTCAGCTCTCGTAATTGGTCGGCCCAGCGCATCGCGGCATCCTCGGAGCCCGACTTCCGAGCGGGAGCCTGCTCCAAATTGCCCTCCTCATTCGTCAGCCCCGAGGCTTCCGTCATCGCCTCGACTTCTTTCATGTCCATGCGCGTCCTCCGATCCTGGTGCGGTTGCGGAACAACCGGCTTGATTTCCGATGCCGGTCCGCACCGCATGGGCGACGATCTCGTACGGAACCAATGGCCGTTGAAACGGCCATGGCGGCGGCATTCACGCGACCTATATGTTCGTCGAACATCCCGCCGTACCGCTGCCTTGAAGAAGCCCTTGCTCGTCTTTCTGTTCCTCGTCTTCGCCCCGCTCGCCGCATCTGCCGCGAGATATTGGTGGCTGGCCGATGACCGCGGCAATTGGCAGACGGCCGACCGCTCTAGCGCCGGCCTCCTGCAGCCCGCGGCGGCGCATCCCGACGCCGTCATCCGGGTGTTTGCCGCACGCACGGTGAGATGGCGCGGCATCTTCGCCGTTCACAGCTGGATCGTGGTCAAGGAGAAGAATGCGTCGGCCTATACGCGATATGATTACACGGCGTGGGGCGATCCGATCCGCACCAACGGCTTCGCTCCGGACGGGCGGTGGTTTGGCGCCGGGCCCGAAACGATCGTGGCCCTCGATGGTGAGCGAGCCGAGGCGCTCATCCCCAAGATCCGATACGTGATCGAAACCTACAAGTTCCGCGCCTATGGAGATTACAGCGCCTGGCCCGGGCCCAACTCGAACACCTTCGTCCAGGCCGCACTGGATTCCGTCCCCGAGCTGCGCGCCGTCCTTCCTCCGACGGCAATCGGCAAGGACTTCCCCTATACGGGCAAATGGTTTGGCCTGTCGCCGTCAGGGACTGGCGTCTACGCCTCCCTTGCCGGATTCGTCGGCCTCAAGGTCGGCTGGATCGAGGGACTGGAGATCAACTTCTTCGGCGCCGTCCTCGGGGTCGACATTAGGCGTCCCGCGCTCAAGCTGCCGGGGCTCGGACGCTTCGGAATAGCCGCCGGCGTGTAGCGTGTAACGGATGAGCTGGCGCAAGCGGACCCTCGCCTGAGCAACCGTGTTCGACCTGTCATGACAAATCGCTAGCTTCGCACCCGGGTCGGTCAAACTCGAAAGGACAATCCATGGAATTGAAAGCCGGCGATATCGTCATGCTGAAATCGGGCGGCCAGCCGTTGACGGTCGCGGAGGTCAAGGGCGACGACGTGCTCTGCATCTGGATGGGCATGGAAGGCGACCTCTTCCGCGAGACGCTGCCGCTCGCCACGCTCGTTCAGGTGGAAGAGGACGAGGAGGAAGATGAGGACGACGAAGACGAGGAAGAAGACGACGAGTAGCACGTCTAGGATCGCATTCTGGTCAGGCCGGGGCGCCTAGCTCCGGCACGTCAGATGTCCGCTTCTCCGCCGACGAGGGCGCAATCGCGGACATCACTAGATATGAAGGCTATCGCATATGAAGATTGGCTCGCCTGCAGCCATCCTTCGAGACGCCCGCCTTTGGCGGGCCCTCAGGATGAGGATGGCGTGTGCGGCAGAAAGTTTCCGCGAACACCGGCACGCGCCCGCATGCTCAACATAATCCGTCAGAAGCGCAGCCTCGCTCCCCCAACGGATAGGACAGTGTCAGCTGAGCGTTGAAAAGGGTGTAAGCGAACCAAGGAGGAGAAAGCGATTCATAGCGGAAGCGCAGCTTGCCATCCAATTCGACGCAGCCAGGATACCAAGAGGCCACGTAGAGGATTTCTTCGGTCACCGCCGTGGCTATAGGAACAAGCCGTCACACCAGCACGGATTGAGAACCGCGAGAACGTCCGCCTTGGGTCCACAACCTGACAATCTCGCTGTTTCAACCTGTCATGTTGCTCCTGGCCAAAACGGCGTCGACTCCTTGAAATTCGGCGTCGCCGGAGAATCGGGCAACCGTTCGCGCAAGCAACCGGATTGGTCATTTGGCCAAAGGAGAATTCCAAAGAGGGCAGTCTCGAGCTTGATCTGGATCAATTCCATTGATGCGGACTGGCAGCAGCCTGACCGTCCCGCGCTGGATGTTGGGATGCATGGAGATCGGTCATGATGGAGCAGCGCAACCGAGTTGTTCAGGTCAGCCGCTTCGGTGATCCCGGGAGATTAGAGGTGGTGGACGCTCCTCTGCCGACCGCCGGTTCGGGCGAGGTGCGCGTTCGCGTACTCGCGTCGAGTCTCAACTACACCGAGGTGTTGATCAGGCGCCATCTATATCCGCAAACGATGCGCCTCCGGCCGCCTTTCGTAATGGGCTACGACGTGGTGGGGGCAATCGATCAGCTCGGCGAAGGCGTACACGACTTTCAGATCGGCGATCGCGTGGCCGACATGACGGTGGTCGGATCAAATGCCGACTATCGCACGCTTCGGGCGAGCGACGTGGCCCGCGTGCCGGTGGATGTGGACGCGGCTGAAGCGGCTGCGCTGATCCTGAGCTGGACGACTGCGCACCAGCTTCTGCACCGCGCGGCCAAGGTCCGGCGGGGCCAACGTGTGCTCGTGCACGGGGCCGCTGGTGCGGTCGGTCAGGCGCTGCTCGTGCTCGGAAGACTGGCCGGCCTCGAGCTGTGGGGCACTGTACGCCGCGAGCACATGACGCTTGTGCAAGACCTTGGGGCAACGGCAATCGACTACCAGCATGAGGACTTCACGCGCATTGTGCCGGGCGGGTTCGACGTCATTGTCGACGGCGTTGGCGAAGACGGCTACCGCCGCTCATACGCGGCGCTCAAACCGGGTGGCCTGCTCTGCGCCATCGGCTTTTCGGCGAGCGTACAGGCACAGCGTCGAATGCTGGCAATTTTGATGGAGATCGCGCGCCTCTACCTGTGGAGACTGTTGCCGGGCGGCAAGCGAGCCTGCTTTTACTCTGTAAATGCCATGCGGGCGCGACATCCCGCTTGGTTCAAGGAGGATTTGGAGCAACTGTTCGGGCTTCTGGCAAGTGGCGCCATCCGGCCGCGGATCGCCGAGCGGATCTCGTTCGAGGAGGTCGCCGACGCTCACCGTCGCCTGGAAGCTGGCGGTCTTGAGGGCAAGCTCGTTCTTTGTCCGGATCTCTCCTCGCGACGCAACCAGCGCGCGGCCTGAGGCGACACGCGACACGCGCAGCGGCGAGGTTTTGGTGGACATAGGGCCTGCTGGCCTTCGGGTACAAAGCAGCCTCAAGCGTCGCCAATTGCGTGGCGGATACGGCCCATGCTCATGCAATCGACCTGTGACACCCTCGCGTTTGCAACGATCACGCCCTGGACCAGCGCGTGATGCCGGCAGGAATATTCGACTGCGGGTACTTTTCGAGGAGCGACAACGACATGAAGCAACACACCTTCGAAGATTTTTTCATCACAGCGATCGGCTGGACACCGCTCGTGCTTATGGGCGCCGCGATGCCGCCAAGAGATCCCGATGAAGAGGAGGACGACGAAGACGACGAAGAGGACGATGACGCTGACGAACCGCCGGTCGTGCGCGAGCCGGACGAAGACTAGACTGGCGCGTGTACTGCAGTCGGCGCTATAATATCTCCCATGGGTTGGGATGCGAAAGACATAGCGCTGCTCACCAGGCTCTGGTCCGCAGGACAGAGCGCGGCGCAGATAGCGCCCCGTCTCGGGCGCAGTCGTAACGCGGTCTGCGGCATGCTGACCCGTCAGGGCCTGAAGCGCGGCCACAAGCCGCCCACAGCAAGGCCCAAGATAAGGCGCCCCCCGAAACTGAAGCCGAGGTCGTCGGCAGCCTGCGCCCGTCCAGCCCCAAAGAAGGTGTCGAGGAACACAACGGAGAGGCAGCAGCCCAAGGAATTCGGCAGGCAGCAGCTTTACGCCATGCTGGCCGAGGCGGTCAGAAATACTGGCTAAGAGCTCACCGCGAACGTATTAGCGCTGCCGGCAGTGTCTGGCTCTGGCTCGACGGGTTTGGCCGTCATTGCACCTTCCCAAGTTCGTCCGCTTCGGGTCGAACTGCGAAGAACTCAGGCTGAGCAAATCTAGGCCGTTCTACCGCGATGGGCGGGCTTCCTGCGGACGGGGCGCAACTTCGCAGTTGGGCCCAATCAGGACATCAACAGGAAGATGCCAAAGACGCGTGCCGGGCGCGTCTTTAGCGTTGATCCCTGCGGCCTCAATCCATCCCGCCAATGACGCCGAGAAAGGAACCGCCGAAGAACGAGGCAACAAGCATCATCAGATAGGTCGTCGCGGTGGGACCAAGTTCTGGCTCGTGTTGAAAATGATAAAATCCGAGCAGCCCCAGCAGACAAAGCCCCGCGCACAGTGTCGGCAACAGCGCCCGCCGCCGCGCTGCGAGCCGCTGGGCCGGGGTAGCCCACTGAGGCTGGGATAGAGTTCTGGACCGACGAAGCGATACCGCGGCACTCATGACTACCACGATCAGGCAGGCAGTGAGGAAGTACATCAGAGACTATCCTTGACGCCAACCGTGATCATCTCGAAGGCCGGAGGCCGAGCCAATAGCGTGAATTAATTGCCACAACCCCAAAGCGATAGAGAAAATATCAGTCGCATCTGAGCTATAGCTCCGCCGTATCCACTTCTTGAAGCGCCGTTTTGGGTGAGAAGCTGACTTAATCGTTTGCAAACCCTGATCGTCAGAGAGCTGCCAGCCAAGAGCGTTCTCGGGCTACTTTAGTGGGCATGTCGCCTTTCAGCATTCGTTCCGCCCTTATCCCTATCCTCGTCGTCGGAGGCACGTCCAGCATCTACGTGTTCGTCGGCCTCAACCTGATTATGTTACTTATAGTGTTGGGCCTAGCCTGCCTTCTGTACGTTCCGTTCGCCAAGCGTTACGGGTGGGGCAATGAAGGGCGTCTCATGAGACATCTCAGTCGTCCGCCGTTCGAAGACGAGCCACGCAAATCCAACTGATGGTGCCGGAATGAATTGGCTTGTTGCTTTTGCATTCTTCGGCTTTTGTTGGTGGCGCGTAGCACGAGCACGTGAACGAACTGCTGAACTGGCGGCAACAGGAATTTTGCGCTCACCGCTGTACTGGGTATCGAACGCCCTGGCTGCCCTCCTGTTGGCGCTGGTGCTGTACATTGCCCACATTCACAATCAGTCGCCCGTTCCGGCCTTCCTCTGGCTCACCGCCGTCGCAATCATCGTGGCTTTGCTTTTCCTGCGCCGCGCGTTGAAATGGCGCTACCCTGTTTAGATTGGCTGCCAGTCCTGAGGGCCGCGTCGCATACGAACTGTGCTGATATCCGCAGTCGCATAAGCAAGGAGCCTTCATAGTTCGACGAGTCTGCAGTTCCGCGCTATGGACCTTTCAGGATTTCAGTGGCCTGCTGCTGGTCCAGACCGCGCAGCACATAAGGCCCGCTGCAGTACCTTAGGTCGACCGCTCGGCTGCGCTCTTCCGGTCTATTCATAAGAGGCGACATGTGGCGTCCCGTCGCCAAGGGACGCAATCGGCCGAAGCAGACAGGACAGCGGCATCAGCCGAGTCATCCGCTGGGCGAGTATCGCAACAGGGCCTATTAGGTTTGCAGCAGCCTGTCCGTTGGCTACCGCGTCGCGCGAACAAAGCCGAGGAAAGCGGAAGCTGGTGGTGAAATCCGACACTTGGCAGCTCGAGCCAAAATCTTCCGGCCCGAACAGACGAACAGCGGAATCGTGTGGTCGATCTTTTCACTGGTCGAGGGCTGCAGCGACGTGTATTCTGTTTTGCGCTGGCGCACCCTTGATCCCATGATCGGGTCGCGCCCCTGAAGCCGCCAGTCGCTTCCAATGCGCTCCGGCCTGCGCCTCCCCCCCAAATTCAATATCCCCTGACCGGCTCGACGGAGAATCGACCATGGCCGATGCCCACTGCCTTTGCGGTGCTCTCAAGCTCACAGCGCGAGAACCATCGATGATGGTCGTTGCCTGCCATTGTTTCGCTTGCCAGAGACGGACCGGCGCTCCATTCGGCGTCGGGGCATTCTACGCGATCGACACCGTCGAGATTTCCGGTGCGGCCACGGAATTTGTCCGCGTTGGCGATAGTGGCCGCAACGTGCGCAGCTATTTTTGCCCAACGTGCGGTTCGACAGTCTACTGGAAGCCCGATGCGCTGCCATCGATGATCGGCGTTGCCGTTGGTGCGCTGGCCGCCCCTGATTTCCCGGCCCCCGCGTTATCGGTCTTCGAGCGGTCGAAACATCATTGGGTGCATCTGGACGCGGAGACCGAACACTTTCACGAAGGCGCGATGCGAAAATATTCGCCTGACCTGACGAGAGGCGCCTGATCTCGTTGACCGCACCCCTCAGGGGTCGTTGGCTTTCGGCGCCACGGCGAATGAGCGAATGTGACTTCGATCGTCAGTCCAGCGGAACGTTCAGGCTGGTCCCTTTGACGATGATGCCGCCGCGGTTGCCGATCTCGATCGAGCCATAGCGCTGCCTGAAGCAATCGGGCAGCGGCCGGTCACCGTCCATGCTGAGCCACAGGCGCAGCAAATGACGCTTCCGGCTTGCATCGGGCCAATCGCGGAATCCGGTCCGGTCATGCAGCAGGGCGTGATTGTAGACGAACTGCATGTCGCCGGGCTGCAGCCGCATGCTGAAATGCAGCCTGGGGTCGTTTGCGAGCGCGTCGAACAGATCGAGCGCCTCGACGTGATCAGGCGTCAGCCTCGGCGCATCGGGAAAGCGCTGCGCACTGTCGATATACTGGCGCTGATAGAACCCGGTGAGGAATCCCGCATGCCAATTCAGCACCGGGATTTCGAGATAGGGCTTTTCATTGTCCGGCACCTCGCCGCGCCGGTCGGTCGCGATCGGTTCGAACAGGAGGGCGGCAAGATCGGGACGTCGTGCGTGCATTTCGTTGTAGATGGTCGACGTGCTGACGAGGAGGGAATCTCCTCCCTCCATCGCCTCGCGAATGCATAGCAGTCCGACCACGTCGGACGAATCCGTGTGGAACGTCTGCCGTTCCGAGGTCTGGTAAATCCTGACGTTCGGGTCCCTCGCATCGGCGCCGATGTCTCGGACGTGACCGAGAATGTGGCCCGCTGCGTTTTGCGACCGCGCCGACCCGAGATGCGCGCCCACCCCGCAAAAGATCGTCGCCGCAAACTCCTGGCTGTAGTTCGCTACCGGCAGGCCGCGGATGAGTTCGAAACCGAGGCCGGTCAGGAGCTTGGTCTTGAGCTCTTCCAGATGCGCACCGAACTGCGGAAGCGGAAAGCTGTCCTTGGTGATGTCGGCGATCTTCCTGCTTCGGCCAAGATAGGATTCCGCCGCGTGCTCCAGCTCTGCGATTTCGCTTCTCCCAAGCGATACCAGCCATCGCTCAGGATGGGCCTTCATCTCGGCACCCAGCCAGGCAGACGGGATGTCGATCTTCCCTGGAGGGCGACTGATCTCGCCCGACGCTGAGACGGCATTCATACTTGGTTCCTGAGGAGATGGGTCGTGAGATGGGAGGGCTGCCGACGATATTGAAGTTTGCGCACAGCGCAAGCTGACGCCGCGTGGCCTTCGCCCGTCTGGTCATGGCTAGGCGCCTGCAGCCTCGACGAGGTCGCCGATGCAGAAATGAGCCATGTGCGCGACGGCCTCAGCACTGTGGTAGTCGCCGAATTCGGCGGTGGCTTCCTTGCCGGCATACATTCGGGCGATGCCGGCGCCGCCGGGATGATGCGGTGCCCATTCGGTAATGTCGTAGACTTTTCCCCGGATGATGACCCAGCAATCGTCTCTGGTGTTGTGCCGGGCGACCTCGGCGCGCGTGACGGGGCGCGGCTCCCTGGCGGACCCCGTCGGCGTCCAGAGCGTGCGGGTGATCGCAGCGTAACTGGCCTTGGCCGCGCGGCGGAAATCCCACGGCCCCAATCTCTTGGGCGGCAGCTCGGTGCCGATCGTGCGGGCGTCGTAGGCGTAGATCCAGGAATCGTCCTCGCCGCCGCGCTTGTCGTGGGCGAAGGCCGGGCTCACCCGCTCGTCGAGCTTCTCCAGCAGCGCCTTCTGCTCGGCGGTGTCCCTGGCCCGCAAGTGATCGAAGGCGAATTTGGAGCCGAGCTGAAAGCGCGTCGCGCGGTAATGTCGCACGCGTTCGTAGTGCAACAACGCTGTCGCCACGTCGCTCTTGTGCAGGGCGAAGGCGCAAGACAGCGCGGCGGCGTCCTCGAAGGACTGTGCGGCGCCCTGGCCGAAGGTGGGAAGCATCGGATGCGCCGCGTCGCCCAGCAGACAGATGCGGCCCTGCACCCAGGTTTCGAGCGCATCACGATCGTAGAGGCCCCACTTCGTCGGACGAACGATCGCGCCGGCCAGAGCCAGCAGGTCACTTCTGCTGGGGTGCCCGGTGAATGCCTCGCCCACCTCGCGAACGATCTCCTCCCGACTGACCGGAAACCAGTCGCCCTCCTCTTTCTCGAATGCGGCGGAGTCGGGCTCGTAGCGGGCGATCCACACGTTCAACAACTCACCGCCCCGCACCCAATAGGTCGTCGCCCCGCTCTTGTCGTTGCGATGGCGGTCCATGCTGAAGGAATGGATGGGATTGTTGTCCAGCGGGCTGCCGTCGGCTTGGCGGAGCGAGGCGACCACCGTCCGCGGAATGAGTCCGCGGAAGCATGTTACTTCGGTCCAGCGCTTGGGGCGGGGGTTCGGCCACGCCAGCTGCAACGTAGCGGAGTTGATTCCGTCGGCACCGACGAGCACCTCTGCGGTGGCGGTCTGGCCATTCGAAAAGGTCGCCGCCACCCCGCCGTCGGTCTGACGCAACTGCGTCAGTCGGCTGTCCATATGCACTGTGATCGGGCACGGCTCGCCGCTATCGGGGCCGAACGCGAACACCCGCTTGTAGAGGCACATCAACAGGTCGAGCCTGTGCATGTGATGAAAGCCGGCGCCGTCGCCCGCGGCGGTGACATGATCGAACGGCCGCTTCGTCACGCTCCCATCCGCGTTGAACTGCCGGGTCGATTCCAGAATGGCCGCCCGGCCACCGTCGATCGCCCCGTCGGGGCCCTTGGGATCCCCGCCATCGAGGTCGACGCCGAGCCACCGGCAGATCCGCGCCCCGTTGGGCGGGATATTCAACCCGGCGCCTGCGGTACTGGGCAGCTTCGCCTGCTCGTAGACATCGACCGATGCGAACACGCCGGACTGCCGCAGCGCCAGCGCCGTCATCAGCCCGCCCATTCCCGCACCGACGATCACCGCCCGCATTCTGTCATCCTTCCGGAACGCACCGATTCCCGCCTTGCGGCGGTGCTCAAGGTGGATGTCGTCTGAACAGATGCACCGAGACTAGCCGCGGGCAGACCGGCAATAAAGCGGCTTCTCGCCGAAGCGAGCGGGGCGCATAACGCCGACCCGAGCTGGAAACCGATGCTGACAGAATCTGGCAGCATGGCGTGATATGCGCGGGCATGTCGCGCGCTCAACGCCTTCTCGATGTGATCCAGCTCTTGCGCAGCCATCGTCGGCCCGTCGCGGCAAGCCGGCTGGCCGAGGAACTCGGCGTCTCGCTCCGGACGATCTATCGGGACATCGAGACGCTGAAGGGCCAAGGCGCCCATATCGATGGCGAGGCCGGCATCGGCTATGTCCTGCGGCCGGGGTTCATGCTGCCGCCTTTGATGTTCTCGGAAGAGGAGATCGAAGCGCTCGTGCTGGGCGAGCCTTTGATGTTCTCGGAAGAGGAGATCGAAGCGCTCGTGCTGGGCGGTCGATGGGTTGCGGCTCAGCCGGATGAGCCGCTCGGAAAGGCGGCGAAGAACGCGCTGGCAAAGATCGCCGCCGTGCTGCCCGATGACCTCCAGCGGAGCCTGGAAACGTCGAGCCTGATGGTCGCTCGCCGTGATCCGGCAGCAGGCGATACCCAATTGCCTGTTATCAGGGCCGCGATCCGCAACGAGCGCAAATTGCGCATCACCTATAGCGACGAACGGGACAACCGCACCCATCGCACGATCTGGCCGATCGCGCTCGGGTTCTTCGATTCCGTACGCATGGTGGCCGCCTGGTGCGAGAGCCGCGGCGACTACCGCCATTTCCGCACCGACCGAATCCTGTCGATCACCCTCACGGAGCGGCGCTACCCACGACGCCGCACCGAGTTGCTGCGGGAGTGGAAGCAGCTGGAAGGTATGAGCGAGTCCTGATCATGCTGACAGAAACTGTCAGCACCTTCAGTTAAGCCTCGTCCATCGCCAAGCTGAACAGGAGATGCAAATGGCCGATTTCAACCTCGTGGTGCTCTATGTCGACGACGCGCAAGCGAGCTCCGCCTTTTATCAGACCCTGCTGGAGTGCCCTGTCGCGCAATCATCTCCGAAGTTCGTGGTTCTTCCGCTGGGAAATGGCACCATGCTGGGCCTGTGGCAGCGGGATGCCGTCGTACCTCCGTCTGCTTCGGAGGCCGGCAGCAGCGAGATCTCGTGGACGGCGCCAGATGCGGAGGCCGTGCGCGCGACCTTTGAGGCCTGGACCACCCGCGGCGTGCGGATCGCGCAGCCTCCAACCGCCATGCCGTTCGGACACACCTTCGTTGCGCTCGATCCCGACGGGCATCGCCTGCGCGTCCTGGCGCCCGCGGCGTAAAGGGCGCCTTCCTCTAGCCCACGAGCTGCCTCGCCGCCGCCGAGATCATCACCAGCCCGCCGGTGATCACGGCGACGTCGAGGATCGCGGCGTGGATGTGCACCGGCATCCGCTCGACGAAGGCCTTGGCCAGGAACGCACCGGGGATGGCGAGGCCGCCGATCAAAAATGCGAAGGCGAGCACCTGCGCAGTGACGGCGCCGGCGAGACCGAACACCGAGATCTTGATGAGGCCGGTGCCGAGCGAGATCATCGCGTCGGTCGCGATCACGGCGGCGCCTTCAAGGCCCGCCGCCATCAGGAGCGAGAGCAGGATCACGCCCGAGCCCGAGGTGCCGCCGACCAGCACGCCGTAACCGACCGATCCCGCGGCAAGGCCGGTGTCGCCGATCTTGACCTCGCGCCGCCGCAGGATGCGGCGCAGCGGCACGCTCAGGATCAGCATGGTGCCGATCACGATCGCGGCGCCGGCATTGGTGAGGCGCGTGTAACCATAGGCGCCGAGGGCGGTCGTCAGCGCGGCGCAGGCGAGAACGATCAGCGCACGGCGGCGATCGGCGTAGCGGAGATAGGCGACGGCACGGCTGGAATTGGTGAAGAGCGCTGATATCGCGATGATCGGCACCACCGGTTCGGCGCCGACCAGCGGCACCAGTACCAGCGGCATCAATGCGCCGGTGCCGTAACCGGCAAGACCACCGATGATCGAAGCAAACAACGCCATCATTGCGACCAGCAGCAGCTGGAAAATCGAGATGTCGGCGAAGCCCGAGACGATGGTCACGTTTTCCCGTCGCGGCTGACACGTGCCGCAGCTTGATCGGCGATGGAAGCGAGCGCGGCTTCCTCTAGGGGAAAATCCGCCGCAAGCCAAGCGTCCTCGGCCAGTGTCAACACATGTCCGAGCGCCGGCCCTTCCGCCAGGCCACGCGCGATGAAGTCGGCGGCCTTCAGCGGAAATTTCGGCGCAGTCCAGCGCTGCGGTAGTTCGGCGAGCGCACGCCAGCGCGAGGCGCCGACATCGCCGCCGACTCTCGCCCAGGCCAGCAACACGCGATCGTGATAACGCTCGGGGCCGAGCCGGTAGAGGAGTCGCCGCGCACGCGCCTCGTCCATGGCGGCGAAGCGCCACCAGCGGTGGCCCATCGAATCCAGCGCCTTGGCTTCCGCATTGGAGAGCCGGAGGCGGGTAGCGACGCGCTTGGCGTCTTCCGTGACGGCCAGGGTCAGCGCGGCGAGGCGCCGGGTGCTGCTGGCGGGCAGATCGAGCGCGCGCTCGATCGCGATCATCGCCGTGAGCGGCCCGGTATAGGCGACGCCACCGATCAGGGCTTGCAGCAGGCCGGCATCGGCCATCGCAAGCGCGGCGGCGGATGCACCTGATGCCACCAGCAATTTCAGCATCTCCATGCGCACGCGCTCGGCCGAGAGGGTTGCAAGGCCCGCGCGGCCGCGGATGCAGGCGAGGTAGCCGTCGCGATCCGGCTCGCCCGTGCCGAACGCGGCATGGATCCGGAAGAAACGCAGGATGCGCAAATAGTCCTCGGCAATGCGCCGGTCGGGATCGCCGATGAAGCGCACGCGGCGCGCTCTGGCATCGGCGATCCCGCCGACATAGTCGTACACCACGCCGTTCGCATCGACCGACAGGCCGTTCATGGTGAAGTCGCGCCGCTCGGCGTCCTTCACCCAGTCGCGGCCGAACGCGACCTTGGCCTTGCGGCCGAACGTCTCGGTGTCCTCGCGCAGCGTCGTGACTTCATAAGGCGCCCCGTCGATCACCAGCGTGATGGTGCCGTGGTCGATGCCGGTCGGCACGCTCTTGATGCCGGCAGCTTTCGCACGCCGCACCACCGCGTCCGGCAGCGCCGTCGTCGCGATGTCCATGTCACCAGGCGGCAAGCCGAGCAGCGCGTTGCGGACGGTGCCACCGACCACGCGCGCCTCCTCGCCGTCGGCGTTGAGCAATTGCAGGACGCGCGCCGTCCCGCCTGCGGTCAGCCAGGGCGCACCGGCAAGAATCGGGGCAAGTATCGGCTCCGCGCTCATCGTCCGGTCCCTATCCTTCCATTCAGCTTTCCCTGCCCGGCACGAGCTTGCCGTTCTCGATATGGGCGGGAATGTAGGTCGAGTTCGGCGCGGCGCCGGAGAAATGCGCAAGGCCGATCAGGCCGGCGATGACGAGCACGAGTGCCACCAGAATCAAGCGCGCGACGACGGTGATCGGCCAGGACGATTGCACGAACAGGCCGGACCGCGTGGCGGCCAGGAACAGCGCATAGACGGCAAAGGGAATGAGGAAGATTCCGATCTCGGTCAGAACCGGCCGGATCATGACGAATAGATCCGCTCATACAATACACGCAGCATCCCGGCCGTCGCCCCCCAGATGTAACGCTCCGCAAACGGCATGGCATAATAGAACCGCTCCATGCCGCGGAATTCCTTGCTGTGCACCTGGTGATTCACCGGATTCATCAGGAAGGATAGCGGCACCTCGAATGCGTCATCAACCTCGGAATGGTTGATCGTCAGCTGAAAACCGGGGCGCACTCTGGCGACGGTCGGCAGGATGCGGAAGCCGAACGCGGTGCCGTAGAGATCGAGATAGCCGATCGGCTCGACGAATTCTCTTGATAGCCCGACCTCTTCCTCGGCCTCGCGCAGCGCGGCGTCGAGCGGCGAGGAATCGATCGCGTCGATCTTGCCGCCGGGAAAGGCGATCTGGCCGGCGTGGTCGTTGAGATGGGCCGAGCGCTGCGTCAGGAGGATGGTCGGCTCGGGATGATCGACCACCGCGATCAGAACCGCTGCGGGACGCACCGGCTGCTCGCGCGCGATGATCTCGAGCATCTTGTCGGTACCGGGATCGCCGGACGCTGGAATGATGTTGGGATCGTAGAGGCCGGGCGGCACATCGAAGCCGAGCTTCGCCTTCGAGCGGGCGAAGAAATCCGCCGCGCCGAACGTGACCGGGCTACTTTTCAGGATAGGCTTGTTCAAAGCGCGGCCCTCACCTGCTCCGCATCGGCCATGGCGAAGAATTCGCCCGATGATTCGACGCCGAACATCGGCTGGCCATCGACCATCCGCTCCTCGCCCATGTCAACCAGATCGTAATAGAGCGCGCGGGTGACCTTGGCCCAGAGGTCGGCGCGCACATGCAAATACGGTGTCAGGCCGCCGTCCGCCGCCTGCTCGAAGCGCAGCCAATGCGCGGCATCGCACGTGACCCAATCGTCGACATTGGTGCGGAAGCTCAGCACGCGCCGGTTGCCCTCGCCGCTTACGAGCATCTCGACCGCCATGAACGGTGCATCGTCGACGCGAATGCCGACCTTCTCCACCGGCGTGACGAGGAAATGCTTGTCGCCCTCGCGCTTGAGAATAGTCGAGAACAGGCGGACCAGCGCGTGGCGGCCGATTGGCGTGCCCATGTAGAACCAAGTACCATCGGACGCGATTCGGATGTCGAGATCGCCGCAAAACGGCGGATTCCACAGATGCACCGGAGGCAGGCCCCTTTTGGCGCCTTCGGCGTTGGCGGCACTTTTGGCGGCGGCAGTCAGCCCTTCAAGACCGCGATCGGCGCTCTGCCCTTGGTTCGCCATGGTTTGCCCTGAGTTTGTCATTTGGCACGTTTGGTGCAAGTCCGACTGGTAGGTCTACGTTGTACCTAACTATACGGTTCCATCCCGGGTAAGTCCGGTGTGGAGGTCTCCACTTCGTGATGCCGTACATAACCCGAAGCCGATAAGGTGGGGATAGGTTAATTCAACGAATACATGGCCTTCCTGCAAGTTTAGCATAGGGGCCATGATGCAGGTTTGATGCGATCATTGACGACGCAGGAAAGCCGCGTGGCAGGCTGAAGGAGCGAGCGTATGGCGGAAAGTGTCGAGAAGCTCGAAGACGGCGTCGTCCGTTCGGCCGAGCAGGTGTCTGCCCAAGTGCGCGCGGCAAAGGACGCGATCGCATCGGTGATCTTCGGCCAGGATCGCGTGATCGAGAACACGCTGGTCACCATCCTGTCCGGCGGCCACGCGCTCCTGATTGGCGTGCCCGGCCTTGCCAAGACCAAGCTGGTCGAGACGCTCGGCGTCACCCTCGGGCTGGATGCCAAGCGCATCCAGTTCACGCCCGATTTGATGCCGTCGGATATTCTCGGCGCCGAAGTGCTGGACGAGAGCACCGCCGGCAAACGCTCGTTCCGCTTCATTGCGGGTCCGGTGTTCGCGCAGCTGTTGATGGCTGACGAGATCAACCGCGCCAGCCCGCGCACGCAATCGGCGCTGCTGCAGGCGATGCAGGAGCAGCATATCACCGTCGCCGGCGCGCGACACGATCTGCCAAAACCGTTCCACGTGCTCGCGACGCAGAACCCGCTGGAGCAGGAAGGCACCTATCCGCTGCCCGAAGCGCAGCTCGACCGCTTCCTGATGGAGATCGACGTCGACTATCCCGATCGCGACGCCGAGCGCCGCATCCTGTTCGAGACGACAGGCGCCGAGGAGACGCTGGCGAAGGGATCGATGACATCAGATGCGCTCATCACGGCGGAGCGGCTGGTGCGCCGCCTGCCGGTCGGCGATTCCGTGGTCGAAGCGATTTTGTCGCTGGTGCGTTCGGCGCGTCCGGGTGCCGAAAGCGGCGAGGCCGGCAAGTTCATCGCCTGGGGCCCCGGCCCGCGCGCCAGCCAATCCTTGATGCTGGCGGTGCGCGCACGCGCGCTGATCGACGGACGTCTGGCGCCATCGATCGACGACGTGCTCGATCTCGCCGAGCCGGTGCTGAAGCACCGCATGGCGCTGACGTTCCAGGCACGGGCCGAAGGCCGGACGATTCCCGATGTGATCAAGCAGTTGAAGACGCGGATCGGTTGATGGCAGCAGAGAACGGGCACGCAGCGAAGGAGATCATCGCGATCCGACGTGCCGATGGCGAAAGCCGCACGCTCGCCGCTTCGCTGCCGCGCCTGGTGCTCGAGGCCCGCCGCATCGCCGCCAACGTCATCCACGGTTTGCATGGACGGCGCCGCGCCGGCTCGGGCGAGAATTTCTGGCAATACCGCCGCTTCGTTTCGGGCGAGCCGTCGCAGAATGTCGATTGGCGGCGATCGGCGCGTGACGACCATCTCTATGTCCGCGAGCTCGAATGGGAGGCCTCGCACACGGTCTGGATCTGGCCCGACCGTTCGCCCTCGATGGCGTTCGCCTCGAAGACCGCGCGCGAGTCCAAGCTGGAACGCACGCTGATCGTCGCCTTCGCGCTGGCCGAGCTGCTGGTTGCGGGCGGCGAGCGCGTCGGCATTCCCGGATTGATGGCACCGACCGCGAGCCGCAGCATCATCGACAAGATGGCGCAGGCGATGTTGCATGATGATGCCATCAGGTTGAGCCTGCCGCCCTCCTTCGTGCCCGCAGCGCTGGCCGAGACCATCGTGCTGTCGGATTTCTGGTCGCCGATCGCGGAGATCAGGGCAACGCTCGCAGGGCTGTCCGGCTCCGGCGCGCATGGCACGCTGGTGCAGATCGTCGATCCCGCCGAAGAAAGCTTCCCCTATTCCGGCCGCGTCGAGTTCGTCGAGCCGGAAGGCTTTGGCGCGATCACCGCCGGCCGTGCCGAGAGCTGGGCGGAGGATTACACCACGAGGCTTGCGCTGCACCGCGACCAGATCCGCGCCGAGACCAACAAGCTCGACTGGCTGTTCACGACGCATGCGACCGACCGCTCGGCCGCCGAGCTCCTG
>Ga0209758_1002470_pt1 | contig 18803 bp, 35 predicted proteins | sample AraplaMF_Col_mMF_FD_184258 | JGI IMG/M metagenome (GOLD analysis project Ga0209758, IMG submission 184258) | Arabidopsis root microbial communities from the University of North Carolina, USA - plate scrape MF_Col_mMF (SPAdes) (version 2) | ecosystem: Host-associated > Plants > Roots > Endosphere...
TTCCGGCAAAGATCGCCGGCGTCGTGACGTTGCGATGCTCCAGCCCGCCCAGCCGTGCCGTCTCGACCCGCCAGGCCGCTCGCCACCGCTCGCCCAGCCAGTTCCCTTCGGGATAGGGGCAAGCGCGGATCGACAGGCCGCCGGCCGCCGCGCGGCGTCCCATATCGCTGGCCGGGTCCTGGTTCCAAACCCGCGCCGGCATCATTCCACCTCCGGGCCGCGCAGCGCCCGTGCACAGGTCATGTACTTCGCCGATGCGCCGATGCGATGCCGCTTGACCAGGATGGCGCGGAGCGTGCGACCGGGGAGCAGGGCCGGCATCTCACGGGGCCGCAGGTCGTCCCGGCGCAGGACCTCCAGCTCAGCCTCCGACCAATCAACGCCATGCCCGCGGTTGCGTCGGCTTGATTGCGGCGGCTCTAAAGAAATTGTTTCCCGGGAAACAATTTCTTTCGGGATGTTTCCCGGGCCCCATTTCAGGCGAAGCTCGGCCATCGACCTGATGCCGCGGACCTGCCCGCCGGAGCCTTGGCGAAGGTGGGTCATCAGAGTTCCTTCCACCCGCGGCCGTGATGGAAGAAGCCGGCGCCGGACTCCCGCTCCGCCCGATTGAGTTGGGACTGGCGCCGCGCATTCTCGCGGCCGATCGCCGTGCTCTTGGCACTCTGCGCGCCTTTCGCGCGCGCCCGATGGTCCGCGCAGTAGGGCTTTCCGGGCTCGACCGGTTGGCCACAGAAGCGATGACCCTGGGGGCCGCTCTCGACCGGCCAAACGCATTGACCGGAGCCGAGGACCGGCATGGGCAGTGCGGTCCCGTCATGGGCGATGGGCTTCACCTTGGCGAAGCGCGACGGGATGACGACCGGCGGTTCTTTCGGTTGCGGCGCGGGCGACGATGCTGCCACCGCCTCGGCCGCCGCGAGCCGCATCGCCTTGACCCCGGTGACCTTCGGCGCGCCGGATTCATCCCGTCGGGCGTAAGGCGCCCGCGGTTTCGGCGCATGCTTCTCGCGACTGCCGCCGCCGACCGGATTGCCGAGGTCGGGCAAGCCCAGCCGGTGCGCCTTGCCGATCACCGCATTGCGGGTCATGCCGACCGCCAGCCCGATCGCGCGCGGCGTATCGATGCCCCAGCGCGCCCGCAGATACTCGACCTGGCGATCGCCCCAGCTCATGCCGCACCGCTCTGCGACGCGCCCTTGGCCCAGCGCCGCCAGCGCTCGATCGCGACCGAGAAGCAACTGCCGCTCGGCGTGCGGTAGACCACGAAGCGCTTCTGCGCCGGAACGCTGAAGAAGGTGCGGAGAACGGCGCGGACCATTACCCCCCCCCGTGTGTTTTTGACGACGCGGTCACCCGCGCGCGGTTCGAGAGCGGGGTCGCGGTCATACTTGTCCCAAACCGGCAGCACGGGTTCGCAGGATGCGTCCGCGATCCTCATGCGACCTCGCTCTGCTCGACCGGTGCGGCAAAGTTCGCCAGCACCAGGGCGGTCGCCATCGGCGGACAGACCGAGTTCCCGCACATGCGGATCTGCGCGGTTTTGGTCAACGGCTTGCCGTTGAAGGGCGGATCGATGATGTAGCTGTCGCGGAATCCTTGCGCGCGATAGAGCTCCCGCGGCGTCAGCATCCGCATGCCGATATCGACGATGACGTAACTCTCGCCGTCGATCGTGACCGTGACCAGGCCGTGCCGCGCCTTGGCGGTCGCGGTGTGCATCGGCTCGTCGGCCGGCGCGTCCTGGCCGCCGGTGCCGTAGTATTTCTGCATGAAGGCCGCGACCAAAGCGGCATGCGTACCTTCGGCGCAGACCGAAGCCGCCGGTTCATCGGCCGGACGATCGCGGCGGTCCGAGCCCTTAAGGCTCAGCATATGGGCCGCGACCGCGGCGTGATGCCCGCCGGTCGTGACCGTCGGCATCACGTCATCCGCTGCGGCACCGGAATGCCCGGTCGTGTTGACCATCAGCGAGGCGGCGACCACCGCCTGCGTGCAACCCTTGCCGATGATGGTGGAGACAGGCTCCTCCGCATCGTGACCGACCAGCCCGGTGTTGTGCTGTGCCAGGAAGGCGGCGACCACGGCGGCCTTCGCACCGCCCGCGACCGCGGTGCCGGCTGGCTTCTCGATATCGAGCGCGCGTGGCGCCTGGCCTTCGCGCTCGCCGTATCCGGTCTGCACCATGGTGGCGGCAACGAGCGCGGTCTTGCCCCCGCCGCCCGCCGTCACCGTTCCCGCCGGATCCTCCGCATCGCTGCCGACAGAGTGTCCGAACTGGCGCTGCAGATGCGCCGCCACGACGCCAATCGGCGGTGCCCCGCCCGGGCGCTTGATGAAGCTGTTCGCCGTCACGGTCGGCACAGGATCCGCCATGTCCGAGCCGATCGAGTTCGCGCGGAACTTGGTCAGATGCGCGGCGACGACCGAAGGACCGCCGCTGCCCGTCAATGTGCTCGCCGGATCCTCCGGAGAGTTCGCCCGCACGTCAGTGCCGTGATCACTGTGCCGACTGATGAGCGTCGCCGAGACGAGTGCGGAATCGGCCTTGGCGGTGAACGTCTGCAACGGCTCGCCGCCGCCCCGCGGGCGCGACTGCCCTGCCCGCCCGCCGACGCCGACGACACTCGGCACCACAATGGCCATCTCGCCGCGATGCGCGGTCGTGACCGTGCGCGTCGGTTCGCCACCGCCATGGCAGCGATCGTCGCCATGATGGGTGATCGGCACGATGAACGGCTCGACCGCGGCGAAGGAGTTCGCCGTCGTCTGCGTGCGCATCGGGTCGTCGGGATCGTGCAACCCGTTCTTATGGGCGCCGCTGGTCATGTCGGTGCGGACGATGAACGGCTTCTGCGCCTCGAGGACATAGCGCTGGATGCCGCGCGCGATCCGCCGCAGCGTGGCCTCAGCCAGGGGTTTCTTCCGGTCGAAGATCGAGGGGCACGGCAGCGACCAGTCGATGCATTCCGCCGCGGTCCGCCACGGCTTCAGGGCCTGGATATCGCGGAGCGTCAGGCCCCGGCCCTTCGCCCACTTGGTCACGATGCCGTCTTCATTCACCTTGCCCGGCTTATGCGTCGCCTTCGGCCAGACGATCGGCGCGCCGTCGCAGCGCGCGATCAGGAACAGCCGCTTGCGAATGGTCGGCGTGCCGTAATCACAGGCCCGGAGCTCGCGGTACTCGACCACATAGCCGAGCTTCCGCAGCTCGCGCACCCAGCGCTTGAAGGTGAGCCCTTTGCGCAGAGGGCACGGCACCAGCTTGCCGCCTTCGGCTTCGATCAGCGGGCCCCAGTCGCGGAACTCCTCGACATTCTCCAGCATGATGATGCGGGGCTTCACCAGCTTGGCCCAATGCACCACCACCCAGGCCAGGTCGCGGATCTTCTTCTCGACCGGCTTGCCGCCCTTGGCCTTACTGAAATGCTTGCAGTCCGGCGAGAACCAGGCGAGGCCGACCGGCCGGCCTTTCGTCACATCGCGCGGATCCGCCTTCCAGACCGACTGGCAATAGTGTTCGGTCCGCGGGTGGTTGGCCTTGTGGAGCGTGACCGCTTCCGGATCGTGGTTGATCGCGATATCGACGAAGCGGCCGGGTGCGAGCACGGCGAGTGCTTGCTCGATCCCTTCGGATGCCCCGCCCCCGCCGGCGAAGTTGTCGACGATGATTTCATTGTCCAGCAGCACGTCGTCCCCGCCTCACCCAAATTCGGCGCCGGGGTTCCACCGGTCTCCCGCGTGCAAGTCTGAGACAGCCCCTGCGCGGTTCTTCGATGCACCGGTTGCGGCGTGTATGAAACGCCGCTAATGGGTATTGCTCACGCCTTCGACAGCAAGGCGGCTGCCTCCCGCTGTGGCAGCTTCGGCCCGGGGTTGAGGCGTGCAGCCTTCCCGGCGATGCCCTTTCTGCGGGCCTGGATTCCTCAGCTCTTCTTCAGCGCCACTTCGATGTCGTCGACTTCGTCGCGCACCTGCCTGATGCTCTTCTGCAAGGCCGCTTTCTCCGCGACACTGAGGCCCGGCCCCGCTTCCGACTGCGCGCCACGCACGCGGCGCAGCAGGTCGATCAGCTTTCCGGCCTCGACCGGCAGATCCATGGCTTCGGAGAAGAGATCGGCGACGCTGCGTGAGCGCATCGCTTCGGGCGCGCGCTCCTGGAGCTGCGCCACATAGGCTTGCAGGAAGGGCGCAGTGCCGAAGGCCTTGAGATACTCGACATCGAGCCGCAGCGCCTGGTGGATGGTCGGCTGGCCGTCCTTGTCGGGATCGGTCCAGCGCCGGATCGTCGCCTCGCCGCGATCGACGAACTTGGCCGCGACCGGCGCGCCGAAATGACGCGCGATGTCGAGCGCCGCCTCTTCGAAGCTGCGGGGGTCCCGGACCTTGGTCATGCGTGCACCGATGAGTTGGGCCGGTCCGGCGTGCCGCCGGACCGGTTTTCCGCTACGCTCGTCGGTTGTCGAGACTCAACGATGGAGCGGAAAGTGGACTTGAATGATCCAAGGCTGCGGATGGCGGCCCTCGAAGCAATTGTTGCAGCCTCTCTGGGGGGCCAGATCGCCGAGCACGAGCTCAGTGCGCTCGACCGGAACCGAGCAATCATCGACATCGCCGGCGACTTCGTCGCGGAGAACTTCGGCGATGACGGCCGCCAAGCCGTCGGACGCATCGGTGCGATTGCCGCGACGATGTCGGAGCGTTTCAGACCCCAAGGATAGGAAGAAGCGCCGCTCATTTCTTCCGACGCCTCCGCGTTTTCGGCTGCGGCTTGGCGGCGGCGGGCTTGTTCTCCTCCAGGATGCGCCGCACCCGCGCGGCTTCGACGGCTTCGCGGTAACCACGATCCCGGCTCAACCGCTTGTGCAAGTACTCCTTCACTGAGTGCTGCATGCAGTGCACGAAACCGAGCTTGTCGATTTCGGTATCGGCTTCGGTCCGCAGCAGCAGAAACTGGGGGTTGAACGAGCCGGTCCTCTCGAAGCAATCGATCTGCTGGATACGCCGTCGGTCGGCTTCGGCGAGCGCCACCTCGATCGCCGGCCGGCAGAACCAACAGATGAAGCGCGCCCAAAGCTTGCTCACGCCACTTTCTCCCGGGGATTGTCGTTGAGGCCTTGCGTAGGCGTGGCCACCTTCCCCGCATTGGATTTTCCAAGCGGGGGCAGTTCGGTCATGCCAAAGAAATCGATGGGCTGGAGGTCAACGCCGTCGGCGCGTGCGGCGAGCAGCAAAGGGACTTGCTCACCGGCTGGGATCAGACCGCCCGTCCCGCCTCGGGATCGATCGTATGTCCAATGGTAAACGCGGGCGGCACGCCGACCGAGCCAGCTGGCCACCACGGCGGCGCCGCCACACTTGGAAATGACATGCTTGGCGATGTTCATAGGGATGCGTGTTACGACATCCGGAACATAACTTCAAGGAATTTTGTTCCGAAGATCGGTACATCCGAATCACTTGTGCGCCGCGATACTTACGAAATGCGGAACAAGTGGTTGAAAGAACGACTTAAAGCGATCGGAAAAACCCAGATGGGTTTGGCCGAAGTGCTGGGCCTGCCCCGTTCTCGCGTGAGCGAGATGATTTCCGGGGAGCGGAAAATTGGCGCGTCGGAGGTCCCGACCATCGCGGCTTATCTCGAGTGGCCAGCCGATCGATTGTTGGCGCAGCTCTCGGATCGGTCGGTGCTTCCGCTCAATTTGGATCCCACACCACGGCGGATGGGATCAATCCGGGTCGTCGGTGAAGTTGCAGCTGGAGTTTTCAAAGACACGGTCCTTTACGAACCCGCTGACCAGTACGAAATGGACATTCCGACTGACCCTCGATATGGGCGCTTCAAGAAAGAAGGCCTGGCGGTCAATGGTCCGTCCATGAACCGCCTTTACCCTGAGGGTTCAATCGTTGTGGTCGTGAGTGTTTTCGACCTCGCCCAGTCTGCTGATGGGTGGGAACCCAAGACCGGGATGCGCGTGGTGGTTCAACGCATCAACGAAGTTGGGTTGATGGAAGCGACCGTCAAGGAATTGCAGATCGATGCTGATGGCCAGATGTGGCTCTGGCCGCGATCAGACCATCCGCAGTTTCAGCAGCCTTGGAAGGTGCCGGCAGCTGGCGAAGATGACTTCGATGAAACCAATGACCACCTGAGAATTACAGCCCTGGTGGTCGGAAGCTATCGACCAGAACCTTAAGCAGCCTTCGGCAGTTTTGCTCGCTTCGACTTCGCGGCCTTCTTAACTTCCATGCGGCTAAGCCAATCGCGAAGGCCCGACACCATTGCCTGTTCCTCCGGCGTTATCGTCCCGTCGGCTTCGACCAGTTGCAAGGCGTGCTCAGCGATGATGCGATAACGCTGGCTTTGGCGCTCATGCGTCACGATCGCATCCAGCGATTCCTGAAGGCTGTCCGGATGCGGCAGCGTTCGCTCCGTCTGCCTGACCAGGGCTGTCAATGTCTCATCATTGACGGCCGGAGAATCCTTTGATGCCGCCAGAGCTGACCTGATATACGACCGCATGACGTCCCGCTCTGCTGTATGCACACTGCCATCGCAGTGAGCAATATAGGCGAGGATGCGAAGGCCGCGCCTCACGATAGGCCAAAGCGGTTTCCAGGTCTCGCTCTGGTCGGCGATGTCGCGCAACATCGCGCGCAGGTCTGGAATGATTTCTCCGGTCTTGGCGTCGAATGCCGCTGAGATGCGATCCCATCGAAAGGTGCGAGGCCGCTGCCGCTCGAAGCACCATGCACCGAGATAGAAGTTGTTGAACTGCCAGACGGCGATATCTCTCACCGTCTCCACGCCCCGCGCATCCACGTACTTGATTCCGACGACGGTGTCTCGTGCGCGCTTGTCGAACGTGCCGCCGGCAGCGCGCGCGCCCGCATTGTCCAGGTCGATCTTGACGTCCATGTCATCTTCGCCGCGAGAGAGGACAGGATCCGCGACAGCGTCGCCGAAGTAATCGTCCTGGGGATCGACCGACACGGTGAAGACTATTCCCGACGGCGATGCCGGTGCCCGGTAAGGCACGCTCGCAGCGCGCTGCTCGAACACAGCCTTCCAGGCATCAGCGTCATCGTTGCTGACGGGCGGCTCGATGCTGGGCTCCGTTTTCGAGCGCGAACGGAAATATAGGAAGAGCAGCGCGCCCAGGATTGCAAACGCCGCGAGCCAATAATTTATCATTGCTGCCCTCCCCCGCTCTGCAACCGTGGATCATCGGCGATCGAGGAGGACACCCGCAATCTGGGAAGAGCCTGAATCCGCGATGTTCCGGTTATCGGAACAAACTGCTTGACGCCAATGTTCCGGATGTCGTAACACTTCACCTGTCCGGGCCTCCAGCCTGGCGTTAAGCCTCCCTGTTAACTCCCTCCGGCACCCCACCGCCGGAGGGTCTTTCCCGGGAGCCAGCACGGGGAGCCACCATGACCGACCAGACCACCGCGACCGCCGCCACGCCGAGCGCCGCCGAGCAGATCATGACGGCCGCCGGCTGGCGCCGCGAGAACATGGGCGGCAACGTCCAGGCCTGGCGCAAGGACCTCGAGAACGACGAGTTCGCGCTGATCACCGCCGACGGCGACTGCGACGCCGATCCGCTGGCGATCATCTGGACCGCCGGCCGCTATCGCAAGGATGCCGCCTATATCGACGGCACGATGTCTCCCCACCACACCAGCCTCGCCCGCGCGATCGAGCGTGTCGCCACGCTCGCCGTGGCCGACGACGTGTCGGCCGCCGGCTCGGCGGCCGAGCCGGACCTGATCTTCCAGCACCAGCCGCGCGCCGAGGACTGAGGCCCCAGGAGGATTTGCAGATGGACCGCTTCTTCGTCGATGAAATCCTGGACGCGCGTGGGGCGGTCATCAGCTTCGGCGTGATGGACCGCGAGAACCCCGACGACATCGTCGCCGACTTCTCCGAACGCGGCGAGGCCGAGACCGAAGCCGGGCTCTGCAACCAGGCGCCGGACGACTACGACGTCGAGCGGCGCTTCTGCCTCGGCATTCCCTTGGAGGCACGCGCCTGATGGGCAAGACCTCAAGCAATCAGGCGAGCCTGATCTACCCGCCGCAGGGCCCGGCCGAGCCCGCGTTCACGGCCGCGGAGATCATGAAGCCGCGCGGCTGGCGCCGCGAGCAGCGCGCCGGCGGCGTCACCGCCTGGCGCAAGGACGATCCCAGCGGCGACTATTTCCTGATCTTCGCCGGCAACACCACGGACGTCGATCCCGTGGCCAAGATCTGGACCGGCGAGCGCCGCTTCGACCGCCACGCGCCCGAAGGTGCCGAGCCGCTGGTCACCGCGACCGAGAAGCCCGCCAACCTGCTCGAAACGCTCGCGGCCCTGACGGCGACCGAGCGGCTGGCGCCGGCACCCGCCTTCACCCCACTCCAGGCGCTGCGCAACCTGGTCCTGTTCCACGACGGCGACAGCGACTTCCTCGCCGCCATGCGCGGCACGATCGCCGACATGCCGTTCGGCGAGACCTCGTTCCAGGAATCCCTCTGGCAGGTCGCGCGCGACATCGTCGCCGCGAACCCCGTCACCCGCACCGAGGAGCCGCCCGCCGCGCATGCGGCAATTGCGTCCACGCAGAAGGAGCGTAGCGCGTGAAAGCCCTCAATCCGCAGAGCCGTTTCAACCAGGCCAACCAGGGCGAGGAGCGGCGCTATCACCGCAACCGCGCCACCGACCGCGCCCGCGGCGTCGAGACCCAGCGCGAGACCCTGGTCCTCCAGGGACCGATCGCGGTCACCGCACGCATGGCGACCTTCATCGTCGAGCGCACCGCCGAAGGCGGCGGCTGCACCGAAGGCGATCTCAAGCGCGCCGGCTTCCAGCCCGAAGACCTGAAGCACCTGCCCGCCGCCGTGCGCCTCGCCGCGAAGAAGGCCCCGGGCCTGCAGGGCGGTGCGTGATGGAGCGCCCCCACGTCATGAGCCTCGCCGCATCGGCCGGTTCGCTCGGCGCCTTGTTCGGCTTCGGGTCGCACCGGATGGCGCATCAGCCTGGGCAGGGTGCCGCGCGTGCCGCCGTGCGCGAGCGTGCGCATCGTGAACAGCAGGCCGAACGCGTCGCACCCGCATTGCAGGCCTTTGCCGAGCAACGCGCCGAAACGGCCCGCCGCCGCGTCGCGCGCTGGCAGCGCGCTGGTTCGCGCGACCTGAGCGCAGCGCCTGGTCACATCAAGCGCATGTCTCGCGAGCAGAAGGTCCGCCGCTGATGGAAATCGAGGCCTCCGGCGCAGCGCTTCAGGTCCTGGCCTGGATCGGCAATCTGCTCGCCGCTGCGGCTCTGATCAGCCTCGTCTTCATCGCCCTGGTCGCCTTCGGCCAGGTTCTGGACCACCGCCGCAAGCTGCGGCGCAGGCGGCACTCGGTGATTCCTGATCACCCGGTGCCGCTCTTCCCGCCCTATCAGGGGCTCTAACCGAAAGGTGTCCTGACCATGACCAAGCATCTCTTGTTACTGGCGGCGAAGACAAAGAAAAGGAAGCGCGTCGCCCAGCTTCGCAACAAGCCGAGGCGACGTAAGCTCTCCGCCGCCGAGCAGACCGCCCCGCTCGGCACCATCGCCGAGGATCGGTTGCTCTCCGCCACGGTGCGCGAGACGGCCAGCGCCTACAACGCAGCGCTCGCCAATGCCAAGCGCGTCGGCGTCGAGGTCCAGCAACAGCTGGTCGAAGCGGAGACCATCGGCGACGAGCCGGTGATCATCGCCCAGCCGATCAAGCTCGGCCGGATCCTCCGCCGCTACTGAGGCGACCCGATGGAAACGATCCGCCCCTTGAGCAGCCGTCCGAACCTCTGCACGGTGATCGACTTCGCGAACGCCCGCGCCGCGCGCGCGGTCGGTCTGCCGATGCAGCCGCACGCCTTCAAGGTCAACGACCTGGTCGCGTGCGCGGACGGGGCGACGGGGCGGATCCGCGGCTTCAAGGCGCATATGGCCATGGTGGCGCTCGGCGGCTCCCGCTGCGGCATCACCCGCGCCGCCTCGATCTCCACCCTGCGCAAGCTGCCGGACTCCGGAGAATACTGATGCGCCGCCCCCTTCCCGTCCGCCGCCCGCCGGCGCCCGCGCTCTCGCCCGACGAGAAGCAGTACCGCCACCTGAACACCAAGGCGGACATCTGCGACAAGCTCGCGCGTGGCTATCGCGCCCAAGGCGACACCGAGCTCGCCGACGCGAACCAGCGCGAGGCGGCGAGACTGCGCGCCGAAGCCAAGGACGTCATCCGCCCCTTCATCGAGCGCGAGACCGAAGCCGCCAAGCTCAAAGGCCGCGCCTCGCCGGTCGCCGATCGCCTCGCCGCGTACAGCCGTTAACCAGTCCAACCAGGGAGAGACCGATGTCCGACTACGCCAGCGCCGGAAAAGATCCCGAAGGCCTGCAGAAGGCCGTCACCTTCGCCGACTTCCTCCGCATGATCGAGTACGGGACGTTCCACCAGCTGTGCGGCGAGGAGCTTCGGGATCTCGCCGCGGCAATGGAAAACCATGCCGCAGAGAACAGTGGCGTTGCCAAGGCGAAGATGGTGATCACCATCGAGTTCAAGAAAGAGAAGGGCATGCACTACATCTCGCCCAAGCTCAAGGTGACGCTGCCGGAAGACAAGCCCGGCACCACGGTCATGTGGCTCTCGCCGGAAAACTACTTCACGCCGCAGGATCCGCGACAGCTCGTCATGTTCGGCAAGCCGCGCGAGGTCTCCGACCCGATCTTCGGCACCGGCGCCACCTGAATCACCCATCACCACCGTCATGCCGGGACTTACTCCCGGCATCCACGCCTTCGTCATAGGAGATTCGCATGAACGACCTGAAAGGCCCCACCGAAGCCGGTGCGCTGGCCGACATCATCAAGGACAACTTCAAGCCCGAAGTGCAGACCATCACCACGGTCAACGGCCGCGACGTGCAGGTCCTGATCGCGCCCAAGGGCATGGAAGCGCAGAGCCTGAAAGACATCGTGGACCGACACCTGCCGGTGCCTGAGCGCCGCAAGGGCACCGCCCAGGTCACGACCTTGGACAGCTTCATCGCCCTGGCCAACCGGTTCAAGGACGCGGAGAGCGCGCTCTATGCCAACCCGTCCATGACGGAAGCCAGCCTGATGGCGATATTCAATTACAACCGCCGCGGCGGCGATGCGATCACCAACCTGGCCGGCGGCGGTGTCGCGCGCTGGAACGACCATCGCGCGGTCTATCCGCTGCCGTTGTCCGAAGAGTGGAAGAAGTGGCTGGAGATGGACGGCGAGCCGATGAAGCAGGGCGAGTTCGCCGCCTTCATCGAAGACCGGCTCGGCGACATCGACATGCCGGATGCGCAGCTTGTCGGCAACATCGCCGAGGCGGCGACCGGCGGCGACTTCGGCACCAAGACGCCGGCGGAACAATTGGCCGCCCTCGCGAAGCTCCTGGGCGGCAACTTCGCCACTCCGGCGCAGATGGTCGAGCTCTCTCGCGGCCTGTCCGTCTATGAGACCTCGAGCGTCAAGGGGGCCGTCAATCTCGGCACCGGTGAGGCGACGATCCAGTACCAGAACAGCCACGGTGACGCAGAGGGCAAGCCGCTTCGGGTGCCGAACCTGTTCCTGATCGCCATCCCGATCTGGCTGCACGGCAAGCTCTACCGCATCGCGGCTCGTCTCCGCTATCGGGTCTCCGGGTCCAGCGTGGTCTGGTTCTACCAGCTCTACCAGCATGAGCGCGTCTTCGACTACGCCTTCAAGGAAGCCGCCAACCGCGCCCAGGCCGAGACCGAATTGCCGCTGTTCTTCGGCAAGCCGGAATAGCCGCCATGCCTTCGCCGTGGATCATCACCGCCGACGGTCGCCGCTTCGACCTGCTTTGTCCCTCCCTGGAGCAGGTGAGTTTGCGCGTGATCGCGGCGGCCACGGCGAAGATGTGCCGCTGGACCGGCCATATCCAGGGCTTCTACAGCGTGGCCAGCCACAGCGTCGCGGTCGCCCAGCTCTGCCGTGATGCGGTGAAGCCCTATGCGCTGCTGCACGATGCGGCGGAAGGCTATCTGGGCGACGTCTCGACGCCGCTGAAGAACGCAATGCGCATGCTCTCGCCGGCGGCCCTGGCCGCCTATGACCAAGTCACCGAGCCGGTCGAGCGCGCGATCCATCTCGCCTGTGGCCTGCAATGGCCGGTGCCGATGGATATCCATGCCGAGGTCAAGCATGCCGACCTGGTCATGTTGGCGACCGAGTATCGCGACCTGATCCCGCCCGGCAGCCCGGCGCTCGATATGCCGGTCGATATGCCGCCGCCGCGCGCGCGACCGATCATATTCGAGCACGACGAATATTGGGGCGTCGCCAAGGACGTCTTCATCGACTTCGCCCGCGGCCTGCATCGCGACGGCCTGCTGCCGAAACTGCCGGGGCTTGTTGCATGACCGACTTTCTCGCGACCGCGCGCAGCCTGGTCGAAGCCGAGCGCAAGCGGCAGATCGCCGTGGAAGGTTGGACCCTGGCGCATGATGATGAGCATAGCGACGGCGAGATGCTGCGCGCCGCGATGATCTATATGCACTGGGGAACCGGTCATGGCATGACACTGCGCGAGGACGGCGCACCGCTCGGCTGGCCCTGGGATGTCAAATGGTGGAAGCCGAAGACCAGGGCTCGCAATCTGGAACGCGCCGGCGCTCTCCTGCTGGCAGAACGCGAGCGGTTGACACGCGTCGTCGTCCACCGGATCGCCCCAAGGCCACGATCGCGGCTTGAACACTTGAAGACACCGAGCATGACGCCGGACGAGGTTCGGCGCGGCCTACCGACCACCCATGTATCTCTGAAACTGGATCTCTGCATCTCCGCCCTGGCTGCGGTGCTGGAGACCGGCGCATGACCGACCACGACAAGCTGGTGAACACCGCCTTGAATCAGGCCGTCAAGAACGCCGCCTCGGTCTTCGTCGATGAACTGGTCAGCAGCACCATGCTGGCCGTCCAACAGGATCCGCGTGCCTACGGCTTCGTGACACTGAAGGAGCATGACGCCCGCGTGACCGAGCTCCTGGAGGCGAACAACCGCGAGGTTGAGCACCGCCGCGCGGCGATCGGGGCAAAGTTCCTGGATCTCTACCCGGCCGACACCTGGCATGAAGATTTCGGGCCCGTCCTGTGGTGGAAGCTGCCGGTGAGCGAGGCGCCCTGGTGCGGTTCGCCCGGCGACAGCGACTGGCCTGGTTATCACACCCACTGGTCGCATCTGCCGCAGGTATGGAACTCCGAAACCGGACGCGCCGCGACCAGGCAAGCCGAGGAACGGAGCGCTGCATGACCGAGCCTAACGTCCATCCCAACATCACCTTCCGGATCACCGGCTATCGGACGATCAAGTTTCCGGATCGCCTGTCGAACGGCCAGCCCGGGCACTTTCAGCACAACCACGACATCTTCTCGGAGTGCGACGTCGAGCGCTTGAAGCAGAGCCACCCGGTCGGCTCCGAGCATGCGCATCTGCCGCCGCCGCCCTGTCGCTACGAAATGGTTTTCACCGGCCCGCGCGACATGATCGAGGAACGCCGGCAGCAATTCTGCCGCGAATGCGGACGGCATACCGGCCAGGTGATCGACAACCGGAAGAGGGGAATCGCGTGAACCGCCCCGACGTCAAGCTCCTGATCGGCATACTTCTCATCTGCGCGCTCGCCGCCGCGGTGACGGGCTGCGCTGATCGTTCCGACAAATGGTTGGGCGGCCTGGCCTTCGACGTCGCCGGCGCCGCGATTGGACTGGCGGGGAACTGACATGGCCGAAGCCGACGACATCAAGCGCGAAGCCGAAGATCACCAGCTTGCCGACCCGGACGCCTTCGCCGCCGATCACATGACGGTCGTGTCCTGCGAGCACGGCACGATCTGGATCCGCCTCCACGACGCCGCCGGCAAGGTCCGGGCCTTCGGCTGCTACGACCCCGAAGGCGCGCTGAACTTCATCGACGCGGTCGCCGATGAGACCGACAAGGTGATCGACCGGCACACCGGCGGCTGCGGGAGTGTGCACTGATGGCTTATGAGACCGGCGTCGAGTGGACCGATTCTACCTGGCCGATCGTGCAGGGCTGCGACTATGAGAGCCCCGGCTGCACCAATTGCTATGCGGTGCCGCTGATCTGGCGCCTCGCCCACAATCCGAACCCGAAGATCGCGGGCCCGCTGCAGGGCCTGGTCGAGAGCCGGAACGGCAAGCTGGTTTGGACCGGCAAGGTCGCGTTGCGCGAGGACCGCCTCTCCGATCCGCTGACCTGGACCAAACCGCGCAAGATCTTCGTGCCGAGCCACGGCGACATCTTCCATGACGAAGTGCCGGATGCGTTCCTGGACAAGATCTTCGCCGTCATGGCGCTGTGCAACCATCACACCTTCCAGGTCCTGACCAAGCGGCCTCAGCGCATGCGCAAATACATGCGCGCGAACACCGTCCGCGACTGCACCCTGCGCGCCGGCAGTGCCTGGCCGCTGCCGAACGTCTGGCTCGGCACCTCGATCGAGGATCAGGCGCGCGCCAACCAGCGACGCCACCCCATGGCGGATCTCGCCGGCGAAGGCTGGCTGACCTGGGTCTCCTACGAGCCGGCCCTTGAGCGCGTCGATTGGATCAACTGGGGCTTCCTGAAGTGGATGGTGATCGGCGGTGAATCCGGTCCGAACGCAAGATTGTTCCACCTCTCCTGGATGGCACTCGCGCTCGAATGGGCGCAGCTGCGGGGCATCGCCGTCTTCGACAAGCAGCTCGGCAGCAACCCCCGCCTGCAGCAGTTGACCTTCAAAACCAAGGACCGCAAGGGTGGCGACCCGGCCGAATGGCCGGCCGACCTGCGGATCCGCGAGTTCCCCGCCTCGGCACCCGTCTCCCGAAGCCTGGAGGGCGCAGGGAGATGAGCGAGCGGCCGATGAACTGGGAAGCCGTCGGCGGCTATCTGCTGCAGGAAGCCGCCGATACGCGCCAGAAGGCCTCCGGCGTCAAGGATGCGCCGGTGCTGCGCCTCCGCCTTACGATCACGGCCGACCTCTGCGACGCCGTCGGCCGGGCTCTCTTCTTCGGTGCGACCGGCAAGGACAAGGGAAGATGAAAGACTTCACCCCCACGAAAGAGACCATCAGCCTGCACGGGCTCGGCTTCATCCAGGTCGTGCTGGGCGGGAATCAGCGGCTGCATGTCTGGCACCCCGATCTGCCGCGCCGCAACTGCTATGCGCATTCGGCGGTGCACAATCACCGCTTCAGCTTCACCTCGCGGGTGCTGAAAGGCGTCCAGGTCAACCAGCGCTGCGACCTCGAGGTCGTCAAGCCGGAGACCGGCTCGCACATCCTGATCAGCCACAATGGCCCGCGCAGCGAGAAAGGCGGGCGGCTGAGCTTTCCAGTCGCCGATGTCAACGTCTACCTGCGGGCGGTCGAGCGCTACGGGCCCGGCGAGGAGTATTCCATGCCGGCCATGGAATACCACCACACGCCCTGCGAAGGCGTCGTGGTGACGATCATGCGGAAGCTGGAAGAGATGACGACGCTGCACGCGAACAGCGTCTGCCGGCGCGGCATCGACTTCCATTATGACTTCGACCGCTTCCAGCTCAGCCCGGAACAACTCTTTGCTTATGTCGTCGATGCGCTGGCGAGCGACTGGGCGGGCGTGGTGACGGCATGAAGGCGAACGTTGCCGTCAAAGTTTCCAGCAGCCTGCAAGACATCGCCGGCACGATCGACCGCATGCTGGCGGAGGCAGCCGGCGAACGCGTCGGATTCCAGCTTCTCGTTTGGGCCGGTGGTGAAGTCTCCTACGTCGGGACGGAAACGAACCACGAGCGGGCAATCAAGGCCTTCGAGGAGTTGATCGCGAAGTGGAAGGCGAACACGGTCGAAACGCCGGCACATCTGAGGAATTGAAAGATGGCTGAGACAAAGTGCTTCCCTACCACCGCCGTTCTCTCGACCACCACCGGCATCCTCATCTCCGATATCGGCGGCGTCTATGACGTGCTGAACTATATGACCGGCGAGAGCGTCTTCACGCACCAGATACCGCGCATCAGTCGCGAAGCGACGCCGGTCATCGTGGCGATGCACCCGCAGTTGCAGGCCGCCATCGACGAAGCCAGCAGCGTGACACCAGAGAACTGGGCCGAATGGCGCGACCGCTGGCTTGACCGATATGGCCCTGAAATCGCGGTTCCGAAGTTCGATACCGATCAGCATGAGCGGATCGACCCGCTTTCCGAGCTCGCTGAGAAGGTATCACCCGACAAGATCATCATGATCGAGGTGCCGCAGGCCGATCACCGATGACCGCAATCATCCAGCCCGTCCGCCTCCAACTCTCCCGCCGCAAGGGCTTCGACCTGCAGGCTCTGTCGCGGGCGAGGAACGGCCTGCCGGCGGTGAACGTCGCGCGGCCGAGCAAGTGGGGGAATCCATTCGACTTCCGGTCGGCCGAGTATGGATGGATCGCTATTTCTTACGGCTGCCGCGCGGATCGGCTCGGACGGCAACAGGCCTCTGTGTTCGCCTTCAAGGGCTGGGTCGCGCCCGGACATGGCCGCAAGACGATCGCCATGGAAGAACAGCCCAGGCTGGCCGGCGACAAAGGCGACGTGCCGCTCGGTCCGAAGATCACAGCCGGTGAGGCGCCGGCTCTCGCTGAGATCGTCGCGGTGCTGAAGGGCAAGAACCTCGCTTGCTGGTGCAAGCCTGGCGAACCCTGCCACGCCGACGTGCTGCTGGAGATCGCAAACCAATGACCGTCTGCCGCATGCCGCAGATCCGCCTGGTCGCCTTCGACGATCGCCAGGGCAAGTTCATCTTCGTCGCGGTGCCGAATGAATACGGCCGCTATCTCCGGACCGATCGCAGCGTCGCCTATGTCGCCTGCGAGCTCTGCGGCGCTACGGTCGGCGAGCCTTGCCGGCACCCCCGCATCGGCAAGTACCATGGCCAGACGCATGCCGTCCGCCGCCACACCTTCCAGGTCCAGTTCGCCGGGCACTGGAGGGATGCGCCGCACCGCGACGTGCTAGACCTCGCCGATGGGGCGACGGTAACCATCAAGGCGGGGCATACATGACCGCCACGGCCCGAAAATCCGAGTCTCCAACCTGGCCGCTCACCCAGTCCGAGCTCGCCGTGAAGCTGCAGGTTTCCGAGCGGACCCTGCGTGAGTGGTTGAAAAAGCTGCGAATTTCCTTCCCGGAGATTGTCTTTTACTCCGGGACGGAGAGGCATAAAATCTTCGAACAGCAACATTACAATCGGGTGATCGAAAGCCTTCCATGCCTCTCAAAGCCAAAGTCCCGAAGGGGCGGACGTACTACTACCTCCGCGGCACCGTCAAAGCCGGGAAGAAGTCACGATCCGTTTACGAGAGTACTGGCATTGGCGCAGGGGAGGCCGGTGCTGCTGCCCGCGTCGAAGAAATCCGGCTGCAGCGCGAAACCAAGATCTACAACGCGCTCCTCTACGGCGAGCAGCACGTCGTCACCTTCACCGAAGCTGCGACTGATTACTGCGAGCAGCGGTACCAAGACCGAGTAGCCGAGAATCCCGAGCGCGCCGGCGCCGCGGACAAGGAAGCCGAATACGTCGCGAAGTGGATCCGGTTCCTGCGCGACCGCGGCGTCGCCGATATCCCCCTCGCCGACTATGTTGAAGACGAGAACCGCCGTCGGCAGACCCCGGTGCGAAAAGGCGAGGCGAAGCGATCGCCGAAGGACCTGTCGCACATCGGCGCCTATTTCTCCGAGCTGCATGACGCCAAGGGCAATGGGCTCGATACCAAGCAGCGCGAGGCCAACGTCTATTGCGCGGTGATGAACCACGCCGCGGCGAAGGGCTGGATCGGCGCCGACTTCCCGCGGCCCGAACTGCCGGTGCAGGACATCTTCGCGACGCCGATCAACAAGTGGCTCTACAACGAAGAGGTCCGGCTGCTGATGAAATGCGCCGGACCGAAGCTGAAGATCTTCGTCGGCGGCGTCTTCGCGACCGGCATCCGCGGTGGCGCGCTGCTCTACATCAGCCGCCGCCAACCGAACTATGCGGATCCGCTCGGCACCGGGCTCAACCTCGAGCCCGGCCACGAAGAGTTCTATCTCGGCTGGACCCGAAGCAAGAACCGCAAGCCGATCACCCGGTCGATTCCGGACTGGTATGTCGCCATGCTGCACGACTACCTCGAGACTCGGACCGACCCGCACGACGCCCTGATCCTGACGCCGAAGAACCGGCCTTATAAGAAGCCCCGCCGGCAGAGCGGCTTCCAGGTCAAGACCGCCTGGAAGGCCATGCGGGAGCGCGCAGCAGCCGTTGTGGAGCGCCTGGCACGCCGGAAGCTCCGCCAGGGCGACAAGCGCCAGGCGGCCCGCCTGATGCTCCGGGCGGCCACCCTGCGCACGGTGACGCCCCATTGGGGCCGGCACAACGCCGCCAGCCACATCATCCGGAGCGGCCGGGGCAAGCTCGCCGCCCAGAAGGCCGCCGGCTGGCGCTCCGAGCGCATGGTCGAGCGCTACCTGCACCTGGCGCCGGAATACGCCAAGGAGCTGGCGAACAGTCTGGACTTCGGGATGGGGAGGAAAGCCGCGGCCCGGCCGTCGACCAAGCCGCGCGGCCGACGCAAGGCGACCGGGACGGAGGGATAGATGACGGTCAGAGAGTTGATTGCGGTCTTAAGCAGTTACGATCCGGATCTTCCCGTCGTCATAGACCAAGAGCAGACAATGACCATCAACGTTGTCGAGACGACGGCCCTTGGCCACAAAGTCGTGTTTA
>Ga0209758_1002481_pt1 | contig 18757 bp, 19 predicted proteins | sample AraplaMF_Col_mMF_FD_184258 | JGI IMG/M metagenome (GOLD analysis project Ga0209758, IMG submission 184258) | Arabidopsis root microbial communities from the University of North Carolina, USA - plate scrape MF_Col_mMF (SPAdes) (version 2) | ecosystem: Host-associated > Plants > Roots > Endosphere...
CAGGCGGTCGAAGACGATTTCCAGCATCGGCAGGCGCTCGTACGAGACCAGCGCCGAGTTGATGATCGCGCGGATGCCGGTGCGGTCGTCGTTGCCGTCGCCGGACATGTCGAAGCCCAGCAGGCTATCGATCTCGTCCTGGTTCAGGATGCGCTCGGCGCCCATGCCGTCGCCGCCGCCGTCATCCCAGCCGCCCATGCCGCCGCTGAAGTCGCCAAACTCGTTGGCGCCGGCTTCGCCGCCGAACTCGTTCGGCGGGTTCTCGGAGGCCCACTGGGCCATCGCGGCCTGATCGTCGATTTCTTCCGCCATGTCGGTTCGCCTCAGCCAGCCCGGGGGCTAGTTGATCAGCATCTCCTCGATCAGCACCGCGTTCACCTTGGAGGGCGCGGCGACCAGATTAACGCGACGCAGCAGCTCGGCGCGCAGCTGATAGCTGCCCTGGCTGCCATTGAGGTCTTCCGGACGCAATTCGCGCAGGAAGGTCTGGAACATGTCCTGCAGACGCGGGAGGTTCGGCGTCAGGTTCTCGGCCGTCTCCTCGTCGGGCAGTTCGAAGGTCAGCTTCAGCTTCAGGAAGGTCGACTTGCCGTCGGCGGCCTGCATGTTCACGACGATGTCCGGCAGGGTGTAGAACACCACGCCGTCGGGGCCTTCCTTGATCACCGGCGCGCCGGCCACGGGCGCGGCGCTCTCGCCGCCGCCGCCATGGCCGCCCTTCTCTTCCTTCTTCTTCTCTTTCTTCTTCGGCTTTTCGTGGCCAGCTTCGCCGTGGGCTTCGGGCTTGGGCTTCAGGAGCAGGAACGTGGTCACGCCGCCGCCCACCAGCACGACGGCCGCCGCGGCCGCGATGATGATCATCATCGGCGGCTTCTTCTTAGCCGGAGCTTCGCCCTCGGCGCCGCCCTCTTCGCCTTCCGGGGCGGGAGCGTCCTTGGGGGGTTTGTTGGCCACGCGCGCGGTTCCTTGGAATCTATGGATCTACTCATGCGTGGAGCATGGTTAACGATGTCTTTTGAAGGCCATTTCGCCGCAGGCTGAATCTGCCCGGCAGACTCCGCATCGGGAGCCGCATTAACCTTTCTCTTCGTTGAAATTACTAACTTTTTCGAGTTGGCATGAGGGTTGCTAGCGAACTTGCGGCGCATTTGTCGCGCCAGCCGTCTCGGTAACCGGTCATGGACAACGCACTGTATGTGGGACTTTCGCGGCAGATGACCCTGCGCCGCGAACTCGACATCGTGGCCAACAACATCGCCAACGCGAACACGACCGGGTTCAAGGTCGAGGAGCTGATGGTCCGCACGGAACCCGCGAAGCCCGCCAGGACGGCCGGCGGCGCGAACCCCGTGAAATTCGTGCTGGACGACGGCGTGGCGCGCGACTTCGGCCAGGGCGCCCTGACCCAGACCGGCGGCGACTTCGACCTGGCCCTGGAAGGCCAGGGCTTCTTCAAGGTCTCCACCGCCGGCGGCGAGCGCTACACCCGCGACGGCCGCTTCACGATGAACCCCGACGGCAAGCTGGTCACCCAGAACGGCCAGCCCGTGCTGGACGACGGCGGCGGCGAGATCCTGCTGGACCCGCTGAAGGGCCCGGTCACCATCGCCCGCGACGGCACGGTCAGCCAAGGCGCCGAGCGCGCCGGCAAGATCGCCGTGGTGCGCCCCACCGATCTGGCGAGCTTCCGCAAGGACGGCGACAACCTCTATCGCAACACCACCAACGACACCCCCCAGGCCGCCCCGGACGCCGCAATCCACCAGGGCATGCTGGAAGCCTCCAACGTCCAATCGATCACCCAGATCACCAAGCTGATCGAGGTCAGCCGCGCCTACGAGAGCGTGGCCAAGATGATGGATCAAACCTCGGAACTGTCCCGGTCCGCCGTCGAGCGGATGGGCAAGGTCCAGTAAGGGATAACTGAACGATGCAAGCTCTTCGCACCGCCGCGACCGGCATGTCGGCCCAACAGCTGAACGTCGAGGTCATCTCCAACAACATCGCCAACATGAACACCGTGGGCTTCAAGCGCCAACGGGCCGAGTTCCAGGACCTGATCTACCAGACGATCGAGCGGGCCGGCTCGCAGTCGTCGGGCGACGGCAACGTCGTGCCGACCGGCGTGCAGATCGGCGGCGGCGTGAAGGCCGGCTCGGTCTACCGCATCCACGAGCAGGGCACCCCGACCATGACGAACAACGAGTTCGACGTGGCCATCCAGGGCAAGGGCTTTCTGCAGATCCTGCTGCCCTCGGGCGAGACCGCCTACACCCGCGCCGGCAATTTCTCGACCAACGACCAGGGCCAGATCGTCACCGAGGACGGCTACACCGTCCAGCCGGGCATCACGATCCCGCAGAACGCCGTCTCGACCACCATCAGCAAGACCGGCCTGGTGCAGGTGAAGCTGGACGGCGATCCGACCCCGCAGACGGTCGGCCAGCTGGAACTGGCCAACTTCATGAACGAAGGCGGCCTGGAAGCCATCGGCGACAACATGTTCATGGAGACCGCAGCCTCGGGCGCGGCCAACATCGCCGCCCCCGGCCAGCCCGGCTTCGGCACCCTGCTGCAGAACTACACCGAAGCCTCGAACGTCGACTCGGTCAGCGAGATCACCGCCCTGATCGTCGCCCAGCGCGCCTACGAGATGAACTCCAAGGTCATCACCACGGCCGACCAGATGCTCCAAGCCACGTCGAACCTGAGGTCGTAAGCCGATGAAAGCGTTCGTTCCCGCCCTCGCCGCCCTGCTGATCGCCACCCCGGCCCTGGCCGGACAGGCCGTCTCCCTGCGGTCCGACACCACCGACGCCGACGGGCGGATCACCCTGGGCGAACTGTTCGACGGGGCCGGCGCGGCCTCGGAGGTGGTGGTCGCCACCCGCGTGGGCCCCTCGGCCGTACTCGACGCCGGCGCGGTGCAGATCGCCGCCCGCCGGGCCGGCCTGGACTGGGCCAACAGCAACGGCGTGCGCCGGATCATCGTCCGCCAGGGTTCGGACAGCGGTCTTGCCGGCGCCTCGCGCGGCAACGTGGAAGTTCTTGCCTACGCCCGCAGCCTGGCGACCGGCGAAATGGTCCAGCCGGAAGACCTGGTCTGGATCAAGGTCGCGGCCAGCCCGTCGGACGCCCCGCGCGACGCCGACGACCTGATCGGCATGACCGTCAAGCGTCCGCTGCGCCAGGGCGCGGCCGCCAGCCTGCGCGACGTCTCGACCCCGCAGGTGATCAAGGCGGGCGATATTGTCGCAGTCACCTACGAGGACGACGGCGTGGCGCTGACCTTGCAAGGCAAGGCCATGGCGGCTGGGGCGGTCGGCGAAAGCCTGATGGTCCAGAACACCGCCAGCAAGAAGATCATCGAGACCGTGGTCACCGGACCCGGCTCGACCGCCGTCGGCCCGCAGGCGATGCGCCTGAAGGCTAACCGTAACAACACGCTGCGCTACGCCGCTCGCTGAGAAGGTCACACCCGATGCGCCCCGCCCTCGCCGCCCTCCTGCTGCTCGCCCCGCTCGCCGCCTGCTCGACCGTCAAGGAAGCCGTGAAGGGTCCGGAACTGGCGCCTGTCGGCTATCCGGCCCAGCTGGCGCCGATGACCCAGCAATACGTCGCCACGCCCCAGGCCGCCTCGGCCAACTCGCTGTGGCGCACGGGCGCGCGCACCTTCTTCAACGACCAGCGCGCCAGCAAGGTCGGCGACATCCTGACCGTCAACATCGACATCGACGACAGCGCCACGACCAAGAACCAGACCGCGACCTCGCGCACCTCCAACAGCTCGCTGGGCGTGCCGAACTTCCTGGGTCTGGAATCGAGCCTGGGGAAGGTTCTGCCGGGCGGCTTCGACCCGGCCAACATGATCAACACCAAGTCGGGCACGTCGAACGCCGGGGCCGGCGCGGTGAACCGTTCGGAAAAGATCAGCCTGACCATCGCGGCGGTCGTCTCGGGCGTGATGCCCAACGGCAACCTGGTGATCCAGGGCACCCAGGAAGTGCGCACCAACGCCGAGGTGCGCCAGCTGACCGTGGCCGGCATCGTGCGCCCCGAGGACATCTCCTCGGCCAACACCATCAAGCACACCCAGATCGCCGAGGCCCGCATCAGCTATGGCGGCCGCGGAGACATCAGCCGCGTCCAGAAGACCCCGGGCGGCCAGGCCCTGGTCGAGAAGTTCTCGCCGTTCTAAGGGCTTGGCTCCAGGACGATCGGCGCGCGCCTTGATCGGGCGGACGCTCGGGGCCAGATTACCTGGCGTCACAGCGTTCGCCCGGACTCGTCGGGCCTGATCCCGGAGCCGACCTCATGAGCAAGACCGCTCGCGCCCTGCCCGCCCTGGTCGGCGCCGCCCTTTTGGCGCCGCTTCTGTTGGCCGCCGCCCTGCCCGTCGCCGCCAACGCCCAGTCGTTCAGCGGTCCGATGGGCGTGACCGGGCGCTGGGCGATCGACCTGCCGCGCTCGAAGTTCAACTCGACCCTGACCGGCCCGCCGCCGCTGAGCGGCGAGCTGGACGTCACGATCGACGACGGCAAGGCCCTGGCCTGGACCCTGGTCGAGGTGGACGAGGCCGGCGTCGCCGCCCTGCAGTTCGCCCACGCCGTGCTCGACGGCCCGCCGACCCAGGCCGTGGTCAATCTGAACCTGGTGAAAATCAGCGTCCAGCGCGTCGGTCAGAGCGCGGTGACCGTCACCACTCATGGCGAGAAGGACTCGCGTCATCAGTCGATGAAGGTCACCCGCACCGATCCCGACACCTTGCTGGTCGAGCAGGACATCGACGGCCGGCCCGGCCCGCCGGACCAGACCCTGATCCTGACGCGGGTGAAATGACCTCTTGGTTCACCGCTTGCGGGTGACCTCCGCGCCGCCGCGAGACGGCGCGGAACAGCCGCGTCACCAGTTGAACATGGTCCCGTCCTCCAGCCGGTTCACCGGCAGGTAGGCGCGCTTGTAGGGATATTGCTCGGCCAGGGCCTCGTCGATGTCGACGCCCAGGCCCGGCTTGTCGCCAGGGTGCAGCATGCCGTCGTTGAAGGTGTAGGCGTGGGGGAAGACCGCGTCGGTCTCGGGCGTGTGGCGCATGTATTCCTGCAGGCCGAAGTTCGGGATCGACATGTCGAAATGCAGGGCCGCGGCCATCGTCACCGGCGACAGGTCGGTGGCGCCGTGGCAGCCGGTCTTGACGTGGTGCAGGTCGGCGAAGGCGGCGATCTTCTTCAGGTTGGTGATGCCGCCGGCGTGCAGCACCGTGGCCCGCAGATAGTCGATCAACTGTTCCTGGATCAGGATGTTGGCGTCCCAGACGTGGCTGAAGATCTCGCCCACGGCCAGCGGCGTGGTGGTGTGCTGGCGCATCAGGCGGAAGCCGGCTTGGTTCTCGGCGGGCACCGCGTCCTCCAGCCAGAACAGGCGGTAGGGCTCCAGGTCCTTGCCCAGGCGGGCCGCCTCGATCGGCGTCAGGCGGTGATGGACGTCGTGCAGCAGGTGCACGTCCCAGCCCAGCACCTCGCGGGCCTTTTCGAACAGCTTGGGCGCGTGGTTGAGATACTTGGCCGTCGACCAGACGTTCTCGGTGGGCAGGTCGGCGTCGGCCGGCTCGTAGAACATCTTGTCGCCCGACACCCCGTAGGTGCTGGCCAGGCCCGGCACACCGGTCTGCAGGCGGATGGCCTTGTAGCCCAGTCCCTTGTACTTCACCGCCTCGGCGATCGTGTCTTCGATGGTCTCGCCGTTGGCGTGGCCATAGACGGTGACGCCCTCGCGGCAGGCGCCGCCCAGCAGCTGATAGACCGGCAGGTCGGCGACCTTGCCCTTGATGTCCCACAGCGCCATGTCGACCGCCGCCAGGGCGGTCATGGCGACATTGCCGCCGCGCCAGTAGGAGCCGCGATAGAAGAACTGCCAGATGTCCTCGATCCGATGAGCGTCTCGGCCGATCAGGCAGGGAATCATGTGGTCGCGCAGATAGCTGACCACCGCCAGTTCGCGCCCGTTCAGCGTGGCGTCGCCGACGCCGGTGACCCCGTCCGAGGTGGTGATCTTCAGGGTGATGAAGTTGCGGCCAGGGCAGGTGACGATCACCTTGGCGTCGACAATCTTGAGCATGGAGTGTTGGTCTACCTTATCGCTTAAGTGGCCTGACCAATCCATAAGCCAGATATTGCGAATGCGCTAGAGCGCCGTGGCGTCTTTCGCCGCCATGCTCTAGGCTGTCGGTGGCCCGGCGATGCGCGCGGGCGGGAAAGTCGCATGACCACGTCGACCGCAGAAACTCGCAAGCTCTACCAGCAAGTCGCCAATACGATCGCCGAATCGATCCGCGAGGGCGCCTTCCAGCCCGGGCATCGCCTGCCCTCCGAACGTGACCTGGCCGAAGAATACAGGGTCAGCCGCCCGACGGTGCGCGAGGCGATGATCGCGCTGGAAATTCGTGGCCTGGTCGAGGCCCGCCATGGCTCGGGCGTCTATGTCACCGAAGCCGCGCCCGCCGAGGCTCCCGCGCCCGAGCTGGACATCGGCGCCTTCGAGTTGACCGAGGCTCGCCGCCTGATCGAGGGCGAGTCCTGCGCCCTGGCCGCCACCACCATCACCGACCAGGAACTGATCGACCTGGAGAAGATCCTCGACGACATGGTCGAGGAGAACGAGCACGACGTGCGTGGCGATCTGGCCGACCGCCGGTTCCACGTCACCATCGCCCGCGCCACGCGCAACAGCGCCCTGGTTACCGTGATCGAGAACCTGTGGGACCTGCGCTACAAGTCGCCGCTGTGCCGGGCGATGCTGGAGCGGGCCCGTCAGGTGGGTGTGCGGCCGCTGATCGACGACCACCAGGAAATCCTCAGCGCCCTGAAGGCTCGCGATCCGAAGATCGCCCGCAACGCGATGCGCGAACACCTCGGCCGGGTGATCGACAACCTGCTGACCGCCACCGAGATCGACGCGATGCAGCAGGCCCGCAGCGAGGTCGCCGCGCGCCGCAGCGAACTGGCGCGCCGCTCCCTGATCTGACGGGCTCGATCCGATCGAATTAGGGCCGGAGCAACGGGTCTGAAGGCACAAGCCCTCGCCGCCCCCTCCGAGGGCGCCCGGGGGAGAGAGGCCACCGCAAGACAATTGGCCTGACCATAACGCCCTGAGATGGAATTTTGGTTGGGCCTATTTTGGTCTGCCGTCGGGAAAACGGCTATCCATGACCGCCCGGAGACCGGGGCGCGATAGAACCGAACGCCCGCCGCTTCGTTGAGACACCGCCATGGCCCAGACCGTCAACATCGTCTGCCCCCACTGCGACGCCACCAATCGTCTGCCGGCCGAGCGCGACGCCAAGGCCGCCAAGTGCGGCCGCTGCGCCAAGCCGCTGTTCACGGGCCAACCGGTGGACCTGACCACGCCCCGCTTCCGCAAGCACGTGGCCAACAGCCAGATCCCGATCGTCGCCGACTTCTGGGCGGCCTGGTGCGGGCCCTGCAAGGCCATCGCCCCGGTCTTCGCCCATTCGGCCGCCGCGCTGGAGCCCCGCGCCCGCCTCGTGAAGGTCGATGTCGACGCCGAGCCCGCCCTGGCCGAGGCCTATGGGGTGCGCGGCATCCCGGCCCTTTTCCTGTTCAGGGACGGCAAGGTCGCCGCGAACCAGGCCGGCCTGCCCGATCCCGGCTTGTTCCGTCGCTGGCTGGACGAGCACGCGCCGGTCTGAGAACGACCTGGCCGAGCCGGAGCCCGGCCTCTCGTCCCGCGTTGAGTCTCGAGCAACCAAGGGAGGGAGACCGGCCATGCCCAAAGCCCATCGCGCCCTGCTGCTCGCGGGTCCCGCCGCCTTGCTGCTGGCGGCCTGCGGCGGCGGCCCGGCCTTGCCGCCCGAACAGGGCTACGGCCCCAACCCCGTCCTGCCCGCCGCCAAGAAGCAGACGATCCCGGTGATGAAGATCGCCCCGGCGGTGGGCTGGGCCGACGGCCAGACGCCCGACGCCGCACCCGGCTTCGTCGCCACCGCCCTGGTCCGCGGGTTGGACCATCCCCGCTGGCTCTACGTGCTGCCCAATGGTGACGTGCTGATCGCCGAAACCAACGCCCCGCCCAAGCCCGAGGATGGCAAGGGCCTCAAGGGCTGGTTCCAGAAGATCATCATGAAGCGGGCCGGCGCGACCCCGCCGTCGGCCAACCGCATCACCCTCGTGCGCGACGCCGACAACGACGGAACCCTGGAGGTCCGCACGACCTTTCTGTCAGGCCTGCATTCGCCATTCGGCATGGCCCTGGTGGGCGATACTTTCTATGTCGCCGACAGCGACGCCCTGCTGGCCTTCCCCTACCAGGCCGGCCAAACCCGGATCACGGCCGCGCCGCGCAAGATCGCCGACCTGCCAGCCGGGCCGATCAACCACCACTGGACCAAGAACGTCATCGCCAGCCCGGACGGCGCGAAGCTGTACGTGACCGTCGGCTCCAACAGCAATGTCGGCGAGAACGGCATGGCCGCCGAGGAACTCCGGGCGGCGATCCTGGAGATCGATCCGGCTACCGGCGCCAGCCGCGTCTTCGCCTCGGGCCTGCGCAATCCCAACGGCATGGGCTGGCAGCCCGCCAGCGGCGCCCTGTGGACCAGCGTCAACGAGCGCGACGAGATCGGCAACGACCTGGTCCCCGACTACATGACCTCGGTCAAGGACGGCGGCTTCTACGGCTGGCCCTACAGCTATTACGGCCAGACGGTGGACAAGCGCGTGAAGCCCCAGCGGCCCGACCTGGTGGCCAAGGCGATCAAACCGGACTACGCCCTGGGCGCCCACACGGCCTCGCTGGGCCTGACCTTCTACGACGCCGACGCCTTCCCGCCTCGCTACCGGGGCGGAGCCTTCGTCGGCCAGCACGGCTCGTGGAACCGCAAGCCGGTCAGCGGCTATCGCGTGGTCTTCGTACCCTTCTCGAACGGCCGGCCGTCCGGCCCGGCCGAGCCGTTCCTGACCGGCTTTCTCGACGCCAAGGGCCAGGCCCTGGGTCGTCCCGTCGGCGTGGCGGTCGACAAGTCCGGCGCGCTGCTGGTCGCCGACGATGTCGGAAACGCCGTATGGCGGGTCGCGGCCAGCACACCGCCACCCCCGACGAAGGCCGCGCCCCGACTCTAAAACCCGCCCATCCGGCGAACGCCGGAATGGGTGTTCTGGGTCAGGCGGGCACGACCTCGTCCGTTCCCACCTCGCGCGGCGGGGCGTTGAAGATCGCCTCGTCCAGGATTCCCTCGCGCTTGGCGACGATGGTGGGCACCAGGGCCTGACCAGCGACATTGACCGCCGTCCGGCCCATGTCGAGGATCGGGTCGATGGCCAGCAGCAGGCCTACGCCCTCCAGCGGCAGGCCCAGGGTCGACAGGGTCAGGGTCAGCATGACCACCGCCCCGGTCAGGCCGGCCGTGGCGGCCGAGCCCAGCACCGAGACGAAGACGATCAGGCCATAGTCGGTCAGCTGCAGCGGCAGATGATAGAACTGAGCGATGAAGATCGCCGCCACGGCGGGATAGATCGCCGCGCAGCCGTCCATCTTGGTGGTCGCGCCCAGCGGTACGGCGAAGGCCGCGTAGGCGCGCGGCACGCCCAGGCGGGTCTCGGTCAGGGCCTCGGTCACCGGCAGCGTGCCGATCGACGAGCGCGAGACGAAGCCCAGCTGGATGGCCGGCCACGCGCCGGCGAAGAACCGCAGCGGATTCAGTCCGTTCAGCGCCAGGATCGCCGGATAGACCACCAGCAGCACCAGGCCCAGGCCGATATAGATCGCGCCCGCGAAGGCGCCCAGCTGACCCAGGGTCGTCCAGCCGTACTGGGCCACGGCGTTGCCCAGCAGGCCGATGGTGCCGATCGGCGTCAGGCGGATCACCCACCACAGCACCTTGCGCACGACCGCCAGGGCCGAGGCGTTGAAGGCCAGGAAGCCCTCGCCGGCCGGCCCGACCTTGATCGCCGCGATCCCGGCCACCAAAGCCAGAACCAGGATCTGCAGCACGTTGAACGAGGCCGTCGTCGTGGCCGCGCCGTCGACGAGCTTGGTCGAAGCCTGCAGGCCCAGGATGTTGGAGGGGATCAGGCCCGTCAGGAAGTCGAGCCACGAGCCGGTGGTGCGTGGGGCGTGGGCGGTCGCCAGGTCGACCACGGCGTGTTCGCCGGGACGCAGGACCAGGCCCAAGGTGATGCCGATGGCTACGGCGATCAGGGCCGTGATCGCGAACCACAGCAGGGTGCGCCAGACCAGCCTCGCGGCGTTCTGCAGCTCGCGCAGGTTGGCGATGCTGGCGACGATGGCCGTGAACACCAGGGGCGGCACCAGCACCCGCAGCAATTGGACGAAGATCGCGCCCACCTGGTGCAGGGTTTCGGCCAGGCCGTAGCCGGGCTGACCTTCGGCCGGTCCCAGCGATCGGGCCAGCAGCCCCAGCCCAAGGCCGACGACCATGGCCGCCAGCACCTGAACACCGAAGCCGCCGATGAAGCGCCCGGCTTTCGCCCTGGGGGGCGAGGGCGGAGAAGTCTGGACCATCTGATGCTCCCGAAGGCCCGATCCTCGGGCTCTGCAGCCTAACGTCACAAGGTCCGCCGGGATCATACCGCGCGGGCCGTCTTGCCCCGGTTTTGGCGCCGCCGGGTGGAAACGCCCAACCAGAATTCATCGACTCCGGCTCAATGCACCTGGATCGATCGGATCGCGCAAGACGGCGCCCGGCGTCGGCATGTCACATGGTCAACGCCCGCCCCCCTCCCTAGAAAAGGGCCGGTCGCAGCTTCCAGTTATCCGGGGATCTCCATGAGCCTATCCTTCGCTATTGGCGCCATCATCGGCTCCGGCGCCTTCATCCTGCTAGGCCGCGCGCCGGCCCAGAAGTTGGTCGAGGCTGTTCAGGCGCGCATCGGCAAGCCGCGCTGACGGCGATCCAAAGCAACGTCTGGATGAACTGGAAGTTTTCGCGGCGTCTCCGCGCCTGAACACGCAAGCGTGTCGGAACGAAAGTCTTGGTGAACGCCTTTATTTGGCATCGGCGCGCGGTTCGCACGCCCTTTGATGCCAAGGAGGCGTTCATGTCTATTCTTGCGTGGATCGTGCTCGGCCTCGTGGCCGGGTTCATCGCCAGCAAGCTCGTCAGCCGCAGCGGCGGCAGCCTGGTGGTGGACCTGGTGCTCGGGATCGTCGGCGCCGTGGTGGGTGGATTCCTGTTCAACCAGTTCGGCTCCGCCGGCGTAACAGGCCTGAACCTCTACAGCCTGCTGGTCGCTGTCATCGGCGCGGTCGTCGTCTTGGCGATCTACCACGCCTTCACTGGCCGTCGAGCGCTCTAGCACTCAAGACGTCTGAGATCGGAAAAGCGCCTTCGGCCCGGCCGGAGGCGCTTTTTTCATGGCCGCGGGTCAGAGCGTCACAGCCTGTTGCAACATCTTCAGCGCCACGCGCAGGCATTCGATCCGCAGCGCCCCGCGACCGATGTCCCCGAACTGGGCTTGGCGATGATGGGTATACCCGCCGCGGCGCGCGCAGGCGAAGTGAACCAGTCCGCCGGGCCGTTGCGGATCGCCCACCTCCTCGGCCCAGCCGGTAATCGACACCGCCACGTCCGCGTTCGAACGCCTGATCGCCCCGTCCGCCATCGCGATCGCCGTCGGCTGCGAAACCGCGCCGCCGTGCGGCAGGAGGGATGGCGGCACGTCGAGAAGCTGGATCTTCGCTTCGTCGGTATAGACAACGAAACCCCGGTCGAAGGCATGCGAGCATCCCGGCACGTCGGTCAGAAGCGACGCCAGCAGACCGCCGGTGCAGCTCTCCGCCGTCGCCAGGGTCAATTCGCGCGCGCAGGCGGCCTTCAAGACCGCCTGCGTCAGTTCATCGATGTCCGGCGGCAGGATTGGATCAAGCGCCTCGGCCATGAACACTCCGAAGGTGGGGGAAGGCCTGGCGGCCCTCCCCGTGACATCAGTTCGCCTGCTTTCCACCCAGCTCGGCCATCAGCTCTTCCTTGCGGGCCTTCAGGCGCTCGCCCATGGCCTGGAGATCCTCGTCGCCCTTCTTGGCCTGGGCGAAGATCCCGCCGGGCTGCTCCTCCTCCTTGACATGGTGCTTGATGTACTCGCCCAGCACCTTGACCTTGGCGTCGTAGAATTCGTCGCCCGGCTGCATCGCCTCGATCTCGGCGATCAGCTTCTTGGCCCCGTCGTGCTCGACATAGGCCTCGTCCAGCAGGTCGTCCTCGACCTCGCCACGTTCCTCCGGATAGAAGATCTCCTCCTCGATCCGGGTGTGGACCTTGAGGGCCAGGGCGATCTTGTTGAAGAGCGCCAGCTTCTCGGACTCTTCCTCCAGCTGTTCGTATTCGTCGAACCAGCCTTCGACCTCGCGGTGGTCCTTCTTTAGAAGGGTGATCGCCAGCGGGTCGCGACGACCGGTGCGGCGCGTGCGACGAGGCTTGGCGGACTTGGCCTTGGTCGATGAGCTCTTGGCGGTGGTCGCCATGGTGTCTCTCCCTGCATGCTTGGTCGCCGAAGTCGGCGGATCACAAACACTTCGACCCGGACGGCGTTCCCGTTACAGCGCCTTTCCATGCAAGTAATGCGCGTTACGTCGACTGTCCGACGCTAGTAGTTACAAATAATTCTCATTCTTACATTCGTGGCATGAAAAAGCCCGGGCGCGACGCGCCCGGGCTCCTTCGACCCTGGATCTGGCCTCGGCCTAGTGCGCCGCGACCACCTCCTCCTGGATCTCGTGAACCTTGGCGCCGCGCGCCGCGAACGAGAACCACAGGACGTAAAGGTAGCAGACCAGCGGCGCGACGAAGGCCAGCGACTTCGAGCCGGTCATCTCTTCGATCTTGGCGAAGATCAGCGGCAGGAAGGCGCCGCCCACGATGGCCATGCACAGCAAGCCCGAAGTCGCCGAGGTCGGCGCCGAGGACCGTTGCAGGGTCAGGGTGAAGATCGTCGGGAACATGATCGAGTTGAACAGGCCGATCAGCAAGGCCGCGAAGGCCGGGATCAGGCCGCTGGTCATCGGGGCCTGGGCAAGGATCAGGTTCAACGTGCCGGCGTGCGCGGTCGGGGTCATGTCCTTGGTGAGGATCACCACCACGCAGAGCGCAATGGCGCCCAGGGCGACGAGCATCAGCAGCACGTAGTCCTTGATCGACTTCAGCAGGGCCGAGCCGGCGAAACGGCCGATCATCGCGAACACCATGTAGAAGGTGGTCAGCTTGCCAGCCTGCTCGGCCGGGATGTTCAGGACGTGGCTCTGCTCGATGAACAGCAGCAGGTTCAGCGAGATCGCGACCTCCGCGCCGACATAAAGGAAGATGCCAATTGCGCCGAGGTTAGCCCACTTCGACGCCAGGGCCGAGAACGGGCTGACCAGGTGACCGGTTTTGGGCGCGGCTTCGGTGATCTTGTGACGGACCATGAAGATCGCGGCGATGAACAGCGCCAAGCCGACGCCGATCGCCAGATAGACGTTGGAGACGAAGCCCAGGGCCTGCTCGCGCAGGGCCGGCGTAATCACGATACCATGCTTGAAGATATCGCCCTTGAGCAGGAAATTGGCGCCGAACCACAGGCCGCAAGCCGCGCCCAGCGAGTTGAAGGCCTGGGACAGGTTCAGGCGGAAGGACGCGCCCTCCGGCTTGCCCATCGAGGCGATCAGCGGATTGGCGGCCACCTGCAGCAGCGTGACGCCCGAGGCCATCACGAACAATCCGACCAGGAAGACGCCAAAGACGTGCAGCTTGGCCGCCGCGATGGCGACGAAGCAGCCGGCGACAATGCCGCTCAGGCCCACGATCACCGATTTGGCGTAACCGAACTTCGACAGGAAGGCGGCCGACGGCATCGACATGACGCCATAGGCGATGAAGAAGGCGAAGCCGGTCAGGTTCGCCTCGACCGGGCTCAGGGTGAAGACCGTCTTCATCGTCTTCAGCAGAGGGTCGAGCAGGTTGGTGACCAGCGCCCAGATGAAGAAGAGCGCCGTCACGTAGACGACGGCCAGGACCAGACTGCCTCCCGCCTTGGGCCCGGGCCCCGAAATCGGCGTCTGCGACGCCCCCATACCAGCCATGTTTATTTCACTCCCTGTCCGACGTTGCGGGACGCGTCATCCACCTCAACAGTGACAACGTTGTCAAGCGTTGAGGCCGACCACGCACCGCGAAGATCCCGTCAGGGAACCGATTTTCCCGATTCGACGGTCAAATCGAAAACTCCGACAAATCCCTGCCAATGGGAAGAGCGTGATGTCGATGATCGCCATTCTTGCGCCCATCGAGCGGGGTGATCAGGATCGCCTGGAGTGGCTCGGATGGCCAATGCACGCACCAGCTGTGCGGGCACGTTCGGAACCGGCGCGCAATTCGCCTGCCCAGAGCCGGCGGTTGCTCTCAGGCCGCCCGGCGTCCCGCCGCCGGCAGGGTCGGGACATCCCACACGTCGTGGGCGACTTCGCCCCTCAGGATGTTCTCGGCGGTCAGCAGGCCGCTGAGCGTGGCCTGGTCGCGCTCGCCGTCCCGGTGCAGGCCGTTGCGGCCGGCCAGGTGCAGGCTGGGGAATTGCATCTTCAGGTCCAGGCGGATCATCGCCCGGTGCTCGGCGCACTCCTCGTCCTCGATCGGCAGCACCTTGCGCTGCCGCAAGACGCGGGCGTCGCTGACGGCGGTCGGGTCCATCAGTCCCATCACCGCAGCCTCGCGCCAGGCCAGCGCCACCAGGTCGGCGTCGCTGGCCGTCCACAGGCCGTCGCCCTCGAAGCAGAAATAATCCAGGCCCAGGCAGCTGGCCGCCTCGCCTTCCGGCGCCATGCCGGGCGACCAGGCGCGATAGTTCTGCACCCGGCCGACCTGCAGGTCGGTGTCGTGGACGTCGATCGCGGCCTCGCGCAGCGGGTTGCGCGTGCGCCCCACCAGGGCGACCGTGATCTGGTCGCGGTACATCAGCTCGCCGGCGTGGAACAGGCTGATCGGCGCCGGCCGCAGCATGGCCATCAGCTCGCGCAGCGGCGCGGTCGAGACCACGTGGTCGGCGGTGCGGACCTCATGGGCGCCGTCCTCGCGCAGGATCGTCACCGTCCACAGCTTGGTCATGGCGTCGAACTTCAGGGTCTCGACGCGCCGACCCAGGGCGACTTCACCGCCGAAGGCGGCGATCCGGTCGGCGCAGGCCCGCCACATCGCGCCGGCGCCCTGACGGGGATAGCGCAGGAGGGCTGTCGGCCTGGCGGGTCCGGCGCGGCCGGCCGGCATCTGGTCGCGGATCAGGCCCGACACCTTTTCGGCGAAGGGCAGGAACAGCATCGACGACAGCCGGGCGCCGAAGCGGTTGCGGATCTCTTCGCCAAAGGTCCTGGGCGTCTTGATCGGCCGGATCTTGGCCACGCCGAACGACGCCAGGCAAGCCGCCGCGCCGCGCAACCCCAAGAGCGCCAGGGCCTCCAGGGTCTTCAGCGGATAGGCGTAGGATCGTTCGCGGTGATAGATCCGCGCCGTCCGGGGTTGCTCGACGAAGCCGTCCGGCAGCAGTTCGGCCCACAGCGCCAGCACCTCGGGGGAGGACGAGGCGTAGGCCCCGCCGTTCAGGTCGATCTTGAAACCGTGATGGTCGATCGTGCGGCTGGAGCCGCCGACCTCATGGGGATCCATTTCCAGGACGGCGACGTCGCGCCCCGCCTTGGCCAGGACATAGGCGGCGGTCAGGCCGGCCGGCCCGGCCCCGATCACCAAGGTTTCGACGTGCTGCCCCATGACGCGCTGGTCCTCGTTCGAGGACCCACCCTGGCGCAACAAGGTTAAGAACCGTCCCGCCCGACGGGGCGAAACGGCCTCGAACTTGACCATGGGACGCTATGCCGCGCCCCGGGGAAGCGCGGGAACCTAGGCCAGCTGATCACCGATCGGCAGGGTTCGGATGCGCTTGCCGGTCGCGGCGAAGATGGCGTTGACCAGGGCGGCCGGGGCCGGCGGCAGGGCCGGCTCGCCCAGGCCTGTCGGCGGATTGTCGCTGGTCACGAAATGCACCTCGACGTCCGGCGCGTCGGCCAGGCGCAGCATCGGGAAGTCGCCGAAATTGCTCTGGGCCACCGCGCCATTCTCGATGGTGATCGCCTGGCCCAGCGTGCTGCCGATCCCGTCGAGGACCGAGCCCTGCACCTGCTGCTCGGCGCCGTTCGGATTGACGATCTGGCGGCCGACATCGACCGCCGCCCACGCCTTGCGGATCGTCAGGCTTCCGTCGGCCACGGCCACTTCCACCACCACCGCCACATAGCCCCGGTGGCTGTAGTGGCAGGCCACGCCCAGGCCGACGCCCTTGGGCGTCCTTCGCCCCCAGCCGGACGCCTCGGCCGCCCGATCGAGCACGGCCCGCATGCGGCCGGTATGGAAGCTGTCGCCCTTGCCCGGCTCGCCGATCAGCCGCGGGACGCCCAGCAGTTTGCGGCGGAACTCCACCGGGTCGGCGCCCGCCGCATGGGCCACCTCGTCGGTGAAGCCCTGGAACACGAAGCCATAGGCGTTGTTGCCCGGCGCCCGCAGCCAGCCGGTCGGCACGCCCAGCGGCATCACCGAGACGTCCTGAGCGTAGTTGTCCACCGCGCCATACGGAAACTGCGTGCCGCCGATATTGGTGGCTCGGACGAACCGCTCGCCCTCGCCGAAGGTCACGAAGTGGTTGCGCCAAACGGTCAGCCCGCCCTGGGCGTCCAGCCCCGCCGTCAGGCGGTGGAAACCGGCCGGGCGATAGAAGTCGTGCTGGATGTCGTCCTCGCGCGTCCACAGCAGCTTGACCGGCGCACCGACCACCTTGGAGATCCACGCCGCCTCGACCATGAAGTCGTTCATCAGTCGCCGGCCGAAACCGCCGCCGCTGCGGGTGAAGTGGATGGTGATGTCCTCGGGCCGGATCCCCAGGGTCTTGGCCACCAGTTCGCGGCCGTCCTCGGGATTCTGGGCCGGGGCCCAGATCTCGACCTTGCCGTCCTTGAAGCTGGCCGTGCAGTTCTGCGGCTCCAGCGTGGCGTGGGCGTTGAACGGATAGCTGTAGTCGGCGCTGACGACCTTGGCCGCGCCCTTGAGGGCGGCGTCGACATCACCGACTGTCTTGAGATTGCGGTGCGGCGGCTGGCCATGCAGCTCGGCGGCCTTGGCGATGAAGCCGGCGCTGCTCTGGCCGCTGGTCGGATGGTCGGCCCAGGTCACCTCCAGGGCGTTGCGCCCCTTGCGCGCCGCCCACCAGCTGTCGGCCACCACCACCACGCCGCCCAGCAGGCCCTCCAGCTCGGTCCCGCCGTCGACCACGAAGGCGTGGCGGACGCCCTTGACCGCCCTGGCCGGCGCCAGGTCGACCTTGGCCACCTTGGCGGCGAACACGGGGGCCTTGAGGAAGGTGGCGTACAGCATGCCCGGCACGCGCACGTCGATCCCGTAGAGCGGCTTGCCCGCGACGATGGCGGCCGTGTCGGACTGGGGCTGCGGCTTGCCGATGATCCGATAGGTCTTGGGATCCTTCAGGACCAGGGTCTTGGGATCGGGCGCGGCCAGGCCGGCCGCGGCCTGGGCCAGCTCGCCATAGGACAGGCGCCGCTGGCCGGCCTTGTCGATCACGAAGCCGGGCTCGGTCGCCAGGCCGGCGGCCGGGACGCCCCAGCGCCGGGCGGCGGCCTGGATCAGCAGGGCCCGGCCCACCGCCCCGACCTGGCGCATGGGCTCCCAGTCGTCCGGGGTGGAGGTGCTGCCGCCGGCCGATTGATCGCCGAACACCTTGGCGTCGATCGGGGCCTGCTCGATGCGCACGGCCGACCAGTCGACGTCCAGCTCCTCGGCGATCAGCATGGGCATGGAGGTCTTGATCCCCTGCCCGATCTCCGGCCGCTTGGCGGCGATGGTCACCACGCCGTCGGGCGCGATGCGGACGAAGGCGCTGAACGGGTTGGCGGTCGCTTCGCCCTGCGCCCGGACCAGGCCCGGCAGGCTGAACGACAGCAGCAGGCCGCCGCCGGCCGCCGCGCCCGTCCTGAGGAACAGGCGGCGGGCGGGGTTCTCCAGGGTCGCGGTCATGCTCACGCCTCCACCTGGCCGGACGCCGCCTTGATGGCCTTGCGAATGCGGATGTAGGTGGCGCAGCGGCAGAGGTTGCCGTTCATCGCCGCGTCGATCTCGTCGTCTGTCGGCTTGGGCGCGGCGGCCAGCAGGGCTGTGGCTGACATGATCTGGCCGGCCTGGCAGTAGCCGCACTGCGGCACGTCGATCGCCGTCCACGCTTCCTGCACCTTGGCCCCGACCGGACTGGCCCCGACGCCCTCGATGGTGGTCACCGCCTTGGCGCCTACCCGGGCCAGCGAAGTGACGCACGAGCGCATGGCCACGCCGTCGATGTGCACCGTGCAGGCGCCGCACTGGGCCACGCCGCAGCCGTACTTGGTCCCCACCAGGCCCAGCTCGTCGCGCAGCACCCACAGCAGGGGCGTGTCCGGCTCGGCCTCCACCGTGTGGAGCTGTCCGTTCACCTTAAGACTGGTCGACATGCCACTGCTCCCGAACCGATGCGGGCGCACAGTGCCAAAGGGTTGGAACGACGACCAGAGGGTGTGGTTGTCATAAAACCGTCATTGAGAGCTTGAACGCGGCCGGCTTCCGTGGTTCCGCTCCGCCGCTTCGGACGTTCCGTGCAAGGACGTGCGCCAATTCCACGCTTCGAACAGAGGATGAAGCGACCATGCTGGGCTTGTTCCGGGCCGTTAT
>Ga0209758_1002482_pt1 | contig 18751 bp, 18 predicted proteins | sample AraplaMF_Col_mMF_FD_184258 | JGI IMG/M metagenome (GOLD analysis project Ga0209758, IMG submission 184258) | Arabidopsis root microbial communities from the University of North Carolina, USA - plate scrape MF_Col_mMF (SPAdes) (version 2) | ecosystem: Host-associated > Plants > Roots > Endosphere...
GGGCGGCCATCGAGGCGGTCATGTCAGGGCAGCACCTTGCGGAAGGGTTTGACCGAGACGGCAGCATAGACCCCGGCCGCCACGTACGGGTCGGCATCGGCCCAGGCCTGCGCTTCGGGCAGCGAGGCGAACTCGGCCACGATCAGGCTGCCGGTGAAGCCGGCGCTGCCCGGGTCTTCCGCATCGATGGCCGGGAACGGGCCGGCCAGCAGCATGCGTCCCTCCGCCTGCAGCTGCTGCAGGCGGGCGACATGGGCCGGACGCGCGCCGAGGCGTTTCTCCAGCGAATCGGGAACGTCGGTACCGACGATGGCGTACCACATGGCTCAGGCCTCCGGACGCATATAGGGGAACAGCAGCACGTCGCGGATCGACACCGCGCCGGTCAGCAGCATCACCAGGCGGTCGATGCCGATGCCCAGGCCGCCGGTGGGCGGCAGGCCCACTTCCAGCGCGCGGATGTAGTCGGCGTCGAAGTGCATGGCTTCGTCGTCGCCGGCGTCCTTGGCCGCCACCTGGGCGCGGAAGCGCGCTTCCTGGTCTTCCGGATCGTTGAGCTCGGAGAAGCCGTTGGCCAGCTCGCGGCCGTTGACGAACAGCTCGAAGCGGTCGGTGATGCCCTTGTCGGTATCGCTCTCGCGTGCCAGCGGCGAGACCTCGACCGGATGCTGGGTGATGAAGGTCGGCTGGATCAGGGTGTGCTCGACGGTCTTCTCGAAGATTTCCAGCAGCAGCTTGCCCCAGCCGTAGCCGGCCTTGACCTGGCAGCCCAGGCGCCTGGCGTGCGCGGCCATGGCGTCGCGGTCGCGCAGTTCCTCGCGGCGGATTTCCGGGTTGTGCTCCAGCACGGCGTCTTCCATCGACCAGCGGCGGAAGGCCGGGCCGAGGTCGATGTCGGCGCCGTCCCAATGGATCTGCGTACTGCCGATGACGTTGGCCGCGGTATCGCGGATCACGCCTTCGGTGAGGTCCATGATCTCGGTGTAGGTGGCGTAGGCCTGATACAGCTCGAGCATGGTGAATTCGGGGTTGTGCCGCGTGGACACGCCCTCGTTGCGGAAATTGCGGTTGATCTCGTACACGCGGTCGAAGCCGCCGACCACCAGGCGCTTGAGGTACAGCTCCGGCGCCACGCGCAGGTACAGGTCGAGGTCCAGCGCGTTGTGGTGGGTGATGAAGGGCTTGGCCGTGGCGCCGCCGGGGATGATCTGCATCATCGGCGTTTCCACTTCCATGAAGCGATAGGGTTCCGCCTCCAGCCACTTGCGGATATAGCCGATGATCTTCGAGCGCAGCACGAAGGCGCGGCGCGCCTCCTCGGTGACGATCAGGTCGACATAGCGCTGGCGGTAGCGCTGCTCGACATCGCTCAGGCCGTGGAACTTGTCCGGCAGCGGACGCAGGCTCTTGGTCAGCAGGCGCAGCGTGTCGACCTTGACCGACAGCTCGCCGGTCTTGGTGCGCATCAGCACGCCTTCGGCGCCGACGATGTCGCCCGAATCCCAGCCCTTGAAGGCATCGTAGGTCGCCTCGCCCACCGTGCCCTGGTGGATGAACAGCTGGATGCGGCCGGACATGTCCTGGATCTGCACGAAGCTGACCTTGCCCTGCACGCGCTTGAGCACGATGCGGCCGGCCATCTTCACGCGGCGCGCGAGCGCGTCGATCGCCTCGGCGGTGTGCGTGTCCTTGTCTTCGTACGCGGATTGCAGGTCGCCGGCGAAGGCGTCGATCTTGAAGTCGTTCGGGAACGCGACGCCCTGCCCGCGCAGCGCTTTGAGTTTCTCTCGGCGCTCGGCGATCAACTTGTTCTCGTCGATGGGCAGGTTATCTGTCGGTTCGCTCATGATATTTCCGTGGATATCGCCATCGACGCCAGCGCGCGACGGACTTGCTGGGGTTAATGGCCGAATAAGGCCGGATTGTTCTTCTTGAGGACGCTGTACGGGATGACCGACCAGTCCGGGTTGTCGCAATTGCGCGCGACGCGGGCGAAATAGGCGCCGACGTACAGGCCCTTGTCGGTGAGATACCAGGGACCGAAATCCCACACGCCTGGGTCGGTGTAGTCGCAGCCGTCACCGTCGTCGCCTTTCATGGCGTCCGGATAGAGCCGCTGGAGCAGCTTCACCACGGCCGGCGCGTAGACCTTCTCGCGGTACTGGGACCACGCGTCGGAATGCTCGGCCGGCTTCTTGCCGGTGCCGAGCCAGTACAGGTCTTCCAGCGCCAGTTCCTTGCCGGTGGCCGCGTCGATGGTGGTGCCGTCGACGGAGAAATCCGGATGGGCCGCGCCATAGCAGCTCCAGCTGCTGGACACGGCATAGCTGACGAAGCGCTCGTCGAGGTAATGGCTGGATACCTCCAGCGACTCGACGCCCGAACCGCCCTCGCCGTTCGCGCAGCCGAAGTAGGACTGCAGGCCGGTGTAGAAGCCGGCGTCGATGGTGCGGTTGATCGCGGCCATGGCGGCGTCCGGATAGCCACCGGTCACATGGAACATGCTGACCTTGGACAGCGGCTCGGAGAACCACTGGATCTGGTACTTGCCGCCGACGGTTTCCTGCTTGCCGGGCACGAAATGGAGATTCGCCAGCCGCAGCTTTTCGTAGTCCGCCAGCGGGCGCGCGAACTTCAGGTCGGGCCGCGGCGCCGGCACCGAACCGGCGGCCACCGCATGCAGTTCGACCGGCAGGCTGGCGCCCTTGCCGCTGGTAAAGGTGCCCTTGAAGCCGTCGCCGGTCCTGGTGAGCAGGAAACGATCCGACTTCGCCTGGTCGCTGTCGTAGGCGGCCGAGCTGAGCTTGTAGCCCTGCTTGTCGGGCGCGCCGCGCAGCGGGATGTCCTGCTTGTACTTCTCGTAGAAATACGTGCCGGAGACGTCGCCGTCGGACTCGTCCAGCTGCATCACGACCGGATACTTGCCGACGGTGCCACGCAGCAGGCGGCTTTCGGCGTGCAACGCGGCCGTAGGCAGCACGGCCAGTACGAACAGGGCGATCGAGGCGCTTCTCATCCGAGGGCTCTTCCTTGTGTGTCCGGCTCGCGCAGGAGCGCGGGCAATGCGCTGCGCATTCAATCTTCCTTGCCGACGGCTTGCTTCACCGCATGCTTGGTGGCGTTCCAGCCATCGCGTGCGCCATGGCCGATCTTCAGGCCGACATCCTTCGCGCCGTGTCCCACCTTCAGGCCGGCATCGCGCGCGCCATGACCGACCTCGACGCCGGCATCGCGCGCGCCGTGGCCGACCTTGACGCCCGCATCGCGCGCACCGTGGCCGACCTTGACGGCCGTATCCCGGGTGGCGTGGCCGACATCGCGGCCGGCGTCGCCGACCGCGTGACCGGCGGCCTTGGCATCCTGCTTGATGGTCTGGCCGGTGCTTTCCTGCGCGCCGGCCGTGCCGATGCCCGCCGCCAGTGCCGCACAGGCGATCAGGATCCGGGAGATCTTGCTGCTGTTCATGCGGGCACCTCGTCAGTGGTCAGGTGGATCGGATGGCTGGCTTCAGGCGTCGCTGCGCTTGGCGCCCGCGTCCAGGCCGGCCTTCAGGCTGCCTTCGACGAATTCGTCGAGGTCGCCGTCCAGCACCTTCTGCGTATCGGAGCGCTCGATGCCGGTGCGCAGGTCCTTGATGCGGCTCTGGTCCAGCACGTAGTTGCGAATCTGGCTGCCCCAGCCGATGTCGGACTTGGTCGCTTCCAGCGCGTCCTTCTCGGCGTTGCGCTTCTGCAGCTCCAGCTCGTACAGCTTGGCCTTGAGCATCTTCATCGCGCGGTCGCGGTTGGCATGCTGGCTGCGCTCGGTCTGGCAGGCCACCACCACGCCCGAGGGCATGTGGGTGATACGCACGGCCGACTCGGTCTTGTTCACATGCTGGCCGCCGGCGCCGGACGAGCGGTACACGTCGGTGCGCAGGTCCGCCGGATTGATCTCGATGTCGATGTCGTCGTCGACTTCCGGCGACACGAACACCGAGGTGAAGCTGGTGTGGCGGCGGTTGTCGGAGTCGAACGGGCTCTTGCGCACCAGGCGGTGCACGCCGATCTCGGTCTTGAGCCAGCCGTAGGCGTAATCGCCTTCGACGCGGAAGGTGGCGGACTTGATGCCGGCCACGTCGCCGCCGCTGACTTCCAGCAGCTCGGCCTTCCAGCCGCGCGATTCGGCCCAGCGCAGGTACATGCGCAGCAGGATTTCGGCCCAGTCCTGCGCCTCGGTGCCGCCGGCGCCGGCCTGGATGTCGACGAAGGCATTGGCGGCGTCCATCTTGCCGGAGAACATGCGCTGGAATTCCAGCTTGCCCACCTGGGCGTCGAGCTTGCCGAGGTCGTCCACGATGGAGAGCACGGTGGACTCGTCGTTGTCGGCGACGGCCATCTCGAGCAGGTCGCTGGCGTCGGCGAGGCCGGCAGTCATCGTGTCGATGCCGCTGACGATGGTGTCCAGGCGGGCGCGTTCGCGGCCCAGCTCCTGCGCGCGCGGCGGATCGTCCCACACGGTGGGGCTTTCCAGTTCGCGGCTTACTTCTTCGAGGCGCTCACGCTTGGTGGCGTAGTCAAAGATACCCCCTAAGCGACTCGACGCGGCCCTTGAGGTCCGCGATCTGCGCGAGGATCGGATTGGTCTCGATCATGGATGGATAAGGCTTGGAAAATGGCCGGAAAGGATAACAGGCGCACCTCGCCCACGGTAGGTTGGGGTGACCCCAACGGACGTCGAGACAGCATGAAAGGTCCGTTGGGGTTGTCACCCCAACCTACAGCGCCTGCTGGTGCACCCCGCGCACCGCGCGCCCGGACGGGTCCGCCGCCGCGGCGAAGGCCGGGTCCCAGGCCAGCGCGGCCGGCGAGGAACAGGCGATCGACTTGCCGCCCGGCACCGTGGCCGCGCAGGCCTCGCCGGGGAAGTGCTGCTCGAAGATGCGGCGGTACAGGTAAGCCTCCTTGGTCGCCGGCGGGTTGTGCGGGAAGCGCGTGGAGGCGGCGGCGAACTCGCGGTCGCTGACCACCTGCTCGGCATGCGCCTTCAGCCCGTCGATCCAGCCGTAGCCGACGCCGTCGCTGAACTGTTCCTTCTGCCGCCACAGGATCGAATCCGGCAACGCGCCCTGGAAGGCCTCGCGCAGCACCGCCTTCTCGATGCGGCCGTGGCCGGCCATCTTGTACTTGGCGTCCAGGCCCATGGCCACGTCCAGGAATTCCAGGTCCAGGAACGGCACGCGCGCTTCCACGCCCCAGGCCATCATGGCCTTGTTGGCGCGCAGGCAGTCGAAGCTGTGCAGGGCGTCGAGCTTGCGCACGGTTTCCTCGTGGAAGGCTTCCGGCGACGGCGCCTTATGGAAATACAGGTAACCGCCGAAGATCTCGTCCGAGCCCTCGCCCGACAGCACCATCTTCACGCCCATCGCCTTGATGCGCCGGGCCAGCAGGAACATCGGCGTGGAGGCGCGGATGGTGGTGACGTCGTAGGTCTCGATATGGCGGATCACTTCGGGCAACGCGTCGAGGCCTTCCCAGAAGGTGTAGACGAAGCCGTGGTGCACGGTGCCCAGCGCATCGGCGGCCACTTGGGCGGCGGCCAGGTCCGGCGAGCCTTCCAGGCCGATCGCGAAGGAATGCAGGCGCGGCCACCAGGCCTCGCTGCGGTCGTCGTCCTCGATGCGCTCGCGGGCGAAGCGCGCGGCGCAGGCGGCGACCAGCGAGGAATCCAGGCCGCCGGAGAGCAGCACGCCGTAGGGCACGTCGGTCATCAGCTGGCGGTGCACGGCCTGTTCGAAGGCGCCGCGCAGTGCGGACGGCTCCAGCTGCTGGCCGTGGGTCACCTCGTAGGAACGCCAGTGCTTGCGGTAGTAGCGCGTCACCTCGCCGGTGGCGCTGTCGTACACGTGCCCCGGCGGGAAGGCCGACACATCGGCACAGACGCCGACCAGGGCCTTCATCTCCGAGGCCACGCACAGCCGCCCTTCCCCGTCGTGGCCCCAGTACAGCGGGCAGACGCCGATCGGATCGCGCGCGATCAGATAGCGCTGCGTGGCGCTGTCCCACAGCGCGAAGGCGAAGATGCCGTTGAGCTGCTTGATGCCGCGCGCCAGGAATTCCTCCGGCCCCAGCTCGCGGTAGAGCGCGTTGATGACTTCGCAGTCCGAGCCGGTGGTGAAGTCGTAGCCGCTGGCGGCGCGCAGCTCGCGGTGGTTGTAGATCTCGCCGTTCACCGCCAGGGCCAGGGTCTCCTCGCGCGAGCGCAGCGGCTGCGAGCCGCTGGCCGGGTCGACGATGGCCAGGCGCTCGTGCACCAGGATCACCCCGGCGTCGACGAACACGCCGCTCCAGTCCGGCCCGCGATGGCGCTGGCGCTGCGAGAGTTCCAGCGCCTGGCGGCGCAGGCCGGCGAGGTCGTCGCCGGGTTGCAGGTCGAACATGCCGAAGATGGAACACATGGTTTGACGCTCCTGAGGGTGGATGACGCGCAAAACTGCGGACTGGGAAAAAAGAAAGGGCCCGCTTGTGGCGGGCCCTTTTGCGTGATTCTCGAGACTTTTTCGTGTCTACACGCCGGCCCACCCGTCGATGCGGGGATTGTTATTGGCGTTGTTATTCAGGACGTTCGCGGGCGAGCGCAGGTTCGCCGCGTAGGCGGCGAAGGCGGGGCGCTGGCTGGCGAAGGTCGAGGACATGTGGCCGACTAAAGCACAGCCATGCTGCGCCGCGCAAGAGGAATTTTTCCACTCCGCAGACCATGCAGGTTGGGGTGAGCCGCAGGCTAACCCCAACGTGGCGGTCACGTTGGCGGGCCTGTTGGGGTTCGCCGCTGGCTCACCCCAACCTACGTATCAGGCGCTGACCCAGTTCCGCGCCTCTTCCAACTGCGCCGTCTCGTACAGCCGAAACTCTCCCGGCGACAGGAACCCCAGCGCCTTGGCCAGGTTGCGCATCCAGCCCACGTCGGTGACCAGGGCCGCGCGCTCCCAGCCGCTGAAATGGCGGAAGCCCAGCTTGGCGTCGTCCCACATCGCGGCCGCGTCGAAGCCGGTGAAGTCCTGGTCGATATGGAAGATCACCCGCAGCTTGCGGTTGAGCGCGAAGGCCGCCTCGATATCCGGAATCACCACCCGCTCGTAGTCGGCCGCGGTGACCTGGTTGTGCGCGGTGAAACCGATCACGCCGGGCGGCAGGCCGGTCATCTGCACGATCATGGCATCAGCTCCTCAATGGATGAGACTGACCTTATCCAAGCGCGCCGCTCGTTGCGCGGACAGCTAGGCGCCGTGAAGAAGCACGCAACAAATCACAGCGGCTCGATATGGCGCAGCAGCAGGCGCGGACTCTCGCGGCCCTGCCAGTCGTTGATGGTCAGCTCGTAGGCGGCGCGCAGGCGCGACGGCGGCGGCTGCCCGGTATAGCCGCCGAACATCACCGCGTCGAGCACGGCGCCGTCGCGCGGATCGCTCAGGCTCAGGCGCAGGTGGGTCTCGCCCATCACGCGCCAGCTGGCGCAGGCGAATTCGTTCTCGAACACCGGTTCCGGAAACGCCTGGCCCCAGGGACCGCCGTAGCGCAGCTGGCGCGCCAGCTCCAGGGTGGCGGCGCCGGGCGGCAGTTCGCCGTCGGTATACAGCACGTGCTCCAGGCATGCCTCGTCGAGCCAGTCGCGGGCGATGGCGTCGAAAGCTGCGGCGAAGCGGGCGAAATCATCGGCCTTCAGGCTCAGCCCCGCGGCCATGGCGTGGCCGCCGAAGCGTTCGATCAGACCTGGCTGGCGCGCGTCGATCGCGGCCAGCGCATCGCGGATATGGAAGCCGGCGATGGAACGGCCGGAGCCGCGCAGTTCGCCGGTGTTGTCCTCGCTGGCCGGGGCGAAGGCGATCACCGGGCGATGCAGCCGTTCCTTCAGCTTGGACGCGACCAGGCCGACTACGCCTGCATGCCAGGACGGTTCGAACAGCGCCACGCCGACCGCATCGATATCGGCGGCGCGCGCGACCATCACCTCGGCCTCGGCCACCATCGTCGCCTGCAGTTCGCGGCGCTCCTGATTGATCGCGCTCAGCTGCTCGGCATAACGGCGCGCCACAGCGGGAATGTCGGTGAGCAGGCACTCCACCCCCAGGCGCATGTCTTCCAGGCGGCCGGCGGCATTGAGGCGCGGACCCACCGAGAAACCCAGGTCGCTGGCGCACAGCGTGGCGACGGAGCGCTTGCCGGCATCGACCAGCGCCGCGATGCCCGGGCAGGCGCGGCCCGCACGGATGCGCTTGAGGCCTGCTTCGACCAGCACGCGGTTGTTGTAGTCCAGCGGCACCAGGTCGGCGACGGTGCCCAGCGCGACCAGGTCCAGCAGCACGGACAGGTCCGGCTCCTTGCCTTCGGCGAAGGCGCCCTGCCCGCGCAGTGTCGAGCGCAAGGCCAGCAGCAGATAGAACATCACGCCGACGCCGGCCAATGCCTTGCTGGGAAACGCATCGCCGGCCAGGTTCGGATTGACTATCGCATCGGCCGCCGGCAACTGCTCGCCGGGCAGATGGTGGTCGGTGACGATCACGCGGATACCCAGCGCCTGCGCCGTGGCGACGCCGCTGACGCTCGCCACGCCGTTGTCGACGGTGATGATCAGCTGCGGCCGCGGCTGCAGCGATTCGACCAGCGCCGGACTCAGGCCATAGCCATGGATGAAACGATTCGGCACCGCGTAATCGACCTGGCGTGCGCCGAGCATGCGCAGGCCGCGCACGGCGACGGCCGTGCCGGTGGCGCCATCGCAGTCGTAGTCGCCGGCGATCAGGATGCGCCAGTCGCCGCGGATCGCCTCGATCAGCAGCTCCACCGCGCGCTCCATGCCGCCGAGCTGGTGCGGCGCCAGCATGCAGGCGAGCCGGTGATCGGCGTCGGCCGGGCCGAGCACGCCGCGCGCGGCATAGATCTGCCGCAGCACCGGATGCACCGCGTCGCTCCAGCCCTGCGGCTCGCCCTTCGGCAGGCGGCGACGCAGATCGAGCCGGGGACTCATCGGCGCCCACCGCGCCAGAAGCGCAGGCGATGCCAGGGACGCTGCAGCCAGCGCTCGCCGCTGGCGAAGGACAGCTGCAGCGGCGCCGCGGCGAGGCGCTGTAACGTCGGCCACCAGCTGCCGGCAAGTTCGCTCGCCTGCAGATCCTGCAGGTCGACCAGCCAGCCGGAGCCGGCCTCGGCGATCGCCTGCGGCGTGCGCGGCACGACCTGGACGCCGGCCCGCGCGGCCAGCGCGCCGAGCAGCACGTCATCGCTGACGCAGGCATGCAGCTGGCTGCGCACCTCGGTCGGCAGATGGCCGCCGCCCCACAGCCACAGGCTGTTGACCGGCGGCAGGCCGCGCTCGCGGCGCCGGGCATTCAAGGGATGCTGATGCAGCAGCACCTGCGCCTCGGTGAGCAGCGCGCGCCAGCGCCGCCCCTGCGGTCCTTCCGGCAAATGCTGCACGAGGTTTTCGCCCAGCGCCTGGTCGGGCGAGGCGAACGCCGGCAGCGCGAGGCCGGGCGGCACGCGCACGTGCCAGCGGTCCGGCGTGCCGACTTCCAGCGCCATGCCGGCATCGGCGAACGCCGGCTGCAGCGACTCGGCCAGGGTGCGGGCCTCGTCCACGCTCAGCTGCATCTGGCCGCAGGCCAGCAGGCGGGCGCCGTTGAGGTCGGGCTGGATCCAGGCCGGATCGGCGCTAAGCCAGATCGCGTCACCGGCATCGCCCGCCAGCAGTTCGCGGGTGAGCGCGGCCGGCGCGAAACCGTCCGCGCAATCGAAATAGCCCGCGAGGCCGCCGAGGAAACCGCGCGGGCCGTCATCGAGGCGGTCGGCGCGCGCCAGCCAGGCGCGCAGCGGATGGTCCGGCTCGAAGCGCGGCAGGTCGGGCAGCCACAGTTCCAGCGGTCGCGCCGCGTCCGCCATCGCCTCAGGCCTCCAGCAGCTCGTACAGCTCCAGCCACTGGGCTTCGAGCGTTTCCTTTTCGCGGCGCAGCTCGCCCTGGCGCTGGCCGAGCTTCATCAGCTCGGCCGTGGAGCCGTTGTAGACGCCGGGCTCGGCCAGCTTCGCTTCGAGCTTGCCCAGTTCGTCATCGATGGCGGCCATACGCGTCTCGAGCTTCTTCACCTTCTGGCGCGTGGCCTTTTCGTTCTCGCGCTGCGCGGCGGCCGCGCGGCGGCGGTCGGCGGCGGAGACAGCCGGCGCGCCGTCGGTATCCCCGGCGGTCTTCCTCGGCGCCGCGCCGCGGGCGCGCAGCCAGCGGGCATAGTCGTCCAGGTCGCCGTCGAAGCCCTCGACCTTGCCGTCGGCGACGCGCCAGAAGCTGTCGCAGACCATGCCCAGCAGATGGCGGTCGTGCGAGACCAGCACCAGCGCGCCGTCGAAGTCGGCCAGCGCGTCGGCCAGCGCTTCGCGCATGTCCAGGTCCAGATGGTTGGTGGGTTCGTCCAGCAGCAGCAGGTTGGGCTTGTCCCAGGCGATCAGCGCCAGCGCCAGGCGCGCGCGCTCGCCGCCGGAGAAGCCATCGACCGATTCGAAGGCGCGGTCGCCGGCGAAATTCCAGCCGCCGAGGAAATCGCGCAGCACCTGCGTGCCGACACCCGGCGCCTTGTCCTGCAGGTGCTGGAGCGGACTGGAGCCCTCGTGCAGGCTCTCCACCGTGTGCTGGGCGAAGTAGCCGATCTTCAGGTCCTTGTGCACCTTGCGCTCGCCGCCCAGCGGAGCCAGTTCGCCGACCAGGGTCTTCACCAGCGTGGATTTACCGGCGCCGTTGGGACCGAGCAGGCCGACGCGGTCGCCGGCTTCGAGGCGGAAGCGCACATCATGCAGGATCACCGCGGGCTCGCCGCCGTGCTCGTCCGGATAGCCGGCGGCCACCTCTTCGAGCTGCAGCATCGAATCGGGCAGGCGATCGGGCACGGCGAACTGAAAGCGGAACGCGCGCTCCGCGCGCACCGCCTCGGTGCCGGCCATCTTCTCCAGCCGCTTCATGCGCGACTGCGCCTGCTTGGCCTTGCTGGCCTTGGCCTTGAAGCGGTCGATGAAGGACTGCAGGTGGGCGCGCTCGGCCTGCTCGCGCTCGTGCGCGATCTGCTGCAGGCGCAGCTGCTCGGCGCGCTGGCGCTCGAAGGCGCTGTAGTTGCCGGTGTAGAGCTTGGCGCGGCCTTCGTTGAGATGCAGGGTGTGGGTGATCACGCCGTCGAGGAATTCGCGGTCGTGCGAGATCACCAGCAAGGTGCCCTGGTAGCGGCGCAGCCATTCCTCCAGCCACAGCACGGCGTCGAGGTCCAGGTGGTTGGTGGGTTCGTCCAGCAGCAGCAGTTCGGACGGCGCCATCAGCGCGCGCGCCAGGTTCAGGCGTACGCGCCAGCCGCCGGAGAACTCGCGCACCGCACGCTCGTGCGTCTCCGGCGCGAAACCCAGGCCGTGCAGCAGGCGGCCGGCACGGGCGCGGGCATCGTAGCCGTGCAGCTCCTCGATGCGGTGGTGAGCCTTGGCCATGGCTTCGGTGTCGCCGCGCGCCTGGGCGTCGAGTTCGTCGCGCAGGGCGATGGCCAGCTCCTCGTCGCCGCCCATGACGTATTCGATGGCCGGATCGGGCAGCGCCGGCGTTTCCTGGGCCACCGAGGCCAGGCGCAGGCGCGAGGGCAGATCCAGCTCGCCGGCGTCGGCCTCGACCTGGCCCTGCAGGGCGGCGAACAGGCTGGACTTGCCGCAGCCGTTGCGGCCGACCACGCCCAGCCGCCAGCCGCTCTGGATCACCAGGTCGATATCGGACAGCAGCAGGCGGGCGCCGCGGCGCAGGGCGAAATGGCGGAAGGCGATCATCGGGACAACGTATCCATGAATAGGGCGTCCAGGCACCCTCAGCCGCCCATCATAGCGGACGCGGCACCCGCTCCCGCGGCCGGAATGCCCACCCCATCGCAGTCGCACGCCCTGCTCGTAGCGTCCCCGCCGCGGTTTCTGCTACAACGACGCCGCACTGCGCAGCGGCCTCGCGCCGCTGCCGCTCGGGGGCATTCGACATACATATGACGTGCGGAGGCGCAGCCTGACTGCCCCCGTCAACGTGGAGAGGGGACCATGACCAAGTTCGGCATCAGCCTGCCCATGCTCGTGTTGCTCGCCGCCGGCGCCGTTGCGCCGCAGCCGGCCCGGGCGGACAACCTGCTGATCAATCGCGTAAAGCAGGAACAGGGCATGAACCTTCCGACCCGCGGCATGAGCATGGAGCAGGTCGAGCAGAAGTTCGGCGCGCCCAAGCGCAAGCTCTCGCCGCGCGGCGGCGACACGGCCAAGCATCCGGTGATCAATCGCTGGGATTACTCGAACTTCATCGTGTATTTCGAGCACAGCCATGTGATCCATGCGGTGCTCAATACGCCGGCCGGCAACAACAAGAATCCGGAATCGGTGAACTGAGGGCGTTGCCCTCAGTTTGGGAATCGGGAATAGAGAATAGGGAATAGAAAAGCCGCGCTGCTTGTTACGGCGCGCTGGTCTATTCCCTATTCCCCATTCTCTATTCCCTCCCCTTACAATTCGCGTTTCCTCCTTCTGCGCGAGTCCCCCATGAGCCACGCCACCTTGCGCCTGCCGGCGGAATGGGAACCCCAGTCGGCCGTCCTGATCGCCTGGCCGCATGCGGATACCGACTGGGCGGACCGCCTGGCCGAGGTGGAAACCACTTATGTGGCGCTGGCCGCCGCGGTCACCCGCTTCGAGCCGCTGATCGTCGTGGTCGCCGACGCCGAGCTGCGTGCGCACGTCGAAGGCAAGCTGCGCGAGGCCGGCGTGGACCTGGGCCGCGTCCGCCTGATCGAGCTGCCGTATGACGATACCTGGCTGCGCGATTCCGGCCCGATCACCCTGAAGGATGACCGAGGCGCGTTCCAGCTTACCGATTTCCGCTTCACCGGCTGGGGCGGCAAGTTCGGCGCCGAGCAGGACGATGCGCTGGTGGCCGGCCTGGTGAAGGCCGGCGTGTTCGGTCGCGCCGCGCACCGGCGCATCGACTGGGCGCTGGAAGGCGGCGGCATCGAGAGCGACGGCGCCGGCACCGTGCTGACCACCTGGCGCTGCCTGGTGCAGCGCCATCCGGAGCAGTCGCGCGAGGAGATGAGCGCGATCCTGCGCGACGGCCTGCACGCCAGCCGCATCCTGTGGCTGGACTACGGCTATCTGGAAGGCGACGACACCGACGCGCATATCGATACGCTCGCGCGCTTCGCGCCGGACGGCCGCATCGTGTTCCAGGCCTGCGACGATCTCGACGACGCGCACCACGACGAACTGTCGCGCATGGCCGGCGAGTTGGCCGCGCTGTGCATGGCGGACGGCAAGCCCTACGAGCTGTATCCCCTGCCCTGGGCCAAGCCCATCGTCGATGAAGGCCGCCGCCTCGCGGCGTCGTATGCGAACTATCTGATCGTCAACGGCGGCGTGCTGGTGCCTGCGTATGGCGATCCGGCCGACGACGAAGCGGCGCGTATCATCGGTGCGGCCCATCCCGGTCGCGAGGTGGTGCAGGTACCGTGCCGTCCGCTGATCTGGCAGAACGGCAGCCTGCATTGCATCACCATGCAGTTGCCGGCAGGCATCTACGGCTGAAACACGGCGTAGGTTGGGGTGAGCCGCAGGCGAACCCCAACGTGGCGACCATGGTGATAGTCCCGTCGGGGTTCGCCTGCGGCTCACCCCAACCTACGCGCTCTCCCTACGAGAAGGCCTTCCGTCATGACCCGCCTGGCCCGCCTGGATATCTATACGCGGCTGCGCCAGCGCATCGCTTCGGCACCGTTCGCCGAACTGACCGTGGTGCGCATCGGCAGCGGCAGCAAGCGGATCGATGACGGTGCCGACAGCGTGGAAGTCGCTACCGGCCAATATCTCGCGGTGGCGTCCGGGCAGCTGCTCAATATCGAGAACATTCCCGCGCCGGCGGGCGTCTATGCCGCCAGTTGCCTGAGCATTCTCTCGGACCTGCCCTACCCGCGCGCCGACCTGCCGCCCCGGCGCTGGGCGCGCCTGTCGCCGAACACCGCGCTGGACCAGGCTTTCGCGCATGCGGAACAAGGCCTGCGCGAAGCGCTGACGCCGGCCCTGCTGCGCTATCGCGTCGGCGAATTGCTGGAGGCCCTGGCCTTCTCCGGTTTCATGCCGGTGCCGCGCGAAGACGAACCGACCGCCGAACGCCTGCGCATGCTCCTGGCCACCGCGCCCGGCGACGACTGGCGCGCCGAAGACGTCGCCGCGCGCCTGGCCATGAGTGCGGCCACGCTGCGCCGGCGCCTGGCGGCAGAGCACTCCGGCTTCCGCGCGGTGCTGGAAGAAGTGCGGCTGAGCCATGCGCTCGCCCTGGTGCAAGGCAGCGCGCAACCGCTCAAATGGGTGGCGCTGGAATGCGGTTACCAGTCGGCCTCGCGCTTCGCCGAACGCTTCCGCGAACGTTTCGGCTGCCTGCCGTCCGAACTGCGCGGCGAAGAAAACCCGGCCGCGCGCGACGGCCTCGCCGCCTGAGCGTTTCGGGCGACGCCTTGCGCGTTCGCGGGCATGCGGCGCGCCGACAAGCGCGCATGCTGCGCTCCACTTCGATGGAGGACACCATGCGCACCTTGTTGAGCACCCTGTTTTTTGTCGCGGCCGCCGTGTCGGCGCAGGCAGCGGATTTCAAGCTGGCGGTCGATGCCGGCGCGGACGGCGGCTTCGCCCAGCGCTTTACCTATGACGGCTTCGGCTGCACGGGACAGAACCTCGCGCCGGCGCTGCATTGGGAAGGCGTGCCGGCCAAGGCGCGCAGCCTCGCGCTGACTGTCTACGATCCCGATGCGCCCACCGGCAGCGGCTGGTGGCACTGGGTGGTGCTCGACCTGCCTGCGGCCAGCACCGGCCTGCCGCAGGGCGGCGCCCTGCCCGCCGGCGCGTTCGCGCTGCGCAATGACTTCGGCGACACCCACTGGGGCGGCCCCTGCCCGCCGCAGGGCGACAAGCCGCATCGCTACGTATTCACCGTGCATGCGCTGGACGTGCCCGACCTGGGCCTGCCGGCCGATGCATCGCCGGCCAAGGCCGGTTTCATGATCCGCCAGCACACGGTGGGCACGGCGCAGGTCACCTTGCGCTACGGCCGCTGAGGCGGGACGACACGGCAAGCGGGTTTGACGGAACGCCGCGGGCGACTCCGCTACAATTGCGTCCTTTCGCCCCCAGCGAGCAGGACTCCCATGACCCGCAAGACCCTCAAGGTCGCGCTGCTGCAGGAAACCCACCGTGGCAGCCGCGACGCCAACCTCGATGCGATCGAGGCCGGCCTGCGCGAAGCCGCCGCGGCCGGCGCCGAGCTGGTGCTGCTGCAGGAACTGCACAACGGCCCGTATTTCTGCCAGCACGAGTCGGTGGGCGAGTTCGACCATGCCGAAACCATCCCCGGCCCCGGCACCGAGCGCATCGGCAAGCTGGCCGAGGAGCTCAAGCTGGTGGTGGTCGCCTCGCTGTTCGAGAAGCGCGCCACCGGCCTGTACCACAACACTGCGGTGGTGTTCGATCGCTCGGCGAAGATCGCCGGCAAGTACCGCAAGATGCACATCCCGGACGATCCGGCGTTCTACGAGAAGTTCTATTTCACGCCGGGCGACCTGGGCTTCGATCCGATCGACACCGCGGTCGGCCGCCTGGGCGTGCTGGTGTGCTGGGACCAGTGGTATCCGGAAGCCGCGCGCCTGATGGCGCTGGCCGGCGCGGAGCTGCTGCTGTATCCCACCGCGATCGGCTGGGATCCGAACGACGAGCAGGCCGAGAAGGACCGCCAGCGCGAAGCCTGGGTCACTGTGCAGCGCGGCCACGCGGTGGCCAACGGCCTGCCGCTGCTGGCCTGCAACCGCACCGGCTACGAGCCCGACCCGTCGGGCGTGGGCGCCGGCATCCAGTTCTGGGGCACCAGCTTCGTGGCCGGGCCGCAGGGCGAGTTCCTCGGCCAGGCCGGCACCGACGGGCGCCAGCTGCTGGTGGTGGAGATCGACATGGCGCGCAGCGAACACGTGCGGCGCATCTGGCCGTTCCTGCGCGACCGCCGCATCGACGCCTACGGCGATCTGCTCAAGCGCTTCCGCGACTGAAGCGTGACCTGTGGCCGGGCGGCTTGCGCCCTCCGGCCACCGACCCCATGCAGTGATTTCCCTTCCGCACCGACACGACGCATGAGCCTGGATTCCACCGATACCACCCTGCCCGCCGCCCTCGAAGGCCAGCCCATCGAGCGCGTGGTCCGCGATGGCGTCGAGTACGTGGTGCTCGGCACGGCGCATGTCTCGCGCGCCAGCGTGGAAGCGGTGCGCGAACTGCTGGCGCGCGAGCGCTTCGATGCGATCGCGGTCGAGCTGTGTCCCAGCCGTGCGCAGGGCATGCGCGATCCCGATGCCTTGAAGAAGATGGATCTGTTCCAGGTGATCCGCCAGGGCAAGGCCGGCATGGTCGCCGCCAGCCTGGTGCTGTCCACCTTCCAGAAGCGCCTGGCCGACCAGTTCGGCATCGAGCCCGGCGCCGAAATGAAAGCGGCCATGGACGGCGCCGAACAGCGCGGCGTACCGGTATGGCTGGTCGACCGCGAGGTCGGCACCACGCTCAAGCGCGCTTGGCGCAGCGTCGGCTTCTGGCAGCGCTTTGGCCTGATGGGCGGCCTGTTCGCCAGCGTATTCGAGCGCGAGGCGATCGAAGAAAAGGAAATCGAAAAGCTCAAGCAGGGCGACATGCTGGAGAGCGCCTTCAGCGAATTCGCCAGCCAGTCCGAGCCGCTGTATCGCAGCCTGATCGCCGAACGCGACGCCTACATGGCCGCACGCCTGCGCGAGGAAGCCGGACTGGCCGGCTACGGCGGCGAGCCTCGCCGCGTGCTGGTGGTGATCGGCGCGGGCCACCTGAAGGGCCTGTGCGAACTGCTGCGCACCCAGCAAGGCGATGCCGCCGCGCAAGCCGCGGAGCTGGCCACGCTGCCGGTGAAATCGAGCTGGCCGAAGTGGATCGCCATCGGCCTGGTGCTGCTGGTGTTCGCCGCCATCGCGATCGCGTTCCATCGCAACGCGGCGCTGGGCGCGCAGGCGCTGCGCGACTGGGTGATGTACACCGCCGGCTTCTCCGCGCTGGGCGCCATCGTCGCCGGCGGGCATCCGCTGAGCGTGCTGGCCGCCGCGGTGGCCGGGCCGATCAAGCCGTTCCGCCCCGGCGTGCCGTCCGGCGCGATCAGTGCGATGGCCGAAGCCTGGGTGCGCAAGCCGCGCGTGGCCGACTTCGAGACCCTGCGCGATGACATCGGCCACTGGACCGGCTGGTGGAAGAACCGCGTGGCGCGCACCCTGCTCAACTTCCTGCTGGTATGCGTGGGCACCATCGCCGGCGAATACACCGCCGGCATCCATATCTTCAAGAGCCTGTTCTGAAGCTCAGGGCTGGTGCAGGCCCTTGACCAGCACGTCGAGCAGCTGGTCGTCCTGGTCCAGGCTCTGCTCCCAGTACATCGCGCCGCCGAGGTGCTGCGACTTGATGAAGCCGGTCTTCAGCTGCAGTGACTGCGGGTCTTCGTAACTGACGAAGCTGCGCGTCTTCGCATTCCACAGATACGGCACCTGGGCCTGCTCGTCCCAATAGCGCACGTAGCCATGCTTGCCGATGTAATCGGCCGTGAGTTCGCGCCACGACGGCGCGCCGAAGAACTTGCCGTACTTCTGCTGCAGGCCGTTGTGTTCCGGCGCCACGTCGGTGAAGGCGCGGCCGTAGAACGGCACGCCGAGCACCAGCTTCGAAGCCGGCACGCCCGCCGCCAGGTACTGCTTCACCGCCTTGTCCGCGGCGCGGTCATCGGGCGGATCGAACTTCGACGGATGCAGGCCGGCATGATGGCCGGTGGTCGGCGTCAGGCTGTTGTGGAAGTCGTAGGCCATCAGGTTGAACCAGTCCAGCGAGCGCGCCACGCGCGCCAGCTCGATGCCGGCGACGAATTCGTTGTCGGCCGAGGCGATGGTCAGCAGGTAATGCCGTCCCTTGTGCTGCTTGCCCAGTACTTCCAGCCGCGCACGCACGGCTTCCAGCATCAGGCTGAAGTTGCGGCGGTCTTCGGGACGGTGGCTGATGTTGCCGCCGGGGAGCGTCGGGTATTCCCAGTCGACGTCCAGGCCGTCGAGGTCGTGCTGCTCGATCAGCTTCGCCGCATCGTCCGCGAAGCGCTTGCGCGAGGCCTCGGTGAGCGCGGCCTCGGAGAAATGCCCCGCACTCCAGCCGCCCACCGAGAGCACGATGCGCAAGTCCGGATTGCGCTGGCGCAGCCCGACCAGGCTGGCCAGCGAGGCCGTGGCATGCGGACTGCGCAGCACGATATGGCCCTGCTCGTCGAGCGTGCCGAAGGCGTAGTTGAGGACATCGACCTTGGCCGGATCGATCGCCGGCAGCGGATCGGCGTCGGCCACATAGCCCACGATGCGATAGGTGGCTGGCGATTCTTTCGCCACCGCGCTCCCCATCAACGCCAAGGCGACCAGGCCCAGCACCCAGCGGAAGGCCGCCGGGCGGCCGTTCGACGCATTCCCCACCATGCCCGCTCCTTATCTTCAAGTGTCTTCGGCGGGGCCGTGCGCCAGCCCCTCGACGTTATTGTCCCTGCTCGGACCCACCGACTATACTTCCGAGACTTTAACGCCATGTACCCGTCGGAATCGTGGGAATGATGATGACTCGACTGCAATTGCTCGGCCTGACCGTCGCTGCCGCTCTA
>Ga0209758_1002483_pt1 | contig 18748 bp, 19 predicted proteins | sample AraplaMF_Col_mMF_FD_184258 | JGI IMG/M metagenome (GOLD analysis project Ga0209758, IMG submission 184258) | Arabidopsis root microbial communities from the University of North Carolina, USA - plate scrape MF_Col_mMF (SPAdes) (version 2) | ecosystem: Host-associated > Plants > Roots > Endosphere...
TCCACCACCACCGGCTGCTTCCAGCGGTCGCCGAGCTTTTTGGCGATCAGCCGCGCGATGATGTCGCTGGTGCCGCCGGCCTGATAGGGCGATACGATCGTCACCTGCCTGTTCGGGAAGCTTTCGGCGCGGGCAGGGCTACAGAGCGCGCACAACGACAGGAAGAGCAGCAGCAATCGACGCGGCATCGGGTCTCCACACGAAGCGTTTCCCGCCAAGCGCCGGCGCGGCCGGAGATTGGCGGGGATGGGATTACGGCAGGATCGGCTTTTCCGGCAGGAAGCCCGGCACGAAGATCTGTTCGGCGGTGAGCTTGTCGCCGCTGACGTCGATGTTCTTGTTGATGAAGTCCACCGTATTCTTCATCCGCTCCATCGTCGCGGTGCCAAAGCCGTTCTTCTTGACCTCGTCGGTTAGCGCCACGCGCCGCAGGATGTTGATCTCCTCGACGATGATCTGCGGATCGAGCGCCTTGACGTACTGCACCTGGATCCTGGCGGCCTCCTCGGGATTGTCAAAGGCGTCCTTCCAGCCGCGCAGCGAAGCGCGGACGAACTTCTTCACCACGTCCGGGTTCTGCTTCAGGAAGGCCTCCTGAACGCCGATCGAGTTCGAGTAGATTTCCAGGCCGAAATCGCCGGCAAACAGGCAGACCGGCTTGGCGTCGGGTATAGCGCGCCTGATCGACGGATCGCTCATCACGAACACGTCGATGGCCGACACCTTGCGTGCAGCCAGCATCGGGACACGCGCCGCGCCGTCGATGTTCACCACCTTCATGGTCTTGCTGTCGACGCCGTTCATTTCCATGAAGGCGGCCCAGATTTTCGGCACGAACGACGCGGTGCTCGATCCGAGCTCGAGGTTGACGAGCTTCTTCGGGCTGTCGAGGTTGGCGCCGGGATCGAGGCTGAAGATGCAATAGGGCGGCTTCTGATAGTTGACCGCGACGATCTTGACGCCGGCGGCATTGCTGCCGGCGGCCACCAGGCTCGGGATATCGATGAAGCCGAATTCGGTGGTGCCGGTCGCCACCGACCGGATGGCGTCGGCGGTGCCCTTCGAGGGCAGGATCGAGACGTTGAGGCCTTCTTCCTTGTAGTAGCCCTTGTTCAGCGCGACGTACCATGGCGCGTGGCGGCCGAGGCTGATGAAGTCGAGCACGAACTTCACATCGCGATCCTCGGCGCGCGCCGGAGCGGCTAGGGCGCTCAGACCAGCGGCGATGATCGCCAGGTAGACGATCGCCAGGTATCTGACCGCTATGGTTTTCAACATCCGTCTCTCCCTCGGCGTCAAATTGACAACTGAGATATCATAAGATATTTCACAGCAATGTACACCGAATTTGCGCGTCCAGGCGGCGTATCAGCGAAAACATGGTCGTCGACGGGCGCCTTGCCGCGGTGGTCTTTGGTGTCCGGGCAATCGGTTCGATGACGCCGGCCTATTGTCTGCCTTCTTGTTTTGAACGCAAGATCCGGGCCACATAGGCCTCTGCCAACCTGCACAGAAACCGGCATATGGCCTTTGGCTCCGTCAAAAACGTCCGCAAGGTGTTCTCGTCCGGCGAGTTGAAATCGTCCGGCGACGAGCCGGTCGTGGCGCTCGACAATGCCAGTTTCGAATTCGAGCAGGGCGAGTTGATTTCCTTCCTCGGCCCCAGCGGTTGCGGCAAGACCACGCTGCTGCGGATCATCGCCGGCCTGATCCCGAAAACCTCGGGGTCGCTGCAGATCGGCGGCCGCGACATCTCGGAGCCGCTCGGCGACTACGGTTTTGTGTTCCAGAGCCCGAGCCTGATGCACTGGCGTTCGGTGGTCGACAACGTGCTGTTTCCGATGGAAATCCTGAGGCGGCGCGATGCCGCGGCGCAACGCCGCGCGGCCGAACTGCTCGACCTCGTGGGACTGTCCGCTTTCAGCAAGGCGCGGCCGCATCAGCTCTCCGGCGGCATGCAGCAGCGGGTGGCCTTGTGCCGCGCGCTGATCCATCAGCCTGCCTTGCTGTTGATGGACGAGCCGTTCGGGGCGCTCGATGAACTCACCCGGCTGGAGATGAACGACCTGTTGCTGCGGATCCGGCGGGAAACCGGCGCCACGGTGCTGTTCGTCACCCATTCGATCTCCGAGGCGGTCTATCTGTCCGACAAGGTGCTGGTGTTCAGCAAGCGTCCGGCGCGCGTCGCCCGCGAGATCGCCGTCGACCTCGGCTATCCGAGGGGACAGCAGGTCCGCTTTCTGCCCGCGTTCACGGCGCTGGAACGGTCGGCGAGCGAAGCGCTGGGCGTCATTCCGCCCGGCGCCGAGCCGCGGGATGGGTTGCGATGAAGCGCAACCTGTCACGCATCGGCTATCCGCTGGCGGGCATTACCCTGATCCTCGTCGTCTGGGTGCTGATCTGCTGGCTCGGCAACCTGCCCACCGTCGTGCTGCCGACCCCGGACAAGGTGGTTCGCGCCTTCGTCGCCCGGTTCGACATCCTGTTCAGCGAAGGCTGGATCACCTTCAAGGAAACCATCTACGGTTTTCTGCTGGCCATGGTGATCGGCTTGCCGATGGCGGTGGCGATCGCCAATTCACGGCCGCTCAACCTGATGTTCTATCCGCTGCTGGTGGCGCTGCAGTCGGTGCCGAAGGTGGCGCTGGCGCCGATCGTGATGATCTGGCTCGGCACCGGCATCGAATCCAAGCTGGCGATCGTCTGGCTGGTGGCATTCTTTCCGATCATCGTCGACACCACCGCCGGCCTGCGCTCGACGCCGAGGGAGCTGCTCGAACTGGCGCACAGCCTGCGCGCCACGCCGATGCAGATCTTTCTCAAAGTGCAGTTTCCCGCGGCGTTGCCGTTCGTGCTGACCGGCGCGAAAGTGGCGATGACGCTGGCGGTGATCGGCGCGGTGATCGGTGAATTCGTCAGCTCCAGCGAAGGTCTCGGCTTCCTGCTGCTGAGCGCCACCTCGCAACTCGACACGCCGCTGGCATTCGCCGCGCTGTTCGCGCTCTCGCTGCTCGGGGTCTTCAGCTATCTCCTGGTCGAGGCGGTGGAGATGCTGGTGGCGGACTGGCTGCCCCCCATGCCGGAGAAACATTGATGCGCGCGAATTTCGATTTCAGCGGCAGCGTTCTGGTCGTCACCGGCGGCGCCAACGGCATCGGGCGCGCCCTGGCGGAAGCTGCGGCGCGGGCCGGCGGCCGCGTCGTCATTCTCGATCTCGACCAGAAGGCGATGGACGAAGCCGCGGCGGAAAGTTCGCTGATTTCATCGCGGCGTGTCGACGTCGGCGACCGCGCCGCCGTATTCGACGCCTTCGCCGCGATCGAGCGCGAGTTCGGCCGGATCGACGGCCTGGTCTGCGGTGCCGCGATCCAGCCGCGGACGGCGGTGCATGACATGCCGGCGGAGGAGTGGACGCGGGTGCTGCGCATCAACCTCGACGGCGTGGTGTGGTGCTATCAGGCCGTCATCACCGGCATGATCGCGCGCCGGCGCGGCGCCATCGTGGCGTTCTCGTCGGGACTGGCGCACCAGGGCTGGCCGCAGGCCGCGGCTTACGCCGCCAGCAAGGGCGGCCTGATCGGATTCGTCAAAAGTGCCGCCAAGGAAGTGGCGCAGCATCGGGTGCGTTTCAACCTGATTGCGCCGGGCGTGATCGATACGCCGCAATACCGTGCCGCCAATGCCGGCGCCGACGATGCCAGCTGGCGCGGTTCGCTCGGCGTCGGCCAGCCGGCGGACGTGGTCGGCCCGCTGATGTTCCTGTTGTCCGATGCCGCGACCATGACGGCGTCGATCCTGAGCCGGGATACGGCATACGCGGCCGAAGAGGACAGCTAAGCCAGCGAGCAAGCGATGAAGCCCATCCTGATTGTCGGCGCTGGACCGGTCGGTCTCACCACTGCGCTGGCGCTGAAATTCTACGGCCTGCCGTTCCTGCTGTTCGAGGAGGACGGTTCGCTGTCCAGCGACACCAAGGCCGGGACCATCCTGACCAGGACCCTCGAGGCGTTCCGGCGCTACGGCGTCGCCGATCGGGTGCTCGCCAAGGCGCTGCGCATCGACCAGATCGGCGACATCGAACGCGCCACCGGCATCGAGCGGCCCTCGGTGCAGACCGCCCTGCTGGACCGTGAGACCCGCTATCCGTTCGTCATCAACCTGCCGCAGCACCATCTCGAACCGATCCTGCATCAGGCGCTCGAGGAGTGCGCCGCAGGATCGGTGCGCCTAAGCCACCGGCTGGTCTCCTTCACCCAGCAGGAGGCGGGGGTTTCGGCGACCTTCGAGACGCCGCAGGGGACGCGAACCGTCGACGGGTCGTATCTTCTGGCGTGCGACGGCGGGCGCAGCACGATCCGCTCCCAGCTCGACATCGGCGTCGAGGGCGAGTCGCTCGATGTGCGCAACCTGCTGGTCGATGTCCGCGTCGATCTCGACATTGCCAATCCGCGTGACTACCCGTACCTGGCCTATTTCGCCGATCCCGACGAATGGATGATCCTGGTCCGGCAGCCGCATTGCTGGCGTTTCCTGTTTCCGCTGCCGGCAGACGTGGAGGAGCCGCCGCGGGAAGAACTCAAGGCCAAGGTGCTGAAGTTCATCGGGCCGGTGAGCGACATCGAAATCATCAACACCGTCCTCTACAGGATCCATCATCGCATCGCCTCGACGTGGCGATCGCGGCGGGTCTTCCTGATGGGCGATGCGGCACACCTCATCACGCCGATGTGGGCGCTGGGACTGAACACCGGCATTCTCGACGCCATCAGCCTGCCGTGGCGGCTGGCATGGGTCGCGAGGGGCTGGGCCGGCGATGCGCTGCTCGACGGTTACGGACGCGAGCAGCATCCGGTGGCGGCGATGGGATCGGGAGAAATGGCCGAAGCCGGCCGCAAATACATGCTGGGACAGAAGGACCAGGTGAAGGCGATGTCCGGCGACGACTGGGCCAACGCGATGACCCGGACCATGCTCGGCGTCCGCCTCGACGTCGATCAGTCCGGCGACTGGTCGATGGTGAAGACGTCGCGCGATGCGCTGCGTGTCGGCGATCGCATGCCGGATGTCGAACTGCATGGCGCCGATGGAGCGCCGGTCCGGTTGCACCGGCTGATCGACGATCATTTTCTGGCGCTGTATTTCACCGATCCGCGCCGGCGGCCGCAGCTTCCCGACGACCGGCCCGGACTGAAACACCTGATCGTCTCGCGACGCGATGCGCCGCTCGATTCCGGGGTCCGCCACCGCTGCCTGTTCGATGTCGGCGACCAGCTCCGGCTGCGGGTCGGCTGCGCGCACGATACCATCTTGCTGGTGCGTCCCGACGACCACGTCGCTGCCATCGTGCCGATGAAGGACAATCTGCTGACGCAGATCCATGATCGTATCGTCAACCCCACCGCCTCTCAGGCCTCATGACTCTATCCGGAGCCCTCTCATGACCACGCGCGAACTCGGACCGATCGGCGACAAGATCATTTTTGAAAACGACGAGGTTCGGGTGTGGAGCCTCACGCTCAAGCCCGGCGGACGCCAGCCCTGGCACCAGCATCTGTTGCCCTATCTGGTGATCCCGATCACCAAGGGAAAGAACAAGATGGTGTTCGACGACGGCCGCGAGAAGGAAACCACGGAGACTCCCGGCGAGGCGTTGTGGCGCGAGCCCGGCATTCCGCACGAGCTCTATAACATCAGCGACTGGGACTACAGCAACGTGCTGGTCGAGGTGAAGACCAAGGCGGGTTGAGCTTGCTGCAGGCCGCCAGGGGTGGCCCCTCATCCTGAGGAGCATCGCAAAGCGATGCGTCTCGAAGGATGGCCGCGTGGCCCATGGTTCGAGACGGCGCCAAGAGGCGCCTCCTCACCATGAGGCTTTTGCGTAGCCGCGCTGACGCACTACCTCACCCAAACTTCTGCCGCGCCAGCTTGGCGCCGGCGCCGAGCGCCATCAGCTTGGCCTGCGCGATATCGCGATGCATCGGCGCCATGCCGCAATTGGTGGTGGCGACGATGTTCTGCTTCGGCACGAACTGCATGACGGCCTCGATCACGCGCACGACGTCGTCGGCGGTCTCGATGGTGTCGCTGGCGACGTCGATGACGCCGGCCTGCACCACCTTGCCGTCGAGCAGGCCGAGCAGCTCCAGAGGCACCCGCGAGTTGCGGCATTCGATCGCGACCTGCTGGATCGAGCTCCTGGCGATGGCGGGGAAGGTTTCCTCGTATTGCCGCCACTCGCCGCCGAGCGTTTGCTTCCAGTCGGTGTTGGCCTTGATGCCGTAGCCGTAGCAGATGTGAACGGCGGTGGCGCAGGTCAGGCCCTCGGCGGCGCGCTCCAGCGCCTTGATGCCCCAGTCCCTGACCTCGTCCATGTAGACGTTGAAGGCCGGCTCGTCGAACTGCACCACGTCGACGCCGTCGGCCTGCAGCGCCTTGGCTTCCTGGTTGAGCAGGTCGGCAAAGGCGAACGCCATCTTGACCCGGTCGCCGTAATGGCTGTCGGAGATGGTGTCGATGATGGTCATCGGGCCGGGCAGGGTGAACTTCAGCTTGTGGGTGGTGTGGGCGCGGGCGGCCTGCGCCTCGAAGGCGTGGACGCGGCCCCGCAGCCGCAGCGGCGCCACCACCTGCGGCACCATGGCTTTGTAGCGGTCCTTGCGGATGCCCATTTCCACCTTGTGGGCGAAGTCGATGCCTTCGATGTTCTCGAGAAAGCCGTGGACGAAGTGCTGCCGCGCCTGCTCGCCCTCGGTGACGATGTCGATCCCGGCATCTTCCTGCAGCTTGACCGCCAATAACGTCGCGTCGCGCTTGGCGCGGGCCAGTTCCTCGCCGCTCGATTTCCAGGGCGCCCACAATTTGTTGGGCTCGGCCAGCCATTCGGGTTTTGGCAGCGATCCGGCGATGGTGGTCGGAAACAGCATGGCGGTCCTCCCGGAAGACTTGATTTGGGCCTCTATCTGCCATGTCCCGACGGCTTCGTACATGGCATTGGCGCCGGCCGGTCGGCAGGGCTAGGATTGCGAAAATACCGCCGCCGGGAAGCCCAGTGATCGACCCGCGATGCCAGAACAACAGCAAGGAAACGCCCCATGATCGAATTCTTCTTCGACTGCTCCAGCCCCTGGACCTATCTCGCCTTCCACAACATCCAGCCCTTGGCAAAGGAGCTTGGCGTCGAGATTTCCTGGCGGCCGATCCTGGTCGGCGGCATCTTCAATACGGTCAATCCCAGCGTCTATGCCTCGCGCGACACCCCGGTGCCGCTGAAGGCGCGCTACATGAAGAAGGATCTGGCGGACTGGGCGCGGTCCGCAGGACTGGCGATCAAGATGCCGCCGAGCGTGTTTCCGGTGAACAGCGTCAAGGCGATGCGCGGCTGCATCTGGCTCGGAAGCGAGATGGTGCCGTTCGCCCGCGCGGTGTTCGAGGCCTATTGGGGCGACGACAAGGATATTTCTCAGGAGGCAGTGCTGACCGATATCTGCAAGCGCATCGGCGTCGATCCGGTAAAACTGCTCGCCGGGATCGGCGAGCAGGCGATCAAGGACCAGCTCAAGGCCAACACAGATGAAGTGATGGAGCGCGGCGGCTTCGGCTCCCCGACCATCTTTGTCGACAAGACCGACATGTATTTCGGCAATGACCGCCTGCCGCTGATCCGCGAGGCGCTGTTGCGGCACAAGACGAACGCAGCGTCGAGCGCGGCCTGATGCCGAGGGCCGTGGTCTGCCGGGAGTTGGGCCCGCCCGAGACGTTGCGCCTGGAGAGTTTTGCATCGGCGGAGCTCAGGCCGGGGCAGGTCCGGGTCGCGGTCCGCGCCGCAGGCATCAACTTTCCGGACATTCTGATGGCGGCCGGCGACTATCAGCTCAAGCCGGAATTTCCGTTCACGCCCGGTGTCGAGGCCGCCGGCGACGTTGTCGAGCTTGCCGAGGGCGTGACGGACGTGGCCGTCGGCGACCGGGTCATCGTCAAGATGCGCTTCGGCGCCTATGCCGACGAAGTCGTCGTGGCGCCGTCGCAACTGACGCCGCTGCCGAACGGGTTCGACGATGCCGAAGGCGCGACGTTCCTCGCCGCCCACGGCACCGCGCATCACGCGCTGGTGGACCGGGCGCAGCTCATCCGGGACGAATTCCTGCTGGTGCATGGCGCCGGCGGCGGTGTCGGGCTTGCCGCGGTCGAAATCGGCAAGCTGCTCGGCGCCACGGTCATCGCCGCGGCGTCCAGCGAGGAGAAGCTCGCGGTCGCGCGCCGGCGCGGCGCCGATCATGGCGTGCTCTACGGCCGCGAGCCACTGCGCGATGCCGTCAAGCGCATCACCGGCGGCCGAGGCGCCGACGTGGTGTTCGATCCGGTCGGCGGCGAGATTTTCGAGCAGAGCCTGCGCTGCATCGCCTGGGGCGCGCGCATCCTCGTCATCGGTTTCACCGGCGGCATCGGCCTCGCCAAGACCAATCTGCTGCTGATCAAGGGCGCCAGCGTGCTCGGCGTGCGCGCCGGCGAGTCCGCCCGAAAAAATCCGACCCTCGCGGAGGCGCGCATGAGGGCGCTGCTGACGTGGGCGGAAGCCGGAAAAGTCCGGCCGCACGTCTCGCATCGCCTGCCGCTTCAGGATTACGCCGCGGCGATGCGGCTGCTGACCGAGCGCAAGGCGATCGGGCGGGTGGCCTTGATCATGGGGTGAACCGCCCATCGCTCAGAAACGCGATCGTCTGCTCGATCGCAAGGGTGTTGCGCATCAGCCAGGGGTGCGCGGCCGGGATCACGATGTGGTCGGCCATGCCGTCGAGCCTGGTGTTCCGCACCGAGACGCGCCCGTCGTTCGGCCGCGGCAGCAAGAAGGTCGACGAGATCGGATCGATCGAGCGGTTTCCCGCAATAATGCCGACGGGATAGTCGACGGCCGGCAGCATCGCGGTCAATGCCGCATCGCGCACCGTCGTGAGCTGCTGGCCGGCCGGTCCGAAATAGGCGCGGTAGGCGGCAACGCCGCGCAGCCGGTCGGCGATCTCGCTGCCGCCATTGGGTGTGCCCAGCATCACCACGCGGCCGAGGCGGGGCGGGCGATATCTCGCGAGATAGACCCGCGTCAGCAGGCCGCCCATCGAATGGCCGACGAAATGCACGGCGCCTTCGATCTTACCGGCAAAGCGGGAAATCGCCGGATGAACATCCTCAGCCAGGGTCTCCAGCGGCTTGCGGCGGCTCGGATAGCCGAGGTTCAGCGTGGCGAATCCCACGTCCTCCATCGCCGCCTGCATGCGGCGGAACGAGCGCGAGGTCCGCGCGATGCCATGCAGCAATACGACACCGTCGCGTGACGGCTGAACCGTAACCGTCATTCGTAGGACCGCTCGTCCCACCACGGGAAATACGACGGCATGTCCGATGAAACCTTGTTGGTGAACTTCGCCGGGCGCTTTTCCAGGAACGAGACCACGCCTTCCTTGACGTCGTCGGAGCGGCCGCGGGTGTAGATGCCGCGACTGTCGACCTTGTGGGCTTCCATCGGATCGTCGGCGCCGAGCATGCGCCACATCATCTGGCGGATCAGCGCCACCGACACCGGCGCGGTCTTCTCCGCGATCTCGCGCGCCAGCGCCCGCGCCACCGGCATCAGATCGTCCGGCGCCACCACCTTGCTGACCAGCCGCCCGGCCAGCGCCTCCTCGGCCGGAAACACCCTGCCGGTGTAGCACCATTCCAATGCTTGAGAGATGCCGACGATGCGCGGCAGGAACCAGCTCGACGCGGCTTCAGGCACGATGCCGCGCTGCGAGAACACAAAACCGAACCGCGCGGTGTCCGATGCGATGCGGATATCCATCGCCAGCTGCATGGTGACGCCGATGCCCACCGCCGCGCCGTTGATGGCGCCGATGACGGGCTTCAGACATTTGAAGATGCGCAGCGTCACCTGGCCGCCGCCGTCGCGCACGTTGGGATCGCTGTAATCGACGTCGCCATTGGCCAGCCGCTTGACAGGCCCGCGCCTGGCGTCGCGATCGAACGTGTCGGCGCCGGAGGAGAGATCGGCCCCGGCACAGAACGCGCGGCCGGCGCCGGTGACGATGACGGCGCGCACCTCGTCATCGCGGTCCGCCCGGTCGAAGGCGTCGATCAGTTCCCTCTGCATGACCGCGTTGAAGGCGTTGAGCTTGTCGGGACGGTTGAGCGTGATGGTCAGGATCTGGTCGGCGATCTCATAGATGATCGTCTCGTAAGCCATCGGCGTGTCTCCAGGTATCTCTCTATTTGGCGGTCGTCTCGCACGCAAAAACCTCATCCTGAGGAGCGGCCCCCTTGGCCGCGCCTCGAAGGATGGCCGCACATGTTGCCATCCTTCGAGACGCCGCGCCAAGTGGCGCGGCTCCTCAGGATGAGGTCGGCAATACATTCACACGCTCTCAGGATGAGGGTCGTGGGCGAGGTTACACCTGCGGCGGCGACGGCCACGGCTTTTGCGGGCCGCGCAGCGTCTCGAACGCCTTTGCCATCCTGAGCACGCCGACATCGTCGAACCGGCGGCCGACGATCTGCACGCCGATCGGAAATCCGCCGGCGTCGTAGCCGCCATTGATCGAAATCGCCGGCTGCTCCGACATGTTCCAGGCAACCGTGTAACCGATATGCTCGAGCGGCCTGTAGGGATCGTTGGTCGGTGAGGGCAGTTCGGCGGAAAAATTCACCACCGGGGAGACCGGCGAAATCAGGTAGTCGAGCCCGGCGAACTGCCTGGCCGCGGCGGCGCGGATCGTCATGGTGGCATTGACGCCCCTGATGACGTCGATGCCGGACAGTTTGGATCCGGACTCGGCCCACAGGTAGATATAGGGCAGCGCCTTGGCGCGCTCGTCCGGCGTGAGCTTTGCCAGATCCTCCCACGATCGCGCCCGCCAGAAATGGTCGAGGCTGTCGAGCAGCTCGCGGGTCATGATCGCCGGGACCTCGGTGACGATGGCGCCGGCGGCCTCAAAAGCGCGCGCGGCTTTGAGCGTGACATCGCGAACCGCCTGGTCGAGCGGCAGCGCAAAGTCGAGATCGAGATTGAGGCCGATGCGCAGTCCTTTGAGATCGATATCGAGGGCGCGCCAGTCGAAGTGGTTCGGCGGCAGGCTCATGCCGTCGCGGCTGTCGGGCAGCGACAGCACGCTCATCATCAGCGCGGCGTCGTCGACGCTGCGGGTCATCGGGCCGGCGACGCGGCCGACATAAGGCGGATCGATCGGGATTCGTCCCAGGCTCGGTTTCAGCCCGACCAGGCCGCACCAGCACGCCGGCAGCCGCACCGATCCGCCGATATCGGTGCCGACATGCAGCGGCCCGTAGCCGGCGGCGCCCGCGGCGCCCGCGCCGGCGCTGGAGCCGCCGGGGTTTTTCGACAGGTCCCACGGGTTGCGGGTGAGGGGGTGGAAGCTGGAGAGGCCCGACGATAGCATGCCGTAGTCCGGCATGGTGGTCTTGGAAAAAATCACCGCGCCGGCTTCGCGCAGCCGCGCGGCGGGCGGCGCGTCGGCGGCGGCCGGCACCAGCCTGGTGGTCGCGGCCCCGAGCGGCACCGGTGTGCCCTTGGTGGCGATGTTTTCCTTGATGGTGGCGGGCACGCCGTCGAGCGGCCCTACCGGTGCGCCCTTGTGCCAGCGCTCGGTAGACGCCTTGGCGAGCGCCCGGGCGCCGTCCGGATCGAAGGCGTACAGCGCCTTGATATGCGGCTCCCAGGCCGCGACGTGGGCAATGACGTCCTCCAGCGCCTCGGCCGGCGAGAAGGTCTTGTTGCGATAGCCGTCGATCAGGTCGCCGGCGCCGAGATCGTGGAGCGAGGTCGGCATTCTTGCCAGAGTGTCAGACATGCGCGCCGGCTCCGGCGCTCTGCGGCATTCGCGCTTCGATGATGCGCGCGAACATGCTGGCGCCGATCGGCAGGATCTTGTCGTCGAGCACGTAGCCGGGATTGTGCACAGGCACCGAGCCGTCGTGACCGATCCAGAAATAAGCGCCCGGCACCGCATGCAGCATGTCGGCAAAGTCCTCGCTGCCCATCTTCGGCTGCGACCTGGTGATGACGTGGTCGCCGCCGACCACGTCGCGCGCGACCTTCGCGACGAATGCGGTGTGCTCTTCCTGGTTGACCAGCACGCTGAAAATGTCACGGATGTCGGCTTCGATCTCGACGTCGAACGCCGTGGCCATGCCGGCGCAGATGGCGCGCATCCGCTCGCGCACCATGGCCCGCGTCGTGTCGGAGAAGCCGCGCACCGTGCCGGCCAGCCTGGCTTCGCCGGGTATGACGTTGTAGGCGGAGCCGGCGTGGATCTGGGTGATCGACAGCACCACCGATTGCAAGGGTTCGACGTTGCGGCTGACGATGGTCTGCAGCGCCTGGCCCAGCGTCATCGCGATCACCACGGGATCCTTGGAGCGCTCGGGCATCGCGCCGTGGGCGCCGTAGCCGCGAATGGTGATGTCGAAGAAATCGGCGCCGGCCATCGCCGGACCGGGCAGGACGGCGATCTCGCCATGGTTCAGGTCCGGCGCGTTGTGCAGCCCGTAGATCTCGTCGCAGGGAAACCTCTCGAACAGCCGGTCGGCGATCATGGCGCGGGCGCCGCCGAAGCCTTCCTCCGCCGGCTGGAAGATGAAGTGCACGGTGCCGTCAAAGTCGCGGGTTTCGGCGAGATAGCGCGCGGTGCCGAGCAGCATGGTGGTGTGGCCGTCATGGCCGCAGCCGTGGAAGCGGCCGGGAATGGTGGAGCGCCACTTGAGATTGGTATTCTCTTCCATCGGCAGTGCGTCCATGTCGGCGCGCAGCCCGATGCGCCTGCCGCCGCTTCCCTTACCCTTGAGTACGCCGACCACCCCGGTGCCGCCGATGCCGCGATGCACTTCGACGCCCCATTGCGTCAGCTTGTCGGCGACGATGCCGGAGGTGCGGACTTCCTCGAATCCGATCTCGGGATGGGCGTGCAAATCCCTGCGGATCGCGGTGAGCTCGCCGGCGAAATTTTCGATGCGGTCGATGGTCGGCATTCAGGTTTTATCCGTGGATGGGGGAGATTGTGGCTGAGGCACCGGACGAGACGGAGCGCCGCCGGGCGCGATGCGGATATCCGGACGTTAGACGCGTCCCAGCAGGGAGCGCAAGCGACGAAGCGGTCCGGCGCCGCATGGCTTCAGCCGCCGGGACGAATGCCTGGCGCTGTCGCGGCCGGCGTCATCCTGGGCTGCCGGGCGACGAAACCGGCCGATTCGGACCCGTCCGGGCCGGCGTTTTTGTGCCTCGATTCTCAGGCAACCCTTGCCGGGAATTGAGTTACCCGGTGGCGGCGCGAAGGGGACGATATTTCGCGCCGCCACGGTGAACCCGGTGCTTTGCAAGGGATTGGATTTAAGCAAGTCTGACGGCGGGGAGGGGCGGCGCTTGGCGTGGCAGACAAGATTCCAGCAGATCTGGCGAGGTGACCGGCAGCTCGCGCCCATTGCGTCATTGGGCTTTATGGTCGTGTGCCTGGGTGCTGCGACCGGCGCGCGCTGGGGCATTTCGCAGATCCGGGCCGATGTGCCGTTTTCACTGTATTATCCCTCCGTGCTGCTGATTACGGTGTTCGCAGGCGTGCGGGTCGGCGTCGCGGCGGCGCTGGTTGGCGCGGTGCTCGGCACCGCGGTGGACTTCGAAGACGCGCCGATGGGGCGGGCGCGCCTTGCCCTGCTGGTGATCTATTTCGTCGTCGCGAGCCTGATCATCTGGGCGGCGCACCACTATCGCGCCATCGCCCAATACTATCGCGATCTCTCGGAGCAACTCCGGAAGGAGGAAACCTATCGAAAGCTGGTCGTCGGCGAGCTGTCGCACCGGCTGAAGAACAGTCTGGCGACGGTTCATGCCGTCGTTCACCAGGTGCTGCGCGACGAGCCGAGGATCTGGGCCGCGATCGACAGCCGTCTGCGCGCGCTCGCCGCCGCCGACGACATCATTTCGAGGTCCGACCGCGTTGGTTGCGACATTGCCGAGTTGCTGCGGCTCGAAATGGCGCCCTACGGCGATTCGCGGGTGACCCTTCTCGGAGAATCCCTGCACGTTCCGCCCAAGCTCGCCGTCAGTCTCGGCCTGATGTTCCACGAGCTCGCCACCAATGCCGCCAAGTATGGCGCGCTCTCGACCCCGCGCGGAGTGCTGCAGGTGTCGTGGCGCCCGGTCGGTGACCGGCTGAGCGTGATCTGGGACGAGAGCAACGGCCCCACGGTGGCCAGGCCTGAGCGCAGCGGTTTCGGCACCCGGCTGCTCAATTCGGCGCTCGTGGCGTTCGATGGGCACGTTCAGACCGACTACCTGCCGGTGGGGCTGCATTGCACCATCAACTGCAAGATTCCCGTGGAGTAGAGAGGGTCCCGCTTCGGTCAGCCGGGCACATCGGTGCTGCCCTTGCTCCAGGCCAGGAGCCGCCGCTCGATCAGGTCCATCAGCGACGTCAAGACCATCACCATGACGGCTACGACGAGAATCAGGGCCAGCACGCCGGCGACGTCGAAACGGCCGCTATAGGTCTGCACCAGCAGGCCCAGACCGCTTTTGGCGGTGATCATTTCGCCGATCACGGCGCCCCCGCTGCAATAGATCAGCGTCAGCTTGAGGCCGGCGAAGATGCTGGGAAACGCCCAGGGCAGCCGCACATGGCGAAACAGGCGAAGCTCGGATGCGCCGAACAGCCGTGACATCAACAGAAGGTCACGATCGACATTCTTCAGGCCGCCGAGCGTGCTGAGCAGCATGATGAAATAGCCGAGCGAAAAGGCCAGCACGACCTTGGACGCAATTCCGATGCCGAACCAGAGAATGAAAAGCGGGCCGAGCGCAATCCGCGGCATGCTGTTCAACGCCGTCAGGAACGGCGAGACGATCTGGTTGAGCCAGTCGTTACGATCCAGCACGACGGCGGAGGCAATCCCGAAAATGACCGATGACACGAATGCGATGGCGATCTCGACGAGCGTGGTGCCGAGATGCGGAAAGATTTCGCCGCTCGCGGACAATCGCCACAGCGATTGCGCAACGCCGACCGGCGTCGAGACGAACGCCGCATCGGCAAACCCGGCGGCCACGGCGCCCTGCCAGATCGCGAGGATCAACACCAGGAACAACACGCGCATGACGACGATCAGGCCCGGGCGGCCGTCGGATTTCTGGGTCGCCGAATTGAGCGCCGCTTCCGAGCTTGCGAGATTTGTCATGCGGTGCTCGTCTTCAAACAGGTCCAGGTTCTGCGATAGAGATCGTGATAGCGCGTATCCGCCTGCAGCGCTTCGGCCGATCTCGGCCGCGGCAGATCGATCCGGATCTCCTCGGCGATTCCCGTTCCCTTCTTCGACATGACGATGACGCGATCCGCCAGGGTAATGGCCTCGCCGATGTCATGCGTCACGAACACCACCGTCGCGCGGCTGGTCTCCCACAGGCTGAGCAACTGGTCGTGCAGGACCAGCTTGGTTTGCGAATCCAGCGCGCTGAACGGCTCGTCCATCAGATAGATGTTGCGTCTCGTCGCGAACGCGCGCGCCAGCGAGACCCGTTGCCGCATGCCCTGGGAAAGCCGGGAGGGATAGAAGTCGCGATGGTTCTGCAGCCCGACCTTCTCGACATAGACCGTCGCGCGGCGCTCGCGTTCGGCGCGGCCGACGTTCGAGAGCTCGAGGCCGTATTCGACATTGCCCTGGACGGTCCGCCACGGCAACAGCGCATCGCGCGCCAGGATATAGCAGACGTCGCCGCGCCCGGCGGCCGGTGGGCTCGTGCCGACCGTCACCGTTCCGCGCGAGGAGGGCACGAGCCCCGCAATCACGTTGAGCAGCGTGGTTTTTCCGCAACCGCTGGCTCCGATCAGCGCGACGAATTCGCCCTCCTGCACTTCCAGATTGACCCCGGACAGGACGTCGGCGACGCGGCCGAAGCTGACCGCCAGCCCGCGCACGCTGATGTGGCGGGGCTCCGCGGCCGCGACCGCATGGACCGCAGGTTCGTTCATCGGCCGGGTCCTAGTTCGGGCACGAAAAGCTCTCGCGCGCGGTTGCGGCGATCACATCCGATCGCTTCATGGCGGCATTGATTTGCTTGTGTTCGAGCAGCAATTTCGCCCAGGTATCGATGGTGCGTGTGGTGATGTCCGGACCGAAGGTCGGGATCAGGCGCTTGACCATCGCCTTGTACTGGTCGGCGGAGAGTTCGGGAACGGCGGCGTAGCGCTGCATGATGGCGATGACCTGGTCGAGGTTGTCCGGCTTGCTGTACCAGCAATAGGAATCTTCGAGCGCCTGCGCAAAACGGGCGACGAGGTCGGGCTTGTCCTTGATCGTGGCGGTCGATGCCCACCAGCCGTTGTAGCCGAGGTCACGAAAGACGTTCGGGCCCTGGTTTTCGCCGAGGTCGACGATGATCGTGCCTTCGTTGCGGGCAGCGACGATCGATGGCAGGGGCTCGACGCTGAGATAGACATCCGCGGTGCCGCGCTGCAGCACCGAGCGTGCGGTGTTGGGAAGTCCGATGGCGAGGAAGGTGGCGTCGGCGGGCTTGAACCCCGCGTCGGTCAAGAGCGTCTGCGACATGAAATGCACGGAGACGCCGAGCGCGAGGACGCCCCAATTCTTGCCGGCAAGATCCTGGATGACCGCCGGATAGCCCTGCGCGGCATGCGGCAAATCGAGGCCCTTTCGGCCGATCAGGGCGAACGGCACCTTCACCGTCGAGCCGGCGACGCCACGAACCGGCAGGCCTTTTTCGACCGACATCAGGAGGTTGTCCCAGGAATTATTGACGAAGGTCACGCTGCCGCTCGAGACCGCGGCCGTCATCGCCGGGCCGCTGGTGATCGGAACAAGCTCGACCGCGAGGCCGTTCTTTTCGAAGAATTTCTGGTCGTTGGCGACCATCGCCGGCAACGAGATCAGCGTGCCGGGATAAATGCCCACGGTCGCGCTGAGCGTTTGCGCGGACGCTGTCGTCGGCCCGCTCGAGCCGGCCGTCGACAACAGGCCCAGCGCCAGGACGCCGGCCAAAAGCCATGATCGCATGTGTTTCGCTCCCTCGTGTTGTTATTGGCCGTGCAAGGTCATTCGTGAAACCGTGGTTCGGGAATGCCGTGGACGCCAAGATTGTGAATCGCAAAGACGTGTCCCGCCAGCGGCTGCGCGCGCAGCTGTGCGTCGTCGAGGAAACGGCTCGCCGATGTCACGTAGAGGACATCGAGGTTCGGTCCGCCGAACGCGCATGTGGTGGGATTGGACACCGGCAGGCGGATATGGCGGACGAGTTTTCCGTCGGGGTCGAACTGTGCGACCGCGCCACCGCGGAACAGCGCGGCCCAGTAGCAGCCGTCCGCGTCGACCGTCGCACCGTCGACAGATCCGCGAATATGCGCGGTCGATATGAAGGGGCGGCGGTTGGCGATCTCCCCGGTCGCGAGATCGAAGTCATATTGCCAGACCGTCCCGGCGAGCGTGTCGGCGAGATACATCAGGCGATCGTCGCAACTCCAGGCAATTCCATTTCCGACGATCAGGCCATCCTGCATCAGGACGGGATCGCGTCCGGCCGCGAGCCGCCACAGCGCGCCTGACGGTGTCCGATGGTCGGTATTTACCGACGCGCACCAGAACCGGCCGGCGCGATCGCATTTTCCGTCGTTGAGCCGATTGGTGGATGGCCGGTCGCTCTCGACGGCGGCGATCCGCACTGCGCTGCGTTCCTCGAGATCGAGACGATAGAAACCTCCCTTGATCCCGCTGATCATTCCGCCACCGCTGTGACGGGCGATCGAGCCGAGCGGCAGGCCGGCGAGGGCGGACGTGAAGTCGCTGCAACTGGTTACGCGCGTCGCCGGATCGAAGGCATGAACCGTGGTCTTCCAGGCGTCGATCCAATAGAGGCGCTTCGCTTCGACATCCCAATACAGCGACTCGCCGAGGTCGTTGGCATTGCTAGAAATGCAAACGATATCCAATGGACGCCCTTTCGCTTGCGGTTGAGGAAAATAGGAGTGATCACTACCGTAATGCTTGAGCTAATGTGGGTCAAGTGCTAGATTCGCGGCATGCAAAAGCCGACGTCCACCGCTGACCTGCTGAGCACGCGCGTTCTGCGATTATCCAACACGCTGGCGCTGTACAGCGCGCGGCACTACCGTCAGCTGTTCGACGTGACGCTCCCGGAATGGCGCGTCATGTCGACCGTCGCATCGCGCGATGGCGCCACCGCGCGAGACGTCAGCCGCATGCTCGCCACCGACAAGGCCTGGGTGGGTCTGTCGGTGAAAAGGCTGGCGCGCCGCGGCTACCTGACACGCTCTTCGGACAAGCAGGATTCGCGTCGCGTGCTTCTCAGCCTGACCCGGCAGGGCAAGGAGATCCACGACGCGATTTTGACGGTGGCCCGGCGGCGTCAGCGCAGACTGCTGGCGGCGCTTCCCGATGGCGCCGCAGACATCTTGACCGCAAGCCTCGATCGGCTTCAGGCCGAAGCCGAACTGATGCTGAAAGAGCTTGATACGTCCGACGCGGGATCCTGATTGTTCGGAACTCCTGCGCGGCACCCTGGCCTCCTGTCCGTCGAAAACCTGCAATCCCGTTTCACGACGAACGAAGCCGGCGCGGCGCTTGACGGTGGACCCCATGCGATCATACGGTAGTGATCACTACTTATTCGCACCACGCCAGCAGGACGGAGAACGCCATGCAACCGCTCGAAGGTTTTCGGGTG
>Ga0209758_1002487_pt1 | contig 18731 bp, 17 predicted proteins | sample AraplaMF_Col_mMF_FD_184258 | JGI IMG/M metagenome (GOLD analysis project Ga0209758, IMG submission 184258) | Arabidopsis root microbial communities from the University of North Carolina, USA - plate scrape MF_Col_mMF (SPAdes) (version 2) | ecosystem: Host-associated > Plants > Roots > Endosphere...
CTTGCCGGCGATCTCCTTGCCGGTCATCTTCGTGAGCGGCGTTTCGATTTCGACGTCGGTGAGCGGCAGGTCACGCGTCACCTCGTAGCAGAGCAGCATGCCGATCTCGTTCAGCAGCTCGCGAAATCCCTTGGTCGATCGGCTCTTGTCGCGGATCAGCGTCAGCTTGTGCTGCACCAGGGGGTGGGTAACGATGGTGACGCCGTCCATGGGAATTCTTTCAGGTTGGAATTAAAAAAAGTCGCTTCGTCATTGCGAGCCAACGGGTCCGGCCAAAAGCCGGCCCGATGACAAACTCCACAAAGCAATCCAGGAGCTCCGAAGCAAGTCTGGATTGCTTCGTCGTTGCGCTCCTGGCAATGACGGAGTTAACGGTGGGGCCTTTGGCTCAGTATTTTTCCAACGGACGGCCGACCGAGTCCAGCAGATCCTGCGGCTTCGGCGGTTCGGGCGTGAAGTAGCCTGCGGCCTTCTTCGCCGCCATTTCGACATGGGCGTCAGCGGGGATCATGTCATCGGGAATCGCCACGCGCTCAACGATGTCAATGCCCTGGCTGACCAGCGCGTCGTGTTTCATGTCGCTCATCGAGATGAACCGGTCGATGCGCTTGAGGCCGAGCCAGTGGATCACGTCCGGCATCAATTGCTGGAAGCGCGCGTCCTGGACGCCGGCGACGCATTCGGTGCGCTCGAAGTACTGCGCGGCGGCGTCGCCGCCTTCCTGGCGCTTGCGGGCGTTGTAGACCAGGAACTTGGTGACCTCGCCGAGCGCGCGGCCTTCCTTGCGGTTGTAGATGATGATGCCGAGGCCGCCGGACTGGCCGGCAGCGGCGCATTCCTCGATGCCGTGGATCAGATAGGGGCGGCAGGTGCAGATGTCGGAGCCGAACACGTCGGAGCCGTTGCATTCGTCATGGACGCGGCAGGTGATCGTGGTGCGGTGATCTGCCAGCTTGCTGACATCGCCGAACAGATAGGCGGTGATGCCGCCGATCGGCGGCAGGAACACCTGCAGGTCCGGACGCGTCACCAGTTCGGGAAACATGCCACCGGTCTGCTCGAACAGCGCCCGGCGCAGATTGGTTTCGCTGGTGGAAAAGCGCTTGGCGATGCCAGGCAGGTACCAGACCGGATCGAGCGCAATCTTGACCACCGAGACGCTGCCGTTCTTGTGCACCACCTCGCCGTCATGCTTGAGCCGGCCGGCGGCGATCGCGGCCTGCAGTTCCGGCAGATCCAGACGCGCGCGCGTGATTGCGATGCTGGGCCGGATATCGATGCCTTCGCCGATTTCCTTGGCGAAATTTTCCGCGACCAGATGGCCCCACGGATCGAGCGAGACGATCTTTTCCGGATCGGTCCATTGCGGGGCCGGCGGGACAAGTGCTGCCGGATGGGTGTTGAGCAGGTCCGGCCGCCTGATCGGATCGAGCGCGCCCGAGGAGACCGCCAGCGCGCGGTAGATCGAGTACGACCCGCCATGGGTGCCGATCACGTTGCGGTCTTGCGGATGCGAGACGGTGCCGATCACCGGCCCGCGTTCCCGCGCGGTCGCTGCCCCCCAGTGGATGGGAAAGGCCGGCTTGGCGCCCGGCGCCGGATGCGACGTCAGGCGGATGTGGTCAACCCGATTGGACCGAGTCATCGTCGTAGCCCCCAAAACGGCAACGGCCCGCCTGAAAAGACGGGCCAGTCACCAAAAGAAGCTCAGCCGAGGCTGAAAGAAGAAGTATAGCGCGGATTTGGCGGCTTACAAGGGGGTGGGTTCCAGCGCCGTTAACGGATGGTACCGACGGCATCGGTTCCGGCTGCCGACGGCAGACAATTCTGACAGATCATCAGGCGCCTGGTCAGCCGTGCATCGGCCTCGCGTTCCACCGCTTCTTTTTGAGCCCGGGCCTTGTCCGCATCGGATGCCTCGGGTCCCAGCGAACCGGACGATGACACCACCGATTGTGGTCCGGGCTCGTCCGAGGCGTGCGTTATCGGCCCGACAATAATCCCGGTTTTCGGCCGGGCCGTCCTCTGCGGCCGCGGCGACGCGGTGCCTTCGCCGGGCCTCGTCCCGGCGCCGTCCCAGGCCGTCGGCACGCCGGGGACCGGAACATAGCAGCCGTTACCGGATGCGCAGCAACCGGCGAGCGTCACCGTGGCCAAAAAGAAAGCGATCAGGCGAAAGCAGACCATGAGCGACCCTAGGTAGATTTTGGTTACCAAGGGATTACTTCGCGCACAAGGCGGCCCAGGACGGCAGCGAGAGCGCTACGGCTGAACTTGTTTGCGAGGTTGAAGTCGCAGGAACAGGCGTTCATGAGCCTTATGGATTTGCCCAGGATTCTCGCATTGTCGCTGCCGATGGAGAAACCGGCCGAAAGCACATCACTTGCGACGCTGAGACCTTCGCGCTCGTCATCCTTTCACTTCTTCGCATCAGATCACGCAAGACCCATACATGGCACGCCACGTCTTGCGGCAGGGCTTATCCCGATGGGCGGAACCGCAATTCCCACCAAGATTGATCCCAGTCAACGTCTTCGCTTCCCGCTGGTGTCAACTGACGGCAGGCCCGCCAACGGTTGGATGGAGATCGATCATGATTGGAATAACGTTGAGTTCGGAGCAGATTCGCGCTGCTCCAGCGGAGGTCCGGCAATGGATCGAGAGCCAACTCACCTCCGCCCTGGGCTGCAAAACGCTGCTGCCAAGGTCGAGCCGCGACAGGAACATCTCGCTGCTTGCAACGCGCAGGAAGTTGCGGCGATCCTGGGCCAGATTCAGGGCGTGCTGCCGGCGGTTAATGTCTTCTTTGAATTCGGCCGGCAAGGCGTGCCAGTACCAGGAACCCGGCTGCAAGCCTACCGCCTGATCGATATTGCTCATCACACACGGCTGCAGAACGTGGGCCAGGTCATCGCCTGCCTGGACATCATCAATGAAGCGCTTGGACGGATGCGCGGCGGCGAAGGCGCAACATTTTGCGCCTTCGACCAGGACGGGCACTGCTTCGTCGCGGTGGAAACGCAGCAGAACATCCGTCAACTATGGCAGAGCGTCGTCGCCGGCCAGCAGCTCGCCGTCAGCGACCCGGCCGCCGACTTGGCGGCGCCTCCGGCTGCTGCCGAGGCCGGCAAATCCCCCGCCGATGGCGGCCAGATGCCAACCCGTCTCGCGGCAAACTAGCTTCTGTTGTCGGCTGCACCGACATTACCTCCGGGGCCGATAGACCATGAACATGAGAGTCACACCGGTCGCAAATGTCCGCGATGTCGAGAACGAACCGCCGTCTCAGAACAACGCCGGGAGCCGCTGGCGAAGCCTATCGGTGGCGCTCGCCGTCGCCATCGCCGTGGCCGCGGCGGCCTGGTGGATGTTGCGCGGCCCAGCCGTCACGGCCACACGGGTAGTGCGGGGGACCGCGGCCGAAATCGTCTACGCGACGGGGGCCGTTGAACCGGAGACATGGTCGCGTTCGACCCCGCTGGTGCGCGGCCGTATTGTCGAGCGGTGCCGCTGTGAAGGCAAGACCGTGAAAGCCGGCGACCTGCTGGCCCGCCTGGACGACAAGGAGGCACAGGCGACGCTCAACGATCTGCGTGCGCTGGAGGCCTTCCAGAAGCGGGAGTTCGATCGCCAGACTCAGTTGCTGGCGCGCGGGGTGGCGACTTCACAGAGCTATCAGAAGGCCGAAAGCGATCTGGCCCGTATCCAGGCACAGATCGCCGCGCAGATTCAGCGACTGGACTATTTCAAGCTCGTCGCGCCAATGGACGGTACCGTGCTCAAGGAAGATGGCGAGGTCGGCGACATGGTCGATCCCGGCACCATTCTCTACCGGATCGGAAACGCCTTGCCACTGTGGGTCGTCGCCGAGGTCAATGAAGAGGACATTCCGCGGGTCCAGGTCGGCCAGAAGGCGCTGCTGCGCACCGACGCCTTCGGCGGCCGGGTGCTTCCCGGATTCGTCAAACAGATCACGCCGGCCGGCGATCCAGTCTCCAAGACGTTTCGTGTCCGCATCGGACTGCCCGACGACACGCCGCTGCGGGTAGGGATGAGCGTCGAGGCCAACATCGTCAGCCGTGAGAAGGCGGACGCCCTCCTGGTGCCGGCAAACGCGGTGGTCAATAACAGCGTGTTGGTAATTGAGAATCGTCGCACGCATCGACGAAACGTCGAGCTTGGGATCCGCGGCGCGGGACTTGTCGAGGTCGTTCGCGGCGCCGGCGAAGGCGAGTTGGTGGCTTCGCCGGCCATGACCAACATCAAGGATGGTTCGCGTGTGCGGCCCTTGCCGACAGAAGCGACCGCGCCATGAACCTGATCCTGACCATCGCCTGGACCCACGTCCGGCATCGTGCCCGGCAGACTCTGGTCGCCATCGTCGGCGTCATGACCGGCGTCGGGTTCTCGATCATGATGGCCGCGATGATGGAAGGATCGCAGGACGACTTCATCAAGACGCTCGTCGACGCCCTGCCCCATATCTCCATCACCGACGAAACCCGCGAGCCTACCCGCCAGCCGGCGGAACTCACCTACGCTGCCGCCGAAATCCATGGCCTCACCCCCCAAGTCCGCCGCCCCGGCATCAAGAATCCCATGGCCATGATCGCAGCCCTGCAAACCTGGGTCCCCGGCGCGTTGACGCCGTCGGTGCAATCAAAAGCCGTATTGCGTTTCGCCGGCCGCAACCTGACGGTGTCGGTGATCGGGATCGATCCACGCACCGAAGGCGACGTATCGAATTTGGCGACACATATGCGGCAGGGCACACTGGCCTCGCTCTACCGCGCCTCCAACGCCGTCCTGCTCGGCGACCGGCTGGCGGCCAAGATCGGCGCGCGGGTCAATTCCAACATCACGCTGGCCTCGGCCGAGGGCGCCAGCATGAACGCCACGGTGGTCGGGACGTTTCATACCGGCTTTCGCGTGACCGATGAAACCACCGGCTATGTGCTGCTCAAGACAGCGCAGGTCCTGGAACGGCAGACCGGCATCGTCAACGAAATCCGGGTGCGGACCCGGGATCCGATGCAGGCGCGACTGATCAGCGAACGGATCGGCGAGGAGACGGGATACAAATCAATCTCCTGGCAGGAGGCACAGGAGGATCTGCTGTCCGCGATCACGCTGCGCAATGTGCTGATGTACACCATCGTCGGTGCAATCCTGCTGGTCGCGAGCTTCGGCACCTACAACATCATCTCCACCATTACCCACGAAAAGACCCGTGATATTGCAATCCTGAAATCGCTCGGCTTTCGCGATCGCACCATCCGAAGCGTCTTCATCATCGAAGCGCTGCTGGTTGGGCTGGCCGGCGCAGCGCTGGGTTGGATTTTGGGTTACCTGCTGACCCGCGGATTGGCGGCGCTTGAGTTCAAGACGCCGTTCTCCGACAGCAACCATCTGCCGGTGTTGTATTCCGCCTCTCATTATCTGCTGGCAACCACGGTGGCACTGGCGTCGAGCCTGGTGGCGGGCTATTTTCCGGCGCGTGCGGCGGCAAAGCTGCATCCCGTCGATATCATCAGGGGCGCCACGTGAGTGCGCCGCTGGTGGAGGCACGCGGCATCACCAAAATTCTCGACGGCGTCGTTCCGGTCACCCTGGTGCGCGATATCAGCCTCGCCATCGCGCCGCGGGAGTTTGTCGCCATCACGGGCCCGTCGGGCTCGGGAAAGTCCTCGCTCTTGTATCTGCTTGGGCTGCTCGATCTTCCGACCAGCGGTGACGTGCTGATCGACGGCCGATCGACCAGTCAGATGAGCGAGGAAGAGCGCGCCGCGGTCCGACTGACGCGGCTGGGCTTCGTCTTCCAGTTCCATTTTCTGTTGCCGGAGTTTTCGATCACGGAAAACGTTGCCCTGCCGATGCGCGCGCTGGGCCGGCTGCCGGCGCAAGCCATCATCAAACGGGCGCAAGAGCTGTTGGGATCAATCGGGCTCGGAGACCACTTGCACAAAACCCCGGACCAACTCTCCGGCGGGCAGCGGCAGCGTGTGGCTGTTGCCCGCGCCCTCGCCAACGATCCGCCGCTGATCCTGGCTGATGAACCGACCGGCAGCCTGGATTCGGTCGCAACAGGACAGGTGTTCGAGTTGCTGCGCGATCTCGTGACGGCACACGGCAAATCCGTCGTGGCGGTGACGCACGATCTCGACCTCGCCCGGCAGATGCAGCGGCGGCTTCACGTCGTCGATGGCCGATTGGCCACGGACGAACGGCTGACGCCGGTCGAGAACTGAGATCGCGGCCAGCCGTCAGGTGGAGCCGGCAGGACTCGATAGATCCGCCGCCAGCAGTTGAAACAATAAGGTCGCAATCGTTCCGTCCGGGCCGAGGCGGTGATCAAGCGTTCCATTCAGCTCCTGCGCGAGTGACCGGACGATCCTCAGACCCAGTCCCGGGCGGAAATGTCCGACCACGGGGCCGTTGTCGGCGACGGTACACGTGACCTGGCCGTTGCGGCTGGTGAGCGCAACCTGAATTCGTCCACCACCCTCGGCAAGGGCGTGCCGCGACGCGTTGGTAATCAATTCGGACACGATCATGCCCAGTCGCCAGCATCGATGTGCGGTCAACGTCAGCGGCGACGCGTCGAAGGTCAGCTGGACGTCCTTGTGCCGAAGCCTTGCACGGCTGATGGACCGGCAGACGGTCCGCAGGTAGTCCGCCGCGTCCATCACCCGATCGGAGGTCGGCATCTGCAAGGCCTTGTAGACGCCAGCGTAGTCGTAAATGTGCTCCAGCACTCCGGACAGCGCGAGCTTGACGTCGTCGCTGTCAGACCGCGATGCAGCCAGCGACACGAAACCCATCGTGGAGGCCAGTTCGTTCTTGATGCGATGGGTCAATTCCTGCACCAGCAAAAATTCGTCGCACCCGGTTTCATCACATGATCCGGCCTGCGGCAGGCCGTGAATGGCGGTACGATCCAGCGGCCTGTGAGATGTGATCTGCATGCGCTCGTCCCTGTTCCGATGTGATGAGTTGGCAATATGCGGCGTTCGCTTCTTCCACCAGAGCACGCTTCAACTGAGTTGAATCATGCTCCAGCGCTATCTTTTTGTTTGAGCATGATCTTTTCGGAAAACCGGTTTCCACTTTTCCGGATCATACTCTAGACGCTCGTCACCGGCCCTGCGCCCGGCGCCAGACGGCGGGACTCATCTTGACCCGCTGCGAGAACACCCGCGTGAAGTGGCTCTGGTCGGCAAAGCCGGTGGCCAAGGCGATCTCGCTCAATGGCTGCGTGGTGTTGAGGATGAGTTCCTTGGCGCGCTCGACGCGCTGATGAAGCAGCCACTGATGCGGCGGACAGCCGACGGTCTGCTTGAACGCCTGGCTGAAATGGCTCGACGACAACCGACAGGCGCTGGCCAGCTCCGGCAGGCTGATCTGGCCGGACAGATCCGCCCGCAGCAATTCCTTGGCCCGCCGTTCCTGCCAGGACGCCAGCCCGCCCCGCGCGCCGGCGGGCGCGTTGCGTGACGATCCATAGCTGCGCACCAGGTGAGCGGTCATCGCCCGGAGCGTATAGTCGGCAAACAGCCGATTGATCTGTTCAGGTTTGGACAACGCCGGCAGCAGCGCCATGATCAGGTTGCCGAAAACGGTATCGACGGTCCCAAGGCCGACCGGGCAGTGCAGTTCGCCGACCGCCGTGCCCTCCTCATCCGCGAACGCGTTCAGCGCAGATTGCGGCAGATAGAAATTGACGACGTTGAACGAGCTACGGATATCGGCACGCCATTTGTGGCGCATGTCGTTGATATGAATCGTGCCCGGCGCAAGAGCACGGGAAGCCTCGTGCCGTTCGTCGCACCAGATGTCGTAATCATCGAAACGGTCGAGATGCAGGCATGCGACATAGGCGTCCACCCTGGCCTGCGGCTCGGTAAGGCCATGCCCGGAGGTCCGGCGCAGCAGATGGGTCATCGCGAATGCCTCATCCGCACCGGACTTGACCGTGATCCGTTTGGCGACGTCGACCCGCTCGGGTGAGGTCTGGGCAACGACGACGTTGATCTCGCGGTCATCGCGGTTGCGGCCGGTCGCCGGTTTGCAGAAAAGAGCCTCGGGCCCCGGGGTACGTCGGACTCCGCACTCGTCGTTGAGTCTCATGATGGTCTCCATCCCGCGTGAGCGGCAGAAATTCTGGTGTTGCGTTCACGGCCATCGTTCAGACGACCGCACCTGAACTGTAAGCCGTTCGCAGCGAAGCGGGTGTTATCGCACCAAAGACGCCGTTAAGATTTATGAGCGCGGCCTAACAACGCTGTATCGATTTGGGCCTGAACAGCTTCGGCCGCTCTCCGCCTCGAGACAAATTCCGTAATCCGCTCAGGCAATTGCCCGGAGACCAAAAAATCGGCATGGAGACATTCCCGCGGGCAATCGTGCGATCGTGAGGGTATCGTGCCAATTGGAAATTGGCGTTGTTGTCGCAGAGAAGAGAGATGTTTTTTCTGGTAGACTTGGGCCCAACGACGAGACTTCGAAGACGAACCGGGCTTCCATGAATCGCAATTCCGAGGCTTTGCCGGCCGACGAAATCGGCTTTGGTCCATACCGCCTGCTGCCACGCGAGCGGCTCCTGACCAGGGACGGCGGGTCGACCAGCATTGGCGGACGCGCGCTCGACATCCTGATCACCCTGGTGAAACGCCCCGGCGAAATCGTCAGCAAGCAGGAACTGCTCGACGCGGTGTGGCCGGATGTCATCGTCGACGACGGCAGCCTGCGGTTCAACATCGCGGCGCTGCGAAAAGTGCTCGGCGACGGACAGGACGGCGCGCGCTACGTCACCAACGTCCCCGGTCGCGGCTACTGCTTCGTGGCGCCGGTGGTGCAGGGCGCATCGCCCCCACCGCCGGTTGTCCGTCACGACAGCAAGAGCAGGCTGCCGCCGCCATTGCGGCGGATGATCGGACGCGAGAGCGCCATCGAGGCGATAGCCGCGGGCGTGAGGACCAACCGCTTTGTGACCATCGTCGGTCCGGGCGGCATCGGCAAGACCACGGTCGCCGTGGCGATAGCCCATGCCATGCTTGCCGAATTCGACGGCGAAATTCTCTTCCTGGATCTCGGCTCGCTGACCGATCCGCAACTCGTTCCGAGCGCTCTGTCATCGCTGCTCGGCCTGGTGGCGCCGGCATCCGATCCGATCCCAAGCCTGGTCGCATTCCTGAAGGACAAGCGGTTGCTGCTGATGCTCGACAGTTGCGAGCACGTCATCGAGACGGCGGCGTCGCTGGCCGAGGCAATGTTCGGCGAAGGCCCCGGGGTCCACATCCTGGCCACCAGCCGCGAGCCGTTGCGGGCGGAGGGCGAGCACGTCCACCGGCTGCTGCCGCTGGATTGTCCGCCGGAAGATAAGGACCTGACGGCACAGCGCGCGCTGTCGTACCCGGCGACGCGACTGTTTTTCGAAAGGATCGTCGCCAGTTCGAGCCAGTTCGAGCTCAGTGACGCCGATGCGGCGCTGATGGCCGGAATCTGCCGCAGGCTCGACGGCATGGCACTGGCCATCGAACTCGCGGCCGGCCGTGTCGGCACCTTCGGCCTGCGCCAGACCGCTGAATTGCTCGACGACCGGCTCCGCCTGCTCTGGCAGGGCCGTCGCACGGCGCTGCCGCGTCATCAGACCTTGAGCGCGACGCTGGACTGGAGTTTCAACCTTTTGAGCGAACGCGAGCGGTCGACGTTGCGCCGGCTCTCGGTGTTCGTCGGCGCATTCGGATTGGAGGCGGCGCAAGAGGTGGTGGCGGATGGCGAGGCTGATCGGGCCGACATCGTCGAGATCATTGCCGGCTTGCTCGACAAGTCGCTGGCGGTCGCCGACGCCGGCGAGACCGCGGTGCGCTACCGGCTGCTCGATACCACCCGGGCCTATGCCAGGCAGAAGCTCCTGGAAGGCGGCGAATATCACGAGATGCAGCGCAAGCATGCCGGCTTCTACGCGGCATTCGTCGACCGGCTGACGGCGACCGCCGGCTGGCTGACCAAGATCGAACGCGTCCGGCTGTTCTCCGAGCATCTCGGCAATGTGCGCGCCGCGCTCGAATACAGCTTTTCACCGCACGGTGACGTCGCGATCGCCGTCGAGCTGGCGTCGGCGTCCGCGCTGTTCTTCATCGACCTGTCGCTGCTCAATGAATGCGGAACGTGGTGCCAGCGCGGGCTGTCCGCCCTCGACGACGTTTCGCGCGGCACCACGCAGGAGCTGGAACTGCAGGCTTCGCTGGCATTGTCGTTGATGTTCACCCAGGGCAATGGCGAGGATGTCCGCAAGGCCTTCGTCAGGGCGCTGGCACTGGCGAAGCAGCACGCGCAACCTCATCAGGAGATGCGGCTCTTGAGCGGCTTCCACATCTACCTGACGCGGGTCAGTGATTTCCAGGGCGCCCTGGCGCTGGCGGAACAAAGCCGCGCGGTTGCCGACGGCATCGCCGATCCCGCCGGCGTGCTGATGGCGAAGTGGATGATCGGGGTGACGCAGCACCTGATCGGACAACAGGATACGGCGTGGCTGGGCTGTTCATCGGCGCTGTCCCAGGGCGAGACCTCGCGCTGGCTCAGCCTGACCCGGCTCGGCTACGATCACCGGATCATCGCCATGGTCGCGGCGGCGCGCGCGCTGTGGCTGAGGGGATTTCCGGAACAGGCGGTGGCGGCGACCCATCACACCCTCGACGAAGCCGAGAAGCTGGATTATCCGCTCGCGCTCGCCATTGCCCAGGTCTGGGCCGCCTATGTCTTCTTCTGGGTCGGCGACCATGAGACCGCCGGCGCGGTCACCGAACGGCTGATGGCGCACACCACCAAATATTCGCTGCGGCCCTATCAGGCCGTGGGACTGGGCCATCGCGGCAACGGCCTGGTCGGGCGCGGGCAATTCGACGAAGGCATCGACCAGTTGGAGCAGAGTCTCGGCAGGCTGCGCGCCAACCGGCATCAGATCCTCGATGCGGCGTTCATGAGCGACCTGGCGCTGGCCCAGTTGAAGGCGAAGCAGCCAGACCGGGCCGAGCGCACCATCGCGCTCGCGGTCGAGACGGTCGGACTAAATACCTCGTTTCACGTGCCCGAAATGTTGCGCATCCAAGGCGAAATCCTGGCCGGGCGGGCCTCGCCGGACCTTGCCGGGGCGGAGGCCTGTTTCGCGCAATCGCTGGAACTGGCGCAACGGCAGACCGCGCTGTCTTGGCAGCTCCGGACCACGATTTCCCTCGCCAGGCTCTGGCGCGGCAAGGGGCTGCGCAAAGAGGCGGACGACGTGCTGCGCCCACTGTATGCGCGTTTCACCGAGGGTTTTGAAACCGCGGACCTTGTGGCGGCCAGGCTGCTGCTGGCCGAACTCGGCGGGTGACCCTCGCAATGATACCAGGGCCGTTCTAACGGTTTCTAGCAAGACCTAACGCGCGGTCTCTCGCCCGTTGGCGCATGATTGAGCCGAGCAAGCAGCTCTCATCCCAACAGGCACAAGGTTGCATCGGCGGTGTCACTCAAAGAGCTCCCTCCAGCCATCACGGCATTTCTTCGCGCGGCCGACGCGCATGACAGTTCCGCGCTGCTCAAAACCCTGACCGATGGCGCCGTCGTCACCGAACTGGGCGAAGAGTTGCGGGGCGACGCGCTGCGCCGCTGGAGCGACGAGCTGTTCGTCAATTCCAGGCTCATCGCGCGCCCGCTCGAGCCGGCGGAGCGCGACGGCGACGTTGCGCTCAGCGTCATCATCTGCGGGACACGGCCAGGCGCCAAGACCGCGGTGCGGCGGCAATGGCGGCTGAGGACGCAGGGCAACCGGATCGCGGCGGTCGCAACCGCGCAGGCCGGCGAACCCGATCTGCCCGCGCCGATAGCTGCATTTGTGCAGTCAGCGAACGTCGGCGATCTCGAAGCGATGATGGCCGTCTTCGCCGACGACGCGGTGGTGAACGACGATCTGCGCGAGCGATCGGGCAAGGCTGCGATCCGGAGCTGGGCGGAAGCGGACATGATCGGCGAGCATGTCGCGATCGTCGCCATCGGCTGCACTGAGCGCCACGCGACCGCCATTCTGACCGCGCATGTCGACGGCGATTTCGACCAGCGCGGCCTGCCCTATCCGCTGATTCTCACCTTCTACTTCGCGATCGAGAGCGGCCGGATCATCCAGTTGATCATTCTGCGAAACCAGGCCGAGTAGGCGCTCAGCCCGCGCTGCGCGCACGGATTGGAACGACGATCTCAACAATGCGTCGTGGCCGGGCCCGTCCCGGCCATCCACGTCATTCTTTTCCGCGACTCTGTAAAGACGTGGATGCCCGGGACAAGCCCGGGCATGACGAACATTGATATCGGGAATGTTGCGGCTGAGTTCGACTCACTCCACCCATCCTGCAGGTTCCCTGCTCAGGCGACCTTGCTGTCGTCCTTGATCGAGGACTTGTAGCGCTGCAGCGCCACGGCTTCGTCGCCTGACACGATCAGGTCCTCGAAGATCTTCGACAGGAACTGAAACTCTTCCTTGCTCAGCGAGCCGAACTCGACGTCGTTGATCTCGCGCTGATAGGGCGCGAGGCGGCGCAGCAGCGACTTGCCCTTTTCGGTGGTCACCAGAGAGATCCGCCGGCGGTCGACGCTGTCCTGGGTCTTCTCGACCAGGCCGAGGCCTTGCAGCTTGCTGGTGACGGTGGTGATGAAGGCGCCGCTCATGTGCAGGTGGTCGGCGACGGTTTTGACGTTGACGTCGCCGTCGAGGGCAAGATGGCCGATGGAAATCAGGATGGTGTATTCGATCCCGGCAAGACCGATGTGACGGGCATGGCCGTCGCGGATCGCTTCATGGCGGGCCATGAAGGCGAAGATGTTGTGCACCAGCTTGCGGAAGTCGCGGTCGGTGTCGTCGGTGAGCAGCTCGGGACGGGTCACGGTCAGCGGCAGCGCGCTTTTGGCCTTGGCGCCGTCGCCGCGGCGCGCGGGGGTTCGCTCGAGTTTTGTCTTCTGGCGCGCCAAGACATGCCTCCCTTAGCTGACGACGGGCAAAACGCTGATGTCGTAGGCGTGCTTCAGGGTGCGGCCCAGCACCGGATCCTCAATCTCGACCTCAAAACGGCTGGCCGGCCGGATGCCGCCGATCGCCGCCAGCGTGCCGCAATACATCACGGTGTCGGACTTGAGCGCCGAACCGTAGCGCGCGATCAGGTCGGCGGGCGGGCGCATCCCCGCCAGCGTGCCATCCTGGTAGAGCACGCGCTGGCCGTCGATGGTGGCAAACGAGCGCAGCTTGAGCTGGTCCCAGTGGCCGGCGATCTCGTCGAGCACCCAGAGGTCGTGACCGAGCGGCTTGGCGCAGAGCTGCTTTGAGAGTGCGATGCCCTGGGTTTCCGCCTTGCGGTCGGTGTGATCGGAGCCGACGGTCAGGCACAGCCGGTCGCCGAGCGCCACGATCACCGGCTCGGCTTCGCCGGAGGTGTCCGGACCCAGCACCTCGACCACCGGCGCTTGCGTGAGGTTGAGAAAGCTGTTGCGATAGAACACCGGAACCGACGAAGGCCTGGGCACGCCGATGGCGGCGAGTTCTTCGATGTGGTGACGCAGCGCGGCCTCGTCGCGGCCGGTCCAGCCGGCGACGATCAGCCCCGCCGGTTGCAGCGTGACGGGCTGCCTGCCCTGGCTGGCATGAAGATCGAAATGAAGCATGCGGCCGGATCCTTTTGAAGCGCGTGTTCCTGCAGAAAGACTTTGAAAACTAGCTAAGTAATAGAGTATATTCCGTTGTCGTCCCGGAGGCCAGCATGGATCCCCGCCAATTTCGCAATGCTCTTGGCCAGTTTCCGACCGGCGTGGTGATCGCGACGGCGCGGACCGCCGCCGGCCAGTTGATCGGCATGACCCTGAGCTCGTTCAACTCGGTGTCACTTGACCCGCCACTGATCCTGTTCAGCGCGCTTCGTCAAGCGCACGGTTTCACCCAGTGGCAGGCGGTGGACCGCTACGCCATCAACGTGCTCAACGAGGAGCAGGAGCAGGTGTCGAACCAGTTCGCCCGCGCCAGGGGCGACAAGTGGGACGGCATTTCGCCGCTGACCGGCAAGACCGGGGTGCCGATGCTGCCGGGCGCCGCGGTCGTGTTCGAGTGCCACGCCCATGCGCGGTTCGACGGCGGCGACCACGAGATCTTCGTCGGCCGGGTAGCGGCGATGCACGAGCACGCCTTCAATCGCGGCCGGCCGCTGGTATTCTTCGAAGGCCGCTACCGGCAGCTCGCCAGCGCGGCCAATGCCCACACCCCGCCGCACGAAGCCGAGCTGCTGCACGGCTGGTGATTTTTTCAAACCACGCGACCCACCCAGAAGGACTTCAGGTCAATGGCCGTCAACAAGGAACACAAGGAATTTCACGCCGTCGACATGTCCAGCGGATGGGAGACGCCGCTGGGCTATCCGGCCGGTATCCAGCAGAAGATCCTCTCGGGCGCGCTCGATGAGACCAACAAGCGCGGCTCGCGGTCGCGGCTGCTGCGGTTTGCGCCGGGGGTCTACACCACGAAGCCGTTCGTGCATGAGTATTGGGAAGAAGTTTACCTGGTGTCCGGCGATCTGACCGTCGGCAACGACGAGAAGGGCGAGGGCGGCGAGGCGTTCGCGCCGAACACCTATGCATCACGGCCGCCGGGGGCTTATCACGGGCCGTTCAAGTCGAAGGGCGGGTGCCTGTTGTTCGAGATTCATTATTTTGATCCGGTGTGATTGATTTGAGCGGCGGCGCTCCGTGATCCCTCCCCGCAAGGGGGAGGGATAAGAGCTGCCGCACCTCAGTGACCCACGGCAGCGAAATCCTGCATCACGGTCGACTTCGCCACCACCGCCTTCCGCGTCGTCGCCGGCGTGTTCCGGCTGCGGCCGACGAAGCGGGGGATGCCGGCGCTGATCACCGCACCGATCGCGGCGATGTCGCCGTGCTTGATGGCGGCGAGCGCGCTGGACTGGGTGCCGCCATCGGGGGCGTCGAGCAGGACGATGTCGGCGGCATGGTCGGGTTTGAGGAGCCCGCTGTCGAGGCGGTAGACCTTGGCGTTGTTGCCCGACGCGGCGCAGATCGCCTGCTCGGGGGCCATGTCGGTGAGGCTGGCCAGGTGGGCCATGGTGTAGAGGATGCCGAGCGGCATGATGCCGCTGCCGGTCGGCGTATCGGTGGCGATGATGAAGCGGTCGAAGGCGTCGAGCTCCATGGCGAGGCGGCCGCACAGCAAGGTCGTCCGCAGGTTGCCGGCGGTGCAGACCTGCAGCGCCATTTCGCTTTCCCTGATGACACGCTCGAAGTCGCGGTCCGGCATCGCGGTGGGGCCGCCATTGATGTGGAACGAGACGTGCGGGTGCATCTTCAGCAGATGATCGCCGGTAATGGCGCCGGAGCCGGGAATCGATGAACCGCCGGTGTGGCAGGTGGTGATCAGGCCGGCGGCCTTGGCGTCGGCCACCATCGGCACGTAATCATAGGCGGTCTTCACCGCGCCGAAGCCGGCTTTCGCAAGGCTGACGCCCTGCGCCGCGAGCCCGACGAAATCCTCCTTGACGAGGCCGGGCTCGAGAATCACCGAACCCGCGATCACCCGCATGCCGCCGGGACGGTAATCGGCAAAGCAGCGCTGCGCCGCCAGCGCCAGTGCCTTGACGCCGGCCGGATCGCGCGGTCGGCCGGGGACGTGGACCTCGGAGGCGGAAATCGCCGTGGTGACGCCGCCGTGCAGGTAACTCTCGAGATAGCCGACGGTGCGCTGGCGCGGCGTATAGTCGCCGAAGGTGATGTGGACGTGGGAATCGATCAGCCCCGGGATCGCGGTCATGCCGCCGGCATCGATCACCACGTCGGCGCTTTCGACCGCGGCTGATGATGCGGTGCCGACGCTGACGATACGACCATTGTCGGTGATGATACTGTCACCGGCGGCGAACGGCGCGCGCCAGTCGCCGGAGATGATTTCACCGAGGTTGACGATGGCGAGTTTCATGGCGGTATCCAGTCTGAAATTGCTAGCTTAGATCGGCAATATCAGCCCCGTCCTTGCGAGCGCAAGCGAAGCAATCCAGGGGCCGCAAGAGAGGCTGGATTGCTTCGTCGCAAGAGCTCCTCGCAATGACGGAGTTAGCGATCTCAACTCATCCAACTCTAGTGCGTGTTGTCACCCAGCTCATCGTCCAGCGAATAAGTCGACATCAAATTCTCCACCATCCCCGTGGCTGAATTCCAGTCGTAAGTCCTAAAGCTGTGCCCGGCGGTGACGAAGCGCGCCCCCGCATAGAACATCTCGTACTGCTGGTGCCGCGAACCGAATTCCGAGCCGACGGCGTCCCAGCAGGCCTTGAGGAATTTCACCTTGTCCTCCGGCTCCATCGCCGCGGCGCGCTGGGTGGTGTGGATGATCTTTTTCAGCATCGGATCTTCGAAGTCGGCGATCGAGGACGGCAGCATGATCATGGCGCCGCCCGACAACTCGCGGATCGCGTTGATGAAGGCCGGATAGAGGTCCTGGGTCAGCACCTGCGCCGAATACATGAAATGCTTGTTCGGCACCCAGTAGTCGCCGAACTGCGAGCCGGAGGCCTCCATGCCCGACAGCATGGCGTCGACCATGCTGGCCTGCGCCGCCATGTAGCCGAGCTTCTCGCTGACCGCCGGAATTTTCGTGGTGCCGATCGATTCGGTGAGGCGGCGCGCCAGCCCGACCAGGAACTTGATCTTCACCGAGAGCCGGATCTGCGCCTGGTAGTTCTGGAAGGAATGGCCGAAGGTGTCGTGAAACTGCTGCCGGCAGACATCGGTGTCGCGGTAGACGAACAGCCGGTCCCACGGCACCTTGACGTCGTCGAAGAACACCAGCGCGTCGTTCTCGTCGAACCGCGACGACAGCGGGTTGTCGAACACCGACACCGCGGAGGCCTCATAGGACTTGCGCGACAGGATCCGGATGCCCTTGGTGGCGATCGGAAGCGCGCAGGAGAACGCCAGGTCTTCCTCGCCGGGTTTCAGCGGCTGCAGATTGGCGACCAGGATCTCGTTGGCCATGATCGACGAGGTGCCGAGCATCTTGGCGCCGCGGATGGTGATCCCGGACGAGTCCTCGTCGACGATGCGGGCAACGAGATCGTCGACCTGCGCGCCCCAGTCCTTGGCGCGCTCGGCCTGCGGATTGATGATCACATAAGTGAGGAAGATGTCGTTGCGGGTGGCGTAGTCGAAATAGTCCATGAACGCCTTGGCGCGATCCGGGCTGTGCCGCTTGAAGACGTCGATGCCGATGCGTTGTCCGACCAGCGCGGAGGCGACGTGGTCCGGCGAGCGGCCCATGAAGCCATAATGCACCCGCGACCAGGCCTGCAGCGCCTTGCGGCGCTGGACCATCTCGTCATAGCTCTTCGGCATCTGCCACGCGCGGCTGACCCGCTGGTCGGAGCCTTCGGGCTGGAAGGTCAGAAGCTCGATGTTTTCCGGCCTGGCCTGGAAATCGTACAGCATCCCCGCCGACGCCACGGCGTTGCGGAACGCCGGGTGAGTGGTGACGTCGTCGACCAGCTTGCCGTCGATGTAGACCGTGCGGCCGTCGCGCAGCGATGCAATGTGTTGTGCGCCCGTCTTGGCAACCGTCATGTTCCGCTCCGTTCGAATGCGCGGGGATGTTTCAAACCAGCCCGTCTTCGCCCTTGATGTCGGCCGCAGCGAGGCCGCCGACCCGGGCGTTGGGGCGACCGCGCGTGGCATAGACCGCGATGATCGCGATCTCGTCCGCCAGCGGCGCGTCCGGCAGCATCAGGGTCATGCCGTCATAGTGCGAGCGGACATAGAGCGCGTCCTTGTGCGCCAGCGGCACGTCGATCGGGCTGCCGGGCGCGGCGCGCTTGGTCATCGAGGAGATCCAGGCCTTGCCGCCGCCGACCGCCTCGCGCATCACGTTGCCGAACACGGTGGTCAGCATGGCGTTGCCGTGCTCCTGCTCGCCGTTGATGCCGACGATCGCGGCCTTGCCGTAGCTGACGACCTGGTCGGGCGCCGCCAGCGCTGCGGCAATGGCGCAGATCTCGCGGCCGATCGCTTCGCTCGCGGTGGTCAGCGAGGAAAGGTCCGGCTCGAACCGACCGGCGAACGGATTGTCGAGGACCGCCACCGCCGCGACCTTGCGCAGCCGCGGCGAAACAGCGCGCCCGGCGTCGCTGCGGACCTCATCGAGGAAGGTCAGCACCCGTTTGATCTGCATGGCTGAGGCGCCTCCGTGAAATTTATGTTCGTATAATACATAACAAACGAAGCTTTTCAAGCTGGCTAAGTGATGGTAGCATCATTTTAGAACCTTGGCACACGGCTGGCACGCGGCATGCATTGCCCCGCGGATCGCCGGTGCGGCAATTGCGAACGATGGGCATCGATCAACGAAGATCGTAACGAGGAGAGTGGCATGACGTCGAAATGGGTGAGAGCGTTTTCCATCGCCGCATTGGGCACCGCCCTGACGGCGGCGACCGGCGCCGTGATGGCGCAACAGGCCGGACGCGAGATCGTGCTGGGCGCAGTGGTGCCGAGCAGCGGGCCGTTCGCCGAATGGGGCCGCGCCAACACCACGACGCTGCAGATGCTGGAAAAGCAGATCAACGCGAGCGGCGGCATCAACGGCGCGAAACTGCGCATCGCCATCCTCGACGACGCCACCAAGCCGGCGCAGGCCACCAACAACCTGCGCAAGCTCGCCG
>Ga0209758_1002488_pt1 | contig 18730 bp, 10 predicted proteins | sample AraplaMF_Col_mMF_FD_184258 | JGI IMG/M metagenome (GOLD analysis project Ga0209758, IMG submission 184258) | Arabidopsis root microbial communities from the University of North Carolina, USA - plate scrape MF_Col_mMF (SPAdes) (version 2) | ecosystem: Host-associated > Plants > Roots > Endosphere...
TCAATAGCGGCGTTACAGGCATAGATCTCTGTATATATGGGGTTCCACAAAGCGCTTACGGTATTGGTGGCCTGCAGGTTGTTTACATAGAACTGCTGGCGGGTGGTACTATTCGGATTCCAATTCCGCAGCTCATCTGCATAAAGGCCCATCAGGTAGCCAATACCGGCGTTGCCGTAGGTAACCCCAAAATTGGGTGTTACCAGCCGGCCGTAAATACCGGTCATTACAGACAATGCAGATTTATCGTTATCATAGGCATTATCCTTATTGATGCCAGAGATAGGCGGATCTACCTGCACAAAATCCTTACAGCCGGCGGCGCTCACAAGCAGCAGGCCTGCAACAGGCATATAGCGGAAAACGAATTTTATGATTGCTCTATAGGTGCGTGTCATGATCAAACAGTTTATAAGGTAACCTGGAAACCGGCAGTGTACTGGCGCAGCGGCGGAAGGCTAACGGCATCCAGGTTCTCAGGATCTACATTTTTGAAATTGGAAATGGTGAACAGGTTTTGCCCCTGCAGGTATAACCGGATGTTGCTGATACGCCATTTGGTTAACAGCGTTTGCGGCAGCTGGTAAGAGAAAGCCAGGTTCTGCAAGCGTGCATAACGGGCCATGCTATACGCACGGGTGCTGGCAGTAGCATTACTCTGGGCCAGAAAGCCCAGGATGTTGGCGGTATAGCTGCGGGTATCCGTTATGTCGCCAGGCTTTTGCCAGCGCGCCAGCACATCGGTGGTCATGTTATAAAAGAAGCCGGGCGGAAGGTTTTGCTGCTGGCCAAATGCATTCTTGGCCATGCGGCTGATGAAGCTGAAATTAAAGTCCAGCGAAAAACCATTGTACTGGAATGAGTTCAGCAAACCGCCAAAGTATTTGGGCGATGTATCTATATACTCCGTTCTGTCAGTGGTTTCACTGGGTGTGGTGGTAATGCTTCCCTTGCTGTCATAAAAAGTATACACCCCTTTCTCAGGATCCACACCGGCATATTTAAATACTTTTACCAGGTAAATGGGCTGCCCTATCACAAAGATGTTGGTGTAGGTGGAGGAGGCCAGCCCCGGATAACTCACCAGCTTATTATGATTGGCGCTGATGTTAAAGCTGGTGGTCCAGGTAAAGGTTTTTGTGCGGATGTTGGTGGTCCTTAACGTTACTTCTATGCCACTGTTCTGTATCACTGCCGGCAGGTTCAGTAAAATGCTGTTAAAGCCCGTGGACCTTGCCAGGTTATAGGGGAACAGCTGGTTAGAGCTGCGGTTGCGGTAGTAGCTGCCTTCCACTGAAATACGGTCTTTCAGGAAACCCAGCTCCAGGCCCAGCTCCATTTTCTTATTGGTTTCCCATTGCAGGTCAGGATTGAAAAGGCTGGCGGGTAATAAACCCTGTTGCCCCTGGTACTGGCTGCCGGGATTGTAGAGATCATAAAATTTGTAATCTCCTATACGATCGTTACCAGTAGTGCCATAGCTGCCTCTCAGCTTACCAAAGCTCAGGAAGCGCACATTGTTCTTTACCCATGCTTCTTCCGTAAAGATCCAAGCGGCGCCTATTGCGCCAAAGAAATGGAACTGCCTGCCGGGGCCAAACCTGCTGGAACCATCATAACGGCCTGTAAGGTTCAGGATGTACTTATTGTTCCAGCTATAGTTCAGGCGGCCAAATGCTGCGTTGTAATTATAAAGGCTGTATGAATAATCGTCTATTAAAGTACTATCTGCCGCACCGGGATTTTCCAGCAACGCATCATTACTGAAGCCTATTGCTTTTTGCGACAGCCGGGTATCTTTACTGCTCTGGAAAGTGGCGCCTGCCAGGGCATTCAGCACACCTTTACCTAATGCAATGCTGTAATTGGCCTGCGGTTCTATTGACCAGGTGCTGTTATTAAAGGTGCGGAACAGGCTTTGATTCACTGCGCCGCTCAGCTGCAGGTTGGCAGGGCTGTAGTAAGACATAGGCGTGCCGAGGAACTCACTGATCTGCGCATTATTGTAACCCAGCACGGTTTTAATTTCCAGCCCTTTCAGGGGGCGGTAGCTGATGCTGGCATTGCCTACCAGGTTATTCACATGGTTCTTGTATATTTTATTCAGCTCCCTGAAAGGATTGTCAAAAGTATTGTTCTCATAGTTCAATGATCCGTCATCGTTATAGATCTTAGGTGCATCCGGCGCCAGCTGTAATACGGAACGGGAAAAATCATAGGCCTGAATATTATCATAGGTGTAATTATAGCTGCCGGATAACATCACAGCTACCTTTTTATTATTGGTTTCCGCCGTGGTGCTGAAATGCACATTGGCCTGCTGGTTAGCGCCATCGCCGGGCATTACGGAGGTTTGCCGCGTATAACCTGCGCCTACCAGGTAGCTGCTGTTATTGCCACCGCCGGACATACTTATCTGCCCATTGCTGAGGTAAGCCTTTTTCTTTAGCAGCAGCTTTTGCCAGTCTGTATAACGGGTGGTATCCCAGGTACCGTTAATATCATAATCTAAAATTGTAGCGGCTGTCTTATCATTCCTTTTAGCCTCATGCCGCATTTCAAGGTACTGCTGTAAGTTCAGCAGCTTAGGTGCGGTGGCTGTAGTAGAAATACCGGTATAAGCATTCAGGTCTATTCTTGTTCTGCCGGGCTTACCTTTTTTTGTGGTAATGAGTATTACGCCGTTAGCGCCGCGGGAGCCATAAATGGAGGTAGCATCTGCATCCTTCAGCACATCCACGCTTTCAATATCAGCCGGGTTAAAATAGTTGAGGTAGTTACCGCCTTTCAGCGTTTGGTTCAACAGGAGTATGCCGCCACTGTTTATAGTGCCGGGCGGATATGGTACTCCGTCAATAATATACAAGGGATCTGTACCTGCGGCCAGGCTGTTGGTGCCGCGTATATTCACATTCACTGCGCCGCCTGGTATACCCGTGGCCTGGGTAATGATCATGCCGGGCACGCGGCCCTGTAAAGCTGCCAGCACATTGGTTACGGGGTTCTTCTGAATATCTTCTCCCCGAACGGTAACCACATTGCCGGTATTAAAACGTTTGCTGGTGCGGCCGTATCCAATTACCTGCACCAGGTCCAGCTCATTTTTGGAGGGCCGCATCATAATGGTCATGGGCCGGCCCGGTATGGCTTTGGTGCTTAGCACACCATAACCGGTATAGGTGATCACCAGGGTATTATCCAACTGGTCTGAATGTATTTCAAAATGGCCGTTGGCAGCGGTTTGGGTGCCTCTGCGGGTACCCTGTATCATAAGCGTTGCCCCGGGTAATGGCTCTCCGTTAATATCCATCACCGTACCACTGATAATAACATTCGGCCGCGGCGCTGCAATGGGCGTGGTGTCTGCAGGCTGCTTTGCCAGCTCACGCGTTACAATAATAATGTTGTTGAGAATAGTGTAACGCAGGCCGCGCTCCTTTGTAAGCTTTTCCAGGAAAGCTTCTACCGGAACATCTTTTACATTGATGGTCACCGGCTGCACCTGTTCCGTTGTTGCAGGGTTCAATAAGAACTCCTGCCCGGTTTGTGCGCTCAGCATTTTAAATACCTGCGTTAGCGGTGCGTCTTTTACATTCATTGTCACCCGCTGTCCGAAACTGTTTGCACTTACGTGTAAAGCGCCTACCAGCATAAGGATCATGATGAATTTCATAATCATCAGCATTTTAATAAGCGAAAGATTTCGCATACCTTTATCAGGTACAATCCAAGTCATACTTTTGTACATTTTAGGGATTTACTAAAAAAATGTTTCAGGCATTTGCAAAGTATTCCCGCTACAGCGGGTTCTGACGGCAATCAGGACCCGCTATTTTTTTACGGAAACACGGTTGGTTTTAATTGTTTACATAAACTCCCGGTTGGCTGTTACGAACATTTTGGTTGATCTTTAATTACTGTTTGGTTGAATTTTTTCCTGTTGCTATGTTGATCCCTTTGATCCGGGTTTATATCCTTTATTCCCCCTTTCCCGGAAAAACGGTTACGTTATTACCCTCTATTTTAAAATGTACATCACCGGTGGCGGCAATGGCTTCCAGCAGCTGCGCGGCAGCAGCTTTCCTGGACAGGATGCCTTCAAACTGCACCTCATCCACATTACCGGCATAGATTACATTCATATCGTACCAGCGGGCCATTTGCCGCATAATGTTCTTAATATTGGTTTTGCCAAAACGGAACTTACCTTCTTTCCACGCTATTACCTCCTCCAGGTCGGGATGGGTAAGCTTAAATGTATTCTGCTGCGGATACAGGCTGGCCTGTAAACCGGGCGTTACCACCGTTGCTGTTGCAGCCTGCACTTTTACTGCGCCGCTAAGCACCGTAGTACGGATGGCTGCTTCATCGGCATAAGCCATAATGTTAAAGGAGGTACCTAATACCTCCACGTTTACACCGGCAGCTTTTACCATAAAGGGATGTGCGGCGTCTGCTGCTACTTCAAAATATCCTTCGCCGCTCAGCTCCACGCTGCGGGTAGCGCCCGTAAAAGCAGTGGGGTAACGTAAGGATGATGCAGCGTTTAACCATGCTTTGGTACCATCCGGCAAAGTAACCCTGTATTGTCCGCCCCTGGGTACAGACAACAAATTGCTTTCTACAATGCTGCTGGTTCCCTGGTAAGCGATCAACCCGCTATCCAGCTTCACTACCTGTACACCGCCTGCGGTGGCTACCTGGCCGGTGGCCGCATTGTCCAGCACTATCTGCTGCCCGTTAGCTAATGTTAACAGCGCTTTATTACCGCCGGGCTGCAATGGCTGCTGCACTGCCACTGCGGGTGTGTTTTTTTGCGTGCGTAAAAACCAGATGGTGCCTGCTCCCAATATTAAAAGCAGGGTTGCTGCAGCTGCCCACCAATAATTTAAGCGGGAACGTAACGGCACCACCGGTGTGTTGTCCTGTCCTATGAGATCCTCCGCGGCTTCTTCGCGGAGGTATTGTAGTTTAGAAAAAATATTACCGGCAATTTCCCGGTCGTATACCAGCTCTCCTGTTGCCCCCATAAGCATCTCTTCATGTGCTGCAGCCAGCGCTTTCAGCTCTTCGGCGCTTGCCTCCGTAAGCATCCACTGCCGGAAGGCGCTGGCAGCGCTTTCATTCACCGGCCTGCCGGCGGTTAAAGCTTCAATATGTGCTATTGCCCTGGTAAGGTTCATGATGTGTACGTACTAAAGACGGTGGTTAATGTTGAATTTTCACTGAGCGCGAAAAAAAATTTTAACGTGCTGAGGTACTCATATGCTAAGGTGCTGGTTTATATTTATTTACTGGCAGATCATTCTTTATTTTATAATAGATCAACCGTACATTCACAAATATCAGCACATCAGCATATTAGCACATCAGCACATTAAAAAGAGCAGCACCAGGAAATGCACCCCGTGTTTGCCTAAATAATCCTTTAATGCAGCAATGGACTGCTGTAATGATTTATGTACCCCGCCCAGCGACATACCCATTTCATTGGCTATTTCCTGGATGGTCTTCTCATCCCGGGTACGCAGCTCAAAGATCAGGCGCTGTTTTTCCGGCAGCGCTGCCAGGGCCGCACGGGCAATGGCTTCATATTGATCGGTTACTAATTTATCGTCGGGGCTGTAGTGGTGTGGCTGCACATAATCCCGCTCATAACCGGCCTGTTTGGAGAGGCGGGCCTGGCGGGCGCGTAAAAAGTCGTTCAGCGCATTGCGGGTAATAATAAAAACGTAGTTCTTAAAGGAACGGATAGTGATGAGGGTTTCCCGGCGCTTCCACACTTTCAGGAACACCTCCTGCCCTATTTCTTCCACGTCCTGTTTTTCCGGTAAATAAATTTGCAGGTAATGCAGCACCAAAGGGGAGTAAAGCTCATACAAACGGGAATAAGCATTCCAGCTGCCGGCTGCTACATCTGCCAGCAGGCGCCTTTCCTCTTCTCCCGTAATGCCTGTATGAATGATTTGCACTGTCAGGGGTAAATATAGGGAAAATAAGATCCAATAAAAAGCCCCGGCAGGCGCAGTACCTGCCAGGGCTAATATATAAGATCACATGACGTTTACAAATTCCCCTTCTTCATTTCAGACACCGCATAATCCACTGCCCTGGCGGTTAACGCCATATAGGTAAGCGATGGGTTTTGGGTTGATGTGGAAGTCATGCAGGCGCCATCTGTAATAAACACATTTTTACAGGCATGCAGCTGGTTCCATTTATTTAACAGCGATGTTTTAGGATCGTGCCCCATACGTACGCCGCCCATTTCATGAATATCCAGACCGGGCGCCTGTTTGCTGTCGTAGGTTTCTACATTATTAAAACCGGCTTTGGCAAACATATCCTTGAACTGCTCAAAGAAATCTTTGATCATCTTCTCATCATTATCATCATAATCGATATTGATGCGTAACAAGGGAATGCCCCATTCATCTTTCTGCTGCGCATGCAGGCTTACGGTATTGCTTTCCTTGGGAATGGTTTCGCCCATCATTTGGGAGGATACATACCAGGGGCCTAAAGTGGCATTACCCAGCTGCTGTTTTAACGCTTCGCCAAAACCGGAGGTATCCCGCTGCGGGAAACGGCCGGAGTAAAAAGAGGCGGCATACCCGCGCAGGAAATCCGTTTCCTGCTTAAATACATTACGGAAGCGCGGCACATACGCGCTGGTGGGGCGGCGCCCGTCTGTTGTAAATTCCTTAAACCCATCGTGCGTGCCGGAAATGCGCGCGCGGTAATTGTGAAAGGCTACGTACTTGCCCAGCAAACCATTCTCATTTCCCAAACCATTTGGAAAGCGGGATGAGGTGGAATGCATAAGGATAAGATTGGTGTTTAAAGCACCTGCATTTAAAAAAATAACCGGGGCGTAGTACTCTGTTACAGCTTTGGTGTTTGCGTCAATCACACGTACGCCACCGGCTTTGCCCTTGTGCTCATCGTATATAATACTATGCACCACTGAAAATGGCTGCAAAGTAAGATTACCGGTTTTTTGTGCCCAGGGAATGGTGGTGGAGTTACTGTTAAAGTAACCGCCAAACGGGCAGCCCCGCTGGCAAAGGCTACGGCCCTGGCATTGATTGCGGCCCTGCTCCTTATGAATATCCTGCGGTTTGGTTAAGTGTGCGCAGCGTGCATAGATCACGTGGCGGTTCTCATAATTCTTTGCTACCACACCCTTAAAATAATCTTCCACACAGGTTAGCTCCCAGGGAGGCAGAAATTCGCCATCGGGCAGGTTGGGAAGGCCATCTTTATTACCGCTGATGCCCACAAATTTCTCCACATAGCTGTACCAGGGCGCCAGGTCTTTATAACGGATAGGCCAGTCCACTGCAAAGCCATCCCGTAGCGGGCCTTCAAAATCATAATCGCTCCAGCGCTGCGTTTGCCGCGCCCACATAATGGATTTGCCGCCTACCTGGTAACCTCGGATCCAGTCGAACGGCTTATCCTGCACATAGGGATGCTCCGTATCCTTTACAAAAAAATGCATGGCATCTTCCCGGTACGCATAACAGCGGCTAATGGAGGGATTGGCTGCCTGGATCTCTGCCGGAACTTCGCCATGGTGGCTGAACTCCCAGGGATACATGTTGGTGGTGGGATAATCCTTTAAATGCTGCACATTACGCCCACGTTCCAGCAGCAATGTTTTATATCCTTTATCGCACAGCTCTTTTGCTGCCCATCCGCCGCTCATGCCTGCACCTATTACAATGGCGTCAAAAGTATTGGCCTGCTTACTATTACTCATACTACGATCAGTTATCTATGGAGGGTGATACTTTATTCACTGCTATACAGCCATGAAAGCGGCTGGGCACCAGCTCATACACCCTTACTTTGGTTAAAAAATATTGAGAGCCCGTAAAACCTTCAATGGTATACCTTTTCAGCATGTGATAAAAGGCATCCACGTTATGCGGCAGGTTCTTACCATCATTCAGCGTGGCTACCCATTGCTGCTGCTGTGCAGGGGTACATTTCCCAAAGGGGTTACCATCCTTGTCCTTTACCATCTCCTGAAATTTGTGCAGGCCGTCCTGGAATTGCTCCTGGTCTTTGGCACTGCAGCAATCATCTATCATAGTAAGGGCAAAACGGTGCGCCCCGGTTTCCCTGGCACCGGGCGTAGTGGTAGTGGGGATGATGATAGCGGCCATGGTAGCCACCAGATCTTCCTCATCACCGTTCAGCTGTAAGTGTTTGTAGGCCACTGCCGCTTTACGCGGGCGCTGCACGCATGAAGGCAGCAGCGTAACGCCTGCGGTTACCACCATCAGGGTGCGGAGGGCCGAACGTCTGTTCATGTTCATTTGCTAAAAGGTCTGTTTATTTACTGCTCATATCCGAATTACTGATGAAGGCAATACGTTTGCTGTCCGGCGACCAGGAGGGCGTATTAATAGTGCCCTGCCCGCCATACACATACCCGATCACTTTGGGTGTGCCCCCGGCAACCGGCATCAGGCGCAGGTATACATGCTTGTAAGGCGGGTGTATACCTGGCTCCACTTCTTCTTTCAGGAAAGAGAGGAATACCATCCACTTCCCATCCGGCGAAATGTGCGCAAACCAGTTATTGAGATCATCATTTGTAACCTGCTCCTGCCCGCTGCCGTCTGGCTTCATCCGCCAGATCTGCATGGTGCCGGAGCGTACGGAATTAAAGTAAATATACTTCCCATCCGGCGAATATTCAGGCCCATCGTCCAAACCTTTTGTGTTAGTAAGCTTTTCCTCCGCTCCACCGGCTGCCGGCACGCGGTACACATCAAACTCCCCGTCCCGCTGCCCGCAGAAAACCAGGTATTTCCCGTCCGGCGACCAGCCATGCAGGTACGAAGGCCCTTTGGGCGTTACCTGCTTTGGCGTGCCGCCGGTTACGGGCACGGTGTAAATGATGGATCCGCCCAGCTCCCGTACATTACTGCTTAGCCCCAGCATGGCGCCGTCAAAGGAAAGCACATGATCGTTATTATTATTTTTTATATCCCCGGTATTTAGCTGCACCGGCTGCCGGGTGGCCAGGTCAAAGGTGTACATCAGCCCTTTGTTATCATTAAAAACAAGCGACTTCCCGCTGGTCATCCAGTTAGGGGCCTGTATGGAGTAGGGTACGGTATAAATGATCTCCCGGTTGCCGGTGGCCACTTCCAGCAGCTCCAGGTGGCTGCCCAGGGTCATACGGGTGTTCTGATCTGATTCCCCGTTAAAGGGTACGGTTATACGCACATCACGGAACACGCCGGTTTCCAGCACATCGGCATTATGGGAGCCTACAAACAATCCCACATAAACTTCCGCTCCCAGGTCAAGGTCCGTTACCTGCGCGGTTACAAACGGCTCTCCGTACCTGGCCACCCGCATGGTGTAGGTATTGCCTTTACGTTCCAGCTGCAGCACATCGGCATGGGTAAGGGTGGAGCGTACTTCCTCCGTGGCGGCGCCGGCTGTTCTGCGGTATTGCAGGGAGGTAAGGCCATCGCCATGCTCCACCACATTCACATGCGCGGCATTGCTGTCCAGGCTTTTACGCACCATCCAGCCTACCTTGCGGTGCTCTTCCACGCCTTTTGCACCTACAAAGGCGGCACGGGTGTAGAGGATAAAATCGCCTTTCAGGCGTTTGTATACATAATGAAATTCATCATGATCAAACCATACATTATATCCTGCACCGGAGATAATATATTGCTGCGTTTGCGGAATATAAGTGGCGGCGCCGGGTTTTACGTGGTTGCCTATATCCCCATGGCCTTCAAAAATGCCTAAAGGCCCGTTTTGCGCACTTGCATTAAAAGCTAAAATGGTAAAGATGACGTGGATGATCAGTTTTTTCATTTTATATATTATGGTAATAGGTGCGAAACGAATTTAGCCGTTGCTGGCTTAGGGAGGTTATTTTTCACCACATCAACACTACATCATACTCCTAAAACCACCGGTGATGGCCTTTCCCGGCCCTGTTCCCATCCTGTTAAAAATTAAATATCTTTGTAAGGATGAAATTCCTTGTTTACCTGTTCTCATTATATGTACTGCTGTTATCAGGCGTTCCCTGTGATACGGATAGCGACTGCTGTGCAGATGAGATAGCGCAAACGAGCTCCCGTACCACCGGGGACCATGAGCATCAGCCGGCCTGTCCCTGCTCTCCCTTTTTTGCCTGCGGCTCCTGCCATAGTATTATAATACCTACCCTGCAGATAAAGCTGCCCAGGCAATTACCCAGCGTTGAAGACCTTCATTTTTTTCATATAACACCTTCCCTGCCCGATTTTCCCGCTTCCATCTGGCAGCCGCCCCAGCTGGCATAGGCATTTCATAACTGCACAACCTTATTATTCATACATCCTAATACTATAATGAAAAGAATTATAGGCTTAATGCTATTGCTTTGCATGGCTAAGCTGTGCATGGCGCAAAATATATCACCCAATAAAGCAGATACCTTAACAACACCATCAGACAGCACGATAGAAGAGCTGGACGAAGTGATCATCTCCACTACCCGCAGCAGCCGTACCATACAGAACATTCCCACCCGTGTTGAATTTATAGGCGGCGAAGAGCTGGAAGAAAAAGGGAATATGAAACCGGGCGATATACGCATGATGCTCAATGAAAGCACTGGTATACAAACGCAGCAGGTATCTGCCACCTCCGCCAATTCAAGCATCCGTATCCAGGGCCTGGACGGACGTTATACGCAAATGCTCACGGATGGTTTTCCCTTGTACGGCGGGTTTGCCGGCGGACTTGGACTGCTGCAAACAGCGCCTTTGAACCTGAAGCAGGTGGAAGTGATTAAAGGCGCCTCCTCTACCTTATACGGCGGGGGCGCCATTGCCGGTTTGGTGAACCTGATCTCCAAAGTGCCAACGGAAGAAAGGGAATTGCGGTTCTTAATAAATGGTACCTCTGCCGGCGGCCTGGATCTAAGCGGCTACTATGGCCAAAAATTTGAAAAGGCCGGGTTAACTTTATTTGTGTCCCGCAACAGCAGTGAACCCTATGATCCGTCTAATACAGGTTTTACCGCTATTCCACAAACGGCGCGTTATGTATTTAATCCCAGGCTGTTTATTTATTTCAGTCCCCGCACAAAAATGAACTTTGGAGTAAATACCACCTTTGAAGACCGCACGGGCGGAGACATTCAGTATATAAAGGGAAAGGGCGACAGCACCCACCGCTATTTTGAAAAGAATAAAAGCAGCCGCTTCTCCACCCAGTTCTTACTGGAACACCAGCTCAGCGAAAAAAGCAGCCTGGCTGTAAAAAATTCCATTAACCATTTTAACAGAACCATCACCATTCCTGATTATACATTTGATGGCAGGCAATGGTCTACCTATTCGGAGATCACCTTTAACAATAAACGGGAACGGTCGGATTGGGTGGGTGGTATTAATTTATATACTGATCATTTTAAAGAGCTTCCCAAAGACAGCTTTCCGAAAAGGAACTATGATCAGCAAACCGTTGGCGGGTTTATACAAAACACTTTCAGCGCTGCGGAGTGGCTGCAAATGGAAACGGGTCTGCGGGCCGATTATATAGCAGACTATGGGCTTTTATGGCTGCCACGCATCTCTGCCCTCTTTAAAATATCGCCCCGGCTTACTTCCCGGCTGGGTGGCGGGCTTGGTTATAAAACGCCCACCATTTTTACTGAGGAAACGGAGCGCATACAGTTCCGGTCTGTACTGCCTGTTAGCCCGGATGTTAATAAGCTGGAAAGATCGTACGGTGCTAACTTTGATGTAAACTACCGGACCTCTTTATTCAATAAGCTGAGTATAAGCATAAACCAGCTTTTCTTTTATACCCGCATCAACAATCCTTTAATACTGGAAAATGCGCCCGCCGGCCTGCAGCTTAAAAACGCAGATGGCTATGTGGATACCAAAGGATGGGAAACCAATGTAAAAGCAGGTTATGGGAATTTTAAGCTGTTTATTGGCTACACCTTTACAGATGCCCGGCTGCTTGAAGGCGGCACAAAAAGAGAGAATCCCTTAACAGCACGGCACCGCCTGAATAATGTGCTGATGTATGAAATTGAAGAGAGCTGGAAGATAGGGTTGGAAGCATACTATTACAGCAAACAAACCCTGAACGACGGCGCCACCGGAAAAGCTTACTGGACCTGTGGGTTTATGGCGGAAAAGCTCTGGGAACGATTTTCTTTGTTTGTGAATTTTGAGAACTTCACTGATACACGGCAAACCCGGTTCGACAGCATTTATACCGGCACACGCAGCCACCCTGTATTCAGGGATATTTATGCACCCCTGGATGGATTTGTGGTGAATGGCGGGTTAAAATTAAAACTGTAGCATTATTATCCGGAGCCTGGCGGCATCGCTACTATCTTTTTTATGAGTAAGCCCTGCTGCCAGGCTCCTACCATTTTTTGTATATTTATAAGCGCCGCTTTACTGCTACATACTCTAATCATCATTCCACGGTTCTCTATGAAAAGCATATTTCTAGCGGGATTGCTGTTATCAGGATCCTTAGCCTTTAGCCAGCATAAGATCGGGACCCCGGATGTGGTCAGCTACAGCAAAAACACCTACAATGCCGGCACCGCCAACTGGAGCATTGCGCAGGACAGTAACGGCCTGGTATATTTTGCCAATATAGAAGGCTTGCTGAGCTTTGATGGCAGCTACTGGAAAAACTATCCCCTGCCGGATGGCTCCATGGCGCGCTGCGTGGCCATTGGCCGCGATCATAAAATATATACCGGTACACAGAACGGGTTCGGTTACTTTAGCGCTGGCAAGAATGGGCGGCTTAGCTTTACCTCCCTGGTACCATTGGTGCCTGCGGCCCAACGTAACTTTTCCGATATCTGGAACATTGTTGTGTATAAAGATGATGAAGTGCTGTTCCGCTCCCGCACCGCTATTTTCCGCCTCCATAATAATAACATCACCGTATATCCCGCTTTTTCCGGATGGCTGTACATGGGGCAGGCCAATGGGCAGCTGATAGCGCAGGATGTAAAAAAGGGGCTGCTTACCCTGGCCGGCAATACCTGGATACCACTGGTTAAAGACAACGCCTTACCACAGGGTTTTGCCATCACTGCCCTTACCCAGCTGGGGAAGGACAGCACCGTGGTAGCCACGCTTAAACATGGTTTGTACCTATTGGCACATAACCAGCTTACCCCCTTCCCATCCGCGAACATGCGCACCTTTATGAACGACCGCATTCTCAGCTGCTCCGCGGTGAATAATAACTGGCTGGCAATAGGCACACAGCTAAGCGGCTGTTATATTATTAACCGGCAGGGAGATATCATCGAACATTTTTCGCGCCGCGATGGGCTGGAGAATAATTGTGTGCTGGCCGTGCTGCTGGATAAAAACCATAACCTGTGGTTAGGGCTGGATAATGGTATTGGCTTTATGGCCTATAACAATGCTATTAAACATATTTACCCCGAAAAGCTGAACGAAGGCGCCGGTTACTCCGCCATTATTTTTAAACAGCATTTATATATCGGTACCTCTAATGGCCTGTACACCGTACCCATACCTTCTGCGCAGGACCTGAGCTTTGCTAACGGCAATTTTACGCCGGTCACCGGTACCAAAGCCCCTGCCTGGGGATTGTTCACTGTAGCAGATCACCTGCTGATGGCTAACCATGAAGGAGCTTTTGAAATACAGGATGGTACCGCATCCCCCATTAACACCAGCGCAGGTTACTGGAACTTTTTACCGCTGGCAGATACCGGCACCGTGCTGGCAGGCAACTATAACGGGCTGGATGTAATGCACTATCAACATCATTCCTTTACCTCAAAGGGCAACCTGCCCAACCTGAATGCCGGGGCCCGGTACATGGTTGTGGAAGATGCGCATACCGTATGGATGGCGCACCCCTACCGTGGTGTGTTCCGCATTACGTTACAGCCAAACGGCAAAACAGTGGTGCAAAAATTTACAGAGCAGGATGGTTTGCCGCCTTTAACCATGAATAACCTGTTTAAAATAAAAGGGCATATTGTTGTTACTACCGGGCAGGGTATTTATGCGTACAATGCCGCTACTAAACGTTTTGCACCGGATCCATATTTCCGGCAGCTGTTTGGAACAAAACCCATCCGCTACCTGAAAGAAGATGCGGACGGCAACATCTGGTTTATAACAGCCAAGAACCTGGGCGTGGCAGACTTTTCAGGTGCGCAGCCCAGGATCATTTACTTCCCGGAGCTGAATGGTAAAATGGTGAGCAACTTTGAGCATGTGTATCCCTACAATAAATACAATATACTGGCAGGGGCGGAAAAAGGCTTTTACCATATAAATTTTGAGCAGTATAAAAAAAGCAATCACCAGCTGAACATACAGCTGCGGTCCGTGAACGCCACCGGGCAAACAGACAGCCTGCTGTTTGGCGGCTACCCGGAAGCTAAGCAGCCCGCGCCCAGAATGGCCTACCACTTTAACTCCTTTCACTTTGAATACTCCTCTCCTTTTTATGTGAACCAGAACAGTGTGGAGTACAGCTATTACCTGCAGGGGTTTGATAAAAGCTGGTCGGCCTGGTCGCGGAAAACGGAGAAAGACTATACCAACCTGCCTGCAGGCACTTACACCTTTGCGGTAAAGGCCCAGAATAACCTGGGCAACTCATCTAACGTTAGCCATTACACGTTTACCATACTGCCGCCCTGGTACCGCACCACCTGGGCGTATGTGCTGTATGCGTTGCTGTTGGCGGGCAGCCTGTTCCTGGCTTATGTGTGGCTGCGCAAGCTGTTCATGCAGCAACGCAAAAAACATGAGGCCGAACAACAGCGCCTGTTATACCTGCACCAGCTGGAGCTGGAAAAATCAGAGAAAGAGATCGTAAAGCTGCGGAATGAAAAACTGGAACTGGAGCTGGAATACAAGAACTCCGAAATAGCATCAGCGGCCATGCACCTGGTGCAGAAAGGAGAATTATTAGCCACCATTAAAGATGAAATGCTGCGCCTGAAAAAGAATTTTCACGATGGAAAGGCGGTAAAGGATTTTAAAAAGATCTTCCAGACCCTGAGCGCAGAAACCCGGGTAGACCAGGACTGGGAAAATTTTGCCATCCACTTCGATAAGACCCATACGGATTTCCTGGGCGTGCTGAAAGCAAAATATCCCCAGCTGAGCCCTGCAGAGCTAAAGCTGTGCGCGTACCTGCGTATGAACCTGAGCAGTAAGGAAATAGCGCAGCTTTCCAGCATATCCGTACGGGGCGTAGAGCTGGCCCGTTACCGGTTAAGAAGAAAGCTGCAGCTGCCCACGGAAACCACCTTGTTTGATTTCCTGTTACAGTTCTCCTCCGCTAAAATGGAGCAGTAGCTGTTTTATACCAGGTTCTTTTTAATGTAAGAGATGCTTTTGGCAATACTGGCAAACGGATCACCGGGGCATTTATCCTGCTCCACAAAAAAGTATTTTAAACCGGCTGCCTGCGCATGCTGGAATATTTTCTTAAAGTTGATGGTGCCGTTGCCTACTTCGGTGAACATATGTTCCGGCGTACTATCCATGTCTTTTACATGCCATAGCGGGAAACGGCCTTTGTGCTCATTAATAAGGTTCACCGGGTCCAGGCCGGCTTTGGTAACCCAGTAAATATCCATTTCCATTTTTACCAGGTTAGCATCTGTATTCTTTAACAACAGGTCGTACGGGTATTGGCCATCCTGCTGCTGAAATTCAAAATCGTGGTTGTGGTAGCAGAACTGGATACCGGCTTTTTTACAGGCTTCGCCTGCCTTGTTAAAATGTTCCGCCAGCTGTTTGTAATGGTCCAGGTTGCCACGCTCCTCCGGCGCCAGGAAAGCGCATACCATGTATTTAATGCCTACGGCTGCCGCATCATCCACCGCTTTGCTCCATTCGTGCAGCATAGTGCCCTGCACATCAGCGCCTTTCATTTGCTGCTCACCCAAACGGTAATGGCTGCTGGGCATAATTAGCCCCTGCTGTTTTAACAGGGCGGCAAAGGCTTTGGCATCCATACCATAAAATTGCTGGGTGCCGGTGTAGGTGGCGCCTTCCAGGGAGTTGAAACCCAGCTTAGCCACCCGCTGTAAGGTGCCTGCGGGATCTTTTTGCATGGCATCGCGCACGGTGTACAGCTGCAGCCCTATGTATTTGGAGGGCACGGGAAATAACGCGGAAGGCCGCACGAGTAAGCCGGCCGAAGCTAATGTAGTAGCTTTGATAAATGATCTTCTTGAAGTCATTGGAAAGAATTTCTGCTTTTAAAACGGGTAAACGCTGATTTGCTCTATAGAGGCTGAAGATAGAAATAAAAGTTTTATAAGCAGAGAGTTGGGGGGTACATCATTACTACATCATAGGGGAATGTAAAATGTAAAATCTTAAATGAAAAATATAAAAGTTGACTTAATAGTACTGCACATAGCTGACTTTTACATTTGAAATTTAGCATTTTACATTTTACATTTTGTTACTGCTGGTATCATCCGGCACGGCTTCAAAGCCCCATCGGTTTTAGCGGGCGGTTTTTTAAATATTGCTCCCTGGGCTTTTAGCTTTCATGTTGGTGAACGGTATTTTCATAACAGCGGTGTTTAATCCTGCTGAACAGGTTTCTCCACAAAATCTTTGAGCTGGGTGCCAATGATCTGTGTCCAGCCTTTCTGGAAGCTTTCTCTTGCAAAGTCTTTGGCGGCGGGGAAGGTTTCCAGGCCTGTATGGGTGAGCTTTAAACGCGTTTTATCTCCCTCCGGGAACAGCTCCATGGTTACAAAAGATTCACCGGGGTAGCCCTCATAGCGCCAGCTGTAGGTGAGCTTTTTGCCTGCTATCACCTCTGTTACCTTACAGTGGTGTATATAGGTTTGCTCTTTACTGCCGCCGGAGAAGGTAAATTCAAATCCCGGCTCCGCTTTAAAATCGTCCAGGTCAAAATACCAGTGTTTCATTTGCTTGTTGTCGGTAATGGCTTTCCATACCCGGTCAATGGGCGCGTTAAAGGTGCGCTCCAGCATAAGTGGTTCATGTTGCATGAGTATGTGTTTTTTGTGGGTTCGCGTAACCAATTGGTTGCAATATATAAGAAACCGTTTGGTTACGCAAATTTATTTTTAGCTGGCTGTTGCAACTGCCAACCCTCTCACGCCCCCATCCGCGAACCATGGACCATGGACTGTGGACCGTGGACAATTTTCTATCTTTGCAGGATGGATTATTTCAAAAAGCTGCAGGACCTGCTGAAAATTGAACAGGAAGAAGACCGTGCCGCCTATCAACAGCTTACTGCAACCGCCTCTCTAAACGTACGCCGGGCCAATGGCCTCACCTGGTACCCCATTGCCATTAAAGATACTGAGCTGGGCCGGGGCGATTATTTAACCGTAGAAGTAGAACGCACCACCCACCAGGACCTTAGCCACCAGTTCCGCCCCGGCGTATCTGCCGTATTATTCTCCAACCACGATGCCAAAAACGATCGTGTAGAAGGTACTATTTCCTGGCAGGGCGGCAACCGCATGAAGATAGCCTTGCGTACCGATGAGCTGCCGGAATGGAGCCGCGACGGTAAGCTGGGCATTGACCTGCTTTTTGACGATAACAGCTATGATGAAATGCAGAACGCCCTGAAGCTGGCGGCCACGCTCAGCGAAAAGAACGAAGAAGGGCGTTTGATAAAAATACTCACGGGCCAGCAAAAGCCCACTTTTAATACGGAGCTGCCGGTGTTTACCACGCCTAAGCTCAATGCCTCCCAGCAGGTTGCCGTTAACAAAATACTGGCCGCCAACGACCTGGCCATTGTGCACGGCCCTCCCGGCACTGGCAAAACCACTACGCTTATACAAGCCATTAAAGCTCTTATTAAACAAGAGCATAAACAAATACTGGTAGTAGCGCCCAGCAATGCCGCGGTAGACCTGCTGAGCGAACGCCTGTTTGAGGAAGGGGTAAATGTATTACGCATTGGCAACCCCGCGCGGGTTTCGGAAAGGCTGCTGGCCCTTACGCTGGAGAACAAAATGGCGGAACACAGCAGCAACAAGGAGATCAAACGCCTGAAAAAGCAGGCCAATGAGTTCCGGGATATGGCGCATAAATACAAGCGCAACTTTGGCAAATCAGAGCGCGAGCAACGCAAAGCCCTGTTTGATGAAGCCCGCAATATTATGAAGCAGGTGGATAAAACAGAGGAATATATTATTGAAGATGTGCTTAACAAAGCGCAGGTAATTACCGCTACGCTGGTAGGCGCCAACAACTACGCCATCCGCCATCTGAAATACCATACCGTAGTGATAGATGAAGCCGGGCAGGCACTGGAACCCGCCTGCTGGATCCCCATTTTAAAAGCACAAAAGGTAATACTGGCCGGCGACCATTGCCAGCTGCCGCCTACCATTAAATCGAACGAGGCTGCCCGCAAAGGATTAAACAATACCCTGCTGGAAAAGTGCGTAACCCTGCACCCGGAAGCTGTAGTGCTGCTGGAAGAGCAGTACCGCATGCATGAGCTGATCATGGGTTACTCCTCCAACATCTTTTACCAGGATCAGCTAAAAGCGCATGCTTCTGTAGCGCAGCACTTACTGTTCACGGAAGATACGCCGCTTTCTTTTGTAGATACTGCCGGCTGCGGGTTTGATGAAAAACAGGACGGCACCAGCACTACCAACCCGGAGGAAGCTGCTTTCCTGTTCCGCCAC
>Ga0209758_1002493_pt1 | contig 18700 bp, 16 predicted proteins | sample AraplaMF_Col_mMF_FD_184258 | JGI IMG/M metagenome (GOLD analysis project Ga0209758, IMG submission 184258) | Arabidopsis root microbial communities from the University of North Carolina, USA - plate scrape MF_Col_mMF (SPAdes) (version 2) | ecosystem: Host-associated > Plants > Roots > Endosphere...
CAGACGAAGGCGGCGCTGGTCGCGGTCGCGGCGAGCTTGGCCCGTGCGGGATGCGTCGGGGCGAGAGCGTCGGCACGAGGCGCGCGCAGGATGATCGTGACGGCGTGCGGCAAGGCGCGCGCCGCGGCCAGCAGCGCATCGGCGTCCATGCCTTCGCCGACCACGACGATCTCATTGCCGCCGACCTGCAGGTCCAGCGCGTTGAGCAATGACAGGTGGGCAAAGACATTTTCCGCGGCCTGCGGCAACAGCGCCGCAAACAGCCCGTCCGCCCGGGCGCGCCAGTGGTGATCGCCGGTCAGCACCGACAGCCGCACCAGGTTTTGCGCGATCAGTCCGGTGTGGTTCGGAATCGCATCGTCGTGAGTCGAGTGGGGACGGATGATCAGGCCTTCGGCATCGTCGGCGGTCAGATAATAGCCGCCATGGTCGCCGTCGGCATAATGCGTGTCGAGCGACCGCTGCCAGGTCACGGCGACGTCCAGAAACCGGCGCTCGCCGGTCGCCTCGAACAGCGCCAGCGCCGCGCGCACCATCGCGGCATAATCGGAAGCCAGGCCGGGGAGCAGCAATTTGCCCGCGCGCCAGGAGTGGCCGAGCCGGTCGCCGTCGGACATCGAGCGGGCGACGAAATCGAAGGCGCCCCGCGCCAGATCCAGCCAGCCCGGTTCCGCAAAGGCCATGGCGGCATGGACCAGGGCGGCAATCGTCAGCCCGTTCCAGTCCGCCAGCACCTTGTCGTCCAGTCCGGGCCGGATCCGCCGGTCCCGGACTTGCTGCAGCAGGGACCGCAGCATGGCCAACCGCTCGCTTTGGGTGGGGATATCGGGCAAGCCGTTGAGGCGGTTGAGGATATTGTGGCCTTCAAAATTTCCCGCAGCGGACACGTCGTATTCTGCAGCAAAAAATGCTGCGGAATCGCCTGCAGCATGGGGTGCAACATCGGCCGCACCGAGGGCCTGCCGTACCTCGTCGAGCGACCAGACGTAATACTTGCCTTCCTCGCCTTCCGAGTCGGCATCCAGCGATGACGCGAAGCCGCCCTCCGCCGTCAGCATCTCCCGCCTCAGCCAGCCGACGGTCTCGGCCGCGCGCGCCCGGTACAGCGGGTTTGGGCTGCGGGAAAAGTCCAGCGCCAGCAGGTCGAGGATCTGCGCGTTGTCGTAGAGCATCTTCTCGAAATGCGGCACCAGCCAGCGCTCGTCGGTCGAATAGCGCGCATAGCCGCCGCCGAGATGATCGTAGATGCCGCCCTGGCTCATCCTGGTGAGCGCGAGCGCGACGGTTGCGAAGAATTCCGCGTTGGAAGCGCGCGCGCCGGCGCGCCAGAGAAATTCGAGCATCGCGCATTGCGGGAATTTCGGCGCGCCGCGCAGTCCGCCGTTGACCGGATCGGTGGCGCGCGCGATCGAGGCCGCGGCTTCGTCGAGTTCGGCAACCCCTAGATTTGCAGGATTTTCGTGACGCGCGCGATGCGCCAGCCGCGCCACCAGCGCCTGGCGATTCTGCGCGATCTTGTCGGGCTGGTCGCGAAAGATCCGCGCCACTTCGCGCAGCACGTCGGTGAATGAAGGCCGGCCATATTGCGACGTCTTCGGAAAATAAGTGCCGCCCCAGAACGGCGAACCGTCCGGCGCCAGGAACATGGTGAGTGGCCAGCCGCCTTGCTCGCCGAGGTGATGCAGCGCGCTCATGTAGATCTGGTCGATGTCCGGCCGCTCCTCGCGGTCGACCTTGATGTTGACGAACAGGTCGTTCATGACCGCCGCCGTCGCTGCGTCCTCGAAGCTCTCATGGGCCATGACATGGCACCAGTGGCAGGCGGCGTAACCGACCGAGAGCAGGATTGGCCGGTTGGTTTGTTGGGCCTCGGCCAGGGCGGCGGGACCCCAGGGCCACCAGTCGACCGGGTTGTGCCGGTGTTGCAGCAGATATGGGCTGGTTTCGCCGGCAAGGCGGTTTGTGTGCAGTGCAGCATTGGACATGGTGCAGCCCTTTGAGCATTATGCTGCGGCGCAGCATGACGATCGGTCATGGCAAGCCAATCGCGGCCGGGGATTTTCGTTGCGTCGAGAGGACCTCCCCGACAAATAGGCGATGCATCCGCGCGAGCAAACCATCTTCGCCCTGTCTTCGGGTCGGCCGCCGACGGCGATCGCGATCGTACGGGTATCGGGACCGCTGGCCGGGCCGGCGCTGGAGTCGCTGGTGGGTCGGACCCCTGCGGCACGGCAGGCGACCCGGGCGCTGCTCCGCGATGCCGGCCGGCAGCCGATCGATGACGCGGTCGTGCTGTGGTTTCCGGCACCGGCAAGCGCGACCGGCGAGGACGTCGCCGAATTTCATGTCCACGGCGGACGCGCGGTGCTGGCGTCGCTGTTCGCGGCGCTCTCGGCACTCGATGCGGATCTGCGTCCGGCCGAGGCCGGTGAATTCACCCGGCGCGCATTCGAGAACGGCAAGCTCGATCTCACCGAGGCGGAGGGCCTCGACGATCTGATCCACGCCGACACCGACCGGCAGCGCCGGCAGGCGCTGCGGCAACTGAAGGGGCTGCTCGGCGACAGGGCGCGGGACTGGCGCGCGCAGATCATCGAAGCTTCGGCGCTGATCGAAGCCGGCATCGACTTTTCCGACGAGGGCGACGTGCCGGCGGAGCTGATCGCGCCGGCGCTGGCGAAAGTTGCGCGGCTCGCCGACGAAATTGAAGATGTGCTTGCGGCGCAGGGCCGAAGCGAACGGTTGCGCGATGGGCTGGTGGTGGCGATCGCAGGTCCGCCGAATGTCGGCAAGTCGACGCTGATCAACGCGCTGGCGCGGCGCGACGTCGCCATCGTGTCGCCGCATGCCGGCACGACGCGCGACGTCATCGAGGTGCAGCTCGATCTCGATGGTTATCCGGTGACGGTGATCGATACGGCGGGGATTCGCGAGACCGACGATCCGGTGGAGCAGGAAGGCGTGCGGCGCGCGCGTACCCGGGCCGCCGACGCCGATCTGGTGTTGTGGCTCGACGACGGGTCGCACGGCGATGCGTCGGCGCCGTCGGATGTCGCGAACGCGGCGCCGGTCTGGATCGTGCGCAACAAGATTGATCTCGCCGGCCAGGAGGAAGGTGGCGGCCCGGGCCTGGCGATTTCAGCGTTGCGCGGTGGCGGGCTCGCGGATTTGACGGCGAGCCTCGTTGCATTCGCCCGGGAATTTTTTGGCACCGGCGATCAAGCGGTGGTCGGGCGGGTGCGGCACCGGATGCTGCTGGCCCAGACCGTGGCGTCGCTGCGGCGTTGCGCCGAAGTGGTCGAGCAGGGGGAGGAGCTTGCGGCGGAGGAGTTGCGAATTGCAGCTCATTCTTTGGGGCGGCTGCTTGGACGCGTCGACGTCGAGGATATTCTCGATGTCATCTTCCGGGAATTTTGTGTAGGCAAGTAATAGTTCTTGGTTCATTTCTTAACTGCTGTTTCACGTGAAACGTAGCCACAAGAACCGCCTGTGTTTCACGTGAAACAGCTCGGGTCGCTGATTCGCTTTCCGCTTTGAGCACGTGCGAACCTGGGATAGAAGGCGCGCCATGCGCACATTCGACGTCATCGTCATCGGAGGCGGCCACGCCGGTTGCGAGGCGGCGACGGCGGCTGCCCGCATGGGCGCGGCCACGGTCCTGGTGACGCACCAGTTCTCGACGGTCGGCGCGATGTCGTGCAACCCGGCGATCGGTGGCCTGGGGAAGGGCCACCTGGTCCGTGAGATCGACGCCCTCGACGGCCTGATGGGCCGCGCTGCCGACGCCGCCGGAATCCAGTTCCGGCTGCTCAACCGCCGCAAGGGTCCGGCGGTCCGCGGTCCGCGGGCACAGGCCGACCGCAAGCTTTACGCCGCCGCGATCCAGGCCGCGATCCGCGACACCGCCAACCTCAGCGTCATCGAAGGCGAGGCCGACGAGCTGTTGCTGACCGACGGTCGGGTCACCGGCGTCCGGATGGCCAACGGCCGGGAGATTAGCGCAGGCGCGGTGGTGGTGACGACAGGCACTTTTTTGCGCGGCCTGATTCATCTCGGCGAGAAGAACTGGCCGGCCGGCCGGGTCGGGGAGGCGCCGGCGCTCGGTCTGTCCAGGTCATTCGAGCGGGCAGGGTTCACCCTGGGCCGGTTGAAGACCGGCACCCCGCCGCGACTCGACGGCACCACCATCGACTGGTCGGCGGTGGAGATGCAGCCCGGCGACGATCCGCCCGAGCCGTTTTCGGTGATGACCGACCGGATCACCACGCCGCAGATCCAGTGCGGCATCACCCGCACCATGCCGGCCACGCATGAGGTGATCCGCGCCAATGTGCATCGCTCGCCGATGTATTCCGGCCAGATCAAGAGCAGCGGTCCGCGTTACTGCCCCTCCATCGAGGACAAGATCGTCCGCTTCGGCGATCGCGACGGCCACCAGATCTTTCTCGAGCCGGAAGGCCTCGACGATAGCACGGTCTACCCCAACGGCATCTCCACGTCGTTGCCGGAAGAGGTCCAGCAGGCCATCCTGGCGTCCATTCCCGGTCTCGAGCGGGTCCGGATGGTCCGTCCCGGCTATGCCATCGAGTACGATCACGTCGATCCTCGCGAACTCGATCCCACTTTGCAGACCAAGCGGCTGCCCGGGTTGTTTCTGGCCGGGCAGATCAATGGCACAACGGGCTATGAAGAGGCCGCCGCGCAGGGGCTGGTTGCGGGCCTGAATGCGGCGCTGGCTGCCAGTGGCGCCGAACCGATCGTTTTCGACCGCGCCGACGGCTATCTCGGGGTCATGATCGACGACCTGGTGACCCGCGGCATTACCGAGCCGTACCGGATGTTCACGTCGCGGGCCGAATACCGGTTGACGCTGCGGGCCGACAACGCTGATCAGCGGCTGACAGACAAGGGTCTGGCGCTCGGATGTGTCACGGAGGCCCGCGCCATCCGCCACCGCAATAAGATGTCAGCGCTCGCGGCGGCCAAGGCCCTGGCCAAATCCCTGTCGATCACGCCCAATGAAGCCGCCCGCCACGGTCTTGCGCTCAAGCATGACGGCCATCGCCGCTCGGCCTTCGAGCTTCTGGCCTATCCGGAGATCGGATGGAGCGAAGTCGGCCGGCTCTGGCCGGAGCTCGGGTCCATCGATCCCGCCATCGCCGTCCATCTGGAGATCGACGCCAAATACGACGTCTATCTCAAGCGCCAGGTTGCGGATGTCGATGGTTTCCGGCGTGATGAAGGCCTGATCCTGACCGATGTCGACTACAGCCTGGTGCCGGGGCTCTCCAACGAGGCCCGTGCCAAGCTGGAGAAGGCGCGCCCGCGCACGGTCGGGCAGGCGGGGCGGATGGATGGCATTACGCCAGCGGCACTCGGCATTCTGGCGGCCTATTTGCGCCGCGAAGCGCGGCGGAAGCCCGCAGAAGCCGTTGGCTAGGCGTTTCACGTGAAACGACGCCGCCGAATTGCCTGGGCTGCTTTCTTTCTGATCTTGTCGACCGGACCCAAGGCTGCGGATGGCACGCGCGTGCCAGACGCGCAGAGCTGGCCAATGACCGTAGAGGGGCCGTTGAAGATATCCTTGCCCGCCTCACCCCTGCTGATCGATCCGTCATCAGAGCCATGCGCAAGGAGGAGCTAATCTCGCTGCACTTCACGTTGGGGCTGGATATCCGAAACCGGGATGGCCTGTGGAGCGGTAACGAAAGCTTAGTGTTGTCGGCTTGTGGGACGCCGTGCCATCCCGACGACGCATCCATGAGGATTATCGAAGCGTTGTGGCGTCAGCTCAATTAGCCAAGCTCGTTTCACGTGAAACGGACCCAACGGAGGCCGGGATGAAGCGGGATGGGTCGCGAATACGCGCTCGACAGCAGCGCGTAATTCGAGGCTCACACGCACGATAGAGCCCGTCCTACTTTTGAACAGATCCCGGATTGCGCTTCGCTCCATCCGGGCTACGGGGTATGAATGTGCGGCCCCGCTCCCCATCTGCACAGAACCGCCATGGCCCAACGTTCGCACCCATCGGCCGCGCCTTCACCTCAGCTCGCCGCCGACAAGGCCGCGGCGCTCGCGCTGACGCCCGTTTCACATGAAACAACGGCCCGCCTCGACCGCTATGTCGAGCTGCTGCTGCAGTGGCAGGCCAAGACCAATCTCGTCGCGCCATCGACGCTGCCGCAGCTGTGGACCCGCCACATCGCCGACTCGCTGCAGCTCCTGGCGCTTGCGCCGTCGGCCACGGCGTGGGTCGACTTCGGCAGTGGTGGCGGATTTCCGGGCGTGGTGCTGGCCTGCGCAATGGCGGAACGATCCGGCGGCATCGTCCATCTGATCGAGCGCAACGCCAAGAAGGCGGCGTTCCTTCGCGAGGCGTTGCGAGTGACCGGCGCCCCCGGCCGAGTTATCCTCGCCGACATCGGGGATAGTGTGGATAGTTTTTCACAGCACGTGGATTGCGTCACCGCCCGGGCGCTGGCTCCGCTACACCAGCTCATCGGTTTCGCGGAGCCGCTGGTGAAGCAGGGGGCAAAAGCCATGTTTCTCAAGGGCCAAGATGTAGAAGCGGAATTGACCGAAGCTACTAAATATTGGAAGATTGAACCTCAACTGCATCCCAGCCGCACTGGCGGACATGGCTGGGTTGTCGAACTCGATCGGATCGAGCGGCAAACCTCCTCCGCAGCGTAACCGGTGGCCACCCCAATGACCGTAATTGATCAGATATATCAAGAAGATAGCAAAGTCGCGGGGCATCCGCGGATTCTCGCTCTGGCCAACCAGAAGGGCGGGGTGGGCAAGACCACCACCGCGATCAATCTCGGCACGGCGCTCGCTGCGATCGGCGAGCGGGTGCTGATCGTCGATCTCGATCCGCAGGGCAATGCCTCCACCGGCCTCGGCATCGATCGGCGCAATCGCAACGAATCGACCTACGACGTGCTGATCGGCGAGGTGTCGCTGCGCGCCGCCGTGGTGCCGACCGCGGTGCCGCGGCTGCACATCGCGCCGTCGACCATGGATCTGAGCGGCCTCGAGCTCGAACTCGGCGCCACCCGCGACCGCGCGTTCCGGTTGCGCGACGCCATCGCCGCGCTCAACACCGACGCCCTGCCGGACGCCGACTACACCTACGTGCTGATCGATTGCCCGCCGTCGCTCAACCTTCTGACCGTCAACGCGATGGCGGCGTCCGACGCCATCCTGGTGCCGCTGCAGTGCGAGTTCTTCGCCCTCGAAGGTCTGTCGCAATTGCTGCAGACCGTGGAGCAGGTGCGCTCGACGCTCAATCCGAACCTGTCGATCCACGGCATCGTGCTGACCATGTTCGACTCGCGCAACAATTTGTCGAACCAGGTGGTGGCCGACGTGCGCCAGTTCATGGGCAAGAAGGTCTACGACACCATGATCCCGCGCAACGTGCGGATTTCCGAGGCGCCGTCCTACGGCAAGCCGGTCCTGGTCTACGATCTCAAATGCGTCGGCAGCGAAGCCTATCTGAAGCTCGCGACCGAAGTGATCCAGCGCGAGCGCGAGCTGCGCACCACGCATTAATATTGTAGCGCTGCCCCGGGGCAGGTCGGATCAATTCGTAACGTAACCACAAAAATTCAGGCGTCTAATTCCGGAGTGAGAAGCGTGAGTCCAAGGGAGCTGGCGATGGCCGACGAAGCGCGTTCGCGACTGGGTCGCGGTCTTGCAAGTCTGATCGGAGATGTCGGCGGCGAGGCCGCGCATGTCGAGCGGCCGCGCGCGCAGCGCAAGGTGCCGATCGAATTTCTGAAAGCCAATCCGCGCAATCCGCGCCGCGCCTTTTCCGATGCCGAGCTCGGCGAACTCGCCGCCTCGATCAAGCAGCACGGCGTGATCCAGCCGATCGTGGTACGCCCGGTGCGCGGCGCCGCGGACCGCTACGAGATCATCGCCGGCGAGCGCCGCTGGCGCGCCTCGCAGATCGCCGGCCTGCACGAAGTGCCGATCGTGCCGGTCGATGTCAGCGACAGCGACGCGCTGGAAATCGCCATCATCGAAAACGTCCAGCGCGAGGATCTCAACGCGATGGAAGAGGCACAGGGCTATCACGCGCTGGCCGAAGACTTCAAACGCAGCCAGGAAGAGATCGCCAAGATCGTCGGCAAGAGCCGCAGCCACGTCGCCAACATGATGCGGCTGACCAAGTTGCCCGACGAGGTGCAGGCCCTGATCGCAGCGGGCGATCTGTCGGCCGGCCACGCCCGCGCGCTGATCGGCGTGCCCGATCCGGCGGCGGCGGCCCGGCGCATCGTCGCCGAGGGTCTCAACGTGCGCCAGGCCGAGGCGCTGGCCCACGAGGAAGGCGTGCCGGAACGCAAGCCGCAAAAGCCCCGCGGCGGCAAGACCAAGGATCCAGACACCGTCGCCCTGGAAAAACGCCTCAGCGACGCGCTCGGCCTGAAGGTGATCGTCGACCACCGCGATCCCGGCGGCGTCGTCCAGATCCGCTACCGCGAACTCGACCAGCTCGACGGCATCGTGCGCAAGCTGGGCGCGGAAGCCTGAGGCAAACCGCACAACCATGTCATGGCGGGGATTCTCATCCCCGCCGCCGGGCGTTCACCGCGATCGACAGCAACACCCGCTGTCCGATGACGGCGGCAAGCGTGGATTGCTTGCGCATGTCCAGCGCCGCGACTGCGAGCTGGTCGATGATCGATACCAGCCGGGGCGGGGAAAAATTCCGCAGCGCCGTTTCGACGACGCCCTTGCGCGAAAAGTGCAGCCGCGGGAATCCGCTCTCGACCACCGCCGATGGCGCGGCGCCGTCCTGCACGGCGAGGCTCGCCTTGTGCAGCAGTGCCGCCTGGCGCTGCGCGGCTGAAATGATGACACCCGGATAGGTGCCGGCGGTCATCGCCTTGGTGAATTCGCTTTCGACCAGCGCCGCATTTCCGGCGAAGGCGCCGTCGACGATCGGATCGAGTTTCAGTTCGGATGCGTCGGCGACCACGGCCATGACATCGTCGAGCGTCACCTCGCGCCCGCCGTGGGCGTACAGCACGAGCTTGCGCAGTTCGTTGCGCGAGGCCTGGCGATCGCCGCCGAGCAGCGCCATCAGCGATGCCCGCGCATCCGATGCGATGCGCAGATCCGACGCGCGCAATTCGTCGTCGATCAGCTTTGCCAGGTCGCGTTCGCCATCGGGATAGCAGCCGATCGCCACCGCGGTCTTGGCGCGTTCGCAGGCCTTGCGCAGCGGCGATTCCGGCCGCAGCTCGCCGGCCTCGATGACGATGCGGCAATCCTTCAGCGGCGAATCGGCCAGGGTGTCGACGCCGGACGCAAAATTCTTGCCGCCGGCGCGCACCCGGATCGCCCGCCGGCCGCCGAACAGCGGCACCGTCATGGCCTCTTCGACCAGGCGCGAGGGCTCGGCGGCGAGCTCGTCGCCGTCCATCCGCACCAGCGAAAACGGATCGGTGGGATCATCGACCGCCGACGCCATCAGCGCATCGGCGCGTTCGCGCACCAGGCCGGCGTCGGGGCCGTAGAGCAGGATGATCGGACGCCCCGGGTCGGGCCGGGCGAGAAAGCTATCGACCTCTTTGCCGCGAAGCGCGACCACGCTGGTGCGTCAGGTGCCGGCGTAGAAGAACGACGCCAGCCGGGTCTGGATATTGTCGGCGATTTCGCCGGCGGCGCGGTTCTCGGCATCACGGTAGGCGCGGGCGCGGGCGAAGCGCTGGAACTGGCCGGGCATGTCGTAGGTGACCCGCGCGAAGGTGGTCCCGGTCATCACCGGCTTGTCGGTGGCGATCTCGGTCAGCTTGTACTGGGCATCGATGCCGTAGCTTTCACTGGACGGCAGCGCGGTGGTCGGATCGAGGATCAGCGATCCGCGGCTGGTCTGGATCCGGATCTCGAGCCGATGGGTCGGCGCCATGCCGGTGGCGCTGCCATACAGCTTGAACGCCAGCACATTGCGGATTTCGACGCCGATCCGGGCTTCGCGCGAGGCATTGGGATATTTCAGCGGCGTCAGCTCGACGCCCTGCAGTCTTTCGCGCAGCGCCGGGCTGCCGTCGGAACGCTCGGCATACATCGGCTGGAAGCAGCCAGCGGTCAGGGCCGCCAGCCCAGCCACGATCACCAGCCGCACGAGGATGCGGAATTTAGCCGACGACATTCACGATCCTCTGCGGAACCACGATCACCTTGCGGACGGGCTTGCCGTCCAGGGCGAGTTTTACCGCATCGAGCGCCAAAACGGCAGCCTCAATTTCCGGATTTTGCGCGGCTCTCGACACCGTCACTTCGCCCCGTTTCTTGCCGTTGACCTGCACCGGCAGGGTCATGGTGTCTTCAACCAGCAGATCGCGCTCGATTTGCGGCCAATTGGCCTCCGAAACCAGGCCTTTTTGGCCCAATACCACCCAGCACTCCTCGGCCAGATGCGGCATCATCGGAGAAATCAGTTGAACAAGGGTGACCGCGGCCTCGCCGATCGCCCAAGAGAGATCTGGGGCCGGCGTTCCACCTTTCGCCAACACGTCGGCCAGTCCGTTGGAGAATTCCCGGATATGGGCCAGGCAGACGTTGAAATGCAGCTTTTCGATACCGCTCGACACCTTGTCCAGCGCGCCATGGGCCGCCTTGCGCAGCGCCAGCGCCTCATCGCCGAATGTGGCCGGCCGCTGCGCCGGCGCCGCCTTGGCGATCTCGGTCGATTCGTTGACCAGCCGCCACACCCGCTGCACGAAGCGCGAGGCACCCTGTACGCGCTCGTCGCTCCAGATCACGTCGCGGTCTGGCGGCGAATCCGACAGCATGAACCAGCGCGCGGTGTCGGCGCCGTAGCTGGCAATGATGTCGTCGGGGTCAACGGTATTGCGCTTCGACTTCGACATCTTCTCGATCGGGCCGATCTCGACCGGCGCGCCGCCATCGAGCAGCGTGGCCCGGCGACTGTCACCGTCGGGCACGATCCTGACCTCCTCGGGAGACGCAAAAGTACCGTCGGCCTTCCTGTAGGTCTCGTGCACCACCATGCCCTGGGTGAACATGCCGGCGAACGGCTCGTCCAGCCCGATGTGCCCGGTCGCCTTCATGGCGCGGGTGAAGAAGCGGCTGTACAAAAGATGCAGGATCGCGTGCTCGACGCCGCCGATATACTGGTCGACCGGCATCATGCGATCGGCGACCGCGCGCGTGGTCGGGGCCGTGTCGTTCCACGGATCAGTGAAGCGGGCAAAATACCAGGATGAATCGACGAAGGTGTCCATGGTGTCGGTTTCACGTTGTGCCTTGCCGCCGCATTGCGGGCAGGCGACGTGCTTCCAGGTCGGGTGATGATCGAGCGCGTTGCCGGGCTTGTCGAAGGAGACATCCTCCGGCAGCACCACCGGCAGGTCCTTTGCCGGCACCGGCACCACGCCGCACACCTCGCAATGGATCATCGGGATCGGGCAGCCCCAGTAGCGCTGCCGTGAAATGCCCCAGTCGCGCAGCCGGAAATTCACCTTGCGTTCGCCAACCGGCATGTTGCCGAGTGGCGCGGCCTCAAGGCGTTTGGCGACCTCTTCCTTGGCCTGTGCGATGGTCATGCCGTCGAGGAAGCGCGAATTGATCAGGCGCCCATCGCCGTCATAGGCGGTATCGGTGATGACGAAGGTTTTTGCATCGACGTCGGGCGGGCAGACCACCGGCGTATTGCCGAGGCCGTATTTGTTGACGAAGTCGAGGTCTCGCTGGTCGTGCGCCGGGCAGCCGAAAATGGCGCCGGTGCCGTAATCCATCAGCACGAAATTGGCGACATAGACCGGCAGCGTCCACGACGGATCGAACGGATGCACCGCCCTGATGCCGGTGTCGAAGCCGAGCTTTTCAGCAGTGTCGATCACCGCCTGGGCGGTGCCGTGGCGCTTGGCCTCGGCGATGAACTCGGCGAGCTTTGGATTCTTAGCGGCCGCCGCGGTGGCCAGCGGATGGTCGGCGGCGATCGCCATGAACTTGGCGCCGAACAGCGTGTCGGCCCGTGTCGTGAAGATCTTCAACTCGGTCTCGCCGGCCGGCGCGGTCGAAGCATCGAGCACGAACCGCACCAGCATGCCTTCGGAGCGGCCGATCCAGTTGCGCTGCATCAGCCGCACCTTGTCGGGCCAGCGGTCGAGACCATCCAGCGCGTCGAGCAGTTCCTGCGAGTACTTCGTGATCTTGAAGACCCACTGGTTCATCTCACGCAGTTCGACCACCGCGCCGGAACGCCAGCCGCGGCCGTCGATCACCTGCTCGTTGGCGAGCACGGTCATGTCGACCGGGTCCCAGTTGATCTTGCGCTGCTCGCGCTCCACCAGGCCGGCCTGCAGGAAATCGAGAAACATCTTCTGCTGATGCTTGTAGTAACTCGGATCGCAGGTGGCGAATTCCCGCGCCCAGTCGAGCGACAGCCCGATCGACCGCAACTGCTTCTTCATCGCGGCGATGTTGTCGTAGGTCCAGGCCTTCGGCGCCACCTTGCGCTCGATCGCGGCGTTCTCGGCCGGCAGGCCGAAGGCGTCCCAGCCCATCGGATGCAGCACGTTGAAACCCTTGGCCCGCATGAAGCGCGCCAGCACGTCGCCGAGGGTGTAGTTGCGGACATGGCCGATATGGATGCGCCCGGAGGGGTAGGGGAACATCTCCAGCACGTAGTATTTCGGCCGCTTGTCGTCGTTGCGGGAGGTGAAAATCCCCTGTTGGTCCCAGACCTTCTGCCAGCGCGGTTCGGCGTCTCGGGCGTTGTAGCGTTCGTTGGTCATGGGCAATTTCGGGGATCGGCCGGCCGGTTCAAGCGCATTCTGGAGACCAAAGGGAGCGCGAATGAGGTCGCAAACCGGTGCTTGCTCAGCGAAATCCGCGCCTATAAGGCCGGGGACTAGGCCACAAAAGCCCCCAATGGGTCAACGGTTTAAGCGCGACAACGGCAGGCGGCCGAATGGCGGCAGGTCCGGGAAGAAGCCGGCCTAACCGCCAGCCAGAGCGGCCTTTCCCTTAAACTCAGCTCGCCAGCGACAGCCCGCCGCCGGCGACCTTGACCAGGCCGTGCTCGACCACGGCGTTGCGGCCGCGGTGCTTGGCGGCGTAGAGCGCGGCATCAGCGGCCTCGATCAGGTCTGTAGCCGGCTGATTCTCGGTGGGCGTGGCGCAGGCGACCCCGATGCTGACGGTGATCTGCTGATGCGGGCTGGTGGCATGCGGCATGGCGAGGTCGGTGACCGCGGCGCGCACCATTTCGCCGACCCGCAGCGCCATCGCGGCGTTCAGGTCCGGCAGCAGCAGGCAGAATTCCTCGCCGCCATAGCGGGCGGCGAAACCCATCGTATCGTGGGCAATGCCGCTCAGTATTTCGCCGAGTCGTGCCAGACAGCTATCGCCCTCTGGATGGCCATAGGTATCGTTGAACAGCTTGAAATGATCGACGTCGATCATCAGCAGCGCCAGTTCGTGCCCGCTCTGCCGCGCCTTCAGCCATTCGAAATCGAGCCGGGATTGGAAGCCACGCCGGTTCGCCAGACCCGACAACATGTCGAGCGACGCGATTACCGTGAGGCGATCATTGGTGGCGATCAATTCGCGCTCGCGTTCGGCGAGCTTTGCCGCCATGGCATTGAAGGCTCTGGCCAGGGGCACGAATTCCGCAGGCAGGCCGCTGCGTGTGGCGCGCGCCGACCAGTCGCCGCGGCCAAATCGCTGGGCCGCCGCCGCCATCATGGTAATTGGCTGGACGATGATGCGCTCGGCGGCGACCAGGGCGCCGAGCAGTACGAATAGGCACACAAATGCCAATTGCAGATAGGCGGTGCGGATGTCGCGATTGGTCGCAGACGCGATCTTGCTCTCGTCGACGCTGATGACGAGCCGCGATCCGGTGCTGCCGACCCGGGCGAACGAGACCGCATGGCGGGTACCGTCGGGAGCGGTGACCGAGACCGATCCGGTGTTGCCGTCGGCTTTGGCTTCCTTGGCTGCGATGGCCGACCACAGCGCGCGGTTTTCCATTGGCCCGCCGATCATGCTGGCCTGATCCGATGACGTTGCGAGCACTGTGCCCTCGCTGTCGATCAGAACCGCGGATATGCCGGGCCGGCCGCCGAGCCCGGCCATGATCTGCGACATCCAGTCGAGGTTGATCGCGCCGACCATCACCGCATCGTCACCGCCATCAACCGCCGAAACCGGATAGGCGGCGACGATGATCGGCTGCCTCGAGGCCCGGCTGAACAGATAGTCGCTCACGACGAAAGCACGACTCTGGCGCGCATCCTTGAAATACGAGCGGTCGCTAAGATCGAGACCGACAAAATCGGGTTTGGTCGAGCACTGGATCCTGCCGTCGCTGCCGACTACCGACAGGGTTCTGATCCATGGCAGGTTGGAGATCTGCAGGCTGGCGCGCATGATATCGCAGCCGCGGCCGAGCTTGGCCGCCGATGCATGGATATAGGCTGCGGATTTCAAGACGGCCTGAACCGAGGCGATGACCTCGCGCTGCGCATCGGCGCTGTGCTGCGCAAGCTGCGAAAATTCGCTCAGCGTCGTGGCGACCTGTTTGGCCCGGGTGGTCTCGAGCGAGCGGATCCGGTCCAGCATCAGCGGCGCAACCAGCATCAGCGCCAGCAGAACCAGGCGCGCGCGAATGCCGAGAAGCGCCTTCAGCTTCACTTTCTTGCGGTTGACACTGATGCGTGACATCGTTCGCCCCTGCCCCGCAAATATACTAGGGAGAAGGGGTTCAAGAAGCCTTTCCCGGAATGGCTAAAATTCAACGCATCCTGAAAGTTAATGCCGTGGCGCCGTCCCCTGATTTAATGCCCGATTCACCAAGCGGGCTCGCGGCGGTTGAGGCCGACATCGTCCGCGCCTGCCGGGAGGCGCGCCGCGAACGCAGCTCGGTGACGCTGATCGCTGTGACCAAGACCTTTGACGCCGATGCCATCACGCCGGTCATCGCGGCGGGTCAGCGGGCGTTTGGCGAAAATCGCGTGCAGGAGGCCAAGGCCAAGTGGCCGGCGCTGGTGTCGGCGCATCCGGGGATCGCGCTGCATCTGATCGGACCGTTGCAGTCCAACAAGACCAAGGACGCCGTGGCATTGTTCGATGCAATCCATTCGGTGGATCGTCCGAGCATTTGCGAAGCCCTGGCCAAGGAGACGGCGCTGCAGGAGCGGTCGCCCCAGCTGTTCGTCCAGCTCAACACCGGTGAGGAGCCGCAAAAGGCCGGAATCGCGCCGGCCGAGGCCGACGGATTCCTCGCCCGCTGCCGCGACCACTATGGCCTGCGGATTTCCGGATTGATGTGCATCCCGCCGGTGGACGAGGCGCCGGCGCCGCACTTCGCGCTGACCGCCAAGATCGCCGCCCGCAACGGACTGAAGGGATTGTCGATGGGCATGAGCGCCGACTTCGCCGTCGCCATCCAGTTCGGCGCCACCCATGTGCGGGTCGGATCGGCGATTTTCGGCAAGCGGTGAAGGCTGGTTGGCGGCTGGCCCGGCTGCGGCCGTCGCGTCGTCATTTGGCCCGGCTGATCACGCAAGCTTGTCTGATAAGTGATTGAAAAGGTGATGCTTCCCGTGCGAATGGAGTGGCCCCGCCCGGCGCTTCCGGCGCCATAAGCTTATTTGGCCGCATCAGAGCAGGTTCTGCGCTAGACTTCGGCTGGAGTTGTGAATCGGTAACAGCGCCCTATCTCAAACGAAGTATCTCAGACGAAGTACCCGGTAAAAGGCGCTCTCGCCTGCCCCGCTGTCCCAAAGGATGACCGTTATGGCCAACGCTCGCAAGATCCTCATCGTGGATGACGATACCGATCTGCGCGACGCCCTGGTGGAGCAACTGTCGCTCCACGAGGAATTTGAAGCCTCGGCCGTCGACACCGGCGCCAAAGGCGCTTCGGCCGCCAAGGCCAATTCCCCCGATCTGGTGCTGATGGATGTCGGCCTTCCCGATACCGATGGCCGCGAAGTCGTGCGCAGCCTGCGCAAGGGTGGCTTCAAGGCACCGATCATCATGCTGACCGGCCACGACACCGATTCGGACACCATTCTCGGCCTGGAATCCGGCGCCAATGACTATGTCGCCAAGCCGTTCCGCTTCGCCGTGCTGCTGGCGCGGATCCGCGCCCAGCTGCGTCAGCATGAGGCCAGCGAGGACGCGGTGTTCACCGTGGGCCCGTACAGCTTCCGGCCGGGCTCGAAAATGCTGACTGGGGCCAATTCCAGGAAAGTGCGGCTGACCGAGAAAGAAACCGCGATCCTGCGCTTCCTGTACCGGGCCGGCCAGCTGCCTGTCTCCCGCGAAACGCTGCTCCAGGAGGTCTGGGGCTACAACTCAGGCGTGACCACCCATACCCTGGAAACCCACATCTATCGGTTGCGCCAGAAGATCGAGAAGGACGCCGCCAATCCGGAGATTCTGGTAACGGAAGCCGGTGGCTACAAGCTGGTGCCGTGATACGATTCGTTTAAGCGATTCGTACGGAAAGCCGCGACCGGCCAAGGAATTGGCGGGTTCGGCGCGTCCCGATCACCCGGTCCAGTATGTCGATCGAAGATGATGTTGCCCTGCTCGAGCGCGTCCCGACATTGCGCCTGTTGGGCAACGCCGCCTTGCGCGTGCTGGCGATCGGCTCGGAGCAGCGCGAGTTCGACCGCGGCGACGTGCTGTTCAGTCTCGGAGATGAGGCCGACGCCGGCTTCGTGGTTCAGCGCGGGGCCTTCCGGGTCAGCCTCGAGGACGGCAGCGGCACGGAAATCGTCGCCGGTCCAGGCACGCTGATCGGCGAATTGGCGCTAGTGGTGGCGATGGAGCGGCCGTCGACGGCGCTGTCGATCGACTATTCCACCGTGATCCGGATTCCACGCAGCCTGTTTCAGCGTGTGCTGGACAGCGATCCGGCGGCGGCACGCCGGCTGCGCGATGAGCTGGCAACCCGCGCCAGCCAGATCGCCAGCGATATCCTGATGGTCGGCGCCAAGCTCACCACGTAACTCAAAGGTCCAGCACGGCCGTCACCGGCACATGGTCGGACGGACGCTCCCATCCGCGCGCGTCTTTGGTGATCCGAAAGTCGCGCACCGTCTCCCTGAGCGCGGGCGAAACCCAGATGTGGTCGAGCCGCCGGCCGCGATCTGCCAGCGTCCAGTCCGCGGCGCGATAGCTCCACCAAGTGTAGACTTTTTCCGACAGCGGGATGCGCTCGCGGGCGACGTCGATCCATCCGCCCTGCGTTTGCACGCCGAGCAGCTTCTCGCATTCGATCGGGGTGTGCGACACCACCTTGAGCAATTGCTTGTGCGACCAGACATCGTTTTCGTGCGGCGCCACGTTGAGGTCGCCGACCAGGATATGGCGCTCATTGCCGCGAGGATGCAGCGGTTCGCAGGCCTTCATCTCGTCGAGGAAAGACAGTTTGTGCAGGAATTTAGGATTGACCGCCGGATCGGGAATGTCGCCGCCGGCCGGAACATAGAAATTGTGCAGCACCAGCGGCACCGCCATGCCCGCGACGGCGCCGAACGACACCGAGATGTGCCGTGAATCGATATTGGCGCAGAAGGTCCTGATGTCGGTGGTCTGGAACGGCAGCTTCGAGATCACCGCGACGCCGTGATAACCCTTCTGCCCGTTCAGCGCGATGTGCTCATAGCCGAGACGCTTGAAACGCTTGCGCGGAAAGGCGTCGTCGGGACATTTGGTCTCCTGCAGGCACAACACGTCCGGCCGGACGCTTTTGAGGAATTTGGCGACGAGATCGATGCGCAGGCGCACCGAATTGATGTTCCAGGTTGTCAGCGTAAACGGCATCGGGACCAGACGAAATGGATGCCAATTGTTGGCACCCGGCAAGGGAGGACAACGGAGATTATCTGATCCTGAAAAGTGCACACCGGTTTTCGGACAAGATCATGCTCAAACTATAGAGCCCGGGAGCTCAGCGCGGAGATCAGATGATCGGCCAGCAGCGATGCCGGCCTCGACAGGTTCGAAGATCGATGCAGACGAATGTCGGCGACGGGCAGCCGCGGCATGCCGTCCTGCTCGCCGAGCCGGCGGAGGTGAGCCGGGAATGTGCCGGACTTGACCACCGTGACAGCCAGCCCCTGCGCCGCAATCGAGTCGACCACCGTGGCACTATGGCTGACGAAGGCGAGCCGCCAGCGCCGCTGCGCCGCATCCAGCGCTTCCATCGCCCATTTGCGAAACAGGCAGCCTTGCGGATAGAGTGCCACCGGGAGCGGATCGATCAATTCCGCACGATGAGACAACCCTGCGGCCCACACCGCCTGCTCGTGGCGCAGGAAGATGCCCTTGTCGTGGCCTTGCGGATGCATGGCGATCACCAGATCGAAGGATTCGCCGAGGCGGGCCGGCATCGACACGGTGAGGCCGGTTTCCATCTCGACATGGATGTGCGGATAGGCGGTCATGAAGCTCGCCAGCAACGGCGGAACGACCACCGCGCCATAGTCGTCCATCACGCCGAGCCGGACACGGCCTTCGACCTTGTGCTGATGCAACCGGCCCAGGGCTTCGTCGTTGAGCACCAGCATCCGCCGTGCGTCGCCAAGCAGTCCCTCGCCGACGGCCGTCAGATCGACCTGCCCGGGTCCGGCACAGCAGTTCGGCACCCAGCCGATCCTCCAGACGCTTGATCTGCATGCTGACCGCCGACTGGGTA
>Ga0209758_1002494_pt1 | contig 18697 bp, 15 predicted proteins | sample AraplaMF_Col_mMF_FD_184258 | JGI IMG/M metagenome (GOLD analysis project Ga0209758, IMG submission 184258) | Arabidopsis root microbial communities from the University of North Carolina, USA - plate scrape MF_Col_mMF (SPAdes) (version 2) | ecosystem: Host-associated > Plants > Roots > Endosphere...
ATTTCAAGCTTGCGCGCCAAGTCGATGAGATCGTCCGCGACAATGTCAATGTAACTCTCCGGGTTGCGATCCGCACTTTGTCCAGGCCCCAACTCCGATGGCCGCGGTACATAGGCAGTGCGGAACCCGGCTTGTTTCGACGCCCGCAGATCCCACTTGTGGGCTGAGACCATCATGAGTTGGTCGGGCCGGAAGCCTACGTAGTTAACCGCAAGTTGGTACACTTTAGGATCAGGCTTGAAAGCGTGGTTCAGTTCTCCGGTCAGAATTTCGTCGAACGGCAGCCTACCATCCTTCACGAGCGAGGTCATTTGTGACATCGATGCGTTCGTCAGGGTTGAGACCGTGTATTTTCGGCGGAGCTGGGTGAGACCGGCAACCGCGTCCGGCCAGGGGACCATCTTTCCCCAGCCAACAAGCAACTGATCACGGTCTTCCTCTGAAAGTCGATCGCCGACACCTCGCTTGACAAGGAGGGGGATCAACGCCTCGCGGTAAACCTCGGTGTTAGGTATCCAAGGCCGCTGACCCGCCGAAATCGCGACGATGATATCGTGGGCGGCCCCGCTCCAGTCGCCGGGCAACGTTACTGCCCAGTCTTCTGCAAGCCCATGCTTGCGGCCGATAGTACGAGCCTCCTTCAACAAGGGATCGTAGAAGTCAAAAACCGTTCCCTGCATGTCAAAGGTCAGCGCTTTGATCCCCGCGAGGTCGGGAGCCGCAGCGGCCCATGCGCGCAGGGGTCTCGAGAGAGCCAGCGCGCTGCCTGCAGCAGCGCCCAGCAAGAAGGAGCGACGTGTCGGATTTATCAACTTTGCTGCTTGGCTCATGCCGTGTCTCCCGTCTCGATGCCTTCGGCGGCTTGCTGCCGTTGAACGGTGCTAGGACGATGATCGGGCACCGACGTGAAAGCCGGCGCCCGCCGATCCTTGCGCTCAGATTGTTCGCTCCCACATCTCCTGACCGGCCGAGGCGGCCCAAGCGGCCGTGTCCTTGGGGAAGATGTTCCGGAATGGCCCCGTGTTCTCCGGGATCAGCTCGACCATTTTGGCGATCATGTCATTTGGATCGAGACGCATCTCCGGCTTGTCAAGGAAGGCATCGGTCGTCGCCTTATACGAGGCGCGTTTTGTAAAGTTGACGTCGTCATCGAGCCAGCGAAGGGCGGCCTCGACGGCGCGCTCATTGAATCCTGTGAAGAATGGTCCGGGATTGATGGTCTGGACCTGGATGCCGAAGTCATTCAGTTCCACCTGCATTGCTTCAGCGATCGCTTGGACGGCGTGTTTGGTGGCCGAATAGGTGCCGATCATTCCTGGGCTGACGAGGCCAACGATCGAGGATATGAACACCACCTTCCCCTTGGTCTTGCTCTTGACCCAGCGGTGAACGACGCGCTGCGTCAAGTCGAGCAGGGCAAACACGTTGACCTCGAAATTCTGCTTGACGAGGGGGATCGGTATCTCTGCGATCGGACCGCCTTCCGCGATGCCGGCATTGTTCACCAGCACATCGAAATCGAGCTTTACCGCGTGTGCGATATCATACGGATCCAACATGTTGAGTTTGGTGACCGTGAGCTTTTTCAGGCCCATCGAGGCAGCCTTGTCACGCAAGGCTGTCACCTGCGGCCAGGACTCAGCCGTGGCGATAACGGTATGTCCGCTTTTCGCCAAGCCGATCGCCGCACCTTCGCCGAGGCCGGAGCCTGCACCTGTAATAAGGATCGTCTTCGCCATTTTAAGCACTCCTTTTTTGAGACGGCAGGAAAGAAATGGTCCGTCAGCCACCATAGTTGTGCGTCCACGCGATCGCGGCTGCCAAAGTGAGCGTCGAAAATATGGTGCTTGCGATGATGGTCGAGTTCGCTTCACTCGATATGCGATCGTAACTGTTGCCAAAGAGGATGCCGAAAAAGCCGGAGGGCAGAGCCGCCATGATAACGGAGAGCTCGGTGATGTCAGCTGGCGCATTCACCGCACGGCAGATGAAGAAGGCGAGTAGCGGCTGAGCAATATTTGAAACAGCGACACCAAAGGCCGTGTTGAGAGTTAGTCGAAACTTGCTCTCGGACAGAACGAGGCCGGTGACCAGGAGACCCATGCCACCAGCCGCCGTGCCGATTTGGCGCAACGAAGCGGCCGCGACGTCCGGCAACTGCCAACCGCTCAGCGAGACGAGCATTCCAAGGAATGGCGCAAGCACGATCGGTTTGGAGAGGGCGTGACCACACGCCTTGGCGACCTGCGCGAGCGCGCCCGTCTTGCTGTCGGCGCTATCTCGATCATTTCCGCCCTTACTTCCGCTGCCCGTGCAACGGTCGAGCTCGAGAAGTGCCAGCGTCAAAGGTGAAGGTAACGTTGATCCGACGGCAATGCCGACTGCCACGGTCGAGAGGTGTTCTGGACCGAACAAGGCGGTGATGACAGGAAAGGCCGCGGCGGCGTAGTTCGGTTGACCAACAGCCAGAGACTGAAGAGCTGCCTCACTGGAGTCTTGCTTGCGGCCCCAGCGCTGGTAGGCATACCAGACGAGATAGACTGCCATCATGGTAATGCCCAGAGACAGCAGGATCGGCCATTGGCTGGTCAGGTCGGACCATTTCGAAGAGGCGGTCGCGACCAGCAACGAGGCTGGAAGGCAGTAACTCATCACGACAGTGTTGAGCTCCGTCACGTGCATGTTGTTGATGTGACCGGTCTTGCCGGCGCCGTACCCTAACGACATGACGAAGAAGGTCGGCGCGAGCGATAGAGAGAGAACCGAAAGCATGGGATTACCGAGCTTGCTGATGAGGAGCGACCGGCGTGATTTTGATATCGGTCATCGCGCGGATTTCAGCGAAATCTTCTTCTCATGAGGGTAGAACTGGCGGATCAGAAGATGCTGGGCTCCGCCGCCGATAAGGCCGCCGATCAACGGGCCAACGATCGGTACCCACCAATAGTCCAGGGCGCCGGGAAAGGCGGCGCGGTCCCATCCGAATAGCCATGCGAACACACGCGGTCCGAAGTCTCGCGCCGGATTGAGTGCCCAGGCTTCCAGATACCCCGCAGAAGCGCCGATCATCGTGACGATCAAGCCGATGACGATCGCGCCGAAGTTCGCACGCGGAGCCATCGTGTTGAATTCATCCGTCACCGCGAAGATGCCAAACACGAGGAATGCGGTCAGGATGATCTGATCGACAAGGGCCTTCATTGGCGTGATTGCAACGCCGGGCGCCGTGAAGAACACGGCGGCTGCGCCGCCGTCGGCGCGCGTCAAATGCTGCGTCGCGTTGAAATGGTCGATCACCGTATAATAGAGGGCGTAAACGATCGCAGCGCCGATAAAGGCGCCAATCACTTGTGCGAAGACGTAGGGCACAACTTTGGCCCAAGCGAAACCGCGGAACGCGGCGAGCGATAGTGTCACGGCGGGATTCGCGTGTGTGCCGGACACCGCTCCTGTCACGTAAATCGCGATGGAGGTTGCAAGCCCCCAAGTGATGCAGACACCCCAATAGGATGTCCTGTAGGGATTTGGGTCATACAAGATGTACATGGCGGCGACCGAGCACCCGAAGGTGATGATGATGATCAGCGCTATCGCTTCGGAGATCAGCTCTCCGATCAGTTCATGGTGACGACCGATCCATCCTTTCTCATCCGGGTGGATTGGCGAGTTGTTACGGTACTCGCCATTCCTGTTCGCATCGCGATTGCCGAGGCTGTCAAAGGGGAGCTGCTTTGCGACGTCTTGACCCTGACTGTCAGTGTTCCGCTCGCTGAGCCTAAGCACAACAGTCTTGATGTTGCGGTCCATTGCTTAATCTCTCATGATATCAAGCTTCAGTTTTGATGAGGGACCAGCGGTGCTCAGCCCGCCAGCACACGGGCCTTCGCCGGCGCGGTGTCGGCTCGCCACTCGCCGGATAGATGCGCAAGTATCTCGGCTGCGAACATCTCGGGCGCCTCGGTCGGCGAGAAATGTCCGACCCCAGGCATGAACTTGAGCGAGAAATTGCTCATAAACCGATTAAGCTGATCGGACCATGCCACCGGAAAGAGCGGATCGCATTCAGGCCAGAGCACCGACGTCGGCTTGTCGAAACGATCAGACATATCGGGCGCGGTCTCGACCGCGTAGTCCGAAATCGGATTGCTCTCGATGTGGCGGAACCAAGAGACGCCCGCGGTAAAAGCGCCTGGCGGCGAATAGACCTCGACCATGTGATCGAGCAGTTCGTCTGTGACGGTCGAGCCGGGGCCAGACCAGCCATCAAGATGAATCCTCAGCAGTGCGCGGATGGCATCCGGATTGGAATCGAAGACCTGTTCGACAAGCGTCGTTCGGAAGAAGGTCGCATGCCAGAATTCGTTGACCGGCGTGATCTCGAGAATGCGCTTGCCGACCCCGGGAAGGGGAGGGGCGAGAACCAATGCGGCGACCAAGTCCGGCCGTTTGCGCGCGATCGCCTGCACAGTGAAGCCGCCAATGTCGTAGCCGACAAGGACCGCATCGCGCAGTTGGAGTTCCTCCATCAAGGCGATGAGGCCCTTCACCTGGCCGTCACGCGAGAATGCCGAGCTACCATTTTCGGGGTGCTTGTCGGATAGACCAAAGCCGCGAAGATCTGGGACGATGGCCATCCCGTGCGGCGCGACGAGTGCAGCCAACTTGTCATATTCGTGCCCGTCGCCCGGCGATCCATGAACCATGAGCACCGGCTTGCCAGAGCCGCTTTTTCTGTAGGCGAGGCGGTAACCGTCGGTAGGGCGACTATAGAACATTGCATGTCTCCAGGCGCTGTGATGATCGATCCTTGCGCCATCGGAGGACACTCTCAATTATACGAGGCGTTGGTGCTGGTAGCACCTTAGGGTGAGGCCGGTGTTCCGATGAGAGCGGCGAACGAGAATGGCTCCGACAGCATGGTACAGAGCAGCCGAGCGAGACCGCAGCTCTCCAAGAAAAAAAGCTCGCCCTTGCGGGCGAGCTGAGTGCGTGGGAGGAAACGCGCTAGATCTAACGGGAGCTCTGCCGAACCGACAATTGAACGCTGGTTTTATGCCTGCATACGTAAGTGTCGTGAGGCGTCTCAATCACCAAGGAAGCTTATCCATTGGTACTATCAGTAGCAACGGATCGTATAATTGAGCGGCTCGTCCAACCGCTCGATTGTTCCCCTTATGATTCGGACTGTGCATCGGGAGCCACGCGATGAAGGGATTCCACCACAATATGTTTGAGAGCAAAGGGGTACGAATTCATTACGTGACCGCGGGCACGTCCCCGCGCAATGGCGGGGACGATAGGACGATCGTGTTGTTGCATGGCTGGCCCCAGACATGGTGGGAGTGGCGCCTCATCATGGAGCCCCTGCGTTCCGAGGGATGGTTTGTAGTGGCCCCTGATTATCGTGGCGCCGGTGGGTCCTCGAAGCCCCCGGGCGGCTATGACAAACAAACGATGGCAGGGGATATCCGAGCGTTGCTGAGCTACCTCGGCGTGAAGAGCCCGATCACTCTGGTCGCCCACGATCTCGGCATGTTGGTCGGCTATGCGTACGCCTCTCTTTATCCAGACGAGGTCGAACGTGCCGTGTTGATGGAGGCCCCGATCCCGGGCACTGAGACGTATGAGAGGGTGCTGGCAACGACCAAGTTCAGCGAGGCTCGGCTTTGGCACTTTCACTTCCATGGCGCCCCGGACAATGCTGCGGAAACGCTTATCGCCGGTAACGAGGCTTCATATCTGCGCAGCTTTTATGTCAAGCTGAGCGCGAACCCTGATGCCATTTCCATATCGGATGTGGAGCGATATATCGCCGACTACACGGCCCCTGGCGCCATGCGAGCAGGCCTTGAGCTCTATCGAGCGTTCGAGAAGGACGCGGATGACAATCGGCGCGTTCTGGCAGAGAAGGGTAAACTCAAGATGCCGGTGCTCGGCCTCGGAGGGACTGCGAGCTTCTTTCTCCCGGTGGCTAAAGAGATGCTCCTGGAGGTCGCTGAAAACGTCACTGTTCAGCCGATCGAAGACTCGGGTCATTGGATCGCTGAGGAGCAGCCTGATGCCCTCCTTCGTCGCTTTCGCGAATTCACGCAGGCGACCGCTGATGCTAAGATCAGAGAGATCATCTAGATCGGCGTTAAGAGCATTTGCCAAGTCTGGCGGACGGTGTGCTGGCCTCCGAACCTTTCATTCGGTGGCCAGCGAATCATGGGCTGGCGTTCTGCGCACCCGCTCAATAGATGCGACTCTGGCCTTGCGCAACGGTGTAGCTCCATCACCGCAACGACCACTATTCGGTGCAGTTCAGGCTGTGCCAAGCGCGAAACATCAGTTTCCAGCAACATCGTGACCAACCGCATTGACGTCGTAACCAGGGCGCATCTGGAAAGTGGCCGATTTTATCACGTCGGTAGTGAGCCAGCCAATTCAGTGATACCCGATATTCGCCCGTACTTTCCCCCGAAAGACCCAGTAAGCCCAACTGGTATACATCAGAATAACAGGCAGCAGCACGAGAGCCCCCACAAGCAGGAAAACCTGCGTTCGACCGGATGACGCGGCCTGCCAAAGTGTGAGATTGGGCGGAGCGATCATTGGGTAGAGACTTATGGCAATTCCGCCGTAGGAAAGTGCAAACAGCATGATACCGCCGGCGAATGGGAGGATTTGCGAGCCGTTCTGCAGTGAGCGCCAGGTCAAAACTGCGACAGCGGCAGTGGTTATTGGGATCGGAGCCAGAAACAGTATGTTGGGGATGACAAACCAGCGGGAGGCGACCGCGGAGTTCAGAACCGGCGTCCATAGGCTGACAATAATGATGGCGGTGACGATGCCGATCAAGCAAACCCGCCCCTGCCGACGAGCTTCTTTCTGTATGTCACCCTCGGTCTTGAGAATGAGCCAGCCCGCGCCGAGCAAGCCGTAGCCGAATAGTAGGGCGACCCCCGTCATAATCGAGAACGGGGTAAAACAATCGAACGATGAGCCGGAAAATGCTCTTCCGTCAACTTTGAAACCCTGAATGATGCTCCCGAGAACGACGCCCTGAGCGAAGGTTGCAAGGGCAGACCCAGCATTGAATGCGTAGTCCCAAACCGTTCTGTGTTCGGCATCGCGGTATCGAAACTCGAACGCCACTCCCCGGAAGACCAGCGCCAGCAGCATCAAGAGAATCGGGAAGTACACCGCGGGGATGATAATCGAGAATGCCAAGGGGAACGCCGCAAACAGACCTAGTCCACCGAATACCAGCCAGGTCTCGTTACCGTCCCAGACCGGCGCGATCGAATTCATCAGGATATTGCGCGCAACCGAATTCGGCGCGAAGCCATAGAGGATGCCGACTCCAAGGTCGAAGCCGTCGAGCAGCACGTAGAGAAAGACGGAAGCGCCCAGGATCACTGTCCAAATCGGCACAAAGTCCAATACGGGGTTCATGGCTTTCTCGCCTCCGAAATTGCTGCGGCCGCCAACACGGGGGCTTCCGTAATGCCGGCCGCGATCGTCGTGTCTTTGTCAGCATGCGAGGCAGGCCCCCCGCGTATGATTCGTAGAATCAGCAGCAATCCGCTGGGATACATGATCAGATAGACAATGACGTAACCCGCGAGCGATAGTGCCACGTCATGGCCGGCCAACGAGGGCGATACGGAATCAGCTGTTCGAAGCAAGCCATAGACGGTCCATGGCTGACGTCCGACTTCCGTAACGACCCAACCGGCGATTACCGCGATGAAGCCGATGGGAGTAAGGAGGAGGCAAAGCCGAAGGTACCAGGGATTCTCGAAGAGCCGCCCGCTCCAGCGCAGCCAGCCGCCGAGAAGCACGACAGCAAGCATCAGCACGCCGCATCCGACCATGATCCGAAATGCGAAGAATGGGACTGCAACGGGAGGTCTTTGATCGGCGGGAAAATCTTTGAGGCCCTTGATCTCGCCTCGGACGCTGTGAGTGAGGATCAAGCTGCCTAGGCCCGGGATCTCGACCGCCGCGCGGTTGCTTTCCGTTTTTTCGTCGGGCAGCGCAAATAATGTCAAAGGCACGCCCCGACCGGTTTCCCACCTCGCTTCAATCGCGGCCAGTTTGGCCGGCTGGTACATCAAGGTATTGAGTCCATGGTGGTCACCGAGAAAAATTTGCAGTGGCACCAGGATGGTTAAAAGCCAAAGCGTCATTGACAGCAACGTTCGGCCTTCCGCCGGAAATCGGCCACGACGGATCAAATAGGCGCCGGTTCCGAGTGCGACAAAGCCGGTCGTAATGAAGAAAGCGACGACCGTGTGTGCCAAACGCGGCAGAAAGGACGGATTGAAGATCACGTCTATCCAATCCACCGGATAAAACCGGCCATTGACAATCTCGTAGCCGGCCGGCGTTTGCATCCAGCTGTTCGCGGATAAAATCCAGAAAGACGAGAAAAGCGTGCCCGCAGCTACCATCAGCGCTGCAAAAAAGTGGGCCCACCGCGGCACGATGGTTCGGCCGAATAGCAGAACGCCAAGAAAACCGGCCTCCAGAAAAAAAGCGGTCAAGCCCTCATAGGCGAAAAGCGGTGAAAGAACATTGGAAGTGGCGTCGGCATAGCGGCTCCAGTTAGTGCCGATTTGAAACGGCATTACTACGCCGGTGACCACGCCCATTCCGAAAGCAACTGAGAAGATGCGGATCCAGAACATCGATACGCGAAGGTAGACATCTCGGCGGCTTGCGAGGTGCAGCCCTTCGAGAACGGCGATGAATGTGGCTGAGCCGACCGTAAACGCCGGCAGAAGGATGTGCCACCCGATCACCCAGGCAAACTGCAACCGAGAAATAAAAATCGGATCCAGAGTCATTGTGCTCCTCCAGCGCTGAGCGTGCGAGTGACCGGCATAAGGCAACATACCTCGGAGGTTCGTAGTCGGTGTCGTGCCTCTCGCTTCCGCTGCGATGGCGGTCTTAAAGAAACTGACGATGTTGGAGGCGCGTCTCCATTCGACCTTCGGAAGAAAGCGGTCATATCAATGTATGAGTGGCCAGCTAACCGATCTGCGTTACTCATAATAAACGCGGGCTCGCTGCCTAGGAGATCAGAGATGCGCTCGTTCAACGTATTTGGAGTCGCACGCTGTTCTGGCGTGCTCTACTTGGAGCCGCCGGCGCCATTGCCGAGGCCCATACGGATGAGACTATGGAGCTTTGTCTCCAACGCTGCGGCCATCGCTCTCACACTTGTGGCGGCAGAAGCCGCACGTGCGGGGACGGCGGCGGTGAACCTTCCAGATAACAGCCATCCGGAGAGTATTACCTCGACATCGGGCGGCACGCTCTACGTCGGCAGCTACAATCATGGCGGAGTGACGAAGATCGCGCCAAGTGGCAAGCCGGAGCAACTGGTCAAACCTGGTGCCGCCGGCAGCCGTTCAACGCTCGGTGTGCTCGCCGACGAGAGGAGTGGCACGCTTTACGTCTGCTCTAACGATATCAGTCGCCTTGGCATCGCCGGGCCGAGTGACACAAAGGGGGCATGGCTAAAAACATTCGACCTCGAGACCGGCTCTCCCAAAGGAAGCTTCGCTCTGAGCGACCCGAACTCATACTGCAACGACATTGCGATCGACAAAGATGGCACAGCCTTCGTGTCCGATTCCTCTGCCCCGACCATCTACCGCCTGAGGCCCGGCGGCGCGACATTAGAGACATTTCTTACCGATCAAAAGCTCGCGCCGGCCAAGTATGGCGACGGTCTGGACGGCATTGCCATCGGCGCGGACGGCAATCTTTATGTCACGACGTTTCTGCCGGCCAAGCTGTTCAGAGTCTCGATCAATCATGGCAATGCGGGAACGGTCACGGAGCTGAAGCCATCGCGCCCGCTCGATCGCGCCGATGCATTGCGGGCACACGGCGGCGGTTTCCTGCTGATTGAAGGCACTGGTAAGCTCGACAAGGTTGTGGTCAAAGGCGACCAGGCCGAGATCGAAACGATGAAGGAGGGTCTTGCCGAGCCGGTCTCCGTGACCGAGCTTGGGGGGATTGGTTGGGTTGCCGAGGGTAAGCTGTCCTATATCCTCGGCGATAACAAGGGAAAGGACCCGGGTCCGTTCAAGCTAACGCCGATCGCGCTGCCGAAATAGCCGAGGATTGGGAAGATGCGTTTTGCCTCCCGCTCGAGGCGGAAACGCGAGCTTGGTGCGATTGCGAACCGGCGCTAAAACGAACGAGCCGGTTTCGACGACACAACGCTCATAACGCGCTGATCAATCAGACAAGAAGCCCCTTATCTGGCTTGCAATCGCATCGCCCTCTGTCTCAAGCGCAAAGTGACCGGTGTCCAGGAGAACGATGCATGCCCCCGGAATATCGCGCCGGAACGCCTCGGCGCCCTCAGGAGCAAAGAACGGATCATTCTCGCCCCAGATAGCGAGTAGCTTCGGCTGCCGTTGCCGAAAGAACGCCTGACAGAGTGGGTAGCGCTCGATATTGCGCTTATAGTCCAGCTTGAGGTTGATCTGCAGGTCCGCATTTCCCGGCCGCGCGAGAATAGCGGCGTCAAGCGTATAAGACTCCGGTTCGATCGTGGACGGATCGGCGACGCCGTGGAAGTAAGCCGCCTTGACGCCTTCGAGTGTCATGCGGGCGCGGATGGGCTCGCGCTTCTCCAAGCTTGGGCTGGCCCAATAGGCTCTTAATGGATCCCAGGCTTCGTTCCTGAGGCCTTCGGCATATGCGTTACCATTCTGGCTGATGATTCCGGCAACGCGGTCTGGATACGTCAACGCGAGATCCCAGCCGACCGGCGCGCCATAATCGAACACATAGATGACGTAACGCTTGAGCTCCAGGGCGTCGACGAACGCTGTGACCGTGCGCGAAATGGATTCAAAATCGTAGCGATAGTCTCGCTCGGCCGGAATTCGCGTGAAGCCGAACGACGGCAGATCAGGCGCGATCAGCCGATATCGGTCGGCGAGCTTCGGCATCAGGTGCCGAAAGTAGAAGGACGAATTCGCGAATCCGTGCAACAAGAGAAGCACGGGCGCCTCGGCCGGCCCGGCCTCACGATAGAAAACGTCTACTCCGTCGGCGCGGGCCCATTTGTGCCTTGTCCTCATCGAGGCTTGCGCCATTGCTGCCTGAACAGGCAAATTAGTCGCTAAGCTCATGGCTGTAACACTCCCCGCCAGCATCGCACGCCGAGTCGTTGCAGAATCCCGGCGACCTTTGGTCGCCGGTGATCCAGTTAAAGTTGAAAGGGTGGTCACTGCAGTCACCATGCCTTGAAGACGTTACTCAGCAACGCCGGTTGCTCGAGATTGCGAGATTGCCGGTCTGCGATGATGCGACGGCGGGCGAGCGCATCTGAGCTGGCATTCGCGCGCCGCCCGCCAGCGCATCATTTCACGCTTGCTCGGCCATTTCCGCTCGCCGAACAAAGTTCGTGAGCTCGGGGGTGAAGCTCGTGTCGCCGGCCTCGATGTGTCCGGTCAACCGCGAGGTGACCTCCTGCATCACCCAGCCATTGCCGTCCGGATCGCTGAACGACGCGTACGAGGCGTAGCTTTTTCGCTGCGGGTTTGGACCGCTGACCAGGTGCTTCCCAGTCGCGTGGTGGAATATACCGCCAGAGTCGTGAAATGGCGCGCTTACCTCGACGCCACACCGTGCAAGTTCATCGCACGTGGCCTGGATGTCGGAGACAATGAGGTGCAATCCACGCATTGTGCCGGGTGCAGCCGTCGTAACGTTCGTGCCGAAGATGACGGAGCATCCGGAGCCTGGCGGCGTGAACTGGATCACCCGGTAGTCGTCGCCTTCCGCATAGTCGATGTCGAGCCGCCAACCCAGGCGGCTATAGAAGAGCTTGGCGCGGTCGACGTCGGAAACCGGGATGACGACGACTTCGAGCTTCATCTCCAGGGTGTTCGGAATCGCGCGTTCGCTCCGGCTTTCATTGGTTGTCATATTCGGGATTCCTTCTGCTCCAATTGTGTGTGCTTGCGGCGCAAGCCGATCTGATCGGCACCGCGCCTGACTTACGAAGCCCGGGCGGAGATGGCCGGCTTTCCCTTCTGGCTTACCGCGGCCATCAGCGCTTTAGCGGCCGGCCCGGAGGAGTGCGGGTTCTGTCCCGTGATCAGTAGGCCGTCAGTAACGACGTGAGGCGTCCAGTTGGCGGGTTTCGAGAAGATGGCGCCGAGCTTCAGCATTTCGTCCTCGACCAGGAAGGGCACCACCTTTGTCAGACCCACCTCTTCTTCCTCGCCGTTGGTGAAGCCGGTGACTTCCTTACCCTGCACCAGCAACTTGCCGTCCGGCGTCTTCACGTGGTGCAGCGCGCCCGTGGAATGGCAGACAATGCCGATGTGCTTGCCCGCGGCAATGAAGGACTCGATGAGCTTGATCGAGTTCTTGTCCTCGGCGAGATCCCACATCGGGCCGTGGCCACCAGGATAAAAGAGGGTGTCGTAGTCCTCCTGCCTGACGCTATCGAGGCGAGGTGTCTTGCCGAGCTGCGCTTCGGCTTCAGGGTCCTTCTCGAACCGCCGTGTGAGATCGGTCCGGAATTCGGGCTCGTTGCTCTTGGGATCGAGCGGCGGGCGCCCACCCTTTGGCGAAGCCAGCGTTATCTCGGCGCCGGCGTCCTTGAAAGTGTAATAAGGAGCCGCGAGCTCCTCGAGCCAAAAGCCCGTCTTTCGCCCCGTGTTGCCCAGTTGATCGTGTGACGTAATCACCATCAGCACCTTCATGACTGTCTCCTTTGTTTGAAGCCATTTAAATCAGACGCTACCAACGACGACGGAGATGCATCGGCACGATCTCGCGACATCCCGATTTTGTCGCCGAGCGGCTCACGAATTGCAGAAGCGAGATAACGCTTAGCGGACTGATGGCGCCGCCTTCACTCATACATTGAGCGCCAGTCACTCATACGTTGATATGAGCGCGGTCTTCCCAACGTTGAATGGCTCGGCGAGGAGCGGCCGGACACTGTTCGTCGCCATCGGGTCGTCGTGCAATGGCTCCGATCGCAGCGGTTGAATGACAGCGGGTGCCGAAAATGAGCGGGAGCAGCAATAACCCAGGCTATCCAGGTCGCCGCCAATTTCTCGCTGTCGCCGCGGGCGCGTTGACCACGACGCAGTTCGAGCTAAGCCCGCCTGCGAATGCCGGTCTCGACGGGTCGTTAAAGCTAGCCCAATCGAACCTCGGCGACTCGTTCTCGCCCTTGAAGCAAATCGATGCCGGCGTATTGAACGTTGGCTATGTGGAATCGGGTCCCGTCGACGGACCGGCGGTCATTCTCTTGCACGGCTGGCCTTATGACATCCACAGCTTTGGCGACGTGACGCCGCGCCTGGCATCGGCCGGGTTTCGGGTCATTGTTCCCTATGCGCGAGGCTATGGCTCCACGACGTTTCTGTCGGCTGAAACCGCCAGATCTGGTCAACCGGCAGCGCTGGCCGTTGACACGATTGCATTAATGGACGCGCTCAACATCCGGCAAGCGACGATGGCCGGCTTCGATTGGGGCGCGCGCACGGCCAATATCGTCGCAGCCTTGTGGCCGGATCGCGTCAACGGTCTCGTCTCGGTCAGTGGTTACCTCATCGGAAGTCAGGAAGCGGGCAGAATGCCCTTGCCGCCGAAAGCCGAATTGCAGTGGTGGTATCAATATTATTTTGCAACGGAGCGCGGCCGCGAAGGATACAGCAGATATCGGCGAGAGTTCGCGGAGTTGATCTGGAGGCTCGCTTCACCCAAGTGGCACTTCGACGATGTCAGCTTCGCCCGCACTGCCGCGGCTTTCGACAATCCGGATCATGTCGACATTGTCGTTCACAATTATCGGTGGCGGCTCGGACTGGCCCACGGTGATCCGGTGTTCGACGAGCTGGAAGCGAAGTTAGCCGCCTCGCCGCAGGTCAGCGTGCCTACCATCACTCTCGAAGGCGATGCCAACGGCGCGCCACATCCCGATCCGGCCGCGTATGCCGGGAAATTCTCGGGCAAGTATCTGCACCGTCTCGTGGCGGGCGGGATCGGTCACAATCTGCCTCAGGAGGCCCCACAGGTCTTCTCACAAGCCGTCATCGACGTCAGCCGAAGCTGACACGCGTCTACCAACGTCGGGAGCAAGCACCATGAGCCATCTAATCGACCAGTCAGCCGAAGATGTAGCCGCGCTCGAACAAGACCGTCGCCAATTTCTGACCAATGCCGCTATCGGCATCGCGTCCGCAAGCGCCGCCAGCCTCCTCTCTGCGTATCCCGCCGCCGCAGCCAAAGAGGATGAAATTCGATCTTTTCACGTCAATTTTCGCGACGACGAGCTTGCCGATCTGCGCAGGCGCGTCATGGCGACGCGCTGGCCGGATCGCGAAACGGTTGGCGACGCTTCCCAGGGCGTCCAGCTTAAGACCATCCAGCAGCTCGCGCGATACTGGGCGACGGATTACGACTGGCGGAAAGTCGCAGCTCGCCTGAACGCGTTGCCGCAATTCGTCACCAAGATCGACGGGCTCGACATCCATTTCATTCACGTTCGCTCGAAGCACGAGAATGCATTGCCGATGATCGTGACCCACGGCTGGCCTGGCTCGATCATCGAGCAGTTGAAGATCATCGATCCGTTGACCAATCCCACAGCGCACGGCGGAGCCGCATCCGACGCATTCGATATAGTGATTCCGTCGCTGCCGGGGCACGGCTTCTCGGGCAAGCCGATGACGCCCGGCTGGACCCCGGTCAGCATCGCGCGTGCCTGGGCGACGCTGATGCAACGCCTCGGCTACTCCCGCTACGTGGCGCAGGGCGGCGATTGGGGTAACGCGGTCTCAGAGGTGATGGCGCTGCAACAGCCGGCCGGATTGCTCGGCATTCACACCAACATGGCGGCTACGGTTCCGGCCGATGTCTCAAAGGCGCTTTCGGCGGGCGGCCCCCCGCCGGACGGTCTCTGGGGCGATGAGAAGCATGCGTGGGACCAACTCGACGACTTCTATAGGCACGGCCTGGCCTACGCCCAGGAAATGGGTAACCGTCCGCAGACCCTCTATGGAATTGCGGATTCGCCGGTAGGTCTCGCGGCCTGGATGCTGGATCATGACATCCGCAGCTATGGTATGATCTCCCGCGTGTTCGATGGGAGAACAGAGGGGCTGACGCGGGACGACGTGCTCGACAATGTCACGCTCTATTGGCTGACCAACACCGCGATCTCCTCGGCGCGACTCTACTGGGACACGACGCAAATCTCGACGGGAGGCGGCTTCTTCGACGTCAGAGGCGTCAAGATCCCGGTCGCGGTGAGCGCATTCCCCGACGAAATCTATGCGGCCCCGGGTAGCTGGGCCGAGCGGGCCTATCCGAAGCTCATCTACTACAACAAGCTCGACAAGGGCGGCCATTTCGCGGCTTGGGAACAGCCCAAGCTATTCACCGCGGAAATGCGCGCCGCTTTCCGCTCGCTGCGTCAATCGATTTGAGACGGGCGAGCGTCGGCCGACGCGCGTTTTCCAGGAAATTGAGGAGAAAACAATGAACCGTCCCGAACGAGCCTTTGCAAGGCAGGAAATCCGCCTTGAGCGGCGTTTGCCGACGTACTGGCGAGTTACGTTCGATCTGCCACCGGTGAACATTTTCGGGCCGAAGGAGACGCTGCGCCTCAGCGAGATCATCACAGCGATCGAGCAAGATGACGACGTGAAGGTCGTTGTGTTTGACAGCGCCGTCGAAGGCTTTTTCATCACGCACTATGATTTCCTGGCGCCTCTAGAAGAATCGGCGAAAATACCGCCGGGTCCGACAGGACTCCAGGCATTGCCAGACATGTTAGTGCGCCTCAGCCGGGCGCCAGTCGTGTCCATCGCCTCGATTCGGGGACGCGCAACCGGAGTCGGCAGCGAGCTTGCGCTGGCAGGCGACATGCGCTTTGCCAGTCGCGAGAAGGCCATTCTATCGCAGTGGGAAGTCGGCGCGGGCCTAGTCCCGGGCGGTGGACCGATGGCCCGATTGCCGCGGCTGATGGGCAGAGGCCGGGCGCTGGAGGTCTTGCTCAGCGCCGACGATATCGATGGCGATCTTGCTGAGCGATATGGCTATGTGAACCGATCGCTTCCCGACGCCGAGCTCGATGGCTTCGTCGAGGCGCTTGCGAAGCGCATCGCATCGTTCGACAAGCAGGCAATCGCGGAGACAAAGCGGCTGGTCGATGTCGCCAGCTTGCCGCCGGATGCGGAAATCAAACCGGAGTGGGACGCGTTCATCGCTGCTCTCGGTCGGCCGGCCAGCCAGAAACGGATCAAGGCGCTCATGGATCGCGGCTTCCATCGTTCAGGAGATGTCGAGAACCGGCTTGGGTTCTACGTCGGTCAAATCGGCGGCTGACGACAGCAGTAGGCTGTCGGGCGGCGGGGGCACCGCCGTCTTCGGTAAGCGCGGCCTATCGGCGTGGCCGTCGCGTCACACGGCTTGGATTGCAGGAAAGGAGAGGCATATGGCCTTCACTATCACCATCAATGGAACCGCACATAGCGTCGATGTCGACGGCGATACGCCTTTGCTTTGGGTGTTGCGCGACGTGCTCGGCATGACTGGAACGAAGTTCGGCTGCGGCATGGCATTGTGCGGTGCCTGCACAGTGCATGTCGACGGCGCTGCGACGCGTTCCTGCATCACAACAATCGACAGCATTGGTGATTCCAAGATCACCACGATTGAGGCGATCGAGACGACGCCGGCGGGGGCAAGGATGCAGAAGGCATGGCTCGATCATGAGGTGGTGCAGTGCGGCTATTGCCAGTCCGGTCAGATCATGTCGGCTTCGGCCCTGCTCGCCGGCAATCCGCATCCGACAGACAAGGACATCGACGATGCCATGAGCGGCAATATCTGCCGATGCGGCACTTATGTGCGGATTCGCGAAGCGATCAAACTGGCCGCACAGGCGAATGGAAAGGCAGGTTGATCATGGTCCGCGACGGCATCTCATCCTTGGCATCCGATACCGATCTCTCGCGTCGAAATTTCCTTGTCAGCAGCGCCGCTTTTAGCGGTGGGATGATGCTGAGCCTGGCCCTCCCGTTCGGACGGAGCAAAGCGGCCGCCGCCGAAGATTTTGCGCCGAACGCCTTCATTCGCATCGGCAGCGACGGCCAGGTCGCCCTGACCATGCCCTATGTCGAAATGGGGCAGGGGACCTATACCTCGATTCCGATGCTGATCGCTGAGGAGCTCGAGGTTGGCTTAAATCAGGTTCAGCTGGAGCACGCTCCGCCCAACGAAAAGCTTTACGCCAATCCGATGCTGGGCGTGCAGGCGACCGGCAACTCGAACGCGCTGCGCGGCGGCTGGATGCCGCTGCGCCAGGCAGGCGCGACCGCGAAGGCGATGCTGATCGCCGCCGCGGCCAAGCGCTGGGGCGTCGATGCCCAATCCTGCCATGCGCAGGACGGTGAGGTGATCCACGGGGCGAGCGGAAAGCGTCTGAAATATGGGGACCTGGCCGCGGAGGCCGCGCGTATGCCGGTTCCGAACAAGGTCGAGCTGAAGCGGCCGGAAGAATTCAGGCTGATCGGCACCCCTGCGAAGCGGCTTGATGCGGCAGGCAAGGTAAATGGCACGGCGACCTATGGCATCGATGTTCGCCCACCCGGCGTGAAGATTGCGACGCTCGCGCAATCGCCCGTCTTCGGCGGACGGCTGAAAAGCGTGGACGACAGCACAGCGAAAGCCGTCAAGGGAGTGCGCCAGATCGTTCGTCTCGACGACGCGGTGGCTGTCGTGGCCGATCATATGGGGGCCGCGAAAAAGGGATTGGAAGCACTGAAGATCGAGTGGGACGGCGGCCCGAACGCCGGGCTGTCGACGCAGGACGTGGCCCGTGAGCTGGAGCAAGCGACGCTCAAGCCGGGCGCAATTGCACAGAACATCGGTGATACCGACACCGCCATGGCCAGTGCCGTGACCAAGGTCGAGGCGAGGTACGAGGTTCCGTTCCTGGCACATGCCACCATGGAGCCGATGAACTGCACGGTCCATTTCCGCGGCAACGAGTGCGAGATCTGGATTGGTACCCAGGCTATCGCGCGGGTGCAGGCGATGGCAGCCAAAGCGGCCGGTCTGCCGCCCGAGAAGGTCACCGTCCACAATCATTTGCTCGGCGGAGGCTTCGGCCGGCGGCTGGAAGCTGACGGCGCTGTGCGTGCGGTCGAGATCGCCAAACAGGTCGATGGTCCGGTCAAGGTGGTGTGGACGCGTGAGGAGGACATTCAGCACGATCTCTACCGCCCCTATTGGTTGGATCGCCTCACGGCAGGTCTCGACAAGGATGGCAAACCGGTCGCCTGGAAGCACCGCTTTGCAGGGTCCTCGGTCATTTCGCGCTGGCTCCCGCCCGCATACGCAAACGGTCTTGATCCGGACTCGACAGAAGGGGCAATCAACCTCGTCTATGATTTCCCGAACTTCCACGTCGAATATGTCCGCGTTGAACCGCCTGGCATTCCGACCGGCTTCTGGCGCAGTGTCGGTCCGTCGCACAACGTCTTCGTCACCGAGAGCTTTGTCGACGAACTGGCGGTAGCGGCCAAGCAAGATGCCGTCGCATTTCGGCGCGCGCTGCTGGAGCACAATCCACGGGCTAGAGCCGTGCTCGATCTTGCCGCCGAGAAAGCCGGCTGGGGCGGGCCCTTGCCGAAAGGTCGCGGCCGCGGCG
>Ga0209758_1002509_pt1 | contig 18634 bp, 13 predicted proteins | sample AraplaMF_Col_mMF_FD_184258 | JGI IMG/M metagenome (GOLD analysis project Ga0209758, IMG submission 184258) | Arabidopsis root microbial communities from the University of North Carolina, USA - plate scrape MF_Col_mMF (SPAdes) (version 2) | ecosystem: Host-associated > Plants > Roots > Endosphere...
GTCCTGCGGCGCCAGTTCGCCGGTGGTGACGGCGGTCAGCGGCGTCAGCACCATGGCCTGGCCGATGGCGCGCACGATGTTGGGAATCCAGAGCTGGTCGCCGGCATAGTCGGCGGACATCGCGGTGTTCATGAAGCAGCTGTAGGCGAAGACCATCAGTCCGGTGAAGGCGATGTAGCGGGTGTCGAAGCGCTGCATCATTCTCGGCACCAGCGGGATCAGCAGCAACTGCGGCAGGCCGGTCCAGGCCAGCACGTTGCCGATCTGCTCGGCATTGTAGCCCTGCGCCTGGCCGAGATAAGCCGGCAGGATGTAGACCGATCCGAACAGCGCGAAGCCGACCAGCGTCAGGGCGACGGTGCCGAAGCCGAAATTGCGCTGGGTCAAGAGCCGCAGCCGGATCAGCGGCTTTTCAACGGTCAGTTCGATCCAGATGAACAGCGACAGGCTGATCGCGGCGACGACGGCGAGGCGAAGGATGAATGGCGAGGCGAACCAGTCGTCCTTGTTGCCTTCCTCGAGCACGGTCTGCAACGCCGACAGCCCGACCGCCATGGTGGCGATGCCGGCCCAGTCACCCTCCTTGAGCAGGCCGAGCCGCATCGGCTGCCTTTCGAGCGTGGCGGCGAGCGCGCCCACCATCACGATGGTCGGCAGCACGTTGACGAAGAAGATGGTCTGCCAGCCGTAATTCTCGGTGAGATAACCGCCGATGGTCGGGCCGATCGCCGGCGCGAAGGTGACCGACAGCGCAAAGACCGCCAGCCCGATCGGCTGCTGCGGCTTCGGTAGCTTGGTCAGCACCAAAGTGAACGCCATCGGAATCAGCACGCCGCCGGCAAAACCCTGCAGGCCGCGCATCGCGATCATCGACGGCAGGTCATGGGTGAAAGCGCAGGCCACCGAGAAGGCGGCGAACAGCGAGGCGCTGGCCAGCATGTAGCGGCGGAACGAGAACACCCGGCTCAGATAGTCGGTGAGCGGGATCACCACGATCTCGCCGATCAGGTAGGAGGTCGAGATCCAGGAGCCGTTGTCGACGCCGGTGCCGATACCGCCCTCGATGTTGAGCAGCGAAGCGTTGGTGATCTGGATGTTCAGGATTGCCATGAACGAGCCGATCATGGCGGCGAGGACCGCGATCCACGTGGTGACGCTGGCGCGATCAGATGCTGCGGGTGAGGTCGATGGCATGGACATCGAGGCGGGCAGGGTGAGATCTGACATGGCACGACGCTCCGGAAAGCTTGATCGGTGATTTGGCTGTGGTGACCGGCTGACGATTGGGATCTGTCGATCGGGTGGCGATGGTCGGAATTACGGACATGCCCGGGCGCAACGCGATGAGGGGGTTATTGGCGCTGTCGAGCGCGATCCGCACCGGGATGCGCTGCACAACCTTGGTGAAATTGCCGGTGGCGTTGTCCGGCGGCAGCAGCGCGAACTCCTGACCGCTGGCGGGAGCAAGACTGTCGACGCGGCCGTGGATCACATGGCCGGGGAACATGTCGACCTCGATGTCGACGCTCTGGCCGGCGCGCACGTGGGTGAGCTGGGTTTCCTTGAAATTGGCCACCACATAGGCGCCGTCGGCCGGCACCAGCGACATCAGCTGCGTGCCCGCCTGCACGAACTGGCCGACCCGCAGGGTCCGGTTGCCGACAACGGCGTCGACCGGCTCCGTGATGGTGGTGTAGCCGAGATTGAGCTCTGCCTGGTTGCGGATCGCTTCGACACGGCTGAGCGCGGCGGTGGCCTGCAGGATCTCGGCTTTGAGCAGATCGACCTGCTTCAGGGCCGAGCTCAGGTTCGCGTGATCGCGCGCGAGCGTGGCCTGCGCCGCGGCGATGCGCGCCTGCGCCTGCTGCGCGTTCTGAACGCTGCCGGATCCGGTGGCGGCCAAATCGGTGTAGCGCTTGCTGTCCTGGGCGGCAAAGGTGAGCTGCGCCTGGTCGACGTCGATCGTCGCACGGGCCGCGCCGATCACGGCCTGCTGAACGTCGAGCTGGGCCTGCTTGCTGGCGATGGTGGCTCGCGCCGCCGCGACATCGGCGCCGGCCTGGTCGAGCGCGACCGTGAAGTCGCGGTCGTCGATCCGCGCCAGCACCTGGCCGGCCTTGACGGACTCGTTGTCCCTGACCAGCACGTCGCGCAGATAACCGGAGACTTTTGGCGCGATGGTGGTGTTGTCGGCCTTCACATAGGCGTCATCGGTGGAGACGAGGTATTGGCCGACGGTCCAATAGTCCCAGCCGTACCAGGTGGCGGCGGATAGCACCGCGATCGCCGCGCCGGCGAGCAGGATCTTGCGAAGGTTGAACTTTCGCGCCTTGGCGCCGGCTGCAGGCGGCGGGGCGGCCGGAACCAGGTCGGTCGGCACCGCGGTCGGCCGCGCCGTCTCGCCGATGCGGGATGGTGCCCGATGCATTGTCATTGCCGTTTCTCCACTTGCCGTATTTTGGAAACTAGATATTTTCCGAAATAGGCACCACATCCTGATCCGTCAATGGAATGACAGGCATCATGTAAGATCATGGCTCCGGTGAAATCTTCTCCCGAACGGCGTCTCCGCGGCCGTCCGCAACTGCGGTCCGACGACGAGACGCGCAAAATCATCTATGAGGCTGCGCGGCACGAATTCGTCGCCAACGGCTTTGCCGCGACCAGCATGGAGGGCGTCGCGCGCCGCGCCGGGGTATCGACCAAAACCTTGTATCGCCTGATCCCCAGCAAGCCCGCATTGTTCGAAAACATGGTTTCGACCGGGCTCGACCGGTTGTTGTCCGTGATCAACCTGCAGGGTGCCGACACCGTCGACGTCGAGGCGGCGCTGAATGCCGTGCTGATGGCCTGCGCCGATGTCGTGCTCGACGAGGAGGTCGTCGGACTGCAGCGGGTCGTCCTGCAGGAGACCAGCCAGTTCTCCGGCCTGGCCGCGGCGTTCTACAAAAAGGGAATTCTCCGCGTCGCCGCCGCGCTGGCGGAGTGGCTGCGCGGCCAGGTCAAGCGTGGCGTCATCGTGCTCGATGATCCCGACGAGGCCGCCGGCATGCTGATCGGGATGATCGCGTCCGCGCCGCAGCGCGCCGCGATTTTCGGAGGCCGGCGGCTACCGTCGCCGGCCGCGATCGCGGCGCGGGTTCGAACCGTTTCGTCGTTGTTTCTTCGCGGCTGCGCGAGAAAACCGGACCACGCCCCCGGCGGTTGATCGCAGCTTCGCTGACGCGTCGCAAACTTCTCTTCTCCCCTCCCCACCGCAAGAGCGGGGAGAAGCAGCGGATGCGGCAATGCGCCCTTCAAATGCGGCTGCCTCGCCACTCACCGCGAGCCTACCCAACACCGGGGAGTGGCGGTACTATCGTTCGATGGAAACCAAGCAGCTGAACTACTTCCTGGTGGCCTGTCAGCAGTATAACCAGGCGCTCGCAGCCCGCGAGCTTGGCGTGTCGCCATCGACGCTCTCCCAATCGATCAACGATCTCGAGCAGGAGCTCGGACTGACGCTGTTTTCACGGCACGCGGCGGGGCATCACGCGACCTTGCAGGCCCGGCTGATGTACCAGGCGATCGAAGCGGCGCTGCGGCGCCTGGTGGCTGCCGAGCGCTATCTCCGGCAGCCGGCCGCGTTCGAACCGACATCGTTCCGCATCACCTCGCCGTTGCGGTTCTCGCTCGGCAGGATATCGAAGGCGGCGATGGCGGCAGCGAATATCATGGAGCAGCGGCATCCGGCGCTGTTCTTCGACGTGAGATTCTCGCCGCCGGCGTCGATGTTGTCGCTCGATACCTTCGAGGAGGGTGACGAGACCCCGGACTCCGATCTGGTCCTCGACTATGAAGACGGCACCGATGACGTCGGCGGCGAGGTCATTTGCCGCGATCCATGGGTTGCCGTGCTGAATCCGCAAGGCGGCGGCGCCGGCGGCAGCGCGGAGAAACATTTCGAGGCGATCCGCAACGCGCCAAACCTGTCATTGCCCGACCTGCCACCGGTTCTGATCGCCGCGGCTCAGCAGTTCTGCGGCGCGCTGGGTTTGCCCGAGCCGTACGAGTCCGGTGCCGACGCGGGATCGCTGGCGGAATTTGCCAGTTCCTCCCAGCCGCTTTGCATCCTGATGCCGCAAAGCATGATTTCGGAGCGAATAACCCAACATCGACTGACGATCGTTCCCATGGTCGAGGCGCCCGCCAACCATGTGGTGGCGAGGCTGCGGCGTCGGCACCCGATGCTGGAAACCTATCTCGCCGAACTCCGCAAGGCGATCGTCGCCCCGGAGCGGAACAACGTTTATTCCGCCAACATCACGACCAGGCAGCTGCGATATTTCCTTGCGGTCGCCGAGCACCTCAATCTCACCATCGCGGCAAAGCTTCTCAACGTGACGCAGCCCGCGATCTCCGCCCAGCTTGGCAAGATCGAGAGCCTGATCGGGAGCCGGCTGTTCGACCGGCGGCAGAGCGGGCTGGTCGCGGTCCCCGCCGTCGGCCAGTCACAGGTCATGCTGCGCGAGGCCATGACGGCGATCGACATGGTGGCGACCCGGGCCAGGAATCTGGTGCTGCTGCGTCGCGACCGGCTTGCGGTCGGCATCATTCCGTTTGCCGAGCGCAACGGACTGCTGGTCCGGGCCTTCAGCGAGCTGGTCACCGAATGGCGACGGACGCATCCCACGCAGGAGCTGCAGATTCTGGTTGCGCCCTCGACGGTGCTGCATCTGTGGGTCAAGACGCGGCAGGTCGATTTCGCTTTCGTCGAAGATGTCGACGCGAGGTTTCCGAGGCTGGACTTGCACAGCCGGGACCCGCTGGTGCTGGTAACCGGCGCCGGCTCGCAAATGCCGCTCGGCCGCGACATCACGCTGCGCGATGCCGCCAAACTGCCGCTGGTGCTGCCGTCGCGCCGCTTCGGACTTCGCGTCATGATCGACCGCGCCGCGAATTCCCAGCAGTTGCGGATCACGCCCGCCATCGTCTCCGACTCCCTGGTGCTGACGCTGGCGCTGATCGAGAGCGGCGAGTTCGCCACCATCATGCCGTTCGAGACCATCCGGGAAAATGTCGCGCGGGGCGAGGTCGTCGCCGCAACCATCGATGATCCGGGCATCTGGCGCGAGCTGTCGATCATCTATTCCGCGGATCACGCCCTGTCGGAGTCGGCCAGGGAGTTCATCGCGCGGTTTCGAAATATTCTGTCGGAAACCAAGGCGACTGCGATGGCGGCGCCGGCTGCTTAGGCCGGCTAGCGGCGGCGCCGCGACGAAGTCCCAGCGCGCTCCCAGAACACCACCTGGCGCCGGACCGCGGCGATCAGCATGGTCGAGAGCACGCCCATCACGGACAGGATGATGATGCAGGCGAACATCATGGCAACGTTGAAGTCGGCGCCCGCCGCCGCGATGACATGGCCGAGGCCGGCGCGGGAGGCGACGAGCTCCGACATCACCACGCCAAGCAGCGCCAGTACCACGCTGATCTCGAGGCCGGCGAATATCGTGGTCGCCGCCGACGGCAGCTTGACGTTGAGGAAGATCTGCCGGCGCCCGGCGCCGAACGCCCGGTAGAGATCGACCAGGTTTTCGTCGTGGGCCTTGAGTCCGACGAGAGCGTTGAGGAAGCACGGAAAGAAGCAGATCAGACCGACCATGACGATCTTGGATTCGATGCCGAAGCCGAACCAGACGATGATCACCGGCGCCAGCGCCACTTTCGGGATGGCCTGAAACGCAACGATGATCGGATAGACCGCCTGCTCCAGCCACGACACTTCGCTGATGATGATCGCGAGCAGCAGCGCGCCGGCGCAGCCGGCAATGTAGCCGAGCACGAATGCCGAGAAGGTCGCCCAGATATGCGGCCACAGCGTTCCCTTGATCAGGCCGGCCTGCAGCGCGGACAGCACCTTGAGCGGCGAGGGGATCAGATAGGAAGGGATGTCGAACAATCCCGTCGAAACCTGCCAGATCGCGATCAGCAGCACGGTGGCGAACGTTGGCAGCAATATCTGCCTGAGGCGAAAGCCGCGCATCACGTCGCCTCCGGATGCGGCGGACGCAATGTCAGGATTCGCCGCAGGCGGTCGGCGATCTCGGCGAATTCCGGATCCTTCATGCTGTCCGGTCCGCGCGGGCGCGGCAGGTTGACGGTCTCGCTATGGACCACGCGGCCGGGCCGCTGCGACAGCACGATGACGCGGTCGGCCATCAGCACCGCCTCCGGAATCGAATGGGTGATCAGCACCACGGCCTTCTTCGAGCTTTCCCATATATCCTGCAGGTCGAAGGTGATCTGCTCGCGGGTCAGGGCGTCGAGCGCCGCAAACGGTTCGTCCATCAACAGGAGTCGCGGCTCGTGGATCAGCGCGCGCGCGATGCCGACTCTCTGCTGCATGCCGCCTGACAATTCGTGCGGATAGTGCTCGCCGAAGCTGGCGAGGCCGACCATGTTCATCAGCTCGCCGGCCTTGGTGGCGTGCTGCTTGCTGTAGGTGCCGAGCACCCGCACCGGCATCAGGATGTTTTCCTGAACCGTCTTCCAGGGCAGCAGGGTCGGCTGTTGGAAGACGATGCCGACGTCGTTGCGCGGTCCGTCGATGCCGGTTCCGGACAACTCGGTCCTGCCCGTGGTCGGACGCAGCAGCCCGGAGAAAATCTTCAGCAGTGTGGACTTGCCGCAGCCGGACGGGCCCAGGATGGCGACGAACTCGCCGTGGCCGACCTCGAGGTCGAGTGGGCCGAGTGCGGCGAGCGGACCCTGGCTGGTCTCGTAGACCACCGACAGGTCGCGCGCCCACAGATACTTGTCCGGGGCGACGTCGCGCGAACGGTGGCGGTCGTCAATGCTCACGATGGACATGCCGGTTACTTGTCGACGGCACGGGCGCGCGCTTTCCTGATGACGTCGTCCCGGTCGAAACGATTGAACTCGCCAACCAGTGCGTTGGTGTAGAGCGTCTGCAGGTCGATGCTGGTGCTGGAGATCTGTTCGCCGACTTTCAGCGCGTTGATGGTCGTGGTCCAGTCGCCCTCGGAGAAGGCGCCGATGTCCTTCTTGGTGTCGAACGGCAGCATCTTCTCGAGCCGGGCCGTCATCAGCGATAGCTGCTGGTTACGCGTCTCCTCGGTGAGGTCGACCGGCTTCTGGTCGCTGCGGTCCTTCCAGTAGGACGCGAGGCAGGCCGGCGGATTGGCCTTGCAGGCCACCGTGCCCTTGGCGAGCGCGCGGCCGAACCGCACCACGAGATCCGGCTTCTCGGCGAGAATCTTGTTCGAGAACGGCAGACCGTAGCTGGAGACGTCGGCGAATTCGGCCGGCTGTTGCAGCCGGCGGATCTTGATGCCGCGCTGCTCCATCATGACGTTCATGATGTCGTAGAGGTTGAGGACATCGACCTGGCCGGTCTGCAGCGCCCGGAAGGCGGGCGCGCCGAGCCCCACGGGAAGAAAATTGACCTTGTCCGGCGGCACGCCTTGTCCGGCCAGCAGCGCCTTGGTGAGCGGAATGCTGCCGAAGTTCAACGCGCCGACGCCAATGGTCTTTCCGGCAAGGTCGGGGAGCGCCTTGATCGGACTCTGGTCGAGCACGACCAGTTCCCAGATCGAGGCGGGCACCATGTTGTAGGCATACTTGATCGGAAAGTTCGGTCCGTCGGGCTGGCGTGCGACGATCAGCGGACTGAGGGTGATGAAGCCGGTGGTGATCGAGCCGTTGACGATCTGCGGAATGATCGTGCCGGCTCCCTGCAGGACCACGGTATCGATGGTGACGGCTTCCTCGGCGAAAAATCCCAGGTCCTGGGCAAAGGAGATCGGCGCGTAACCCGAACTCATGTTGCCGGGCCAGGCGAAATGCACGACGTCTGCAGCATGGGCCGGGCTTGTCGCTGAGCCGGCGAGCAGCCCGGCCGACAGCAGCGCGGCTCTGACGCCGTTCGTCATGACAGTTTTCAGCACCGTGTTCTCCTTACAATCCGTGACGTCGTCCGCACCGCAGCAAGATCGGCGAAGGCTCGATAATAAGACAATCGCGATCACCGAAGTAACCCATAAGAACCGCCGAAGCGACTGCCGGAAAGTCATTCATCCCGTGACCAGACCGCCCATGACGGGGGCCGTTGTCATGGCGGATCAACGTGTTAGCGCGCCGGACCGCGGCCGGTTTCGGGATCCTCGCGGGAAGGGGCGCAACACCGGGCCGCCCTTGGCAAGCGCAATTGTTCCGTGGTTCGGTGCCGACAGCTCGATGATGGAGAGTCCCATGTCCCGATTGCAGTTGTCCGGCGTCATTCCTTCGCCACCGGTGATCTACACCGACGAGACCTGTCGCGAGATCGACTACGAAGGCTATCGCCGTCACCTCCAGCATCTGCTCGCCCATGACATCGGCGCGCTGTGCATCGGCGGTCACGCCGGCGAGACCGAGTGCCTGACCATGGACGAGCGCCTCAAGGTGATCGACATCGCCATCGAGGAGGCCAGGGGCCGCATTCCGGTGATCGGCGGCGTCATCGCCGACTCGACGCATTCGGCGATCGACCAGGCCCAGCTGCAGAAAGCGCATGGCGTCGATGCGTTGCTGGTCTGTCCGCCCAACATCATCGGCTGGGACGCCGAGCGCGCCGACGCGATGCACGTGGCGCATTTCGGCGCGTTCGACAAGGCGGTGCAGCTGCCTTTCATGATCTACGGCGGCCCCGGCGACGGCACCAGCTATCGACAGCTGCCGCAGACGTTCAGGAAGCTGGCCGAAAGCTGCGAGCACTTGGTGGCGTGGAAGATTCCGGTGCGCGGTGTCGCGACCGGACCGAACTCGTTTGCCGAATGCGTGGCGGCGCTCAAGCAAGCCGGTGACGTCACCGGACGCACGGTCACGCCGCTGGTGGCGGGCGACGCCAATTTCTACGGCGCGCTGGAAGCCGGCGCGGGCGGCAACGTCAACGCCTGCGAGAGCGTTCGGGTCGATGACAACGTCGCGCTCTATACCGCCTTCGTGAAGGGTGACCGCGACACCGCGCGGAGCATTCACGAGAAAAGCCAGGCCCTGTCGGACGCAATCTACGGGGTGCGGGTCGGGCGCAGTTTTGCTTACTTCCACTACCGCTTCAAAATTGCGTCGTGGATGCTCGGCTATATCGACAACCCGGCCATGCGCCTGCCGCAGGTGCCGCCGCCGGCCGAGGAAATCCCGCTCATCCACGATGCGCTGGTCAAATCGGGCCGCAGGCCGGTCAGGTCCCCGGACGAGTACAAGCCGACCATCGCGCTGATGTAGGTTGGACCCGGCATCCTACGGGAACACCAGCGGGCGCCGTGGCCGGCGTTCCGCACGGTGAAACGCCGCGTCTCGATGCTGGATCGCCCTGTTGCTTTTTGGCAGGGTGACGGCCAGTGAGCGAATGCCGTCTCGGCTTCCGGCATTCCATGGACACCAGGCGTTCAACGGACAAGCGTTCAACGAACAAGAAAGTCTCGAAGGGACGAAACGACATGAGCGACAAGGCGGCAGGCAACAAGACGGTGCAAGAGATCTCACCCGAGCGCAAGGCGCGTATCGACAAGATCCTGCAGCACGCCATTGATCCCCACGTACACAGCGGTCCGTCGATCGCCCAGCGTTCGCTCGACCACCTCGAACTGGTCCAGCAGATGTCGGCAGCGGGTTTTGACGCCGTCGTGACCAAGGATCACGACTACGCCGGCACCGCGACGGCACAATTGATTACCAAGCATTTCCCGAATCTGCGCACCAAGATCTTCTCCAGCATCGTGCTGAACAATGCGGTCGGTGGGATGAATCCCTACGCCGTGGAGCATACCGCCGCGATGGGCGGCAAGATCGTCTGGATGCCGACGCTGGCGGCGGAGAACCATTTGCGCTGGGAAAAGACCTCGAGCTGGGTGCATCCGGCCTCGACCCAGAAGATGCGGCCGGCGGCCCCGATCCCCGTGGTCGAAAACGGCAAGGTTCGCGACGACGTCAAGGAAGTGCTCGACGTGGTGGCGAAGAACGACATGATCCTGGCCAGCGGCCACATCCATGTCAGCGAGACCTGGCTGGTATTCGAGGAGGCCCAGAGGCGCGGCGTCAAGAAGCTGGTCTTCACCCATCCCGAAGACATCGTCGGCGCCAGCCTCAACGACGTCCAGGGCATCGCCGCGATGGGGGCGGCCATCGAGCATTCGCTGGCGATGTTCGTCGGCAAGAACAACAAGCTTCCGGGCCGCACTGCTGAGGATTTTCGCCGCCAGATCGATGCCGGCGGCGTCGACAACACCATCATGTGCTCCGATCTCGGCCAGATGAACCAGGTCAGCCCGCTCGAAGGGTTCCAGCTCGGCGTGGATCTGTGCATGGATCTCGGCTACAGCGACGCCGACATCCACAAGATGGTCAGCACCAACACCGCCCGCGTCCTCGGATTGGCGGCGTAAAGCCGCCATCGCTCATGTCGCGGCGCCGCGCAGCGGCGCCCGGCTCAAATCGTTGGCGGCGGCGATGGCCTTGCGCAACAGCCGCAGGAACTCCTCCGCTTCCCGCGCGGTCAGGCCGCGCAACATGGTCCGCTGCGCTGATTCCACCGCCGGCGTCATCGCGCGAAGTGTGCGCCGCCCCTGGTCGGTGAGCCGCAACTCGCGGGCGCGCCGGTCGCGGCTGCTGGCGCGGCGCTCGATCAGGCCTTTCTGCACCAGCCGGTCGACCACGCCGGTGATGGTGGTGCGATCGAACGCAATCAATCCGGCCAGCGTCACCTGATCGAGCCCGGGGCTGGCCCCGATCGCCCCTAGCGCCGCGTACTGAACCGGCGTCAGGTCAAACCCGGCTTCTCCCACCTCGCTCAGGAACACCGCCACCGCGATCTGCTGGAAGCGGCGGACCAGATGTCCGGGCATGTCGTTGTTGTCCTTCACCGACCCCTCCGAAGCAGTGGCGCTTGACTGGTATACTGATGATCAGCATACTGAGCAATATGGTTTATGGGGATCGAGGCGGCAAGGAACGGATCCGATGCAATTCCATCTCGACGGCTTTGAACCGGGCGATCCCGGCGTGTTTGATCCGGCCGAGCGACATGTCGCCTCCGGCGCATCGGGATCGCTTCCGCAGGACGTCGATGTCCTGATCGTCGGTTGCGGACCGGCCGGCCTGACCATGGCGGCGCAGCTGGCCGCGTTCTCCGACATCAAGACCTGCATCGTCGAGCAGAAGGATGGTCCACTGCTGCGTGGCCAGGCGGACGGCATCGCCTGTCGCACCATGGAGATGTTCGACGCCTACGGCTTCAGCGAACGCGTGCTGAAGGAGAGCTATTGGGTCAACGAGACCGCGTTCTGGAAGCCGGATGAGGACAAGCACGGCAACATCGTCCGCAGCGGCAGGGTTCAGGACGTCGAGGACGGACTGTCGGAATTCCCGCACGTGATTCTGAACCAGGCGCGGGTGCATGATTTCTTCCTCGATGTCATGCGCAAGTCGCCGGCCAAACTCGCGCCTTGCTACCTGCGACGGTTGCTCGATGTTCAGGCGGCGGCGACCGCCGATGACGCCGTGACCGTCAGGCTCGCGCGGCTCGACGCCGCGCACGAAGGCCAGGTCGAGACGGTCAGGGCGCGCTACGTGGTCGGCTGCGACGGCGCGCGCAGCGCCGTCCGCAGATCGATCGGGCGGGTGCTGGACGGCGATTCCGCCAACCACGCATGGGGCGTCATGGACGTCCTCGCCGTTACTGATTTCCCCGACATCCGCCTCAAGACCCTGATCCAGTCCGCCGATGACGGCAGCATCATCATCATTCCGCGCGAGGGCGGCTACCTGGTCCGGCTCTACATCGAGCTCGCAAAACTCGACGCCGACGAGCGGGTGTCGAAGCGCAACATCACCGCCGACGACCTGATCGCAAAGGCGCGGGCGATTTTCGCGCCCTATACGCTCGAGGTGAAGGAAATCGCCTGGTGGTCGGTCTACGAAATCGGCCAGCGGCTGTGCGACAAATTCGACGACGTTCCGGAAGCCGCGGTCGCCATGCATGTGCCGCGCGTCTTCATCGCCGGCGACGCCTGCCACACCCACAGCCCGAAAGCCGGGCAGGGCATGAACGTCTCGATGCAGGACGCCTTCAACCTCGGCTGGAAGCTCGCCGCGGTGCTGCGCAAGCGGGCCGCGCCGGAACTGCTGCACAGCTATTCGGCGGAACGCCAGGCCGTCGCCAAGGAACTGATCGACTTCGATCGCGAGTGGGCGGCCCTGCTGGCATCATCCGAGAAAGGCGAAACCGGCGGCTTCGACCCGGCCGAAACCCAGCGCTATTTCGTCAGGCACGGCCGCTATACCGCGGGAACGGCGACGCGCTACCGTCCGTCGATCATCACGGCCGGATCGGGCGCCCAGCAGCTCGCCGAAGGCTTCCAGGTCGGCATGCGCTTTCATTCCGCGCCGGTGATCCGGCTTGCCGACGCCAAGCCGCTGCAGCTCGGCCATGTCGCCAGGGCCGACGGCCGCTGGCGGATCTTTGCTTTTGCCGGCGCGGAAGATCCTGCCGCATCCAACTCGGCCATCCGAGGTTTGTGCAAATTTCTCGCCGAGGATCAAAACTCTTGCATCCGGCGGTACACGCCCACCGGTGCCGATATCGACGCGGTGATCGACCTGCGTGCCGTGTTCCAGCAGAATCATCGCACGCTCGCGCTTGAGTCGATGCCGGCCTTGCTGCTGCCTGCGAAGGGGCGCTATGGACTGCGCGACTACGAAAAGATATTCTGCGCCGATGCTGACCGCGGCGACATCTTTGCCATGCGCGGCATCGACCGTGAGGCAGGGTGCATGGTCGTGGTGCGGCCCGATCAATACGTCGCGCATGTGCTGCCGCTCGACGGGCACGCGGAGCTCGCGGCATTTTTCGATGGGTTCATGTTACCGGCGGGATGAACACCAGATGTGATCTGCCTTGTTGAACCCGAATGGAACGGCAGGCACGTTCAAGGTGGATGGCGCCACGGCCGCAATCGCATCGCCCTCCCTGGTGTGGGCCTTCTCGCGAACCTGCAACGCGTCGAGCTTGGTCTGAAAGGTACTCCGCTCGACTACTCTGGGTGCCCGTAGATCATCTCGCATGATGTCTTACATCGTTCGCTCCTGCGCTAGCCAGGCTTTGAATCTGCTCCGTCGTGCTGTCGGAAGGCGGCCTCTCCGGCGTCGGAGACCTTGACCCACTTCGGATCAGGCGGGGCCTCCGCCTCGTAGTTGTCGTGCCAGTTCCACCACTTATATGGCGGCGATTGCGGGTAGCCCTCCGGCGAGTCTTCCCAGATCTCCTGACGGCCGAGCGGCGTGATATCGAGGTAGCTCCATGTCGTCCCCATTGCCTCGTCACCGCGGCTGTTGATGAAGTAGGTGCGGAACACCCGCGCGCCGTCGCGGAAGAACACGTTGTGGCCGTGCCATTCGTCGACGCCGAAATCCTTGTCGAAGCTGTCGGTGATTGTGTACCAGGGCATCTTCCAGCCCATCCGCGCCTTCAGGCGCGCGATGTCGGCCTGTGGCGCCCGCGAGGCGTAGACCAGGGTGGTGTCGCGGGCGTTCAGATGCGCCAGGTGGGCGACCTGATCGGCGCCCAGCGAGCAGCCGCGGCAGGCGTGGTCGGGCCAGCCGAACACCCCGGGCTCGAAGAAGGCGCGATAGACGATCAGCTGCCGGCGCCCCTCGAACAGGTCGTGCAGGCTGGCCGTTCCTTCAGGCCCGTCGAACTTGTACGCCTGCTCGACCGCCATCCAGGGCATCCGCCGGCGTTCCGCGGTCAGGGCGTCGCGGGCCCGCATCTGGGCCTTTTCCTTCACGAGCATCGCTTCGCGCGCAGCCTGCCAGGCCTCCGGCGACACGACCGGAGGTATCTTGATGGCCGGGTGATCTCCGAAGTGCTGCATGTTTCCCGCCTTGTTGCTGTCCATGTGTCTCTCCTGTGCCTGTCTCGCGAGCAGGCTAGGCGTTTGGATCGCGCGGTGAGAGTTACAAGTGTGTCGGGATTTCGCTGTTAGCGCCGCGCGAGCAGCAGGATGACGAGAATCAACAAACCCGCGCACACGCTCTTCCAGAATATCAGCGGGTCGCGATCGTAGAGCGATCGTCGGGCCGTGACGGCCGGCTTCGCCCACATCGCGCCGTTTTCAAGTTCGTGGGAGAATTCTATGACGTCGCCGAACCGTTGCGTCGGGTCGACGCTGAGCGCTTTGCCGACCACGGCATCGAGCCAGGCCGGCAGGTCGGGGCGATAGCGCGAGAGCGGGGAGGGCTTGGCGAAGCGGGGCCGCGAAAACGGTTCGATCTCGCCGTAGGGGTAGGCGGTGGTGAACATCCGGTACACGGTGACGCCGAGCGCATACAGGTCGGATAATTCGTCGCCCGGCCGTCCGCTGAAAAGCTCGGGCGCCATGTAACTTGCGGTACCCGGAATATCCTGGGCGGGAAAATCCTCCAGCAGCGGTACGCGCGCGACGCCGAGATCGACCAGCCGCAACCCGCCGGCTTTCAGCAGGATGACATTGTCGGGCTTGATGTCGCGGTGAATGATGCCGGCCCGGTGCAGGGTGGCTACCGCGCGCGCCAGCTTGGTCGCAATGCCGATGCCTTCGGCCAGCGCGAATTTGGGCGAACGATTGAGGCGCTGCTCCAGTGTTTCGCCCTCGTAAAGCGGCATCACCGAATAGAGCCGTGTCTGCCGTTCGGCGGGCAGCTCGATGATCTCACCGATCCACAGGCTTCGCACGCGTGCCGCGACCCACGCCTCGCGGACGAAGGCGAGACGATAGGAGCCCTCGCTGGCGACGCGCGGATGAGGAAATTTCAGGACGACCTCGCGGCCGCGCTGCCGGTCGATCGCCCTGAACAGCCGGCTGTAGCGGCCATCCGACAGGATGTCACCAAGCACGAAATCGTCGATGACCGCCTGGGGCTCCGGCAGATCGAGAATCGGCAGCGTGGCGATCGCATGCGTGAGTTCGTCCCGATCGGCCGGCGGCAGGTCGACGACATCGAGCACCAGCGCGGTCATGTTGTCGCTGGAGCCGGCATCCGCTGCCGCGTCGACCAGCGCGCGCGCCGACTCTTCCGGCGAGGTACGTTGGCTCAGGAGGAGCTGCAGGCGGTGATCCGGCAGCACGCCGTGAACCCCGTCACTGCAGATCAGGAGCCGGTCATGCTGCCGCAGTCCCACCGTTGCGTAATCAAAACGGGTAAAATCCTCGAAGCCGATGGCGCGGTTGAGCAGATGGGCGAGATCGCCGCGTCCGGCGATATGGTCCTTGGTCAGCCGATCGAGGCGACCCTCGCTCAAACGGTAGGCGCGGGTATCTCCGATATGAATCACATGGCAGAGCCGCCTGGACAGGATCACGGACGAAAAGGCGCAGCTCATGCCGCCGAGCAACGGGTCGACGCGGCCCTGGGTATGGATCCAGTTGTTGGCGGCTTCGAGCGAGCGCGAAGCCCTGCGCTGCGCCCCAAGAGTCTCGGGCAGGGAATAGTAGGCGTCGATAAAGCAGCGGATCGCCAGTTCGGCGGCTTCCCGGCCGCCCTTGTGTCCGCCGACGCCGTCGGCCACGGCGGCGACGATGTCGCGGTTGGCGAGGCCGGTCTGGCCGAGGCAAACCCCGACATAATCTTCATTGGCGGAGCGCTTGCCGGCTTCGCTGACGAAGCCGACACGAACCTGAAGATCTCGTTGCGAACCGATCGTCACCGGCGAGGCCTGCCAAGGTCTGCAGCGCGCGCCGTCAGACCCGCGCTCCCGACGCGGCGCCCCACGTGGTGCGCCAGCGGACCTTGACCATGGCAAGTCCGAGGAATCCAAGCAACGCCAGCAGGCCAAAAAACAGGAAGCCGGCGCCGAACCCGCCGGTCATCGCCTTGGCGACGCCGAGCGCCTTGGCAAGGAAGAAGCCGCCGACACCGCCGGCGCAGCCCACCATGCCGGTCATCAGGCCGATCTCGTGGCGGAAGCGGAGCGGAATGAGCTGGAATACCGCACCGTTCCCCATGCCGAGCGCCAGCACGCCGATCGAGAACAGCAGCACCGACACCCAGGCGACGCGCGGCATGTCGGTGAGCGTCCAGCCTGCCGATGTCGGCGAGGTCGGCCCTTCCGGCATGAAGGCGATGACGAGATACGCCGCGACAACGACCGCGAACAGCATCGACAACGAGCGGATGCCGCCGATCCGGTCGGCGATGAGGCCGCCGACCGGCCGGAACCCGGAGCCGAAAGCGACGATCAGGGCGACCAGCAGGCCCGCTGCGACGCCCGACACGTGATACTGCACGGTGAAATAGAGCGGCAGCGCGTTGGCCAGGCCGACGAAGCCGCCGAAGGTGATGAAGTAGAAGAACATGAACCAGCGGCTGTCGGGATCGCGAAACAGCGCGCCATAGGCTTTGAGGGAAATCGGCTTGCGTTCTCCCGGCGCATCCTTGGCGGCGTAGGCATAGTAGGCGAGGATCAGCAGCATCGGAATCAGCAGCACGCCGAACACCGCCTGCCAGCCGGCATGCTCGGCGATTGACGGCGCGAACATCGTGTCGAGGACGACGCCCATGTTGCCGGCGCCGGCGATCCCCATCACCACGCCCTGATATTGCGGCGGATACCAGCGGCTGGCCTGCGGCAAGGCCACCGCGAACGAGGCGCCGCCGATGCCGAGCGCGAGGCCGAAGATCTCGATCGCAAGCTTGCTGTTGAGCCCGAACCGCCAGACCCAGGCGGTTGCCGCAATGACAACCAGCTGCGCGATGATTCCGGTCAGCTTGGCGCCGATGCGATCGGCGAAAACGCCCATCGGGACCCGCAGCAGCGCGCCGGCCAGAACCGGGATGGCGACGAGGGTGAACTTCTCATCGACGGCGAGATTCATGTCCCGCGCGATGTAAACGATCAACGGACCGAGGGCGACCCACGCCATGAAGCTGATGTCGAAGTAGAGAAACGCGGCGAGGAGCGTCGGCCAATGGCCGGCCTTCTTGAATTCAGCAGCCTTCATGAGTCAGCCTCGAGCATCGGCGCAGAGGCACGCGCGCGACGCGGCGATCTCAGCGCAGGGACCAAATCTTGGGAAGCGAGCGATGATCTCTTCATTGAGACGCGCTCTGGCTCGGTGTCAGCAATTCACGTGCCAGGACATCGAGCGGGTAACTTTACGCATGATCGCAGGATCTTGCCGCGCGGGTCCGCTCCACGACGAACGCGGCCATTGCCCCGTTTGCCGGCAAGCGCAGCCACTCGAGCGTGCAACGTGGTGCTTTATTATGCGGCGGTGAAGCTTCGTCCGAAGGTGACCTTTGCAATGACTGCGCGCGGCTCGTATGCCGGTTCCCTAGGCAAACCGACATGGGACGAGAAGAGGTACTCCGGTCGTGCATAACGGATAGCCTGCGGGGCGTTATTTTGGGCATCCATGCCGGGCCGAGTTTCGCGGCACTGCCGCTTTCATTGGCCGGAGTTGCGCGCAATCCCTGGAAAACCAGCCGAAGCGGCAGTGGCACGCATCTTGAATATGAGAAATCTCGATCGTCATAGTCGACGATTCGTTGCCCGCCGATGGGCGTCCCCAAATCGTTAACCTTTCATGCCGGTCGATGCGTATTCGCGTCGCCGGCGCAGACCCATCGGATTCAGATCGGAAGGCAGGCCATGCTCGAGAAAGTGCAAAAGCAAAGACTGGTGGTGATCGGCAACGGCATGGCCGGAATCCGCACCGTCGAAGCGCTGTTGGAGCGCGCGCCCGATCTCTACGACATCACGGTCTTCGGTTCGGAGCCCTACGGCAACTACAACCGGATCCTGCTGTCGCCGGTGCTTGCCGGCGAGAAGACCGTCGACGACATCATGCTCAACACCGAGCAGTGGTACGACGATAACGGCATCACCCTGCGCAAGGGCGAGATGGTCGCCATGATCGACCGGCGCACCTGCGAGGTCGTCACCGCGGACGATGCGCGCGTGCCTTATGATCGCCTGCTGATCGCCACCGGCTCCAACCCGATCATGCTGCCGCTTCCGGGCAAGGACCTTCCGGGCGTCATCGGCTTTCGCGACATTCAGGACGTCGAGCGGATGGTTGCAGCCTCGACCAGCCATCGCAACGCGGTGGTGATCGGCGGCGGCCTGCTCGGCCTGGAAGCCGCCAACGGCCTGATGAAGCGCGGCATGAACGTCACCGTCGTGCATCTGCTCGACTCGCTGATGGAACGTCAGCTCGATCAGGTGGCGGGCGGATTGCTGCGCAAGTCGCTGGAAGAGCGCGGCATGGTCTTCAAGATGCCGGCGCAAACCCAGGCGATCCTCGGCGAGGACCGCGTCACCGCGGTCCGCTTTGGCGACGGCACCGAGCTTCCGGCCGACCTCGTCGTCATGGCGGTCGGCATCCGCCCGAACATCGAGCTCGCCCGCAAGGCGGGTCTGTATTGCGAGCGCGGCATCGTCGTGTCCGACACCATGCAGACTTATGACGGGCGAATCTATGCGGTCGGCGAATGCGTGCAGCACCGTCGCCAGACTTACGGTCTCGTGGCGCCGCTGTTCGATCAGGCCAAGGTCTGCGCCAATCACCTCGCAATGAAGGGTTTTGCCACCTATGACGGGTCGGTGGTTTCGACC
>Ga0209758_1002514_pt1 | contig 18605 bp, 18 predicted proteins | sample AraplaMF_Col_mMF_FD_184258 | JGI IMG/M metagenome (GOLD analysis project Ga0209758, IMG submission 184258) | Arabidopsis root microbial communities from the University of North Carolina, USA - plate scrape MF_Col_mMF (SPAdes) (version 2) | ecosystem: Host-associated > Plants > Roots > Endosphere...
ACATGGCGCGGGGGCAGGCCTCGTCGCTTTCGACCTGCTGGCGGGAAAATCGCTGATTTTTGGCCCATTCCGGGCGCATTTTCCGGTCCAAGAGCCTAGCTTTACGGTCAGCCTTCCTCTATAAGCCCGGCCTTGATCGGCATTCAGCTCGCCCCGTATTGCGGGTGCTGAGCCGTCCTCCGCGGACGATGCCCGGATGAACACCAATCCCTAGAGGATATTGAAATGGCCGTTCCGAGACGAAAAACTTCGCCGTCGCGCCGTGGCATGCGCCGCTCGGCAGACGCCATCAAGAAGCCGACCTATGTGGAAGACAAGGACTCCGGTGAGCTCCGTCGTCCGCACCATCTCGACCTCAAGACCGGCATGTACAAGGGCCGTCAGGTCCTGAAGAAGAAAGAGTCCTGAAGTCAGGGCTTTTTCCTTCGGCAGGTCGATCGAGCCTGCCTGATTTAGGTCAACCCATGAGATATGACAGTGACGGCGGCGGAGCAAAAGCTTCGCCGCCGCATTGTCCTGCCCGAACATCCTGATCGAGAAGGCGCTTTGCCGATGGTCGGTTTCCCGCTGCTTCTGATTCCGCTCGCGGTGTACAACATCATCGCCTTCCTGATGCCCACCGTGTCCTTCTCGGATGTGCTGTTCAGGGTGCCGATGATCACGGGCGAGACTTGGCCGGTCACGCTTGCGGATCTGCTGCTGGCGCTCGGCGTGCTGCTGTTGCTGCTCGAAGTGGTCAAGGGCGCGCGCCCGGGCGCGAAATTCCTGATGGACCATTTGCTGTCGTTCGTCATCTTCGGCGCAGCCGCGGCCGAATTCGTGATGTGGCCCAAATTCGGCAACTCCACCTACTTCCTGCTGGTGCTGCTCGCGATGGCCGATTTCCTCGGCGGCATCGCGCAACGTGCGCGCCGTCGCATCGCCTATGTCGCCGCCGAGACCGTGCCGGTGCCGCGCAAGGCCAAGCGCCAGGCCGAGGCGCCACCAGCAGCATCGACGTTCGAGCCGAAGCTCGATCCCGTGCCCGCGCCGCAGCCTGAGCGGCCCGCAACTTCGGCGCAATCGGTGGCCGAATCCGTCCTGATGGATCATCCGGCGCCGAAGCCGGGCATCCCGCCATCGCCGGAAATTCCATCGCCGCATTTGCAGCCTGGCAACGGTACGCCGTCCTCACCCGAAGAATCGCGTTGATCGAACTCCCAAGCCCTCCACGGCGTCATGGCCAGGCTTGTCCCGGCCATCCACGACTAGCCGCGCGGAAAGAAGATCAGGATGTCCGGGACAGGCCCGGGCATGACGAATCTCTCGACGCAGCGAGCGCGGCGACAATTGTCCTGAAAACGGCGTTACGCCACCTGCCGCGTGCGCGCAGCAACGCTGGGCAGCGGGCGCTTGCCGCCATAGGCCATCAGGGCATCCTCGGACGAGCCGCGGCGCAGCCGGCTTGCCTGCGGCAGGTGCTCGGCATTGGCGATCAGCTGGGTGACAAAGCTCGGATCGGGGCGCGTCAGCGGTACCCTGCGGACCAGCTGTAAAACCGGCGCGAGCGGCACCAGCGCGGTACTCGCTTCCCGCGTTGCCTCTTCGATCTGATCCGCATTCACCATCGCAACACCGCTGATCCGCTTGAACTGGCGCGTTTTGGGACGTCGGCGCCGGGCATGTGATGGTCTCGCAAGGCCTATGCCGCTCGAGCCTATTTGGTTCCGCCGTCTTCGGGAACGTGGTTTCCAAATTGTTTATGAACTTTGCCTAGGGTCGGGGGCGAATCTGGCCTTATCCTGTGCCGGCTCAGGACTTCCCGCTGTCCCGAAACGAGGCGCTTTTGACCCCAGCATTGCCGCAAGCCTCCGAAATCCTGGCCGCCCTCGGCCAGGCCGTGTTCGTCTGGGATCTCGTCAGCGACGCCATCGTCTGGGGCGAGCAGGCCGGCGCCATCTTCCCTGGCATTCCCGCTGAACGGCTTGCGACCGGTGCCGAGTTCGCCAAGCTGATTGAGCCCGCGCAGACGCTGCGAAGTGCGGCGCTGGCGCAGACCTCAGCCGTGCACGGCGCCGACGGCACGCCTTACCGGGTCGAATATGGTGTGCGCATGAGCGCCTCCGATCCCGTGATCTGGATCGAGGAGACCGGCCGCTGGTTCGCCGGTGCCGATGGGCGCCCGGTGCGTGCGATCGGCTCCGTTCGCATCAACAACGAACGGCACGCCCGCGACGAGGAGCTGTCGAAGCTCGCGCGGCTCGACCCTCTCACCGGCGAGCTCAATCGGTCCCATCTGATCGCGGCGCTGGCCGAAGCGATCGAGGAGACGAGCCGCTTCCGCTCCACCGCGGCCTTCATGCTGGTCGGAATCGATCATCTCGCGCGCGTCAATGACGCCTTCGGTTTCGATGTGGCCGACGCCGTGATCCTCGACGTCGCCAAGCGCATTCGCGCGCGGCTGCGCGGGGGCGACGTGCTCGGCCGCTTCTCCGGCAACAAGTTCGGACTGATCCTCAAGAACTGCACCGTCGATGACATGAACGTCGCCGCCGAGCGCTTTCTCACCGGCATCCGCAACGAGGTGGTGCCGACCAGATCCGGCCCGGTGTCCGTTACCGTCTCGATCGGCGCCGTCAGCCTGCCGCGCTATGCCCGCAACACCGACGAGGCGATCAACCGCGCCCACGAGACGCTGGACGGCGCCAAGCGCCGGCGCGCCGGCTCGTTCGCCGCGTGGCGTCCGAACGCCGAGCGCGACGCCCAGCGCCGCGTCAACATCCGCGTCACCGACGAGATCGTCACGGCGCTGAACGAGCGCCGCATCAAGCTTGCTTATGAGCCGGTGGTGTCGGCTGCCACGCGCGAGGGCGCGTTCCACGAATGCCTGGTGCGGATGGACCAGGGCGACGGCCAGGTGCTGCTCGCGCCCGACATCGTGCCGGTCGCAGAACGCCTCGGCCTCATCCGCCTCGTCGATCACCGCGTGCTCGAATTGGTGGTCGCCGAGCTCGCGGCCGCGCCAAATATTCGGCTCAGCCTCAACATCTCGCCTGATACCACCATGGACCCGGACTGGTGGGCGGGAATCGAATCGCTGATGCGCGCCCATCCCGGCGTCGCCGAACGGCTGATCGTGGAGATCACCGAGACGGTCGCGATCCAGGACATCGACGACGTCCGTGCCTTCGTCAGCCGGCTCAAGAATTTCGGCAGCCGCATCGCCATCGACGATTTCGGTGCCGGCTACACCTCGTTCCGCAATTTGCGCAAGCTCGGCGTCGATATCGTCAAGATCGACGGCGCCTTCGTGCAGAACATCACCCACTCCGCCGACGATCGCGCCTTTGTGCAGACCCTGATCGACCTCGCCCGCCGCCTCGAGATCAAGACCGTGGCCGAATGGGTGCAGGACGAAGAGGCCGCGACCATGTTGCGCGACTGGGGCTGCGATTACATCCAGGGCCGCCTGATCGGGCTGGCGTCAGCTGACCGCCCGTGGTGCCCGCCGCCGGGTAGCGCACTGCCCGCGGCAAGTTGAGACCGGCTAGGGTGGGCAAAGCGAAGCGTGCCCGCGAAAATTCTCTTTGAAATCAACGGCCCGTCTACTGTGCATGGGGTTGTTTTCGCGGATGTTCACGAGAAGAAGCTCACGCTACGCGGCGAACCGCGTTCAGTGTCTCGATGGTAAGCCCCACCTCGGTCGCCACGGCCGTGGCCCAGGCGTTGCGCAGCACCCATTCGCCGATCGGAACGATCAGTCCGGTCGCTTCGCCGATCGGAATGAATTCGGCAGGCGAGACGAAGCCGCGCTTGGGATGTCTCCCGCGCAGCAGCGCTTCGAAGCCGGTGAGCTCGGAGCTGTCGAGCCGCACCTGCGGCTGGAACACCAGATGGAACTGGCTGGATTCCAGCGCGCCGCGCAGATCCTGATAGCGAGGCCATACGCCTACGGCCCGTACAGCACGAGTTCCGTATCGGTGAGATCGGCCAGTCGTGGACGGTGCGGACCTTTGAAATATTTGCGGCCGCGCCGCTCGGTATAAAAGCCGACAAGGCCGGGAATCGGCTCGTTGGAATCGACGATCACCGAGATCTTGCCGAGCCGCAGCAGCAGCCGGCCGATGCGGCCGGCGCAGGCGGTGTATTCGGCGGCGCTACGGCAATAGATCAGCTGCATAGCCGGCGGTGCGATGAAACCGCGGCGGATGCGCACCGGTTGCAGGATGAAGGGGAAGACGCCCTTCGGCGTGCGGCAAATCAAACTGAGACAATTGTAGCGCGCATGCCGCGTCAGCAGCTCGGTCTCGACCTCGGATAAGCCCTCGATCCGCTTGGCGTGCGGGGAGATGACCTCGATCTTGCTCCAGCGCGGGGCGCGCGACAGCGCCGGCACCGAAAAGAACAGGCCGCGGCAATAGGCGCGAAAGCCCTGAGTTTCGATGATCGGCCAGGTCCATACCGCCGGGCTGATGTTGAGATAGGTGACGTGCTTGTGGCGTTGCGCGATCTTGGTCAGCAGCGGGGCGTAATTGCGGTAGGCCGGCTCGACATACCAGCTCGACAGATTGCACTGGATCGCGGTCTCCTCGCCATCCTTGCGCGCTGTGTAGATCAGCAGCAGCACGCCGACCGGCTCGCCGTCATTGTCGAGCATGTAGCCGAAGCGCGGATAGCCGTCCGGCACGGGCCGGAAGGCCTGCCGGCGCAGACCCTGGATCCAGTAGTTGCGCGAGCGGCCGACGAAGCCGCGCGTCAGCAAGTCCGCGATGGCGTCAACATCGGACTCGGTGATCTCGCGACATCGGACCTTGGTGTGGATCACGCTCGTCTTGCCCGTGGAAATGGTCGGCCTCTTGGAGTCTATAGTTTCGGCATGATCTTCTCGGAAAACCGCTTCACGCTTTTCCGGATCGTGCTCTAGCGCCAGCCTTCGACATGAGCATCGGCCGCGACATGCGGCTGCATGCCCATGACGTCCCGCACCTTGGCGGGCCAGGCGGAGAGATCGGTGCCGTGGGTGTGGAACATCGCGACCGCGAGGCGATCCATGCCGAAGGCGACGCAGCCGGTGTGAGCCGGCTCGCCATTGGCGTCCTGGATGCCCCAGGTCGTGCCGAAATGCTCGCGGTGATAGTTGAAGCTCATGCAGGCGGTCGGCTGTTCTTCAGAGCGCAGCGGGATCAGGAGCTCGAACTTGAGCTGCTGCTGCTTCTGGCTCACCGCCTTCATCTGGCCGACGCGGCCGAAGAACGGATCGCTGGCATAGTCGATACGGAAGGTCAGGCCGAGATCGGTCGCGATCTTCTGGGCGCGCACCATCCAGCGCTCGCGGAAATCGGCGACGTCATCGGGCGTGCCGATGCAGACATATTCGCGCATCCGGAACGATTGCAGGCGGTCGAGATGCTTCGACGGCTCGCGGCGGAAGCAGTCGGCCGCGACGTCGAAGCGCAGGCCGCCCTTCGGCAAAGGCCCGCGGTTCGCCGCGATCGGATAGACGGGATAGCAGGCCGCCGGCGACAGCACGAGATCGGCCGGCGACAGCGACGTGGTCCAGTCGCCGCCGGCATCGAAGCGGCTCACCGCGGCGTTGATCTCGCGTTCGGTGCCGTGCAGGCCGCAGACGCAGCCGAGCAGGTTCGGAAAGCTCTTGAGGTAGCCGGATTTTTCCAGCTGGGCCCGGCTCATCACCGGCGGAAAGCGCAACGCTTCCGTGCCGGATTCGCGGTGGCTGGTGATCAGCGCGGCGAGCTTCTCCACCACACCTTCGTAGAGTGCGGTGCGGGCGTAAACGCCGTCCGAACCCATGCGGTGGAACAGCTTGTCGGCGAGATGATCGAGCGGATCGGCGATTTGCGGCGCAGTCTCGGGCGAATCCGGGAGGACGGCAATGTTCATGGGATGGTGTCCTGCTATCTCAAATCTGTTCTTGTGGCTCAGTCGCGAAGGCTCGCCGGCACGCCGCTCATCAGCGTCGACGTGGCAGCGTTAGCGAGAATGCGGTCGTTGTTGATCATGATCGGCGACGACAACACGTCGCGCAGATGGCGGCCCATGGTGAACTCGCCGTCGTTGCGATAACCGGACAGACCCGCAGTGCGCATCGCATGCATCACGGTCTCGACCGCGAGCTCGGAGGCCTGCACCTTCAGCAGCGTGATTGAGGACTGGAAGTCGAGCGAGCCGAGCGCGCGCTCGTCATGTTCGGCATTGGCGAAGGCGTCCAGATTGGCGGCGATCAATGCGCGAAGTTTTGCCAGCGACATCTTCGCCGCGGTGAAATGGGCGGCGGCCGGCGGCATCTGACCGCCGGAGCTGCGAGCCGCCTTGCGGACAAAGGCCTGCGCGCGCGTCACCGCTGCGGCGGCAATGCCCGCCCAGGCCGATGACCAGCACAGATGCGCGAACGGTGTCATGGTCTGGGCGTGGATCTTGTCATAGGATTCCGGGAAGACGCGGTCGGCAGGACAGTCGACCCTGAGCTCGAAGCCGGTCGAGCAGGTGCCGCGCATGCCAAGCGTTTCCCAGCCCAGCGTCTGTTTCAGCGAATAATCGTCCTTCGCGAGCGCCAGAAGCACCTGGTCGGAGGCTGCGGCTTCGTTGGCTCGGCGCGCGATCGTGACGAGACCATCGGCCTCGGCGCCGTAGGAGATCACGGTGGCGTCGCGCAGCAGGGAGATTGTGTCTCCGGCGTGGTCGACGGCTGCCGCGCTGGCGCGGATGTTGCCGCCGTTCTGGCCTTCCGTGGTGGAGGAGGCGAGCAGCCACTGGTCGCGGGCGACCCGGCGCATCATGGTTTCCATCCAGGGGATACCGTGACCGTGCCTGATGATGCAGGCGACTTTGGTCTGGTGCATCGCGTAGATCATCGCCGTCGAGGCGCAGGCGCGTCCGAGCGTGTAGCAGATGTCGGTGACGTCGTAGATCGAGGCGCCGAAGCCGCCGAACTCGACCGGGATCATGACACCGAGCAGCTTCTGCTCACGCGCGGTATCGAACGCCTTGTGGGGGAAGCGGGCGTCGCGATCGACGCCATCGGCATCGGCCGCAGCCACGCTGGCGGTTCGGGCGGCGCGCTCGATGAGGGAAGGGCCCTGCTCGAGCAGGCTCGTCGGTGTTTCGTCGACAGTGAGAACAGCTTCACGCACGTTCATACTCGTCCGCCTCTGGTTTGCCGTTCAAGATCGCCGGCATCATTCGCGATGCGCGTCAGCGATCCTCCGGCCATCTTTGCTTGTGAGACGAGGCTACGGATTTAATTCAAATTCGTCGATGAAATAGAGGGTAAACGAACCGCAATTCCGAACGAACAGTTAAGGTGCGGTTTTTTGCATGGTCCGGATTTCGGCGATCGCGTTAGGATTCTGGAAGAAGCACGGATTGCAGACAATCTGAGTCATCGTTTACTAAGAAACGCGAAGTAATGGTGACGCCCATTGCGGGACCGGCCCGTCGTGCGCATCGTATCCGGCGACCGGCCCGACCTTTTATAGACAGATGGGAATTTGCCGATGCAAGCCTTCGATACCGATTTGCGTCATCGCATCACCACACTGGTGAAGGGCATCCTCGAGCAGAACTCGCTTGTCGCCGAAGTCACGCCGCAGGCCAAGCTCGTCGATGTCGGTCTGACCTCGATGGACATGGTCAATCTGATGCTGGGCGTCGAAGCCGAGTTCGACTTCACCATTCCGCAGTCCGAGATCACGCCGGAAAATTTCCAGTCTGTCGAAACCCTGGAGCGCATGGTCGCGACCCAGCTCAAGCTGGCGAAGGCGGCTTAATCAGGCGCCCACTGCCTCCGACTGGACCCACCACCCCGTTCCAAAACCGCCGCAAAACTGGCATAGCTTAACCATGTCGCACGTGGCGGATAGGGTGAAGCAGGCATGGCGCAGGCGGTATTGGGCATCATCGGCGGCTCGGGCATCTATGATCTGCCGGGTCTCGAAGGCGCGCACGAAGAGGTGATCAGGAGCCCCTGGGGGGAGCCGTCGGCGCCCGTGCGGCGTGGCACCATCGCAGGTCTGCCGATCGTGTTCCTGCCGCGCCATGACAAGGGGCATCGGCTGTCGCCCTCCGATATCAACTATCGCGCCAATATCGACGTGCTGAAGCGCGCCGGCGTCACCGACCTGATCTCGCTGTCGGCCTGCGGTTCCTTCAAGGAGGAGCTGCCCCCCGGCACTTTCGTCCTCGTCGATCAGTTCGTCGACCGCACCCATAAGCGCGAGAGCTCGTTCTTCGGCAAAGGTTGCGTCGCACATGTCTCGATGGCGCATCCCGTCTCGCCGCGGCTTCGGATTCATCTGGCGGCGGCGGCCGAGGCCGAGGGTATCGCGATCGCGCGCGGCGGCACCTATGTCTGCATGGAGGGGCCGCAATTCTCCACCTATGCGGAGAGCATGACCTACAAGACATCAGGCTATTCCGTGATCGGCATGACCAACATGCCAGAGGCAAAGCTCGCCCGCGAGGCCGAGATTTGCTACGCGACCGTCGCGATGGTGACGGATTTCGACTGCTGGCATCCGGATCACGATGCGGTCACCGTACAGGACATCATCCGCGTGCTGACCTCGAACGCCGACAAGGCCAAGGCGCTGGTGGCGCGGCTGGCGAAGGATTTTCCGCGTGAGCACGAGCCATGCCCGATCGGTTCGGACCGTGCGCTGGATACCGCGCTGATCACCGCGCCCGAGGCGCGCGATCCCGAGCTTCTGAACAAGCTCGATGCGGTGGCCGGGCGCATTTTGCGCGGTTGAGACGCAAGAAGGACGAAAAGGCAGAACGCCATGAAGGTCGACGGTAAGCATTTTCGCAGCATCTGGCGCGACGGCGACGGATGGTCGGTCGGCGCGATCGACCAACGCCGTCTGCCGCATGAATTCGTCATTGCGAAGCTGACGTCTTGCGAGGACGCAGCGGTGGCGATCCGCGACATGCTGGTGCGCGGCGCGCCGCTCATCGGCGCGACCGCCGCCTACGGGATGGCGCTGGCGATGCGCGAAGACCCATCCGACGCCGGTCTGAAGCGCGCTTACGACACGCTGATCGTAGCGCGACCGACCGCGATCAATCTGAAATGGGCGCTGGACGAGATGCGTGCGGCGCTTGCGCCGATCGATCCGGTTGAACGGGCCGAAGCGGCCTACGCCCGCGCCGACGAGATCGTCGAGCAGGACGTCGAGATCAATCGCGGCATCGCCGCCAGCGGTCTCGCGCTGATCGAGGCGATCGTGGCCAGGAAGAAGTCGGGCGAGACGGTCAACGTGCTGACCCATTGCAATGCCGGCTGGCTTGCCACCGTCGACTGGGGCACTGCAACCGCGCCGATCTATCTCGCGCATGAGCGCGGTATCAAGATCCATGTCTGGGTCGACGAGACTCGCCCACGCAATCAGGGCGCTTCGCTTACCGCCTGGGAACTCGGCCATCATGGCGTGCCGCACACCGTAATTCCGGATAACACCGGCGGGCACCTGATGCAGCACGGCATGGTCGATCTCGCCATCGTCGGCACCGACCGCGTTGCTGCCAATGGCGACGTCTGCAACAAGATCGGCACTTACTTGAAGGCGCTCGCCGCGCGCGACAACGATGTGCCGTTCTACGTGGCGCTGCCGTCGCCCACGATCGACTTCGCGGTCGACGACGGCATCCGCGATATTCCGATCGAGCAGCGCAGCGGGGCGGAGGTCACCGACATGACCGGCCGCACCGCGGATGGACGGCTGGAGACGGTACGCATCGTGCCGGAGGGCTCGCCGGTCGCGAACTACGCCTTCGACGTCACGCCGGCGCGCCTCGTGACCGGCCTCATCACCGAGCGCGGCGTGCTGAGGCCCGACCGCGCCTCGCTGGCCGCCGCATTTCCGGAGCGGATCGCCGCTGTGGTGGAGTAGCTAGGTAATTGGGGGATCTCGATCCGCGCTCGCAATGACGAGGACGATGGACTACCCCAGCTTCATTCCCGTCACTGCCTCGAGCTCGGCGATCGCCTGCGCGCCGTTCGTGACCTTGATTGTTGTCATGCCCATGTCCCGCGCGGGCTTCAGATTGACGCCGAGGTCGTCGAGATAGACGCAGTTCTTCGGATCGACTTTCAGCGTCTCGACCATCAGCTGGTAAATGCGAGGGTCCGGCTTGCGCAGGCCGATCTTGGCGGATTCGATGACGTGGTCGAACAGCACCATCACCTCCGCGACATAGAGCGAGCGTCCGGTCATGCTGCCGATCGCATTGGCCGGAAGGTTGTTGGTGATGCAGCCGGTCTTGAACTCTGCCTTGATGCGCTTCAGCGCCGCGACCATCTCGGGGCGCAGGTCGCCCTGGAGCAGTGGCAGCACGTCGCGTCCGCGCACTTCGGCGCCGAGCGCAAGCGATTCCGCCGCGAACAAATGATCGAAGGTCTCGATATCCACTTCGGCGCGCTCGAACTTGGCCCAGGCATTTTCCAGATGATTGGCCGCGTTGGTGCGTCTGATGATGTCGGCGGGCAAACCACGTTCGGTTTCGAATCGCGCAAACGCCTCGAACGGCGAACTCGTCAACACGCCACCGAAATCAAAGATCACAGCCTCGATCGCCACTGTCCTGCCCTCGTCAATTCCTTCCCAAGAGGGCTAGCATGCGCTATCCGCAAGGGCCAGTCCTGCCGACGATGGAAGCGTGCTCCCATGAAGAAGATCGTCACTCTCATCACAGCAATCTTTCTGCTTGCCGCGCCCGCTCACGCCATCGTCGGCGGCGGCACGCCGCAGACGGAGGGCGTTGCGCGCGGGGTCGTCACCATCGTCGGCTCGCGCGGCAATTTCTGCACCGGCACTCTGATCGCCCCACAAATCGTGCTGACGGTCGCTCATTGCGTGCAGCCCGGCGCCGACTACAAGATCGTCGACCGCGGCGCCGATGGTCAGCCGCAATTGCTGAACGTGCGTACCGTTGCGATCCATCCGGGCTTCAACATGCAGGCGATGCAGGCACATCGTGCCACCGCCGACGTGGCATTGCTGCAACTTGAAATTCCACTCAAGGGAAAATCGACCGTGCCGGTTGGCGCGCCAACCATTCCGATCCGGGTCGGCAGCCGTTTCACCATCGCCGGTATCGGCGTCACCGTGCGCGGCGATGGCAAGAGCGGCGGTGCGACGCGGGTTGCCGGTCTCGTGGTCACGGGCCAGCCCGGCACATTCCAGATTCGCCTGGTCGATCCCGTAACCAACGGTGTTCGCGACGGAATCGGAGCCTGCACCGGCGATTCCGGCGGCCCTGTCTTCGAGGACAGACCTGATGGCGCGATGCTTGTTGGTGTCATCAGCTGGTCGACCGGGCCGAATGGCGCTGCCGGCTGCGGCGGATTGACCGGGGTTACGCCGCTCACGCTGTACCGTGACTGGCTCTTGCAAACTGCGCGGGGCTGGGGCGCGGCGTTATAGTTTGATCGCGACTTGATCTATGTCATTTTGCGAGGGAAGCGCGGCGGGCGAACATGCCCGTCGCGGAGGAAACGCGTCGCCATCAAAGGCGACCTGAACAAGACAAGGCATAGAATCAACAATGAATGTCGCTGTTCGCAGTCACGCCACGGCCAAACAGGCTTCTGAACATTTCGACGTGCTGATCGTCGGCGCCGGCATCTCCGGCATCGGCAGCGCCTATCACATCGAAAAGCAGCTTCCGGGCACGAGCTACGTCATCCTGGAAACGCAGGCGACATTTGGGGGCACCTGGAGCACGCATCGCTATCCCGGCATCCGCTCGGACAGCGATCTCCATACCTTCGGCTACAGCTTCAAGCCCTGGGTCGGACCGCCGATCGCGACCGCCGAGGAAATCCTCGCCTACATGAACGAAGTGATCGACGATAACGATATCGCCCGCCACATCCGCTACAAGCACAAGATCACCTCGGCGAGCTGGTCGAGCGAACAGAATCTCTGGACCATCGAGGCCGTAACGACCGACACCGGCGAGACCAAGACCTTCACCGCCAACTTCCTCTGGATGTGCCAGGGCTATTACCGCCATTCGGAAGGTTACACGCCCGAATGGAAGGGCATGGACCGCTTCAAGGGGCGCATCGTCCATCCGCAGACCTGGCCCGACGACATCGATCTCAAGGGCAAGAAGGTGGTGGTGATCGGCTCGGGCGCGACAGCGGCGACGCTGGTGCCGAACATCGCCGACGACTGCGCACATGTCACCATGCTGCAGCGCTCGCCGACCTATTTCCGGCTCGGGCGCAACGCCATCGAGATCGCGGAGGAGTTGCGCCGGCTTCAGGTGGACGAAGCCTGGATCCACGAAATCGTCCGCCGCAAGATTCTGTTCGAGCAGGATGCGTTCACAAAGCTCTGCCTCTCCAAGCCCGAACAGGTGAAGAAGGAGCTGATCGGCCAGATCAGCGCCGTGCTCGGTCCAGACTACGACGTCGAAAGGCACTTTACGCCGAGCTATCGGCCGTGGCGCCAGCGCATCGCTTTCGTGCCCGATGCCGATCTGTTCAAGGGCATCGCCAGCGGCAAGGCCTCCGTGGTCACCGACGAGATCGAGTGCTTTGTCGAGAACGGCATTCAGCTCAAATCCGGCAAGCTGCTGGAGGCCGACATCATCGTCACCGCGACCGGCTTCAATCTCTCTGCGCTCGGCGACATCGCCTTCGAGATCGACGGCAAGCCGCTCGCGTTCGGCGACACCGTGACCTATCGCGGCATGATGTTCACGGGCGTGCCGAACATGGTTTGGGTGTTCGGTTATTTCCGCGCGAGCTGGACGCTTCGTGTCGACCTTGTTGCGGATTTCGTCTGCCGTCTGCTCGGCCACATGAAGGCCAAGGGGGCGAAAAAGGTCGAGGTCAAGCTTCGGCCTGAAGATCACAACATGCCGATCCTGCCGTGGATCGATCCTGAGAACTTCAACCCCGGCTACATCATGCGCAACATGAACATCTTGCCGAAGCGCGGCGACAAGCCGGAATGGCAGCACAGTCAGGATTACTGGACCGAGAAGGACGAGATCCCGAAGACCGATCTCGATGACAAGGCGTTTGTGTATGGGTGACGGCTTCCGCCCGATCATCTCTCAATCGTCGTGGCGAGGACGTGACGATAGGCTTCCGATGTGAATGGCCGTACACACGACCGGCCATTCTGATGCACCATCGCATGCGCTGATTGAGAACCGAACGTGTCAAAACGTGACGCGGTTGCAACAACGCGTGTCGAATCTGCCCGAGTTGCAGCCTCACGGGCGGATTCTGACCTGGCCGGAGTTCTATCGATCTTCCCCTTGTCTTAAGTTCCCGGTGGCGCCGCTGGAAGCGCCGTAGGGCACAGGGGTTGAGCGTTGCGGGCTGGGTTGCCATCGAGCGGGCAGAATTGCCCGCGCCGGATCGTCGCCGCGGTTCGCGCGGTCGTCTGGCTTGGCTTTGCCTTGAGCGTGGTCGCCGTGCCGGACCCGGCAGCCGCGCAGCAATTCTTCAACGGGTCGCAGACCACGCCCAACGGCGCCGTCAACGGCGGAGGCGGCGTATGGAACGCGACGACGACGAACTGGACGGACGCCTCCGGCGCGACCAGCACCCCTTACGGTTCCTCATCGTCGGGCACCATGTTCGGCAGCGGCGGTCCTTCGACACCGGCCACGGGCGGCACGGTGACGGTGACGCCAGGGGGCGTGCAGCTCACTAGCCTCGTGGGCTTCGATCTCACCGGTGACCGCTCGATCTACATCATCCTGGGCGGGGACCTCAGGCTGGCCCCGGGCGGCACCACGTTCCTCACCAACGATGTGACCGGCACCGGAGCCCCCTCGGCCTTGATCGCGTCCCGCATCGTCGGCCCAGGCGGCATCGCCGTACAGGGACCCGGTTTCCTGACACTGCTCGGTGCCAACACCTATACCGGCGGCACTTTCATTTGCGCGTGCGGCTCATTGCAGCTCGGTGATGCGAGCCATACCGCCAGCGTCATCGGTGCCGTCACCAACGAGGGCCTGCTCAAGATCGTCAACGCTGACATGGCTGATGTCACGTCGCTCTCGAACGCCTTCGCCGGCGCGGCAACGTTCCTCAATGCGACCTCCGCCGGCGCGATGGCGATCACCTCGCTCCTACGCCGGCAAGGGCGTCGTGCGCTACACCTGGTAAGCTCTACCGCTTCGGCTGCTTTGGCTTGCGCGGCGGCCGAGGGGCGGCGGCCGGCGTAGGCGTTCCGCTCATCTTGTTGGCGGCTTCGCTGACATCGAGCAGCGAGCGGCGGGTGTCCTCGAGGAAGCTCGCCGATTTCTTCTTCATGGTGTCGGCGAGCTCGTGCAGCCCCTTCACCTTCTCGAACAGCTCGTCGGCCTTGCCGTCGACGAAGCCGGGCACCACGCCCTCGATCTTCGTGACCGCCTTGTCGAAGCCCGCAAACGCATTGTCGACCTTGAGCATCACCGCATCGATCTCGTCGCCTTTGCCCCTGAGGCCGGCGGTATAATCTTCGAACGTGCGGAGGCCGTCCTTGATTGCCGGCGCGTTGCTGACGATCGAGCGATCGACACTATGCAGCGTATCGACGATGGATTCGGCGTCGCTGAGATCGGCAGTGAGGATGGGAATGCCGTCCGAATCCAGCGGCACCGGTGGTGCGGACGGCGCGCCACCGATCAGCGAGACCGCGGCGACACCGGTGAGGCCCTGGAACTCGATGCCGGCCACCGTGTCCTTGCGGATCGGCGCGGTGTTGTCGAGCGACACCAGCGCCACGACCTTGCGCGGACTGTCCAGCTTGATCGACAGAATCTGGCCGGCGGGGACACCGTCGAAATTGACCGGGCCGCCGCGGCGCAGGCCGCTCGCGGAGCCGCCTTCGAACACGACGCGCAACTGGCTGCGGCTCTGGATGGTACGCCATTTCTGCATGCCGAGCAGGCCGCCGAACGCCACGGCGATCACCGTCAGCGTCGTCGTTCCGATGACCAGATTGCTCGCGCGTGCCATGCAGATGATTCTACGACCAAGGCCGGAAAGTTGGAAGGGACTCCGGATAGTACGTAGGGCGGGTTAGCGGAGCGTAACCCGCCGCCTTATTCACCTTGTACCAGTTGACGGATTACGCTGCGCTAATCCGCCCTACCGACCTCAATGCTTGGCTGCGCGTTTTGCCGCGGCGTTGTTCAACACGATCAGCGCGTCGACCGCGACACCGGTCTTGGTGTTGATCAGGAACGGATTGACGTCGATCGAGGCGATCCGGTCGCCGGCATCCGCAATCAGATTGGATAGCCCGACCAGCGCCTTCACGGCGGAGGCCTCGTGCAGCGCCGGCTTGCCGCGATAGCCGCGCATTTTGATGCCGGCCTTGGTGCGGCCGATCAGCAGCCGCGCCTCGGCCTCGTCCAGCGGCGCGCCTGATAGCGCCACGTCCTTCATCAGCTCGATATCGATGCCGCCGGTGCCGAACAGCACGACGGGCCCCATCTCGGCGTCGAGCGAGGCGCCGACCACGAGCTCGAGATCGGCTTTCACCTGTTGTGCGATCAGAATGCCGTCGAGCTTCGGCTTACCCTTCAGCCGGGCCACCCTCGCGGTGATGTCGGCAAACGCCTTCTTCACCTCGGCCGCGCTGTTGAGGTTCAACACCACGCCGCCGATATCGGATTTGTGCAGGATCTCGGCGCTGACGACTTTGGCCACGACCGGAAAGCCGATCTGCCTGGCGATCTTCACGGCTTCTGCCGCCGTCTGCGCGGTTCCCTCCTTCGAGACCGGGATGCCATAGGCCTTCAGCAGCTTCTTCGAGGCGACTTCGTCGAGCGCGGCACCGCTCGCCGATTTCAACGCTTTTTCCAGCACGGCGCGCGCGGCGGGCTTCGAGCTCGAGACGATGTCGGGCACCTCTTTACGCAGCTTCGCATAGGCGAGCAGCGATTTGATGGCCGTCACGGCACGGTCCATGCCCTGCATCACCGCCAGATGCGGCAGCGACTTGCGTAGGCCCTTGGTGAACTCCGTGAAGCCGATCGACATCGCGCTGATATAGATCACGGGTTTCGAGGCCCGGCTCGCCATCTCGTTGACCATCCGCAAATTGCGCTCGCGCTGTTCGTGCGGCGCCTTGGGCAACTCGGAATCGATGATGACGATGTCGATATCTGGATCGTCGATCATCAGCTTGATCGACTTCATGTAGACGGAGGGATCCACCACCGCTGCAAAGCCGGCGTCGAGCGGATTGCCGACGATCGATCCCGGCCCGAGCATCTTGGCCAGCTCGCCGCTGACGTGCGGGCTGAGCGGCGCAAAGTTCAGCCCTTGTGCATAGAAAGCGTCGATCAGCATGCCGCGCTTGCCGCCGGATAGTGTCACCGCCGCAAGCCGGTCGCCCTTGGGAACAGTGGCGTGAACGAAGCATTCGGTGGTCTCGATCAATTCGTCGAGTCCGCTCACGCGGATCACGCCTTCGCGGGTTGCGATGGCGTCGAACGTCTCGATCGAGCCGGCCAGCGCACCGGTATGCGCCATGGCGGCGGCGCGGCCACCTTCCGAAGACCCGAGCTTGAGCGCGATCACCGGCTTGCTCGCGGCACGTGCCGCCTTGCAGGCGTTGCGAAACGCCTTGGTGTTGCGCACGCCTTCGAGATAGACCACGATCACCTTGATGCTGGGATCCTCGGCAAAATAGCGCATCAGATCAGGTGTCTCGAGCCCGGTCTCGTTGCCTGTCGTCACCATGTAGCCGACGCCGACGCCGCGATCTTCCAGCGCCTGGCGGATCGCCATCACGATGGCGCCGGACTGGCCGGCAATCGCCACCGCGCCCTGTTCCATGGTGACGATGCGGTCGTCGATATTGGTGAAGAGCTTCTCGCCGGCGCTCAAATTGCCGAGACAGTTCGGGCCGGTGACGACGAGGCCCGTCTCCCGCACGGCCTGTTGCAGCTCCGCGGCGAGCTTCTGGCTCTCCTCATCCTGCAATTCGCTGAAGCCGGATGTGACGATGGTGGCTGACCGCGCTCCGGCGGCTGCAGCGTCGCGGATCACCTGCACGGCAAAGCGCGCGGGCACCAGCACCAGAACGTGGTCAGGCTTTTCGGGGAGGCTGGCAAAATCCTTGTAGCAGGGTACGCCCCAAATGATGTCGCGCTTGGCGTTAACAGGATAGAGGCCGCCCTCGTAGCCATACTTGACCAGATTGTTCCAGATGCGCTCGGCGTAATTGCCGGGCTTGTCGGTCGCGCCCACCAGCACGATGTTGTGTGGATGCAGCATGGCATGGATGCCTTTGACGATGTCGCTGGCATCGGGTGGAGGCGACCATGGACGGGCAGGAACCGATGCGGCAGAGACCTGAGCTTCCATGGGGTGACCTCACCTGTTGTTATTGTTGGCGGCGCGTCACTCTGTTCTATGGCGAGTTCTTCTCAGTGGCAACCAACTGGTATGCCGCGTGATGGAATGAGCGATGTATCGCATTTATTCATTCGCTCCAATCAGAATGGCATGCAGGATGTAACGTTCGGGACCTGATGTGACGGCATCGAACGGCCAACAGGTCGAGAGCACCAGTTCAAAATCCCGTGTCGCGGGATCGATGCCGGATGCATCGAAACGGACCACAGCCGAAGAATCCGCGCGATAGAGGAAATGTTTGCCGTCGCGGCGGGTGATCTCGATGACGTCGCCGACGGAAACATTCCGCAGGAAGCGGAAATGCGTGTCGCGATGTGCGGCATACACGGCAACGCCGCGTTCGCCTGGAGCGGCCGTTCGCTCGACATGGCCGGGCCCGAAAGCGAGCGCCTGACCGCTCGTGCCCTCCAGCACGATAGCGCTCGCGCCGATCCGCTTCACCTCGATCCGGGCGACCGGCCAGGTGTCGGCCCATGGCCACGGCTTTACCGTTTCGCCGGTCGCCACGCTCCGCTCGAATGCGCGCTCCAGCAGCACCTGCGCGAGCCAGGCTTTGGCGTGGATATAGACGCCATCGCCGAACAGGATGGCACCGATGAGCGCGAGAGCAAAGGGAGAGATGAAACGTGGCATGACTTCCACAATGACAGATCCAAAAAAAGGCGCGCGCGGCCGTTGGTTTCGGGACGGGCAGCCGCGCGCGCCAAGCAAGAGGAGTCGGGGTGCTCCTCTCTCAAGCGGCGTCAGTGAGCAAGGTCCGACGCCGGTTGAACACGAACAGGATCAGGGCGAGCACGATCATGATCAGGCCTGCGATCATCTTGAGCTCGGCCGGGGTGCCGGTTTTGGGCAGGCGGATCGCATCTGATGTGACGGGAGCCGGCCGCCTTGCCGCGGGCTGGCCCGCATCGGCGCGGCGTTCGCGCAGCTGTGTCGGCGTCAGCTGCTGCCGTTCGCCGAACACCTTTTCGAAATCCCAGCCGGCCGGCAGGTTGATCGGCATCTCGCTGAGCCTCAGCGGCGCGCCTTCGGGACGATCAGGCGTCTTGTCGACCGCGACGAGGCTTGTCAGGCGCGTGACGATCTGGTGGTCGAGCGCCAGCGCAAGGATGGTCTTGTCCGTATCTTCAGGCGTCATCTCGCGCAGCGTCCGCGCCACCTCGGCGTCGCCGATCTTGCGCCTGGCCCAAAGCTTGGACAGGCCTTTGCCCGGGGCGGCATTTTGCAG
>Ga0209758_1002528_pt1 | contig 18480 bp, 5 predicted proteins | sample AraplaMF_Col_mMF_FD_184258 | JGI IMG/M metagenome (GOLD analysis project Ga0209758, IMG submission 184258) | Arabidopsis root microbial communities from the University of North Carolina, USA - plate scrape MF_Col_mMF (SPAdes) (version 2) | ecosystem: Host-associated > Plants > Roots > Endosphere ...
CCGCCTTCGGCTTGTAGCCGTTGGCGAATTTGACGCGCAGCGTGCCGCCGGCAATGGTGGCGGTGCCGGCCACGGTCAGGCTGCCGGCGCTGCCCGCCGCCGCGCCGCCGAGATCCAGCTCCAGCGTGGTGTTGCCGCTCAGCTGGGTGTACTTGCCGGCCAGGCGCAGCGCCGCCGGCGCGTTGGCCACCAGCGTGCCGCCGCTGTTGTAGACGTCGCCCAGGCCGAAGGCGGCCACCGAGTCGCCCTGCAGCGTGCCGCCGGTGATTTCGGTGCCGCCGCTCCAGCTGTTGGCGCCGGCCAGTTTCAGCGTGCCCGTGCCTTGCTTGACCAGCTTGCCCGAACCGCCGATGTCGTTGCGCCAGCGGTCGACCGCGTTGAAGCCGCCCTTGGCCGCGTCCATGGTGATGGTGACGTTGCCGCTGAAGGCGCCGTAGCCGTCGGCCGCCGCGAACAGGTTCAGGCGGCCCCAGCCTTCAGGATCGTCCATCACCGGGTAGCCCGAGGCCAGCGCCGTGGTTTTCAGCACCACGCGGCGCTGCGCGTCGCTCAGGTAGGGCTGGCGCGTTTCCAGCAGCACTTCCGCGCCTTTCGGCACGCTGGCCGGGGCGTTGGTGGCGGCGATCGGGGCGAAGCCGTAGGTGCTGCGGCGCAGGAAGTTGGCCTTGTTGGTGGCGTAGTCGGCAAAGCGGTCGTTGGCCGCGGTGCCCGATTGGGCGTAGGTGGCAAAGGTGGCGTCGGTGGTGCTCGTGGCGGCCAGCAGCGTGCTGTGGGCTTGCGCCACGGCGGCCGCTTTCCTGGCGGCGTTGGCCGGATCGGCCAGATTGGCGGCGGCGCTGGCCAGGCCGAGGATGCGGCCGCTGATCACGTCCAGCGGCGAGTGCATGCCGGCCAGGATGCGCGACTCGCCCAGTTCCAGCCCTCGGCTCAGCATTTCCTGGTAGCGTTCCGGCACGGCGTAGGCCATGGCCACGGCGTCGCGTTCGGCTTCGGCCGAGTGGCCGCTGGTGTAGCCGCCGTCGGTGGCCGGCGTGCTGCTCTTGGCCGGCACCAGCGCCGGCAGCACGATCACGCTGCTGCTCCAGCGGTACGGGCGGGCGTATTTGTAGAAGCGCTTGGCCGGCTCGGTGGAGGCGTTGTTGCCGACCAGATTGACCAGATCGACCACGCTGCCGAAGCTGGCGTTGGCGCTGCCGCCGACGCCGGTGTTGTTGCCGCTGTCGTTGTACAGCCTGGTGGTGGCGTCGGCCGCCACCTCGGTGATGCTGGTGGTTTGCTGGGCGGCCGCGCGCCAGGCGGCGGTCAGCGGCCCCATGCCGTCGCTGACGCTGTAACCCTTGCCGCGGCGGTCGTCGAGGTAGGCTTGCACCGCCTGCTCGGGCGTGCGGTTGCTGGTGGCTTTCACCACGTAGTCGATATTGGCCTGGTGCACGGCGGGGTTGACGATGGTGCCGTCCGGCGTGCCGTCGCCCGGCACGCCGCTCCATTTGGAGGTGACGACGGCCGGGAAGCCGTCCACCGCCGGCGCGCTCACGCCGGCGTCGACGATTTCGGTCAGCGGTTTCCAGATGGCCAGGAAGCCGCCCAGCACGCGCACGCCGGCGTTGGTGGCCAGGGTGGCGTAGCGGGCGTCGCCGCGCTGGTTGGTGGCGATGGTGTCGACGAAGGCGGTGGCGCCCGGCACGGCCACCACTTCGGCCGCGCCCTGGTCGGCCGGCGCGGCCGGGATCACCAGTACGTCGTCGGTGCTGGAGCCGCCGCAGGCGCTCAGGGCGGCGGCAATGCTCAGGGCCAGGATCAGGGGGCGGGCAGGCAGGTGGGGCATATCGGGTTCCGTGGGTTGGTTGGAAAAGCGCCACAGAGTAACGACGTCATATGACATGGTTGTTACGAAATCGGCATGGCAGCGCTTCCAGTGCAAAATATTATCGATCTACAACTTTTGCCTGCTTCTGTCTCTCGCAAGGCTACCGCGCAAGCGCTGGCCTGGCTATCGGCGCCGCAGCTGGGGTCTGACCCGCAGGGCAGACCCCGCCTGGCAGTGCGGGTCTACTCCTGCGGCGTCAACGCCAGCGCGGCGCTGAAGTCGCCCATCGGCTTGGCGCCGTTGGCGGCCAGCGCCTTGTCGCGCATGGTCAGGCCGTCCAGCACCGGCAGGTTGAAGCGGTGGGTGATGGCGCGCAGGATGGAGGCCGAGTCATACTGCGTGTGATCGACCGTGCCCTTCTTCACGTACGGCGAGACGATGATGGCCGGCACGCGCGTGCCCGGACCCCAGCGGTCGCCTTTCGGCGGCGCGGCGTGGTCGTAGAAGCCGCCGTTCTCGTCATAGGTGACGATCACCAGCATGTTCTTCCACTGCGGGCTCTTCTTCAGCCTGGCGATCACATCGGCGATGTGGGCGTCGCCATCGGCCACCGCGGCGTAGCCGGGGTGCTGGTTCAGATTGCCTTGCGGCTTGTAGAAGGCCACCGCCGGCAGCGTGCCGTTGGCCGCGTCGGCCACGAACTGGCTGTCGTAATCCTTCAGGTGGGCCGCGCGGTAGGCCGGGTTCTTCACCGGGTCCATATTGGCGAAGTAGTTGAACGGCTGATGGTGGAACTGGAAGTTGGGCGGATTGGCAAACGCGCCGCGGCCGGCCGAGGTGGCGTTGGCGGTGGTGCTGTTCCACGCGCCCGCATACCAGGCCCAGTCGATGTTCTTGGCCGTCAGCAGGTCGCCGATATTCTTTTGCGTCTGCGGCGGCAGGGTGTTGGCCTTGCTGGTGTCGGCGTACAGACGGGTGCTGTCGTCGCCGGCCGGGGCGTTCGAGCTGGGCTGGAACGGCGGCTGCATGGTGTTGACCGCGTAGAACATGCCGCTGGCGTCGGCCGGCGTGATGGCGCCATCGTTGGCGTAGGCCGGTGCGCCGTTCAGCACGCTGGATGGCGCCGTGGCCGACGGCGTCAGGCGCAGGAAGTTGCCCTTGCTGTCGACATCGATCCTGGCGATCGAGCCGGCCGCCACCGACTTGTCGGCGTTCGGGTATTGCGGCGCGCAGGCGCAGATCAGGTACTGGTGGGTCAGGAAGGAACCGCCGAAGGCGCCGATGAACAGATTGTCCGCCAGCGCGTACTGCCGGGCGATGTCCCACATCTTCATCTTGCTGCCGTCGTAGTAGCCCATGGTCAGGCCGCCGGCGTCGGAATAGGCCGCGAACTTGTCGTTGGCGCCGCCGTTGATCTGCATCTGATTGTTGTAGAAGCGGTGCACCAGGTCGCGCGTGATCACCGATTGCGGGATGGAAATCGGGCTGGCCGGATCGTCGATCTGGAATGGCTTGTTCGGCAGGTTGGCCGACTGCGCCTGCGTCACCACCAGCGACTGGCCGGCGGCCGTCATGCCGCCCCAGGTCGGCGGCAGCACGGGCAGGGTACTGTTGTCGTAATCCTTCTGCGCCACATAGCCACCGGTCGAGGTCGGGTTCACGCCCGGCACGCCATTGGCGCCGGGGAACAGGCCGTACAGATTGTCGAAGCCGCGGTTCTCGGCGTAAATCACGACGATGTTCTTGATGTTGGCCAGCGCCGCCCCGGCGGTGATGGCGGCGGCCACGTCGGACGGCGCGCTCTGCGTCGCGGCGTTGGCGATGATGCCGGTCATGACATCGTTCTCGGCCTTTAGTCTGGCCTGGTCGTCGCCGCCGACCTTGTTGATATCGGCCAGCAGATTGGCGGCCGACACGCCGATGCGCGCGGCCAGCTGGGCGCTGGCGGTGGCGAAGTCGCCGCCGTTGGCATCCATCAGGGCCGCCAGCTCGGTGCTGATGGCGTCGATCACGCCGGTGTGGCCGTCCGGTGCGCGCAGCAGCAGTTTCTGCGCGACCTTGGTGCCGGCGTCGCCGAGGATGTCGTGGCGGATGGCGTCGGTGCCGACCGTGACCAGCAGGGCGCCGTGGCTGGCGCCGGTGATGGTGAAGCTGCCGTCGGCGCCGGTGCGCACGGTGCCGGAATTGCTGTCGCAGCTCAGTTTTGCGGTGCTGCTTTCCAGGCAGACCACGGCGTTTTCATAATAGCTGCCGACCACCTGGCCGGTGAAGGAGGGGGCGCTGCTGTCGGACGAGCTGCCGCAGGCGATCAGGCCGGCGCCGATGCCGGCCGCCGCCAGCACCAGCGGCAGCGTTTTCAAAGTGGTTTGCATTGCGTGCCTTGAGGGTAGGATGAAAACGGCTCATGCTAGGCAGCAAATATGTCAGGACGATGAAATGCCGGCGCGGCAAAAGTATCGTTTTGTATCGTTGGTTTACTGTCATGTAGCGGTCATGTCACTTTGCTAGGCTGCGCGCATGAAAATAATTTATACCGTTCTGCTGGCGGCGCTGCTGGCCGCCTGCCAGCCCGCCCGGCCGCCCGCCGCCCCGGCCGCTGACACCGCGCGCGCCTATGCGCCGGCGCAAGGGCGCCGGCCCAGCGTGGCCGAGCTGACCGCGCTGGGCCGCGCCATGTTCATGGAGCCGGCGTTGTCGGCCTCGGGCCGCCTGGCCTGCGCCAGCTGCCACAGCCCGGACAACGCCTTCAGTCCCAACAACAAGCTGGCGGCGCAACTGGGGGGCGCCGACGGCCGCACCGAGGGCACGCGCGCGGCGCCATCGCTGCGCTACCTGCAGAACGTGCCGGCCTTCACCGAGCACTACCACGACGACGATGGCGACGACAGCACCGACGCCGGCCCCACGGGCGGCCACAACTGGGACGGCCGCGTGCAGAGCGCGCATGAGCAGGCGCTGGGGCCGCTGCTCTCGGCGCGCGAAATGGGCAACCGCGACGAGGCGGCCGTGCTGGCGCGGCTGCAGGCCAGTGCGCTGGCGGCGCAGTTCCGGCAAGTCTACGGCGCCGCCGTGTTCGAACGGCCGCGCGCCGCCCTGCAGGGCGCCCTGATGGCGCTGGAAGTGTTCCAGCAAAGCCCGGCCGAGTTCTATCCCTACACCAGCAAGTACGACGCCTACCTGCGCAGGCAGACCAGCCTGTCGGCGCAGGAGCTGCGCGGCCTGCAACTGTTCAACGACGAAACCAAGGGCAACTGCGCCTCCTGCCACATCAGCCGCATCTCGCCCGGCGGGGCCTTCCCGCAATTCACCGACTACGGCCTGATCAACATCGGCGTGCCGCGCAACCGCAAGCTGGCCGTGAATGCCGACCCCGGCTACTACGACCTCGGCCTGTGCGGTCCGGACCGCGCCGACCTGCGGGATCACAGGGAATACTGCGGCGCCTTCAAGACGCCGTCGCTGCGCAACGTCGCCCTGCGCAAGGTGTACTTCCACAACGGCAGCTTCACCAGCCTGGCGCAGGTGGTGCGCTTCTACGCCACGCGCGACACGGCGCCGCAGAAATGGTACGTGGGCGGGCGCAAGTTCGACGACCAGCCTGCGGGGCTGGAAGCCAACGTCGACATGGCCGCGCCGTTTGGCGGCCAGCCGGGCGGCAAGCCGGCGCTGAGCGAGCGCGAGATCGCCGACATCGTCGCCTTCCTCCACACCCTGACCGACGGCTACCAATCCGGGGTCAGGTCCAACATTTCTACACAAGCTCGGCGCTAGGACGTAGCTACGGCTGAGCGCGTGTAGAAAAGACGGACCTGACCCCGGAGTTCCAATCGTATTCCATCTGGCGGGCGGTAAGTTCGGCCAGTTCGCGCCCGGCCAGGCGCTCGACCAGATGCAGCGACATGTCGATGCCGGCCGAGATGCCGCCCGAGGTGACGATGCGCCCATTGTCGACCCAGCGCTGCCCGTCCAGCACTTGCACCTGCGGCCAGCGCGCGCGCAGTTCGGCCTGGTCTTCCCAATGGGTGGTGGCGGGCAGGCCGTCCAGTAGCCCGGCCTGCGCCAGCAGCAGGGCGCCGGTGCAGACCGAGGCCACCAGCTCGCACTCGCGCGCCATGGTGGCGATCCACGCAATCACTTCCGGCCGCGCCAGCTCGGCGTCCACCACGCCGCCCGCCACGATCAGCACGTCGGGCGTGCCGGCGTCGGCAAAGCTGGCTTCGGGATGCAGCACCAGCCCGGCGCGGGCGCGGACCGGCGTGCGGCTGGCCGCCACCGTGCACACGCGGAAGGGCGGCGGCCGGTCCGGCGCCAGCTTGCCGGCTACCCGGCTGGCGCAGGTGAATACTTCGTACGGGCCGGCAAAATCGAGCACTTCCACATCGTCGAAAATATAGATGCCTACGGTTCTGGTCATGATGTCTCCTTTGAAGCACCATGCTGCCAGCACCACGATTGGCACTTATGCCATTAATGGTTGAATATCTGCCACATGCAATCCATCGATATCTGGTTGTTGGGATTTCGGTAGCGAGTACAATCTCGGCGACTGTCAATCGCGCTTTGGATAATCACTATGCCGGAATTCGACAAATGGCTGGCCCGGGTCCTGCTCCTCAACAGCGCGCTGGCGCTGGGCGTCTGTCTGGGGCTGCTGGGGGAGCCGCTGGCCGGCGCCGCCCTGTATCTGGTGTTTGGCGCCGCTATGCTGGGCTTTCTGTCGGCCGCGCTGTGCCTGCGCCGCGTGCGCGCGGGCTGGTGGGGCGCCGGCCTCTATTATCTGCTGCAGCTGTTCAGCTACTATCCGGCCAATGGCGGGGCGTCATTCAGCGTCAAGGCCGGCGTCAGCATCGGTCTGGTGCTGCATTTCTCCCACGGCGTGCTGGTGCTCAATATGGTGGCGCTGGCGCTGTTGGCCGCCACCACCTTCGTCCTGTTTCGTTCCAAATTGGCAAATTGACAGCGGTTAACCCTGCTGTTCCGTCATCTGCCGGTCACACGCAGCCGTCAAAATATCCGTACGGATACATTTCGGCACCCCAGCCTTGCGCATTTTTCAAGTTTTTTTATAAATAAATATTGCGGTTTGGGGGTTGCGCCGGAGCGACAGGCGGTGGAAAAAGTTAATTCTGGGAAATAGGCTCAGCTATAATTCAACATCCGAAAGAGTCGGCGCGGTGCGTCCAAGGCCTGTTACAGCTGGTAACAGGCGTAAAGTTTTCGGTCGAAAAAAGTTTACTTAATGGAAGTTGGATTGCAGTCGTTATGTACTTAGTGGTCCGTCTTTCATAAACAGGGTCCGGAACCGGGTCAGGCCGGTGACCGGACTGTTTTCTGTGCAAAACATCGTAGTACCTCCAGGAGAATCAGAATGAGCATCGCAACTTCTTTCAGTACGCAAACCCTCGCCGGACTAAGTACGCAAACCATCACCGAGTTAGGCACTGAAGACATCGCGGCATTCTCATCCGATCAACTGGGGGCGTTCACCACCCTGCAAGTCCCGGCCTTCACCACCGCCCAGCTGTTCTACGGCCTGAATTCGGTCCAGGCCCAGTATCTGACCACGCTGCAGATCTCGATGCTGCAGTCGCAGCAGATGTCGGCCCTGCAGACCGCCAGTTTTGCCGTGCTGGCCACGGAAGATATTGCGGCGCTGGCGACCGGCGCCATTGCCGGCATCACCACTGCCCAGATCAAGGCCCTGACCACCAATCAGGCGGTGGCCCTGACCACCGCCCAGGCCGCCCAGCTGAGCAGCACCCAGCTGGTGGCCCTGAACACCGCCACCATTGCCGCCCTGGAAACCGCCGACCTGGTGGCGATTTCCACCAGCGTGCTGGCGCAACTGAGCACGGCGCAAGTGGCGGCCCTGACCACCGCCCAGATCAATGTGCTGCCCACCGCCGCCCTGGCCGCCCTGAGCACGGCCGCGATCGCGGCCCTGAGCACCGACCAGGCCGTGGCCCTGAATTCGGCCGAAGTGGCGGCGCTGACCACCGGCCAGGTGGCGGCCCTGACCAGCAAGGCGCTGGGCGCCCTGGAAACGGCCGACCTGGTTGGCCTGTCCACCAATGACATGGTGACCCTGAAAACCAACCAGCTGGCCGGCCTGACCACCGCCCAGGTGGCGGCGCTGTCGACCACCCAGGTGAGCGTGCTGGGCACGGCCGCCGTGGCCGGCCTGTCGACCGACCAGGTGGTGGCCCTGACCACCGCCCAGGCCTCCATCCTGAGCAACACCCAGGCCGCCGCCCTCAGCACCAACGCCGTGGGCGCGCTGCAAACCGCCGACCTGGCCGCCTTCTCGACCAGCGCCGTGGCGGCGCTGAGCGCCAACCAGATCAAGGCGCTGGACACGGCCCAGGTGGTCGCCCTGACCACTACCCAGGCCGCCAGCCTGAGCAGCACCCAGGTGGCGGCGCTGGCCACCGCGCTGGTGGCTGCGCTGGAAACGGCCGACCTGGCCGCCATCCAAACCAGCGCGCTGGCCGTGCTGAGCACGGCGCAAGTGACGGCGCTGAGCACCAACCAGATCACCTCGCTGCCGACCGCCTCGCTGGCGGCGCTGGGCACGGCCGCCGTGGCCGCCCTGAGCAGCGACCAGGCGGTGGCCCTGACCTCGGCCCAGATCGCCGCCCTGAGCACCCAGCAAGTGGCCGCGCTGTCGGTCACCGCGCTGGCCGCCATCGAGACGGCCGACCTGGTGGGCCTGTCCACCAATGACATCGGCGCCCTGCGCACCGCGCAAGTGGCCGGCCTGAGCACCAACCAGATCGGCGCGCTGTCGACCACGCAAGTGGCGGCCCTGACCAGCGCCGGCATCGCCGCCCTGACCACCAACCAGGTAGTGGCCCTGACCACCGCCCAGGCGTCCGTACTGAGCAGCAGCCAGGCCGCCGCGCTGACCACCAACGCCGTCGGCGCGCTGGAAACGGCCGACCTCGCAGCCCTGTCGACCGCTGCCATCGCCGCCCTCAGCGCCAACCAGATCAAGGCGCTGGACAGCGACCAGATCGTGGCCCTGACCACCAACGACGCCGCCACCCTCAGCACCGCCCAGATCGCCGCGCTGTCGGCCTCGCTGGTCGCGGCGCTGGAAACGGCCGACCTGGCCGCCCTGAAAACCAATGTGATCGCGGCGCTGAGCTCGGCGCAAGTGGCGGCCCTGAGCACCAACCAGATCAGCTCGCTGCCGACCGCCTCGCTGGTCAATATCAGCACGGCCGGCATCGCCGCCCTGAGCACCAACCAGGTGGTGGCGCTGGGCTCGGCGCAAATTGCCGCCCTGACCACCCAGCAAGTGGCCGCCCTGACCAGCAACGCGGTCGGCGCGATTGAAACCGCCGATCTGGCCGGCCTGTCGACCAACGACATGGCCGCCCTGCGCAGCGCCCAGCTGGCCGGCCTCAGCAGCGACCAGATCGGCGCCCTGTCGACCAACCAGGTGGTGGCCCTGAGCACCGCCGCCGTCGCCGGCCTGAGCAACGCCCAGATCGCCGCCCTGACCACCGCCCAGGCTTCCTCGCTGGCTACCGCGCAGGTGGCGGCGCTGGGCACGGCCCAGGTGGCCGCGCTGGAAACGGCCGACTTTGCCGCTCTGGCGAGCAACGCCATCGCCACTCTGAGCGCCAACCAGATCAAGGCCCTGACCACCAACCAGGTGGTGGCCCTGACCACCACCGAAGCGTCCACCCTGAGCACCGCCCAGGTGGCGGCCCTGAGCGCCGCCGCCGTCGGCGCGCTGGAAACCGCCGACCTGGCCGCCATCAAGACCAGCAGCCTGGCCGCCCTGACCACCGCCCAGGTGGCCGCCCTGACCACTGCCCAGATCAACTCGCTGCCGACCGCTTCGTTGGCCGCGCTGAGCACGGCCGCCGTGGCCGCCCTGAGCACCGATCAGGCCGTAGCCCTGACCTCGGCCCAGATCGCCGCCCTGAGCACCCAGCAAGTGGCCGCGCTGTCGGTGACCGCACTGGCCGCCGTCGAGACGGCCGACCTGGCCGGCCTGTCCACCAATGACATCGGCGCCCTGCGCACCGCGCAAGTGGCCGGCCTGAGCACCGGCCAGATCAGCGCGCTGTCGACCACGCAAGTGGCCGCGCTGACCAGCGCCGGCGTTGCCGCCCTCACCACCAACCAGGTAGTGGCCCTGACCACCGCCCAGGCTTCCGTGCTGAGCAGCAGCCAGGCCATCGCCCTGAGCACCAACGCCGTCGGCGCGCTGGAAACGGCCGACCTGGCCGCGCTGTCGACCAGCGCCTTCGCAGCCCTCAGCGCCAATCAGATCAAGGCGCTGGACACCGACCAGATCGTGGCTCTGACCACCAGCGAAGCGGCCGCCCTGACCACCGCGCAAGCGGCGGCCCTGTCGGCCACCGCTGTCGCCGCGCTGGAAACGGCCGACCTGTCGGCCATCAAGACCCAGACCATCGCCGTGCTGAGCACCGCGCAGGTGGCGGCCCTGACCACCACCCAGATCAACACCCTGGCCACCGCCTCGGTCGCCGCCCTGAGCACGGCCGGCATCGCCGCGCTGAGCACCAACCAGGCCGTGGCCCTGACCTCGGCCCAGATCGCCGCGCTGGGCACCGCCCAGGTGGCGGCGCTGAGCGCGACGGCGCTGGGCGCCATCGAAACCGCCGACCTGGCCGGCCTGTCGACCAACGACATCGCCGCCCTGCGCAGCGCCCAACTGACCGGCCTGAGCACCGACCAGGTGGCCGCGCTGTCGACCAATCAGGTGAGCGCGCTGACCACCGCCGCCATCGCCGGCCTGAGCACCGCGCAGATCGCCGCCCTGACCACCGCCCAGGCGAGCGTGCTGAGCACCGCGCAAGTGGCGGCGCTGGGCAGCAACGCGATTGCCGCGATTGAGACCGCCGACTTTGCCGCGTTGTCGAGCAACGCCATTGCCACCCTCAGCGTCAACCAGGTGAAAGCCCTGACCACCGCGCAAGTGGTGGCCCTGACCACCGCCGAAGCGGCCGCCCTGAGCACCCAGCAAGCTGCCGCGCTCAGCACCAACGCCGTGGCCGCGCTGGAAACGGCCGACCTGGCCGCGCTGAAAACCGCCGCCATCGCCGCCTTCACCAGCGGCCAGGTGGCCGCGCTGACCACCCAGCAAATCAACAACCTGGGCACCGCCGCCGTGGCGGCGCTGAGCACCGCCGGCATTGCCGCCCTGAGCACCGCGCAAGTGGTGGCCCTGACCTCGCAGCAGATCGGCGCCCTGAGCACCCAGCAAGTGGCGGCCCTGACCGACGACAGCATCGGCGCGATTGAAACCGCCGACCTGGCCGGCCTGACCACCACCCAGGTGGCTGTGCTGCGCAGCGCCCAACTGGCCGGCCTGACTACCGGCCAACTGGCCGCGCTGTCGACCAGCCAGATCTCGGCCCTGACCACCGCTGCCGTGGCTGGCCTGAGCACTGCGCAAATCGTCGCCCTGACCACCGCGCAAGCGAGCGTACTGAGCACCGCGCAAGTGCTGGCGCTGAGCACCAACGCCATCGCCGCACTGGAGACCGCCGACTTTGCGGCCCTCTCGACCAATGCTGTCTCCGCCCTGAGCGTGGCGCAGGTAAAAGCGCTGACCTCCGACCAGGTGGTGGCGCTGACCACCGGCGAAGCCGCCTCGCTGAGCACCGCGCAAGTGGCGGCCCTGTCGGCCACCGCTGTCGCCGCGCTGGAAACGGCCGACCTGTCGGCCATCAAGACGCAAGCGATTGCGGCCCTGACCACCGCGCAAGTGGCGGCCCTGACCACCACCCAGATCAACACTCTGGCCACCGCTTCGCTGGCGGCCATCAGCACCGCCGGCATCGGCGCGCTGACCACCAATCAGGTGGTGGCCCTGACCTCGCAGCAGATCGGCGCCCTGAGCACCCAGCAAGTGGCGGCCCTGACCGACGACAGCATCGGCGCGATTGAAACCGCCGACCTGGCCGGCCTGACCACCACCCAGGTGGCCGTGCTGCGCAGCGCCCAGCTGGCCGGCCTGAGCACCGGCCAGGTGGCCGCGCTGTCGACCAGCCAGATCTCGGCCCTGACCACCGCTGCCGTGGCCGGCCTGAGCACCGCGCAAATCGTCGCCCTGACCACCGCGCAAGCGAGCGTGCTGAGCACCGCGCAAGTGCTGGCGCTGAGCACCAACGCCATCGCCGCGCTGGAAACCGCCGACTTTGCCGCGCTGTCCACCAACGCCGTGGCCGCGCTGACCGTCAACCAGGTGAAGGCCCTGACCACCGGCCAGGTGGTCGCCCTGACCACCACCGAAGCGGCGGCCCTGAGCACGCAGCAAGTGGCGGCCCTGTCGACCGACGCGATTGCCGCGCTGGAAACGGCCGACCTGTCGGCCATCAAGCTGACCGGCATCGCCGCCCTGACCACCGCGCAAGTGGCGGCCCTGAGCACGACGCAGATCAACACCCTGGCCACCGCCTCGCTGGGCGCCATCAGCACCGCCGGCATCGCCGCGCTGACCACCGCCCAGATCGTGGCGCTGACCTCGCAGCAGCTGGGCGCGCTGGGCACGGCGCAAGTCATCGCGCTGACCAGCAACAGCATCGGCGCGATCGAAACCGCCGACCTGGTGGGCCTGTCGACCGCCGCCGTTGCCGCCCTGCGCAGCAACCAGCTGGTGGGCCTGAGCACCGGCCAGGTCGCCAGCCTGAGCACCAGCCAGGTGGCCGCGCTGAGCACGGCCGGCATCGCCGCCCTGAGCACCGATCAGGTCGTGGCCCTGACCACCGCGCAAGCGGCGGCCTTGACCACGGCGCAAGTGGCGGCCTTCGGCACCAACGCCATCGCCGCGCTGGAAACGGCCGACTTTGCCGCGCTGTCGAGCACCGCCGTGGCCGGCCTGAGCGTCAACCAGATCAAGGCCCTGACCACCGCGCAAGTGGTGGCCCTGAGCACCGCCGAGGCGGCGGCCCTGAGCACCGCGCAAGTGGCGGCCTTCACCACTGCCGCGATTGCCGCGCTGGAGACGGCCGACCTGTCGGCCATCAAGACCGCGTCCATCGCCGCGCTGGCCACCGCGCAGGTGGCGGCCCTGACCACGGCCCAGATCAACACCCTGGCCACCGCCTCGCTGGGCGCCATCAGCACCGCTGGCATCGGCGCCCTGACCACCGACCAGGTGGTGGCGCTGACCTCGCAACAGCTGAGCGCCCTGAGCAGCGCGCAAGTGGTGGCCCTGAGCAGCACCAGCATCGGCGCGATTGAAACCGCCGACCTGGGCGGCCTGAGCACCGCTGCCGTGGCGGCCCTGCGCAGCAGCCAGCTGGCCGGCCTGAGCACCACTCAGGTGGCGGCGCTGTCGACCGCGCAAGTGGCGGCCCTGAGCACCGCTGGCGTGGCCTCGCTGAGCACCAACCAGATCGTCGCCCTGACCACCGCGCAGGCCGCGGCCCTGACCACCGCGCAAGTGGCGGCGCTGGGCACCAACGCCATCGCCGCGCTGGAAACGGCCGACTTCGCCGCGCTGTCGAGCACGGCGGTGACCGGCCTGACCGTGAACCAGATCAAGGCCCTGACCACCGGCCAGGTGATTGCCCTGACCACCGCCGAAGCGGCTGCCCTGAGCACGCAGCAAGTGGCGGCGCTGTCGACCGACGCGGTTGCCGCGCTGGAAACGGCCGACCTGTCGTCCTTCAAGACCCAGTCGATTGCCGCGCTGACCACCGCGCAAGTGGCGGCCCTGAGCACCACCCAGATCAACACCCTGGCCACCGCCTCGCTGGCCGCCATCGGCACCGCCGGCATCGCCGCGCTGACCACCAATCAGATCGTGGCGCTGACCTCGCAGCAGCTGGGCGCGCTGGGTACGGCGCAAGTCATCGCGCTGACCAGCGGCAGCATCGGCGCGATTGAAACCGCCGACCTGGCTGGCCTGTCGACCGGCTCGGTGGCTGTCCTGCGCAGCAACCAGCTGGCCGGCCTCGGCACCTCGCAAGTGGCGGCGCTGGGCACGGCGCAAGTGGCGGCGATCAGCACGGCCGGCATGGCCTCGCTGAGCACCGACCAGATCGTGGCCCTGACCACCGCGCAAGCGGCCGCCCTGAGCAACACCCAGGTGGCGGCGCTGGGCACCAACGCGCTTGCCGCGCTGGAAACCGCCGACTTTGCCGCGCTGTCGAGCACCGCCGTGGCCGGCCTGACCGTCAACCAGATCAAGGCCCTGACCACCGCCCAGGTGGTGGCGCTGAGCACCACCGAAGCGTCCGCCCTGAGCACGCAGCAGGTGGCGGCGCTGACCACCGCGGCGGTGGCGGCACTGGAAACGGCCGACCTGGCGGCGCTGCAAAGCAAGGCCGTGGCAGCGCTGGGCACCGCGCAAGTGGCGGCCCTGAGCACGACCCAGATCAACACCCTGGCCACCGCCTCGCTGGCGGCGATCAGCACGGCCGGTATCGCCGCCCTGACCACCGACCAGGTGGTGGCGCTGACCTCGGCCCAGATCGCCAGCCTGGGCAGCGCGCAAATCGTGGCGCTGAGCAGCAACAGCATCGGCGCCATCGAGACCGCCGACCTGGCCGGCCTGAGCGCCGCCAACGTGGCCGCGCTGCGCACCAATCAGCTGGCCGGTCTGAAAACCGAGCAAGTGGCTGTGCTGTCGACCGCGCAAGTGGCCGCCATCACCACGGCCGGCGTCGCCGCCCTGAGCACCAGCCAGATCGTGGCCCTGACCACGCTGCAGGCCAGCGTGCTGAGCAGCTCGCAAGCGGCGGCCCTGACCACCAACGGCATCGCCGCGCTGGAAACGGCCGACTTTGCCGCGCTGTCGACCAACGCCGTGGCCGCGCTGACGCTGAACCAGATCAAGGCCCTGAGCACCGCCCAGGTGGTGGCCCTGACCACCAATGAAGCGGCCGCGCTGGGCACCGCCCAGGTGGTGGCGCTGACCACCGCGTCGGTGGCGGCGCTGGAAACGGCCGACCTGGCGGCGCTGAAAACCCAAGCGGTGGCGGCCCTGACCAGCGCGCAGGTTGGCGCGCTGACCACGGCCCAGATCAACACCCTGGGCACCGGCACCCTGGCCGCCATCAGCACCGCCGGCATCGGTGTGCTGAGCTCCGACCAGGTGGTGGCGCTGACCTCGGCGCAGATCGCCTCGCTGTCCACCGGCCAGCTCGTGGCGCTGCGCAGCAACAGCATCGCCGCGATTGAAACGGCGGACCTGGCCGGCCTGAGCACGCAAGACGTCAACCTGCTGCGCACCCATCAGCTGGCCGGCCTGAGCAGCGACCAGATCGCCGCGCTGTCGACCGCGCAAGTGGCGGCCATCGCCACCGCCGGCATCGCCGCCCTGAGCACGCTCCAGATCGCGTCGCTGACCACGGCCCAGGCGGCGGCGCTGAGCGCCACCCAGGCGGCGGCGCTGACCACCAATGGTGTGGCGGCGCTGGAAACGGCCGACCTGGCGGCGTTGTCGACCGCGGCCGTCGCGGCCCTCACCGCCAACCAGATCAAGGCCCTGAGCACCAATCAGGTGGTGGCGCTGACCACCGCCGAGGCCGCAGCGCTGAGCACCGCGCAAGTGGCGGCGCTGAGCACCAACAATGTCGGCGCGCTGGAAACCGCCGACCTGGCCGCGATCTCGACCCAGGCGATCGCCATCCTGAGCACGGCCCAGGTCAACGCCCTCGGCACCACCCAGATCAACACCCTGGGCACCCATGCCGTGGCGGCCCTGAGCACGGCGGCGATCGGCTCGCTGGCCACCGCGCAAGTGGTGGCGCTGACCTCGGCGCAGATTGCCGCGCTGAGCACCGCGCAAGTGGTGGCGCTGTCGACCAACAGCATCGGCGCGCTGGAAACCGCCGACCTGGCCGGCCTGAGCACGGCCGACATGGCGGCGCTGCGCACCAACCAGCTGGCCGGCCTGTCGACCGCTCAGGTGGTGGCGCTGTCGACCAGCCAGGTGGCGGCGCTGTCCACGGCCGCCTTCTCGATTGGCCTGAGCAGCACGCAAGTGGCGGCCCTGAGCACCGCGCAAGTGGCCTCGCTGGCCACCGCGCAAGTGGCGGCGCTGTCGACCCGCAACTTCGCCAACCTGTCCACCCAGGCGGTGGCGGCGCTGACGCTGAATGAAGTGGCGGCGGTGACCAGCGCCCAGTTGGCGGTGCTGAGCTCGGCGCAAGGCGTGGCGCTGACCTCGGCGCAAGTCGGCGCGTTCAGCTCGCAGCAAGTGGCGGCGCTGTCGACCGACGCGCTGGCCGCGCTGGACACGGCCGACCTGGTGGCGATCAGCACCAACGGCATCCGCGCGCTGTCGTCGCGTCAGCTGCGTTCGCTGACCACCAACGAGATCGTCTCGCTGACCACCACCCAGATCCACGCGCTGACCACGCAGCAGATCCATGCCCTGACCACCGACCAGCGCGGTTCGCTGACCGGCGCCCAGATCTCGGCCCTGATCTCGCTGACGCCGATCGTGCTGGACCTGAACGGTGACGGCGTGCAGACCACCTCGCTGGCCAACGGCGTGCAGTTCGACCTGGCCGCCAGCGGCCAGAAAGTCAACACCGGCTGGACCGCCGGCGGCGACGGCTTCCTGGCGCTGGACCGCAACGGCGACGGCATCATCAACGACGGTAGCGAACTGTTCGGTTCCGGCACCACGCTGGCCAACGGCAAGCGCGCCGCCGACGGGTATGCCGCGATGGCCGAACTGGACACCAATGGCGACGGCGTGGTCGACGCCAAGGACCAGGCGTTTGCCGATCTGCGCGTGTGGGTGGACGGCAATGCCGACGGCGTCAGCCAGGCCGGCGAGCTGAAGACCCTGGCCGACCTCGGCATCACCAAGCTGAATCTGGATGTCCAGCAGAGTGTCACCGGCAACAACGGCAACATTCTCGGCGCCACCTCGACCTACGAGACCGCCGACGGCGCCACCCATGCGGCGGCCGACGTCTGGTTCGCCGTGTCGCAGGTACAGTCGCAGCTGAGCAGCAATGTCAGCGGCCTGTCGCAGGCGCTGGCCAGCTTCAATCATGCCGAGCCGGTCTCCGTGCCGGCCAAGCTGGAGGTGCCGGGCCAGGTCAGCGGCCAGGCGGCGCAGCTGGCGGCGGCGCTCAGCCAGTACGAGGCCGACGCCAAGCCTACCCTGAACGCCAGCCAGGCCGCGACGGATGAGCTGAAACTGAAAGCGCTGCATGGCACGGCATCGCAGGGTTATCTGGCAGTGCCCAAGTAAGCACTAGCAGCATGACAAACGGCAGAGCAAACGCTCTGCCGTTTGTGTCTGTGGCGTTGTTTTTTGCATAGCATGGCCCGATTTTTGCGTTGCCCCACGTAAACAAAAAAACTTAATGCGTTTAGGAAAAAGGTCGCTTTACACGTTCAGGCCAGCCAGCCCTGCGGATTTCTTGCCGCTGATTAACTGAAACTATGTGTAGTCGCCCGGCGATTTAAATGTTAACCAGAGGAAAAATCATGCTTGGCTCATCCTAAAGTTGCCTCAAAGATTGACGTTAAGAACTAAAGCGCGTGGTTTCTGTGCGCGTCAGCATCTGCAAGAAATACCGAAACACCCAATTCAAGTTGGAGCCGCAGGGAAGATCCCTCGCTGGCTCCATCATCTGTCCGTGTAGAACTATGTAGTGCCCCCAAGGAGAATTGAAATGAGCATCATCACCAGCATGACCACTGCCCAGATTGCAGCGCTGTCGACCACGACGATTGCATCGCTTGCGACTGCGGATCTTGTTGCACTCAATTCTTCCCAGACGCAGGCACTCACGACCGATCAAATCGGCGTGCTGACCACCACCCACATCGCGGTGTTGACCACCAAGCAGCTCAGCAACGGCCTGACCACGGACCAGATCGTTGCCTTGTCGGCCAGCCAGGTGGGCACTTTCAACTCCGCGCAAATCAATGCGCTGTCGACCAGCAACCTGGTGGCGATTGAAACGGGCGACTTTGCCGCCCTGAAGACTGGCGCCATTGCCGGCCTCAGCACCGCTCAGCTGGGCGCCCTGACCACCGACCAGGTGGTGGCCCTGACCAGCCAGCAAGCCGCCGCCCTGAGCAGCACCCAGGTGGGCAGCCTGAGCACGAACGCCATCGTGGCGATTGAAACCGGCGACTTTGTTGCCCTGAAAACCAATGCGATCGGCGGCCTGAACACCGCGCAAGTCAAGGCCCTGACCACCGACCAGGTCAGCGTGATGACCACCGGCCAGATCAGCTCGCTGAGCACCAACGCCATCGCCAGCGGCCTGACCACCGACCAGGTGGTGGCCCTGAGCTCCGGCCAGCTGGCCACCCTGAGCACCGCCCAGTTCGGCGCGCTGTCGACCACCAATGTGGCGGCCATCGAGACTGCCGACCTGGCGGCCCTGAAAACCAATGTGATCGCCGCGCTGAAAACCGCGCAGCTGGCCGCCCTGACCACCGACCAGGTGTCCAGCCTGAGCACGGGCCAGATCGCCGCCCTGACCACCGCCAACATGGCCAGCCTGAGCACCGATCAGGTGGTGGCGCTGTCCGCCACCCAGGCTGCCGTGCTGAGCTCGGCGCAAGTGGCTGCGCTGGGCACCAGCGCCGTGGCCGCGATTGAAACCGCCGACCTGGCCGTGCTGAAGACCAACGTCATCGCCGCCCTGACCACCAACCAGACCAAGGCCCTGACCACCGACCAGGTGGTGGCCCTGTCGAGCCAG
>Ga0209758_1002530_pt1 | contig 18472 bp, 14 predicted proteins | sample AraplaMF_Col_mMF_FD_184258 | JGI IMG/M metagenome (GOLD analysis project Ga0209758, IMG submission 184258) | Arabidopsis root microbial communities from the University of North Carolina, USA - plate scrape MF_Col_mMF (SPAdes) (version 2) | ecosystem: Host-associated > Plants > Roots > Endosphere...
GATGTAATCGGGCGCGGCGACGACGACATAGCGCTGCGGGCCGCTCAGCGGGATCGCCACCATGTCCTGCGCGAGATGCTCGCCATAGCGCACGCCGGCGTCATAGCCGCCACTGACGATGTCGACGAAGCCGCTCTCGGAGACGATGTCGAGATCGACCTGCGGATGCGCCGCCAGAAACGGCCCCACCATCGGTGCCAGCACGAGATCCACCGCCAGCGGCGGCGCATTGATGCGAAGGCGGCCCGAGGCGACCTCGCGCAGGCCCCGCACCTGGTCCAGGGCATCGCCGACATCGCGCAGCGCAGGCGCCACGCGCGACAGCAGCAGCTCGCCCGCTTCCGTCAGGGCGACGCTGCGGGTGGTGCGATTCATCAGACGGACGCCGAGGCGCTCCTCGAGGTCCCGCAGCCGCTGGCTCAGGCTCGACACAGACACGCGCATATCAACCGCCGCACGCCGGAAGTTGCGGGTGCGGGCGACCGCCACGAAGGCATCGAGATCGCGCAGGTCGGGATCGGCCATTGTTCGATATATTGAACAAGCCATTCCACATTGTCCAGCTTATTGCGGCAATAGGCCAGGCGCATATCAGCTCTCGTCAGGCGGGCCCCATCGGCCGCCGCTTTCGAGGAGAGCCATCATGGAACAGCGCAAACTCGGTTCGACCGGCCCCAATGTGTCCGCCCTTGGTCTCGGCTGCATGGGCATGTCGGAGGTCTACGGTCCGGCCGATCGGGGCGAAGCCATCGCCACGGTCCACGCCGCGCTCGATGCAGGGATCACGCTGCTCGACACCGGCGATTTCTACGCCATGGGTCACAACGAGATGCTTTTGCGCGAGGCCTTGAGGGACGTGCCGCGCGGAAAAGTGCAGCTCAGCGTCAAGTACGGCGCACTGCGCGGCCCCGCCGGCGAGTTCGCCGGCATGGACACGAGGCCAGGCGCGACCAGAAACTTCCTCGCCTACTCGCTGCAGCGGCTCGGCACCGACTACATCGATGTCTACCGCCCGGCGCGGCTCGATCCCAACGTTCCCATCGAGGAGACGATCGGCGGCATCGCCGATCTCGTGAAGGCCGGCTATGTCAGGCATATCGGCCTCTCCGAGGTCGGTTCCGACACCATCCGCCGCGCCCATGCGGTGCATCCGATCGCCGATCTCCAGATCGAATATTCGCTGATCGAGCGCGGCATCGAGCGCGACATCCTGAAGACCTGCCGCGAGCTCGGCATCGCCATCACCGCCTACGGCGTGCTGGCGCGCGGCCTGATCAGCGGCCACTGGTCGAAGGAGTCAGGCAAGGCCGGCCGCGACTACCGGCTGATGACGCCGCGCTTCCAGGGCGCGAATCTCGACGCCAATCTCGCGCTGGCGGAGCAGCTGCGCGCGATCGCCGGCGAGATCGGTGCCACGCCGGCGCAGGTCGCGATCGCCTGGGTCGCCGCGCAGGGCAAGGAGATCGTGCCGCTGGTCGGCGCGCGCACTCGCAATCGCCTCACCGAGGCGCTCGGCGCAACGAAGGTGACACTGACGCAGGCGCATCTTGCGGCGCTGACCAAGGCGTTTCCGCCCGACGTCGCCGCCGGCACGCGCTACGCGGCCGAGCAGATGGCGCATCTCGACAGCGAGAAGCCGGCCACAGCGTAACGCGGTCAATCAGGTGCGATGGGCGCTGAGATCGGTGATCACGGGCCCGTCGCCATTGAGCGGATTGGCGGGATCACGCCCGTAGCGCAGCGTCTCGAAGCGCATCGCGCGCGCATCGATCATCAGGAGGCGGCCGACCAGTCCGTCGCCGAAACCGACGATCTCGCGGATCGCTTCGAGCGCCATCATCGAGCCGAGCACGCCGGCAAGCGCGCCCATGACGCCGGCCTCGGCGCAGGCCGGCACCGTGCCGGGCGGCGGCGCCTCCGGAAACAGGCAGCGATAGGTCGGATTGAACTCGCCCTGCTCGTTGGTCTCATGCGCGCGGATGGTGGTGAGCGAGCCGTCGAAAGTGCCGAGCGCCGCCGTGATCAGCGGCCGCTTCGCGAAGAAGCAGGCATCCGACACCAGGTAGCGCGTCGAAAAATTGTCGGAGCCGTCGAGCACGAGGTCGTAGTCGCCGATCAGGCCGAGCGCATTGTCGGCATTGAGCCAAGTGGCGTGGCCGACGAAGCGCACATGCGGATTGAGCGCCGAGATTCGCTCGGCGGCGCTCTCGACCTTGTGCCGGCCGATGTCGGGCGTGGTGTGGATCACCTGGCGCTGCAAATTGGACAGCGAGACCACGTCGTCATCGACCACGCCGAGCGTGCCGACGCCGGCGGCGGCCAGATACATCAGGGCGGGCGCACCCAGCCCGCCGGCGCCGATCACCAGCACGGAGGCTTTCTTCAGCGCAGCCTGGCCGGGACCACCGACATCGCGCAGCACGATGTGGCGGGCATAGCGTTCGAGTTCGTCCGGGCTCAGCACCTTCTCTTACTCCTGAACCAGCGCAACATTGTTCGCGACCAACGAGATGTGCTTCAATGGCACTGCGTTCAATGGGCTGGCTGGATTTGTCATGAGATCGATGCTTGCGGCAACACTGATGTTGGCCTCTGCCACAGGCGCGAACGCCCAGATGACGGCGCCGCAGGTCCCCGGCACCAAGCCGAAGCCGGTCCAGACCGTCCCGATCAAGCCGCCCGCCGTCCAGACGCCGTCGGAAACCGCCGATGCCATGGCGCAGGCCGAGCGCCTGTCGCTGCAGTCCGACCTCGCCTGGGTCGGGCAATATAACGGCGCCATCACCGGCGACGTCAGCGAGCGCATGGTCAACGCCATCAAGGAATACCAGAAGGCCAAGGGCGGCAAGCCGACCGGCGTGCTCAATCCGCAGGAGCGCGCCGCGCTCGCCGAGACCGCAAGGCGGAAGCAGGACAGCGTCGGCTGGAAGATCGTGACCGAGATGACCAGCGGCGCGCGGCTCGGCATTCCCGCAAAGCTGGTGCCGCAGCAGGCCACCGACGCCAACGGCTCGAAATGGACCTCGCCGACCGGAACCGTGCAGGTGCTGCTCGCCCGCCGCAAGGAAGCGAGCCCGACCACTGCGAAACTCGCGGACGCCGAGAAGAAGGAGCCCAATCGCAAGGTCGACTACACCGTGGTGAAGCCCGACTTCTTCGTACTGTCGGGACTGCAGGGCCTGAAGAAGTTTTACGTGCGCGGCACCTTCAGGGGCGACGAAGTCCGCATCATGACAATCCTGTACGACCAAGCGATGGAGAACACGGTCGAGCCGGTCGTGATCGCGATGTCGAGCGCGTTCAACGCGTTTCCGTCCACCCCGATGGCCGGGCCGCCGCCGCGCAAGAACGTCGAATACGGCACCGGCCTCGTCGTCAGCGAGGACGGCGCGATCCTGGCCGACCGCCTCGTCACCGACAGCTGCCTTGCGATCACCATCGCCGGTTATGGCAATGCCGACCGCCTCGCCGAGGACAAGGAGCACGATCTCGCGCTGTTGCACATCTATGGTGCGCGCGGTCTGAAGCCGCTCAGCCTCGCCGGTGGCGCGCCGAAGACGAATATCGACGTCATCGGCATCGCCGATCCGCAAAGCCAGGGCGGCGCGGCAGGCGTATCGAGCGCCAAGGGCGCGCTTGCGCCGGTCACATCGAGCGATTCCGCGCTATCGCCGCCGCCTGCGGTGGGCTTCTCCGGCGCTCCTGCGGTCGACGGCGACGGCAAGTTCGCCGGCATTGCGCTGCTCAAGCCGGCGATGGTCGCGGGCCCCGCGTCATCGGTGCCGTCCTCGCAGGCCGTGATGGTCTCCGCGGAGACGGCGCGCGATTTCCTGAAGGCGAACGGCGTTGCGGCGAACGGCACGTCGACCGACGCCAAGGCCGCCGTCGTGCGCGTGATCTGCGTGCGGAAGTAGCTCTCGTGTCCCGGGCGCGGTGCGGCATGCAATGCCGCTCCGCTGAACCGGGACCCATGCATCCGCAAATTCGGTGCAAGTAGCTCTCTGGGCCCCGGCTCTTCAGCGCACCGCACCGGACGATGCTTCGCATCGCCGGGGGCGCTGCGCCGCGTCCGGGGCACGAGACTAAGCGAGCCGGAATCTCACCCCACTCTTCGCGAGCCCGCCGGAAATCCCCACCGGCGTGCCGTCCGCGCGCCAGCAGGCCGCGCCAGTCATGGTGCCGTCGTCGTGGAAGGCGATGGCATTCATACCGCCGGCGACGGTTGCGACGGGCTGCACCTTGTGGCCGAGCGCCGCGAGCTTCAAACGCACGCTCTCCGGCACCTTCTGTTCGACCTCGAGCGCGTTGCCCTCGGTCCAGACCCGCGGCGCCTCGACCGCTTCCTGCAGGCTCATGCCGTGGTCGATCAGATTCACCAGCGCCTGCATCGCGCTCGGGAAGATGCGTTTTCCGCCGGGCAACCCCAGCGCATAGCGCAGCTTGCCGTCGCGGAGCGCCATCATCGGCGACATCGAGGTCGTCACGCGCTTGCCCGGCGCGAGCGAGAGCGCGTGGCCCGGACGCGGGTCGAACAGGTTCATGTAGTTGTTGGCGATGGCTCCAAGGCCGGGGATCATGATCTTGGCGCCGAACAGATTGTTGATCGTCTGCGTGGTCGCGACCACATTTCCAAAAGCGTCTGCCGCGGTCATGTGCGTGGTGTGCGCGCCTTCGAGTTGCGTCACGCCGGCACCGAAAGCCTGCGCGCGTGCCGGATCGATGGCGCGGCGGCGCTCCTCGGCATAGGCCTTCGATGTCAGCCGCTCCACGGGCACGCCGACATAAGCAGGATCGCCACTGGCGGCGGCGCGATCGGCGAAGGCGATCTTCAGCACCTCGGCGAGATAATGGATGGTCTCCGATGTGCCGAAGCCGAGCCCGCCGATGTCGTAGCCTTCCAGGATGTTCAGCATCTGCGCGATGTGCACGCCGGACGCGGCCGGCGGCGGCGGTCCGAGAATGGTCCAGCCGCGATAGTCGGCGCGGATCGGCTGCCGCTCGACCGTCCTGTAAGCCGTGAGATCATTGCGGCGGATGAAGCCACCGGCCTTCTCCATATAGTCAGCGAGGATGTCGCCGAGCGGTCCCTCGTAGAGCGCTTTCGCGCCGTGATCGGCAATGTAACGCAGCGTCTCGGCATATTCCGACTGCACCACGCGCTCGCCGACCTTCAACGGCTCGCCGCCAGGCAGGTAGATCGCCGCGATCGGCTTGTCCTTGCGCATCTCATCGGCGCTCTCGCTGATGCATTCATGCAGATATGGCGTTGCCGCATAGCCGCGCGCCGCGTGCTTGATCGCGGGCTGCATCACGTCGGCAAGACTCATGGTGCCGAACCTTTGCAGCGTCTCGCACCAGGCCTTGAGCGAGCCCGGCACCGCGACGGCTTTCGGCCCGTTGAGGTTCTCGTTGCCGACGGTGTCGAACACGTCGTGGGCCGAGCCAGGCTTCGACGTATAGGTGGTGTCGCGCACCGCCGCCGGCACCGTGCTCTGGCCATCGATGAAACGGTGGCTGCCGTCGGCGAGACGGATATGCGCCATGCCGCCGCCGATGATGCCGACCATCATCGGCTCGACCACGGTCAGTGTGAACAAAGTGGCGATCGCGGCATCGATGGCGTTGCCGCCGGCGGCCAGCATCTCGGCGCCGGCACTGGAGGCGAGCGGATGGTTGCTGACCACCATGCCGCGGCTCGAGACCGCAGGCATTTTCTGGCAGTCAAAGGTGGTTGCCGTCCGGTCGCGCCAGTTGCCGCTCATGTCGCCTGCCCTTTCTATTCAAGGCGGCGAGCACACCATAGGCACAACTACGGGTCCAGTATTGGTACGGATTAGCTGGCATTCCCGATTCTGCCATCATCGTTAGCGTTGATTCGGACATCCGCGGTCCCCTTTGGATCGGGCAGGGCACGTCCTGAGCGAGAAGAGCTCAGCATCGAGAAGCGATGCACGTTCGCGTGTGGCGTTACCCCAAAGACCCAGGCATTCCAAAGGATTCAGCTTCCAATGCATACGATCGTACTGGCCACCCAAAAGGGTGGCAGTGGCAAGAGCACGCTCGCCATCGGCCTAGCGCTGGCTGCCAAGCAGGCCGGCTTCACCGTCCGCCTGATCGAGACCGACCCGCAGGGCACCCTCTCCAACTGGCAGCGCCGCCGCAACAATGACGACATCATCGTCGAGCCGATCTATCACGCCGCCGACATCGAGCCGCGCCTGAAGATGCTGGCCGACAGCGGCCTCCAGCTCGCGATCGTCGACACCGCCGCCGGCCTGTCCGCCGCGACCACCGCCGCGATCCGCCATTCCGATCTCTGCCTGATCCCGGCCCGCCCGAGCGTCGCGGACATCGAGGCGACCGTCTCGACGCTCAGCGTCGCGCGCGCCTGGAAGCGGCCCTACAGCTTCGTGCTGAACCAGACCCCGATCCGCGGCCAGCGCATCGACAATGCCGCGGGCGCGCTCGCCGAGGAAGCCGCGCTCGATCTGTCCGAGGTGCTCGCGCGCCCGCTGATCGTGATGCGCAACGACCATCAGGACTCGCTCGCCAGCGGCCTCGCCGTCAGCGAATTCGCGCCGAACGGCAAGTCGGCCGACGAGATCCGCGGCCTCTGGCGCTGGGTCAAGACCCGGCTCGAGCTCGAAGCCACCACCAATGTCCTGATCGACCAGGTCATCTCGGCCGCCGGCGGCATGCTGCACATCGCCACCGACCTCGCGGCCGACGAGACCACGACCCTGGCGTCCTGAGCGGGGCGATCGCCCGGACGACAGCCGGCCCTTCCCCATCCGGAAGGGCCCCAGCGACGAAGCGATCCGGCCCCCAGCCCGGCCGGATTGCTTCGCTTCGCGTTCCGTCCACCCGTCATTGCGAGCGCAGCGAAGCAATCCAGAGTCTTTCCGCGGAGGGATTCTGGATTGCTTCGCTGCGCTCGCAATGACGGTGTGGTGGGGCCGTCGCCTTCGCCGAGACTCACGACCTCTCGGCAGCAGCCCTGAAGGTCACTTCTGACATTTCGGGCACCAGAAGGTCGAGCGGCCGTTCTGGGTGAAGCGCTTGACCGTGCCGCCGCAGCGCGGCGTGGTGCATGTCTCGCCCTCTCGGTCATAGACCTTGAAGGAGTGCTGGAAATAGCCGAGCTCGCCGGTGGTCTGGCGATGGTCGCGCAGGGACGATCCGCCGGCCTTGATGGCATCGTTCAGCACGGTGTGGATCGCGCCGACCAAACGCTTCGCATGATCGGTCGGCTCGCCCTTTTTCGTTGATAGTGTCGCGGCAATGCGCCGCGGCGACAGATGCGAGCGGTGCAGCGCCTCGCAGACATAGATGTTGCCAAGCCCGGCCACCACGCGCTGGTCGAGCAGCGCTGCCTTCAGATTCGTCTTCTTGCCTTCGCAGGCGCGCGCCAGCATCGCGGCGTCGAATTCGTTGCCGAGCGGCTCGGGACCGAGCCCGCGCAGCAGCGGCTCGTCCTCGAGCGCGTTACGCGCGATCACTTTCATGTAACCGAAACGCCTGGGATCGTTGAACACGATGTCGGCGCCCGAAGACATCCGAAACAGCACGTGATCGTGCGCGGAATCCTTGGCCTTCGGATAATGAAACTCGCCGGGCTGAGCCTCGTTGTCCGGCTTGATGACGCGGAACGAGCCCGACATGCCCAGATGCATCAGCAGCACGTCTCCGGAGCCGAGATCGGCCATGAGATATTTTGCACGGCGGCCGAGACCGGTGACCACCTGGCCCTGGAGCCGGGCCACGAAGTCGGGCTGGAAGGGGAAGCGCAGGTCCGGCCGGCGGGCCTCCGCGACCACGATTTTCGCACCCTCCATGACGGGCTGAAGGCCGCGGCGGACGGTCTCGACTTCGGGCAATTCAGGCATGGTCAGGCATTCACCTTATGAGGGCGGTGTGATAGCGCCATTGCGGCGGGCAGGCTATGGTCCGCCCTGTGGAGTAGAGTAATGGATCGGCCGGGCGAAACCACGCATTTTGGCTTCAAAGACGTTCCCCTGGGGGACAAGCAGACGCTGGTGAACGATGTGTTTCACAGCGTGGCGTCGCGCTATGACCTGATGAACGACCTGATGTCCGGTGGCCTGCACCGGGTCTGGAAGGACATCATGATCAACGCGCTGGACCCGCCGAGGAGCGACCGGCCGTTCGCCCTGCTCGACGTCGCCGGCGGCACCGGCGACATCTCGTTCCGCGCCGCCAAGGCGGCAGGCCCCGGCTTCCATGCCACCGTCTGCGACATCAATTCCGACATGCTCGCGGTGGGCCGCGAGCGTGCCGCCAAGCGGCATCTCGAGACCCAGGTCGATTTCGTCGAAGGCAACGCCGAATCGCTCGGCTTCGCCGACCGCAGCTTCGACGCATATACGATCGCTTTCGGCATTCGCAACGTGCCGCGGATCGACCTTGCGCTGCGCGAGGCCTATCGCGTGCTGAGGCCCGGCAGCCGCTTCCTGTGCCTGGAATTTTCGACCGTCGAGATGCCCGGCCTCGACAAGATCTACGATCTGTTCTCGTTCAAGGTGATCCCGCCGCTCGGCCGCATGGTGACGGGCGACGCCGAATCCTACCAATATCTCGTCGAATCGATCCGCAAGTTTCCGAAGCCCAACGCCTTCGCCGACATGATCCGCGACGCCGGCTTCTCCCGCGTGAGCTGGCAGACATTGTCCGGCGGCATTGTCGCACTGCATTCGGGCTGGCGTTTGTGATCTCTGCCATCACCCACATTGCGCGCCTGATCCGCGCCGCGTTCGTGTTTGCGCGCGAGGGCGTGTTCGGCTCGGTCGATCCGAGCCTGGTGCCGCCGCCCGGACAGCTCGCGCTGAAGCTTGCGCGCATCGTCGAGCGCCGCGGCGTCAAGCAGGGCCCCCGAATCTCGCGCGCGCTGACGCGCATGGGTCCGGCCTATCTCAAGCTCGGCCAGTTCCTGGCAACGCGCCCCGACGTGGTCGGCTTCATCATGGCGCGCGACCTCGAAAGCCTCCAGGACCGGCTGCCGCCGTTCCCGCAAGCGGAAGCGGAAGCCGCGATCGCGACTTCGCTGGAGCGGCCGCTGAAGGATGTATTCGTGACCTTCGGCCCGCCGGTGGCGGCGGCCTCGATCGCACAGGTGCATCGTGGCGAAGTGCTGCGCGACGGCATTCGCAAGCCCGTCGCGGTCAAGGTGCTCCGGCCGAACGTGGCCGCGCGCTTCCGCCGCGACCTCTCGGATTTCTTCTTCGTCGCGCACAAGGCGGAGGCCTATTCGTCCGAAGCGCGGCGGCTGCGCCTGATCGAGGTCATCAACACCATGTCGCGCTCGGTCGCGATGGAGATGGACCTGCGGCTGGAAGCAGCGGCGCTGTCGGAGATGGCGGAGAACACGCAGGACGATCCTGATTTCCGCGTGCCCACCGTCGACTGGGACCGCACCACGCACAACGTGCTGACGATGGAGTGGATCGACGGCATCGCGCTGAACGACCACAAGCGCCTGGCAGAGGCGCAGGTCGATCTGCCCGATCTCGGCCGCAAGGTGATCCAGAGCTTCCTGCGCCACGCGCTGCGCGACGGCTTCTTCCACGCCGACATGCATCCGGGCAATCTGTTCCTCGATGACGCCGGCCGCCTCGTCGCGGTCGATTTCGGCATCATGGGCCGGCTCGGCATGAAGGAGCGGCGCTTCCTCGCCGAGATCCTGCTGGGCTTCATCACCCGCGATTACCGCCGGGTAGCGGAAGTGCATTTCGAGGCGGGCTATGTGCCCGCGCATCACTCGGTCGAGAATTTCGCGCAGGCCATCCGCGCCATCGGCGAGCCCATCCACAACCGCACCGCCGAGGAAATCTCGATGGCGCGGCTCTTGACCCTGCTGCTCGAGGTCACCGGCCTGTTCGACATGACGACGCGGCCCGAGCTGATCCTGCTGCAGAAGACCATGGTGGTGGTCGAGGGCGTCGCCCGCGGCTTCGATCCCAGGCTCGACATCTGGAAGGTCGCCGACCCCGTGGTGCGCGAATGGATCGAGCGCAATCTCGGCCCGATCGGCCGGGTGCAGGGCGCGATTGCCGGCGGCGGCGACCTCGCCCGCGTGCTGATGCGCCTGCCCGACATCGCGCAGCGTTCGGTCGCGGTGCTCGAGCAACTCGAGACCATGACCCGGGAAGGCATCCGCCTGTCGCCGGAGAGCATCGCGGCCATGGGCCGCAGCGAGGGCCGCAAGAACCGCTGGCGCACCGTGGCGCTCTGGATCATCGCGGCCACCTTCATCGGTATCCTGATCGCCGTCCGGAATCTGTGATTGCACTGCAATCATGACGGTGATAGCATCGCTATCATTCCGTGCTGGAGGGCGTCATGGCAAGCCTGACCATCCGCAAGCTCGACGAGGGCGTCAAAACCTATCTGCGCCTGCGCTCGGCCAGGAACCGCCGGTCGGTCGAGGAAGAGGTCCGCATCATCCTGGGCGAGCTGATCCAGGGCCATGAGGAGCCGCTGACGCCGATGGCCGCTCCGCCGGACCATGCGCCGGCGCCTGTCTCCCCGCGCACCGGCGCCGTCCCCGAGGCCAGCGTCACCCTGATCATTGGCGGCGGCATCGCCGCCTACAAGTCGCTCGACCTGATCCGCAGGCTGAAGGAGCGCCGCATCGAGGTCCGCTGCGTGCTGACCAAGGCCGCGCAGCAATTCGTGACCCCGCTGGCGGTCAGCGCGCTCTCGCATGAGCGCGTCTACACCGACCTGTTCGATCCCCAGAGCGAGTTCGACGCCGGCCATATCCGCCTCGCGCGCGACTGCGACCTGATCGTGGTGGCGCCCGCGACCGCGGATCTCATGGCGAAGATGGCGAACGGCCACGCCGACGATCTCGCCAGCGCCATCCTGCTCGCGACCAATCGAAAGATTCTGCTGGCGCCGGCGATGAATCCGTTGATGTGGAATAACGCAGCGACCCACCGCAACGTCACGCAGCTACAGCGCGACGGCGTGGTGCTGATCGGACCTAATTCCGGCGAGATGGCGGAAGCGGGCGAGGCCGGTGTCGGCCGCATGTCGGAGGCGATCGAGATCGCCACCGCGGCCGAGCGCCTGCTGCGGCCGCCGGTGCCGAAGCCGCTCGCCGGCAAGCGCGTGCTGATCACGGCCGGCCCGACGCACGAGCCGATCGATCCCGTGCGCTATATCGCCAACCGCTCCTCCGGCAAGCAGGGTTTTGCCATCGCCGCGGCCGCGCAGGCCGCAGGCGCCGAGGTGATTCTGGTCAGCGGCCCGGTCGATCTCGACGATCCCGCCGGGGTCACCGTGAAGCACGTGGAATCGGCGCGGCAGATGCTGGAGCAGGTGCAGGCGGCGCTGCCCGCCGACATCGCGATCTTCGCCGCCGCCGTGGCCGACTGGCGGGTCGCCAACGAAGGCGAGCAGAAGCTGAAGAAGACATCGGCCGGCATGCCGCCGCTGCAGCTGGTCGAGAACCCCGATATCCTCGCCACGATCTCGAAGCTCGCCGAGAAACGCCCGCCGCTGGTGATCGGCTTTGCCGCAGAGACCGAGCATCTCATCGACAACGCCAAGTCCAAGCTCGCCCGCAAGGGCTGCGACTGGATCGTCGCCAACGACGTCTCGCCCGCCACCGGCGTGATGGGCGGCGACCGCAACACTGTTCACCTCATCAGCCGCAAGAATGGCGAGAAGGACGGCGAGATCGCAGTTGATTCCTGGCCCGTGATGACCAAGGAACAGGTCGCCATCGAACTGGTCGCGCATGTCGCAAAGAGCGTGACCGGCAAATCCCTGGAGTCCGCATCTTGAGCACGAAGGTCACCGTCGAACTGCAACGCCTCGCCCATGCGGAAGGCCTCCCGCTGCCGGCCTATCAGACGGCGGACGCCGCCGGCCTCGACCTGATGGCGGCGGTGCCGGACGCCGAACCGATGACGCTTGCCCCCGGGCAGTATGCGCTGGTGCCGACCGGCCTTGCGATTGCACTGCCGCCCGCGCACGAGGCACAGGTACGGCCGCGCTCGGGGTTGGCCGCCAAGCACGGCGTCACCGTGCTGAACACGCCGGGAACCATCGACGCCGACTACCGCGGCGAGATCAAGGTGATCCTGATCAATCACGGCAACGCGCCGTTCGTGATCAAGCGCGGCGAGCGCATCGCGCAGATGGTGATCGCCCCCGTGCTGCAGGCCGCGCTGGTTCCCGTGGCGACCTTGTCCGCCACCGATCGCGGTGCCGGCGGTTTTGGTTCGACCGGCCGCTAACCGAGCTGAGTGCTGGTTACACCTCTCCCGCTTGCGGGAGAGGTCGCGCCGAAAGCGCGGGTGAGGGTCCTATCCTCTGGGGGATTGTCCCGTTGCGGAGATACCCCCCCGCAAGCGGGGGAGGGAGCGCACCAGCTTCGCGGTCGCGACCTCGCTAACGCACGGCAATCCCAGCCGAATCACCCGAAGAATTACGTACATCCGGAACCGCGCGGCCGGCATTTTTTTGGGGCCGCGTTTGCGTTCACGATCTGGACTCTTACCGGTGGAGTCACGGTGGGGGTATTGTCTTTTGATTCGCGTGCGGCGGGGGTCGCCGCGCGTAAATCCGTGCGGTCTTGGGGCAACTATGTCAGGCGTGATCGTGTCGATGCGTCGGACGCTGCTGTCGTGCACATCGTTGGTGCGCAACAGCTTGTTCGGAGGCGCTCTTGCGGCGGTGCTGCCGGCTGCGCCGGCCGAGGCCGCCGACCTCGTCGACACCCTCTCCACATTGCTGGACTTCAACCGGCAGGAACTCGCGGTGCTCGCCACCGCGCTGGCCCTGCTCGGCTTCTCGGTCGTGGCTGCGATTCTGCTGATGCGCACGCGCGTGCGCACGTCGAAGAACGAGGCACAGCTGCGCGCGCGGATCGGGGAACTCCAGCTCCAGGCCGACCGCTTCGGCGCGCTGCTGTTTGCCGAGCCGCAGATTTTGATCTCCTGGCCGGCCGGCGACAATCGCGCGCAGATCTCCGGCGACATCTCGATGGTGCTGCCGCGCGATTCATCGCCGCAGCGCGTGCTGGCGTTCGGAACCTGGCTGCCGCCGGAACCCGCGCTGCAGATGGACCATGCCGTCGATGCGCTGCGCGACCGCGGCGACGGCTTCCAGCTGACGCTGACCACCGCGCACGGCCACACGCTGGAAGCCATCGGCCGCGCCATCGGCGGCCAGGCCATCGTCCGGATCCGCGAGCTCTCCGGCCTGCGGCGCGAGCTGGCCGAAACCAATCTGCGCTACAAGGCGCTCTCGGACGAGACCGAGATGCTGCGCGGCTTCGCCGCCGCCGCGCCATGGCCGATCTGGGCCAAGGGCGAGAACGGCGCGCTCACCTACGCCAATCCGGCCTATGTCCGCGCCACCGAGGCGACCAGCATCACCGACGCGCAGGAGCGCAGGCTGGAGCTGCTCGACAGCGCCGACCGCACCGCGCTGGAGCGCGGACTGAAGGATGCGGCCAGCTTCACCTCGCGGCTGCCGATCGTGACCGGCGGCGAGCGGCGCATGTACGACGTTCGCGCCGTCAATGTCGGCAGCGGCAGCGTCGGCGTCGCCATCGACGCCAGCGAGGCGGATGCGCTGAGCTCGGCGCTGGTGCGGATGGCGGAGGCGCATCGCCGCACGCTGGACCAGCTCTCCTCCGGCGTCGCCGTGTTCGACGGCCAGCGCCGGCTCGCTTTCTACAACGATTCCTACCGCCGGCTGTGGGACCTCGACCGCACCTTCCTCGACGCCAACCCCGACGATTCCAGCGTGCTCGACCAGCTCCGCGCCGCGCGCAAATTGCAGGAGCAGCCTGATTTTCGCGCCTGGAAGGCCAAGCTGCACGAGGCCTATCGCGCGGTCGAGACAGCCAAGGACACCTGGTACCTGCCCGACGGCCGCGCGCTCTCCGTCGTCACCACGCCGAACCCGGAAGGCGGCGTCACTTATCTGTTCGACGACGTCACCGAGAGCCTCGAGCTGGCCCGCCGCTTCGACGGCATGATCCGGGTGCAGCGCGAGACGCTGGACAGTCTCGCCGAGGGCGTCGCCGTGTTCGGCAGCAACGGCAAGGCGCAGCTGTTCAACCCGGCTTTCGTGCGGATGTGGAAGCTGTCGAGCGACGCCATGCGCGACGAGCCGCACATCCAGACCGTCGAAGGCTGGTGCCATCAGCTGTTCGACGAGCCGCAAGTCTGGCGGCAGATCCGCGAGGCCATCACCTCGATCGAGAACCGCGCCGACGTGCCGCTCAAGCTGGAGCGCAAGGACGGCAGCGTGCTCGACGGCATGATCCGGCCGCTGCCCGACGGCGCGACCATGCTGACGTTCCAGGACATCACCGACACCGAGAATGTCGAGCGCGCGCTGCGCGAGCGCAACGAAGCGCTGGAGACCGCCGACCAGATGAAGGTGGATTTCGTCCACCACGTCTCCTACGAGCTGCGCTCGCCGCTCACCACCATCATCGGCTTCGCGCATTTCCTCAGCGATCCCTCGACCGGGCCGCTGACGCCGAAGCAGGCCGAATATCTCGACTACGTCACCAAATCGACCAACGCGCTGCTCGCGCTGACCAACAACATCCTCGATCTCGCCACCATCGATGCCGGCGCAATGAAGCTGGAACTCGGCCCCGTGGACGTCAGCAAGACCATCGAGCTGGCCGCGGAAGGCATCCAGGATCGCCTCGCCACCGACCGCATCCGCCTCAAGGTCGAGATCGCGCCGGATGTCGGCAGCTTCGTCGGCGACGAGAAGCGCGTGGTGCAGGTGCTCTATAACCTCCTCGCCAACGCCGTCGGGTTTTCTCCACAGGATTCCACCGTCGGAATCAGCGCGCGACGCACCGAACGCAGCGTGGTCTTCACCGTGACAGATTCCGGGCCTGGAATACCTGCCGACATGAAGGACAAGGTGTTCAACTGGTTCGAAAGCCGATCGCAGGGCTCGCGTCACCGCGGCGCCGGGCTCGGCCTGTCGCTGGTGCGCTCTTTCGTCGAGCTGCATGGCGGCAAGGTGCGGGTGGATTCGATCGTCGGCCGAGGCACGGTCGTGATCTGCGACTTCCCGACCGACCAGGCGGCGCATCGCGACGCCGCCGAATGACAGAACCGGCCACATTCTCCGTCGCGCTTCACAACGAGACGGCCACTGCGCAATTGATGGCCGATCTCGCTTTGCTGGTCGGCCCCGGCGACGTCATCACGCTCACCGGCGATCTCGGCGCCGGCAAGACCGCGGCCGCCCGCGCGCTGATCCGCTATCTCGCGGGGGACGAAGAGCTGGAAGTGCCGAGCCCGACCTTCACGCTGGTGCAGGGTTACGAGCTGCCGCCGTTTCCGGTGATGCATGCCGACCTCTATCGCGTCGAGGACGAGAGCGAGCTCGAGGAGATCGGACTGTCGCCGCTCCCCGAGGCAACGCTCGTGCTGATCGAATGGCCGGAGCGGGCACCGTCGGCGATGCCCGCGGATCGCATCGACATCGCACTGACGCATCGGCCGGCGCTGGGCTCGAATGCACGCGCCGCCGACATCACCGGCCACGGCAAGAGCGCGGCGATAGTTGCGCGGCTGCAGGCGCTGCGCGAATTCCTCGACAAATCAGGCTATATCGACGCCATACGCAGGCGCATGGCGGGCGATGCCTCGACGCGTTCTTATGCGCGTCTGCTGCGTGGCGACGGGATCGTCATCCTCATGAATTTTCCGCAGCGCCCCGACGGCGCCGCGCTCTATAACGGCAAGTCCTACAGTGCCGCGGTGCATCTCGCCGAGAACGTGAAGCCTTTCGTCGCCATCGACGAAGGCCTGCGGGCGCAGGGGATTTCGGCGCCTGCGATTCATCATTTCGATCTCGGCCACGGCTTCCTGATCTCGGAGGATTTCGGCAGCGAAGGCGTCATCGAGGGCGATCCGCCGCGCCCCATCGCCGAGCGCTACGAGGCCGCGACCGACGTGCTGGCCGCGCTTCACGGCAGGACGCTGCCCGAGACTTTGCCGCTCGACGGGCAGACCTACGACATCCCCGCCTTCGACATCGAGGCGATGCTGATCGAGATCGGATTGATGCCGGAATGGTATCTGCCCGATCGCAACGCGCCGCTGAGCGACGACAAGCGCGCGGAGTTCTTTGCGATGTGGCGCGAGCTGCTGAAAAAGCCGCTTGCGGCGCCGCGGACGTGGATCATCCGGGACTACCACTCGCCCAATCTGATCTGGCTCGCTGACCGCTCCGGCACCGACCGCGTCGGCGTGATCGACTTCCAGGACACGGTGCTGGGTCCGCACTCCTACGACGTGGTGTCGCTGCTGCAGGACGCACGCATCGACGTGCCCGAAAACATCGAGCTGACACTGCTGTCACGTTACATCAAGACGCGCCGCGCAGGCGATGCAGGCTTCGATGCGGCCGGCTTCGCCGAGCTCTACGCCATCATGTCGGCGCAGCGCAACACGCGCCTGCTCGGCACCTTCGCGCGGCTCAACCGCCGCGACGGCAAGCCGCACTATTTGCGCCACCAGCCGCGGATCTGGACCTATCTGCAGCGCTCGCTGGCGCACCCCGCGCTCGGCCATCTGCGCGACTGGTACCTTGCCAACGTGCCGCCGCCCCAATCTGGAACCTGATTTACCGGCTGTTAGCCATCGCATCGGTATCATCGCCCGCAGGCAGCCGGACAAAGACGGGGCTGGAGCAAGGGCAGATGGCGGTCAAGACGGACCAGCGCGGCAACAGCCGGGTTGTTTTCGAGCGCGGGATACCGGCCCAGATGATGGGAATCGACGGCACCTGGCGGCGCGACTGCACCATGGAGGACGTCTCCGAGAGCGGCGCCAAGCTGACCATCGACGGTTCGGTCGAAGGCCTGCATCTGAAGGAGTTCTTTCTCCTGCTGTCCTCCACCGGACTCGCTTACCGGCGCTGCGAACTGGCCTGGGTCAATGGCGACCAGATCGGCGTCAACTTCCTGAAGATTGGCGAGAAGAAGAAAAAGGCGCGTTCCACCGCCGTTGGGGCGTAACGGCAACACCCGTCGCACAACCGTCACGGCGGGTGGTTAAGGCGGTTGAGACGCGGTGCGGCTGGTACAGTCCCGTGCTAGGATTTGCTGCAAGCGCGAAACCAGTGGGTTCAAGAGAGAAGAGTTCTGAGAAGGCAAAGGATGTCCGTCAAGCCGACCAAAGCCATGGTGCTCGCAGCAGGTTTCGGCCTGCGCATGCGTCCGTTGACGGACAAGATGCCGAAGCCGATGGTGCCGGTCGCCGGTCAGCCGCTGCTCGACCACGTGCTCGACAAGCTCGGCCAGGCCGGCGTCACCGAGGCCGTGGTCAATGTGCATTACCTGCCGGACCAGATCATCAACCACACCGCATCGCGCCAGCTTCCGCACGTGACCATCTCGGACGAGCGCGACCAGGTGCTCGGCACCGGCGGCGGCGTGGTCAAGGCGCTGCCGCTGCTTGGCGATGCGCCGTTCTTCCATGTCAATTCCGACACGCTGTGGATCGACGGCGTGCGCTCGAACCTGACGCGCCTTGCCGAGAACTTCGACCCCGAGCGCATGGACATCCTGCTGCTGATGGCGCCGACCGCAACCAGCATCGGCTATAGCGGCCGCGGCGATTACGGCATGCTGCCCGACGGCGCCCTGCGCAAGCGCAAGGAAAAGGAAGTCGTTCCGTTCGTCTATGCGGGCGCGGCCATCCTGTCCCCGTCGATCTTCAAGGACGCACCGCAGGGCGAATTCTCGCTGACCAAGATGTTCGACCGCGCCAACGATCAGGAGCGCCTGTTCGGCCTCCGCCTCGACGGCGTCTGGATGCATGTCGGCACGCCCGATGCGGTGCACGCCGCCGAAGAGGCGTTTCTGGAGAGCGTGGCGTAGGAGCCAACCTCGAAAACGGTGCCGTAGGGTGGGCAAAGCAAAGCGTGCCCACGAAAATCAAGCCGAAGAACTCGCTGAGAGACGCGTGGGCACGGCGCAAGTACGCCTTTGCCCACCCCACCGCACCTGTCCGTTGCAGCCGTAGCCCGGATGGAGCGCAGCGTAATCCGGGGCCGTTGTCGCTTGCGGCACGAATCCCGGATTACGCTGCGCTCCATCCGGGCTACGAAGCGGCGAACAGCGGGGAAGATCCCACCGCCGCCCATGACCATTCGCACCCGGCTCCCTATATTGCCCTGATTCTCGAATCAGGCAGTCCATGCGCGTCTTCAGCGTTCCCATCTCAGTTCCGTTCCTGCGCACGGTCGTCACCGCCCTGCTCGACGGCCGCCTGGTCGAGGGATTCGAGGCGCGCAAGGAACCGGCGCGGCTGGCCGACGCGACGCTGTACCTGCCGACACGGCGCGCCATGCGCGTCGTCCGCGAGATCTTCCTCGACGAGATGCAGGCCGACGCGGTGGTGCTGCCGCGGATCGTCGCGCTCGGCGACATCGACGAGGACGAGCTCGCCTT
>Ga0209758_1002532_pt1 | contig 18445 bp, 18 predicted proteins | sample AraplaMF_Col_mMF_FD_184258 | JGI IMG/M metagenome (GOLD analysis project Ga0209758, IMG submission 184258) | Arabidopsis root microbial communities from the University of North Carolina, USA - plate scrape MF_Col_mMF (SPAdes) (version 2) | ecosystem: Host-associated > Plants > Roots > Endosphere...
CCTCCCGGCGGCGCGCCCCGGCTCGTACCTCACAGCCACGGCGGCAGATCCGCGACGTCGGCAATTACGCCGCGCCCGGCACCGACCGAAGCGGAGGAGGCCTCAGTGACGCAGGAGACGAAGACTTACCACATCGGTGATGCGGCCATCACCCGGATCGACGAATTGTCGCTGGCAGCCTTTCGGTTCGACACGCTGTATCCCGGCGCGGACCCGGCGGCGCTGGAGCGCCAGCGGACGAAGCTCGAACAAGGTTCGTTCGATCCCGCGACCGGCACCTTCATCCAGAGCATCCACAGCTGGCTGGTCAAAATGCCGCGCCATACGATCCTGATCGATACTGCCACCGGCAACGACAAGATCAGGCCCGACATTCCGCCGCTGCACCGGCTGAACGAGCCTTTCCTCGCGCGGCTGGCCGCTGCGGGCGTTGCGCCGGAGGACGTCGATCATGTGCTCCTCACCCATGTCCATGCCGATCACGTCGGCTGGAATACGCGCCTGGTCGACGGTCGCTGGACGCCGACCTTCCCCAACGCGACCTACATCTTCTCGCACATCGAGCAGGCTTATGGCGCGAGCCTGGCCAACGGCGCGGAGCCGGAAGCGAATCCGGCGCTCGGCCCTGTCCTGCGCAAGCCCGCCGATCGCGTCTATGACGACAGCGTGCGGCCGGTGATCGAAGCCGGCCTGGCACGGCTCGTCACCGTCGACGGCGGCGAGGTCCTGGAGGGCATTTCGTTCGTTCCGACGCCGGGCCACAGCGTCGACCACGCCTCGATCCGTCTCGTCTCGCGCGGCGAGACAGCGCTGTTCGCCGGCGACGTGATGCATCATCCGCTCCAGGTCTACGAGCCGTCGCTCAACTCCTGTTTCTGCGAATTCCCCGAAGCGGCGCTCCGCTCGCGCAGTTTCGTGCTTGAGGACGCGGCAGAGAGCGGCGCTGCCGTCTTCACCACCCATTTCGCGCAGTCCTCCGCCGGGCGCATCACGCGCAGCGGCGAGCGCTTCGCCTGGCAATTCCTTTGATCGGAGAAGAACGACGATGGATCAGAACGTTCGAGCACATGACTACGGCGCCGATGTCGTGGTCGAGGATTTCACTGTTGCAAGCGACACGGCCGGCATTTCGCTTCGTTTGCGCAACAAGCGCGCCGCCGCGCAAAAGACTTTCTCCTCCGAGCGGACCATCCTGATGGTCCATGGCGCGACCTATTCCTCGGCAAGCCTGTTCGATGTGCCGCTCGGCGGCGCCTCCTTCATGGATCATCTCGCCGCGCAGGGCTACGATGTCTTCGCGCTCGACGTGCGCGGCTATGGCGGATCGACCCGGCCGCCGGAAATGGACGCGCCGGCGGAGGACGCCGCGCCCCTCGTTCGCACCGATGTCGCGGTGGGCGACCTCGCCCGTGCGGTCTCGTACATCCTTAGGCATCGCGGCATCCCGCGGCTCAGTCTCGTCGCCATGTCCTGGGGCGGCTCGGTCGCCGGCGCCTACACCGCTGGTAACAACGACAAAGTCGAGAAGCTCGCACTGGTCGCGCCGCTGTGGCTGCTGAACGCCCCGGCTCCGATCGATACCGGCGGCGCGCTCGGGGCCTATCGCAAGGTCCCCGTACTCGATTTCAGGGAGCGCTGGCTCGCGGCGGCGCCGGAGGCGGCACGCGAAAGCCTCATCCCGGAGGGCTGGTTCGAGCGCTGGGCGGAAGCCTCGCTCGCGACGGATCCGCAAGGCAACGCCGAACGACCCCGCGTGATGCGCGCAGTGAACGGTCCGATCCAGGATATCCGCGATTACTGGGCCGCCGGCAAGGCGCTCTATGACCCGAACGACATTCGCGTCCCCGTGCTTCTCGTTCACGCCGAATGGGACCGCGACGTGACCATGGCCTCGGCGCAGGATTTCTTCCTCACGCTCAAACGGGCGCCGTACCGGCGATGGGTGGAAATCGGCGAAGGCACCCACATGGTGCTGCTCGAAAAGAATCGGCTGCAGGCCTTCGACGCCATCAGCCAGTTCCTGGCCGAGCACTACACCCGTGACACGCCGGCGGTCCGGCAGGCCGCCCCCTGAGCGCGAACCCGCGTTAGACGATGACGAGCGCCGCTAACGCCTGGCAGCTACGGACATCCCCTTAGGTGAAGCCCCCAATTTCGGCCGGGGAATTTATGCCTTAGACAGGATTACCGGCACGCACCGTCACCCCGCCCACGTTCTGACCAGGGTCGCACAACGTTAGCGAAAAAGGCCTGTCGAAGGGTATCCAGATGACCAATGAAGCAATCAAGGCCCTGATGGTTCTCGCGATGTTTGGCGTTCTCGAACTCGCGCTTTGTTTTTCTTCACTGGCCAGACCTGCCAGGCAGCCCGTCCGTTCCAACACCGGCCGTGGTGCGGCGCGCCATTTCACCCGTCGCTCGTCGGCAGACTAGGCGATCGCCTGCTCGCCCGATCAAATCCCGGTCTTCTGATCGGCAGGTTACAGCGGTTCATCATCCAGCGTGGAGGGCTCTGCCTGCACCGAGACGAAGTCACCGCCGCCATACTCATCCTCCGGATCGGGACGGGTCGACTGAAGGCACAGGCGGTCATCGACTTCGCGAACGCCGGACGCGTTCTCGCAAGCCACGATCGCCGCCTGATGCGCATTGTCGCCGTTTACGACGCCTCGCAGCGTCACCACGCCGTTCCTGACGCTGACGTTCAAGCCGACGGGTTGCCAGGGCTTCCCTGACATCGCCGCGAGGACCGACCGGCGAATCTGGTTGTCATCTTCCGAGTAGCCAGAGGCGCCGGTCAACGGACCGGCAACCGCGGACAGGAAGTCAGACCGGGTGATGATGCCGATGATGCGGTCATCGCGCATGACCGGGACGTGGTTGAGGTTTCGGCGCTCCATCAAACCGGCAATCTCCTCGAGGGACGTATCCTCCCTGACGGTCGCCGGATCGCGCGTCATGACCTGCTCGACCTTGCGCCCATGCTCCTTCACGAACTCGCGCGCGGTCCGGTCCGCTCCAAGCAGGACGCTCAGCAGCCGGTTGCGGCTATGCTCCGTTTCCAACTCCGCCCGCCTGAGGAAGTCGCTTTCGCAGATGATGCCGACCAGCTTTCCTGCCGAATCCGTGACCGGCAGGCCACTGATGTGATGGGCCAGCATGATCTTGATGGCCTGAACGATGGAGGCTTCAGGACGAATAGCTATGACCCGCCGGGACATAATCTGGTGCGCGCGCATGTCTTCCACTCCAAAGAGATCTTACAGCTACTTGCTCCCCCTGACAGAGGCTTGACTGAGATCAACTCCGGAGCGCGATCGACTGTCATGCTGCCGTGATGTCCGGGACATTCGCCATGCGTCTGCTAGCCTTGCTCATCGCTGCGATTTTGACGGCAATGGCTGCATCGAGCGCAGAAGCGCCAGCCCAAACCACGTCCGCCGGCGGCTCCGCCGCGCTCTCCGATCTCATGATCCGGCTTCAGTTGCAGCATGCCAAGCTGTGGTTTGCGGGCAAGCTCAGCAATTGGAGCCTGGCGAACTACGAAACCCGGCAGTTGGACGATGGTTTTGAAAGGGCGAGCAGGCTCCTGCCCGATCCAGCACCGATCGCGCCGGCCAAGCTTCAGCTGCAAGCCGTGCGACAAGCGATACAGCAGAAAGATCTACCTGGGTTCACCAAAGCGTATTCGGCCCTGACGGACGAATGCAACAGCTGCCATCGGGCCAGCAGCTTCGCCTCGATCACAATCCAGGTACCGCTTCGGCCGCCGGTCGAGAACCAATTGTTCGTCGATCAGATTGCGGAAGGCCGGGCGCAGGCCCATGGGTCCTGCGGAACGTGCCATATCGTGGAGGATGCCGCCAAGGAATCGCCGGCGTACCGCCCCTCTCCGCCGAGCTTCCTCGAGATCATCAATCGTCCGTCGTTCTCCGCCGATGCCATCAGGCAATTCCTGGCATCGCGCCATCGCAGGCTTGGACCCGACCAAGCCATGCCCAACCCGCGACTTGCGGATTACCAGATCGACGCGATCGTAGCGTTTCTCGAAACATTGAAAGCCCGCTCACTGCGCTAGACGGCGCCTTGCTTCCCAGTGCCCAATTACTCCGCGCCATAGCCTCGATGCTCCTCCAATAGGAGGAGGCGAAGCGCGAGCGTTATGCTATCGTCCGCCTCGGGGACGACAACGGAGAGAGAACCAATGGCCACCAGCGTCAAGCAAATGCTCGAAGCCGCGAATGCGGCAATTCCCAAGATCACGTCGGAACAGGCTTCCGAGATGATCAAGAATGGCAATACGCTTGTCGTGGACGTTCGCGATGCACCTGAAGTCGCGGCCAGCGGCAAGATCGCAGGCGCCCTGAACGTCTCGCGCGGCATGCTCGAGTTTCGCGCCGATCCGGAATCGCCCTATCACGACAAGGCATTCGACAAGAGCAAGACCGTGATTCTCTACTGCGCGTCCGGCGGCAGATCGGCGTTGGCCGGCAAGTTGCTCAAGGATATGGGATACGAGAAAGTGTTCAACGTCGGCGGATTCAAGGACTGGACCGGGGCGGTCGAGAAATAGGGCGACGCCGCAGCCAGCGGGCCCACTCCATCGATCTGTTGCCACCTCAGGCCTGCCGCTCGCCGTGCGCCAGCTTCACACCAGCTTGGCGCCGGAAACTGCGTCAACGCGATGCCACGATCGCGTTCGGCAGCACTCGCAACCACGGCCACACACGAAATGACGGACCGAGAACGCAAGTGCGACGGGCGCCTCCTTTTGCGTGACCCAAAAATCACGGGGCGTCCGACATCCAACACTTGTCCGATCAGCCGATGAACCGTCAAGAGCGCCGGTCCGCGGCGAGGCCATCCCAGATCGTCGCGCCGCCGAATCTAGCGGCCGCGCAACAAAGTCTGGAAGCCGCGAAACAAGGCCAAGCGCTGTTCAATCTCGGCCGGTATGCGGAAGCGCTGGAATGCTTCAACGCATTCGACAAGCTCAATCCCGGGATCGCACCTCTGTATCAGACGCGCGGACTTTGCTTGCAGCGGCTGGGCCGGTTCGACGAGGCGCAGGCCGACTTCGAGAGATCGATTGCGCTGAACCCCGGCGAGGCGGAGACGCACAAGAACCTCGGCACGCTTCATGCGAGACTGGGGCGGATGGAGCAGGCCTTCTCGAGCTTCGACCGCGCGCTCGCGCTGCGTCCGAAGTTCTCCGCAGCGCTCAACGAAAAGGCGCGGGCATTGTGGAGCCAGCTCCTGCTGGATGAGGCTTTCGCCACCTTTCACCAATCATTGGCCATCGACCCTGGCAATGCAGACACGATCTGGAATCTGGCGCTTCTCCAGATGCCGACCGGCGACTTCGAGGAGGCTGGCGCGGACGCGAGGTCCGCTGGAAAGCGTCGTCTCTCCGCCTCACTGGTCGCGGCTTTTCCCAGCCGCTCTGGCTTGGCAAGCAGCCGGTCGAAGGCAAGACCATATTGCTTCATGCCGACGAGGCACTGGGCGACTCGATCCAGTTTGCGTGTTATGTGCCCATGGTGGCTGCGCTCGGCGGCCGGGTCATACTGGAGGTCAGGCCTGCGGTCAGGTCGCTGCTGGCTGGGATCCCCGGCGTTGCAACTTGCATCGACCGGTCGTCGACGCCCTCGCTGGCATTCGACCTGCATTGCCCTCTCGGCAGCCTGCCGCTGGCATTCGGAACGCGGCTCGATACGATCCCGTTGGCAGAGTCGTATGTCCCCGCGCCGCCGGCGGCGCGCGTGAAGGTGTGGGACGACCGGCTTGGCCCCCACACGCGATTGCGTGTCGGCCTGGTCTGGTCGGGGGATTCGGGTCACAAGAACGACCACAACCGGTCGATCCCGCTGCGCGCGCTTGCGCCTCTCTTGAATTGCGACGTCCAGTTCGTCTCCTTGCAAAAAGGCATCCGCGATCAGGACCGCACCTTCCTCGGCGAACGCGGTGACATCGTCGACCTTACAGAGCAGCTCACGGATTTCAGCGAGACCGCCGCGCTGGTGTCTTGCCTTGACCTCGTGATCTCGGCCGATACCAGCGTCGTCCACCTCTCGGGCGCGCTGGGCGCCCCGGTCTGGACGATGCTGCCGTTCAACCCGGACTGGCGCTGGCTGCTCAATCGAGACGACAGCCCGTGGTATCGGTCCATGCGGCTGTTCAGGCAACCCAAGCGAGGCGATTGGGCCAGCGTCGTGGACAATGTCCGCCGCGCGCTCGAGGACTTCAAGGTGACGCAGCCGCGATAGAGCGACGTCGCCCCGCGTCAAAGCGCGCACGCATTTCCTCTGGTGAGGATCAGTTCGAGTTCCGTTTATTCCCGGCGGGAAGGCATTCGACACGAGAACGCTGGCGAGACAGGCGAAAGTCTTGGCGAGAGGGGCTTCAGCCCTCGACCCGATACAGCCGCCACCGCGCCGGAACGCCCTTGAGCTGGTGGCTGCCGTGATCCCTGAGACGAATCTGGGATTGCGCTGCGAGCAGATCCTTGACCGCGCTCGAGACCAGGACTTCCCCGGCACGTGCCTTCGCGGCAACGCGGGTGCCGATGTGGAAGGCAAGCCCAACCATTTCGCCGCCGCTGATCGCGTATTCGCCGGCGTGCAAGCCCACTCGGATCTCGAGGCCCAGCGTGCGCACGGCTTTTTTTATCGCGGTCGCGCAATTGATGCCCGCCGCCGGCGCCTTGAAGGTCGCGAGCACGCCGTCGCCGGTCGTGACGACTTCCTTGCCGCGCGACGACTTCAGCTCTTTACGAACCGCCGCGTAATAGAGGCCCATCACCTTGGTCCAGCGTGCGTCCCCGAGCTTTGCCGCTTTCGCCGTGGAGCCGACGATGTCCACGATCAGGATCGTTGCGCGCGCCTGCTTGAGGTCGGCACTGCCATTGGCAGATTTTCGCTGCGCCAGAATAGCTCCAGCCAGCGGCTCATAATCATGGCTGCGCCGCCGCGCGATCGCGGATTTGATGTAGTCCTGGGCGCGCTGCGCCGTGCCGCAACGGATCGTTTTCTCCTGCGGCAGACGCGACCAGTAGACCTTGCGGCTCTTGCCGGCGCCCTGGACCTCGACGGCCCCCCATTTCAGGAACACCGCAGGGCCGACCCGCCGCACGCACCATGCCTTCGATGTGTACCCCGATACGTTCGACTGATGCAGGCCGATGCGAAGGAATTTGGGCATGAGTTTGCGGCCAATCGCTGGACCATCTTGGCGGACCTGAGACGAAACGTAATTGGACGTTTGCGGCTTGGCAACAGCGCGTGATCAAGCAATCCGCTCGTTGAGCCCGCCGCCCGCCTGGAACGCGAACAGCTCGATCGGTTCGCTGAAGCCGCGCACCGCATGCTGGCCGACGCGCTCGAGCTCGAACTCCGGCGCCACCAGTTCGGCAAAATCGCGCGACAACAGCACCGGCTTGCCGATCTGCTTGGTGAGCGCCTCGAGGCGCGAGGCCATATTGACGGCGGGGCCGATCACGGTGAAGTCCAGCCGGCTGGTCGAGCCGATATTGCCGTACATGACGTCACCGACATGGACGCCGATGCCGTAATTCAGCGGCGCGCGGCCTGTGCCCTTGTTGCGTTCGTTCAGTGTGACCATGGCGTCGCGGGCCTCGGCAACGGCACGCAGCAGGTTGGCACAGGCGTGAGGCTGGCTGAGCGGGAAGATGGCGAGCAACCCGTCGCCAATGAATTTCAGGATCTCGCCGCCGTGCCGCGCGATCGGTTCGGACATCGCGTCGAAATAATCGTTGAGAAGATCGATGACATCGTCGCGCGGCCAATTGTCGGAGATCTTGGTGAAATCCCTGAGGTCGCAGATCATGATCGCGGCGCGCACCGTCGTTCCGGTGCCGCGCCTGGTGGCGCCGGCGAGGATCAGTTCGCCGGCATGGGAGCCGACATAGGTCTCCAGCAACGTGCGCGCCAGGCGATTCTTGACGCGGATTTCGCTGACCAGCGCCAGCACCGGCAATACCTTCTTCAGCGCCGCGATATGCGCATCGTCAAAACCGCCGCGCCGGTCGGTGGCGAAGGTGATGAGATGGCGCTTGCCGAGGGTGTGGTAGAGCGGCCAGGCGACATAGTCCGTCAGGCCCTTCGCCCGCATTTCGTCATAAAGTGCGTGCTTGCGGCCGAGCGAGGGATCCTGCTCCAGATTTTCGCGGACTTCAGTCGCGCCATCCAGCATCTCGTTGGCAGGGCTTCCGATATATTCGGAGCGCTCCCTCACGTCAAAGTCGACGCGCCCGATCTCGGCCTCGCGCATGCCGTCGGACCACATGATGCGGGCCCCCAGCCATTGCGGATGCTGGATCTGGACGTGAAGCGTCGAGCGCTTGAGCGGAATGCCCGCCTGCTGGAGGCGAATGCACATCTCGGCAAAGATGTTGTCGATAAAGCGCTGGTCGCGCGTGCCGTTGGTCAGCCAATCGACGACGCCGTCGGAAAGCGTGGCAGCGGGAATCTTGTCAGGCGCGTTCATATCCTGGCCATCTAGCTTGCCTTGGGATTCGGTCCTTGGGCGGCGGTCCTTGGGCGGCGGTCCGCATCGTCGCAGATATCGTATTCCGAATGGGTTGCGTCAACCTAGCCAGTTGCACGGATTGTGCGCAGCGGCCGCCGCCTAGCCGACGAGCCGGATCGAGCCCAGCACGGCAAGGCCGGAAACGAAGCTCAGCTTCGAGGCCGCAGACAGCTCGATCTTCAATGTGCAGCCGCTGGGAATGACATATTCCTCGCCCTCGAGTCGAATGCCACAATCACCGGAAACCGCGTAGACGAGGTGCGTGCCTGATAGCAATGGCCGCTCGCCCGGTTCCTTGAGCGCTGACAGCTCGATCTCCGCCGCCCCGCGCCGCGCCATCAGGTTGACGACCTCGACCGGGCCGGCTTCGAGCTCGGTCACGATCTCCATTTCGCCGGTGAAACGCACGGTCGTGAACGGCTCGCGCTCGTCGAACTCCCGCCCGGGCGCTCTCAGCACCAGCCCGCGCCCGCCGACCACCATCTGCAGGCGGTCGATGCCTGGCATGTGCGAGAACGGCCCCGGCGCCACGATCGGCGTGGACGCGAAGCGCCACAGCAGGCTGTCCCAGTCCTTGGTCGTCACATCGGGACGATGAGCGTCCGCGATATCGGTAAAGACGCCGCCGCCGTTCTTCCAGGGCGCCCGGGTATAGTCTTCGGACTTGAGCAGCGTGGTTTTCATGTGGTGCGGGCGTCCAGGGGATCACCCGCGCATCAATAATGCCTCCACGCTTTCGCGTCGAGATCCTTCCGAATCGCGATCATTTCGACGCCAATGCCGCCACGGGCCTCCAGGTGGCATCGGGCGCGGACGCTGCGAGCTGGCGGCAGCGCTCGCACATCAGTTCGGCCGGGCGATCGTGACCGCGCCGCTTCAACACGCCCTCGAAATCGGCGAGCGCTGCGGCAAACCGACGAGCGCGATAATTGGCGAGGCCGCGCTCATAGTCCTTGATCCAGCCGGCCGCGACCGTGCCTTCATCCATCATTCCAATCAGCTCATGAACGGCGAGGCCCTCCGCACGCCCATACACGGCGATGCTGTCGATCTCGCGGGTGATGATGGCGCTGCGCGCGAGGCGTTCGGTCGTCTCGCCGATCAGGATCTGCGTGCCATAGGATTTGTTGGCACCTTCGAGCCGGCTTGCAACGTTCACGGCATCGCCGATCACGGTGTAGTTCAGCCGCAGCTCAGAGCCGATATTGCCGACCAGCATGCGCCCGGAATTGATGCCGATTCGAATCTGAAGCGGCTGGCCGAGATCGTCCGTGAGGCCTGACTCCCTGATCGCCCTGCGGCACGCGAGCGCCGCGCGACAGCATCGCACTGCGTGATCCTCCTGCGGCAGTGGCGCGCCCCAGAATGCCATGACCGCATCGCCGATGAACTTGTCGATGGTGCCGCCATTGGCAACGATGATCTCAGAGGTGACGTCCAGATAGCGCGACAGCAGCGGCACCACGCGATCGCCGAGCCGCTCGGACAAGCCGGTGAAGCCTGCAATGTCGATGAACATCACGCTGAGCTCCTGAATGCTTCCGCCGGGACTTGCCTCCACGCCCTGGCGCAGGAGTGCACGCACGAGGTCGGCAGGGATGAACTTGCGGAACGCGGAGAGGCCGGCCGCCATTTCGGCGATCGCACCCGACAGGCTCGCGATCTCCTTCAGCCGCGACGGATGGCGGCGAACCTGCTCCAGCGCGAATGCTTCGACATGACGGAGCTCGCCGACGACGCGCGACAACGGCGCGGCAATGACCGAACGCGCCAGCACGGCTGACGCCAATGCCGCGAGCACGGCGCCGATGGCAAGACCGAGGATCAGGTTCCGCAGCGTCGTCTCGACCGGACCGAGGAACTCGGCCTCAGGGATCACGGTGGCCAGTGACCACCCGGGAAACGGTAGCGGCGTGAGCGCGACCTCATAGGCCGCGCCGTGCGAGGTGAGCCGGCTGCGCCAAGCCTCTTTGGCGCCGGCTTCACCCGCCCTTGCGAGCGCCGTCTGCGCAAGCGGCAGCAACGTGGTATCGCCCTTCGCCGAATGCAGTTCGTCGGCGTCCCTGTCCGGAGCGGCAACCAGCACGCCACTGTCATCGATGATGAAGGCCGTTCCGGTATGCCCGACCTCCAGCTGCGACAGGAAGCGCGCAAGCCTTGTGTATTCGATGATGACGGCAAGCACGCCTTGCCGCTCCTGATAGACATCGATCGGACCGGCAAAAGCGATCGACGGACGCTGGCCAGTCGTATGGTCCATGACCTTGAACCATTGGGGCTCGTCAGCTGTGATCCCGGCCTTGAACCAGGCCTGATCGGCGACGCGGAATCCGGTCGGCTCGAAGCGGCGGTTGGCAAATTCGATATCCCCGGGCACCACGTCATATTCGTCAATACGGCGCTGGCCCGCATGATCGGTCAGCGAAATCTCCATCATCTCCAGGTGGCGGTCGCCGAGCTTATGCGCGGCGAAGAACGACCCGTCGGGCCAGCCGAAAGCAACCCAGGAAATCGTGGCCTGCGATTGCAATTGCGACAGGAAGACGAATTCGCGCTTGTCGGCTTCTCGGGTATCGAGCACGTTCTGGAGGAACAAGGTGCGGATCGCCGTATGCGCCGCCCGCGCCTCGTCCACGATGGCCGAGACCTCCTTGCGCACCGCCGCGACGATCTGCTCGTTGATAGTCGAGGCGAGCTGCCGGCTGGTCGCCTCCGCCGTGCGCCACCACAACAGGCTCGACAACGCTGCCGTCAGCAGGATCGCGGCCAGCACCAGCGCCGAGACGGCAAGGCGAATGCTGACCGTCAGCCTGGCGATTTCACGAAACTGCCGTCCGGGATCGACGTTCATCGCTGTTCTCGGTCTCGCAGGCTGCACTATCCCCTGACACCGCTCTACGTCGCCAGTCGTCATTCGTTACGTCTGACAGGCACGCTGTCTCCTCGCCAATGCCCTGCGGCTAACGTCTCGATAGAGCCAAGGCATTGGATTTGCGCCGTTGCCGGACGGTTAATGCCGGCCCAAGCGCACCAGCGGTGCGCTCGACCCAACCGGTCTCACGGATTCGTGAGCATCTCCGCGGTAACGCGACCTGCGCACGAAGCGAACGAGACCATGCGCTTGTCGCCCGCCCGGCGATTCATCTCGAAGGAGAACTCCGATGTCTGCCAAATACGCCGTCACCACGCTCGCGCTTGCCGGCGCCATGTCCACCGCGCTCGCGACCCTCGCTGCCGCCGGTCCGCTGACCAAGGCCGAGGCCGACGCGGCCGTCGCCGCCAAGAAAGAGAAGTGCTTCGGCGTTGCGCTGAAGGGCCAGAACGATTGTGCCGCCGGGCCGGGCACGACCTGCCAGGGCACCTCGACCGTCGATTTCCAGGGCAATGCCTGGAAATTCGTGCAAGGCGGCACCTGCACCAACATCGACCTGCCGAACGGCAAGAAGGGCTCGCTCAAGCCGGTCTGACGCGCGGCGTCGCAACCATCGCAACAGGGAACGGCGGAGAGACATCATGACGACGGCAATCGCGCCAGGCGCGTCTGCACTGCCACTCCGCTATTCCAACCCGATCGGCGGCATTGCCGGGACGAGCTTCAAGCCTGAACATCTTCCGGCAATCCTGAGCGCCGGCCCGCAACGCGGCTTCTTCGAGGTTCACGCCGAGAACTACATGGGCGCGGGCGGACCGCCGCATCGCGCGCTGGAGGCGATCCGCCGCGATCACCCGCTTTCACTGCATGGCGTGTGCATGTCGATCGGCGGACCGCAGCCACTGGACAAGGCGCATCTGGCGCGCTTCCGCGGCCTCGTCGCCCGCTACCAGCCGTCAATCGTCTCAGAACATCTCGCGTGGTCGACGCATGAGACGAGCTTCTTCAACGACCTGCTGCCGCTGCCCTATACAGAGACGACGCTGCGGCATGTCTGCGATCACGTCGACCAGATGCAGGAGGCGATCCTGCGTCCGATCCTCCTGGAAAACCCGTCGACCTATCTTGCTTTCGCCGAAACGACGATGAGCGAGACCGATTTCATCCGCAGCGTCGCCGCGCGGACCGGATGCGGCCTGCTGCTCGACATCAACAACGTGTTCGTCTCGGCAACCAACCACGGATTTTCCGCGCTGGACTATCTTTCCGACTTTCCGCTCGCGCGTGTCGGGGAAATCCATCTCGCCGGTCACGCCGAGCAGGTCGACGACGAGGGCGATCTGCTCCTGATCGACAGCCACGACCGCCCGGTCGCGGATGCCGTGTGGAAGCTTTACGAGATCGTCATCGAACGCTGCGGCGGCGTGCCGACGCTGGTCGAATGGGACGGCAAAATTCCGGACTGGCCGGTCCTGCAGGCGGAGGCTGCCGCCGCGCAGGAGATCCTCGATCGCTACGGTCCGGCCGCATGGGCGGGAGAACGTCATGCTGCATGAGCCGACCCCGTCCTTTTCCGCGGCTTTCGCGCCAGCACTGCTGGACCCGGCACGGACCACACCCGGGATCGTGACTGGCCCGCACGGCAAGGCGGCCGGCAAGCGCTACGATGTCTACCGCAACAACGTTACGGTGAGCTTGATCGACGCGCTCGCCGCAATCTATCCGGCGGTGCAGCGCATCACCGGTCCGGATTTTTTCCGGGCCATGGCGCGTTTTTATGTTCGTAGCACCCCGCCGACCTCACCGCTGCTGTTCGAATACGGCCGCGGCTTTCCCGGCTTCATTGCCGAGTATCAGCACGCGCAGACCATGCCCTGGCTCGCCGACGTCGCGCGCATCGAGCGGGCCTGGCTCGACGCCTACCACGCCCGCGACGCAGCGCCGCTGGCGCCGGCGGAGCTCGCCGCTGTTGAGCCGGAACGATTGGCCGATCTCGTTTTCACGCCGCACCCGGCAACGCAAATCGTGCGCTCGGACTTCGCGGCGGTGACGATTTTTGCCGCCAACCGCGACGGTGCGCCCGGGGGCCGTATCGACGCCTCGGCGCCGGAAGACGCCCTGATCACGCGCCCGGAGTTCGATGTGATCGTGCGGCATTTGCCTCCCGGTGGCGCAGTCTTCGCGACCTGCCTGATCCAGGGACGGCCGCTCGGCGAGGCCACAACAGCTGCGCTCGAGGCATCCGCCGAGTTCGACATTCCCACCAACATAGCCGGCTTGATCGAGGCCGGCGCATTCATGTCAATTGATTTCGGAGACGCACGATGATCACGGAGCAACGCATGTCGGCCGATGGAAGCCTGCCGTCGCTCGGGTTTCTGGTCGACAAGGCCAGTCATCTGGTGCAGATGATCGCCGTCCCCCCGCTGGTTCAGCTCGTGTTGCGCGTGGCCCTGGCGATACCGTTCTGGCGCTCCGGCATCCTGAAATGGGGCGGCTTTCTCAAGCTGAACGCCACCGCCGTGACGCTGTTCACCGACGAGTTCATGCTGCACCTGCCCGGCGGCCCCTATCAATATCCCGCGCCGGCGGTGATGGCCTTCCTGTCGGGCTGCGGCGAGATCATGTTTCCGATCCTGCTTGTTCTCGGCCTCGGCACGCGGTTCGCCGCGCTTGGATTGCTGTTCATGACTGTCATCGTCGAGCTCACCGTGCCAGACGGCTGGCCGGTGCATATCACCTGGGCAGCGATGGCCCTCGGCATCATGGCCTACGGACCGGGACGCCTCTCTCTCGACCATCTGATCGGCCGGGCGCCCGCACGCCAGCCCTGAGCGCGTGCGGCGCGCGCAAAGGATGCTCATCGCACGGCTGTTGCCAATCTGGCTTGCTCTCGGTGTCGGTCATCTCAGCCGTCTACTTCCTGCCGCCCTCATAGACCTGCATGCCGGCTGCGGGATCGAGATCGGTTTCGGTCGCTTCGGTGACGCGCGCCATCATCATGTAGAAGCCGAGTGCAACGATGGATTCGACGATCTCCTGGTCGCTGAAATGTGCGCGAGCGGCCGCGAAGATTGCATCGGGCACGCGGACGTTCTCGACCACCTCGCGGCCGAACTTCAGCAGGGCGCGTTCGGCTTCGCTCAAGGGGGCGGCATCATAATCGCCGCGCTCCACCGCATCGACCTGAGCTTGCGTACAGCCGACACCGAGAGCGATCGGCACGTGCTGGCGCCATTCATAGGCACCGCCCTCCAACTGGGCGGCCTGCAAGATCAATAGCTCACGGTTGACCGCGCTGAGCTTCTGCTTGTGCAGGATCGAATTACCGAGCCGCATCGCCGGAATCATGTTGGCCTGCGCATGCGCCATCATGCGAAAGATGTTGAGCTTGACCGGCATCCGGTCGAACGAGGCGCGGATATCGCCGCTCGTCGTCTCCGGATCAATGAGGGGCAGCCTTGCCACGGTTCTCTCCCTTGGGTGGACAGCCATGACTGTTGACTAACGACCGATCGTTTCGCTAGTCAACCGCAGCGACGATCGAGGTCAAGTCAGCGGGTCGACAACAGGAGCGCGGGCATGAGCCGCATCTTCGGCGCAGTGCGCCAGAACGGATATGTGGTGCGCGACATCCACGCCGCGATGACGCACTGGATCGAGGTGATGGGTGTCGGCCCCTGGTACTACATGGAGCACGTCAAGACCGACTGGTTTCGTCATCGCGGCCAGGATTCTGCGGTCGAGATGAGCATTGCACTGGCCAATTCCGGCGATCTCCAGATCGAGCTGATCCAGCAGCGCAACGACGCGCCCTCGCTGTACAAGGAGTTTCTGGACGCCGGTCACGAAGGCCTCCAGCATATGTCCTATTGGAGCCACGACTACCAGGCGCTGTACGACAAGGCGATCGGACTCGGCTACAGGATCGGGCACGAAGGCCAGATCGGCGGCGACAAGGGACGCTTCGCCTATTTCGACACGCAGGCGCATCCGGGCACGATCGTCGAGATCTCCGACATCAGCGGCTCCAAGGGCCCGTTCTTCGAGAAAGTCAGGCTGGCGGCCTTGAACTGGGACGGTACGCGGCCGATCCGCGAGGTCGGCGGCGCGAAATCCTAGGCTCCTTGCCTCAGCGGGCGTCAGGAAAAGCCTCGCCGTTGCGGGCGGAACGATCCGTGATAGCGTATTCCATCCGTCCCAGAGTTCAGCGAGGCAAGCATGTCTGCGACTGACAAGGTTTTCGCCGGCTCCGTCCCGAAGCTCTACGACGAATATCTGGTCCCGTTGATCTTCTCCGTCTATGCCGACGACCTTGCGAGGCGCATTGCCGCGCTGTCGCCCTCGGACCTGCTCGAGATCGCGGCCGGCACCGGCGCCGTCACCAGGGCCGTGGCGGCGCAGCTGCCTCCTGACGTCCGCTATGTCGCGACCGACCTCAACGAGCCGATGCTCGCAGTCGCCAAGCAGCGTCAGGGTGAGGATCCCCGCATGACCTGGCGCCAGGCGGACGCGCTGGCGCTACCCTTCGGCGATTCCACGTTCGACGTCGTCTGCTGCCAGTTCGGCGCGATGTTCTTTCCGGATCGCAGCAAAGGCTACGCCGAGGCGAAGCGGGTATTGAAACCTGACGGCACTTACCTGTTCAGCGTCTGGGACCGTATCGAGGACAATGTGTTCGCGGACGACGCGACTGTCGCGCTCGGCAAGATGTTTCCTGACAATCCACCGCTCTTCATGGCGCGTACGCCGCACGGCTATCACGACAAGGCCGTCATCAAGGCCGATCTGGAACGCGCGGGCTTCAAGGACATCTCGATCGAAACCAAGTCGGCAATGAGCCGCGGGCCCTCGGCCGAGTACGTGGCGATCGCGTACTGCCAGGGAACGCCGCTGCGCGGCGAAATCGAAGCCAGGGATGCGAGCAAGCTCGAGGCCGCAACGGAGGCCGTCGCCGAGGCGATCAGCAAACGCCACGGCTCGGGGCCGATCGAAGCCAAGATTCAGGCGCTGGTGATCACGGCCCGGCCATAACCGCGGAGGCGCTACGCTCCGGCTTCACGCGTTACCAGAAGCCCCGCTGCATCGGCTGCGTCGATTGGTAGTACTGATATTGGCCGCCGCGCCGACGCGGATTGGCCGGTTGCACATAGGGATCGCGCGGCTGGAAGAAGAAGCCGAAGCCGTTGCCGCCGTTATCCCAGCCATCGTCGCTGGCAATTGCCATCGGGACCGTCGGCTTGCGGGTGATGAAGCCGCCCTGGGGCTGGTTGCTCAGGACCGCGACGAACTCGGTGCGGTAATTGGTCTCGGCGCTCAAGGGCTCGTCGGAGACGATGATCGACGAGCGCGGCAATGCGGTCGGCGCGATGCGGTCCCACACCTCCTGCGGGATGGTGATGCGATCGAGCGCGTCCTTGGCATCGTCCCCCTCGTCGATGCTGACGACGCTCCAGCGCAGGCCCGTGTCGGTCTTGGCCATGGCCGTGAAGATGTGCGTGCCGATCGGCTGGTCGGGATTGCGGATGGTGACGGGAACCTCGATGCTGGTGTCGAACACCTCGCCGCCGCCGTCCGGCGCGGGTTTGTGCGTATTGCGGCGCACGTAGAGCTTTTGCGTCGCGCGGCTGATGTAGACCGAGACCGGTTCGAGCGCGAGCTTTGCGTCCGTCGCAGCCTTCACCGCATCGGCCTTCTTGGCCGCCGCGATCCTGGCCGCCTCCTTCGTCGCGGCAACCGCGTCGCGCTTGGGCTGCGCCGCGGCCTTGGCGGCGTCGAGCTGGGTTGCCGCGTCAGCGGCCTTGGTCACGGCCTTCTGTTTCAGTTCGTCGGCCTTTGCCTTGGCCTGATCGCTCTTTGCATTCGCGACCAGCTTGTCCGCATAGGCGTTCTCGGCATCGGCGCGGGTCTTCTGCTGCTCGAGCTTGCGCAGCAGGGCCGGGATTGATTGCGCATCTTTCGCCGCCGCCGCTGCAGCCTTCTTGGCGTCATCAGCCGCTTTCACGACCTCCTCCGCCTCGGCGGACAGCTTGTCGGCACGGGCAGGCGCCGCCGCAAGGGCCTCCCTGCTCGGGACGAACAGCGAGGGATGCGAGAAATCGACCGGAGCCGCGTCGTTCGGCGAGATGATCACCCGCATGCCGATATTGGTCTTGTCGAACAGGTTCTCGGCGAAGCCGAACGGCATGCGCACGCAGCCATGCGAGGCCGCGTAGCCCGGCAGCGGTCCGCCATGCAGCGCGATCCCGTTCCAGGTGATACGCTGCATGTTCGGCATCCAGGCATCGTCATACATGGAGGAATGGTGGTCCTTGTCCTTCTCGATCACGGCAAAGACACCGGCTGGCGTCTCGCGACCGGTCGTGCCGGTCGAGACAGGCGCTCGCAGGATCCAGCCCTCGGAATCGTAGAACGTGACCTTTTGGCTCTTGATCGAGACGATCGCCATGATCGGCTCGCCGGCCTCGCGCGGCGCTACCGCCTCGGCGGTCTGGCGCGGCTGCTTCGCCGCCATGGCGCCCGGGGTAAGTGTGGTCAGCGCAAGCGCCGCCGCGAACATCACAATTCCGGGAAGCTCCCAACGCCGCATCGCTCCATTGGATTGCGCCGTCGTCATCAGGTCTTTCATGCCATTCCCCGATTGCCTGTCCGCACTTTCGATCGGTCAGATTGCGATATTTGGATTAAGAATTCGCAGCCACCATCTGTTCCGTTTCCGGCGATATTGGGTCCGTTCCGCCGACGAAACACTCAATTACGACGTCCGCGCAGGCGGAAGGGCGGCTCGCAGCCGAGGCTGGTGCGGACCTGGCGGCAGGCTGTGGCAGAATGCCCGCCCCTTAAGAGGCGGCAAGGGTGTGACCCGAATCACAGAGAATTGCTTCACTCAGGCGCCGCTGCGCTGGGTCGGTGCTCAGACCTCGAGCCATTCCTGCCGAACGGCGGCGTTGGCCTTGAGATCATCAGGCGTGCCTTCGAACACGACGCGGCCATGCCCCATGATGTAGACGCGCTTGGAGATACGCA